>WPCJ01004351.1_pt1 | contig 20823 bp, 20 predicted proteins | sample 5399831 | NCBI WGS metagenome assembly WPCJ01 (sample SAMN12869470, study PRJNA574797) | sludge metagenome | isolation source: wastewater treatment of pH10 | place: China:Beijing | collected 2019-05-20 | reverse complement strand
CAGTGCCAGTACATCCGTGGTCAAAAGCATCAAGCGATGAAGGCTATTGCGAGCGACAGACGCGTTCCAGCGCTCTTAAGCAATGCCTATGACAGCCATATAGGTGCACATCTTGTTCAAAACAAGGTCGTGCAACAATTTAGTTCACAGCAGCCTAATCTAGCTTTTTCCCTTCCCGCGCAAGGCCGAAGCACCGGAATAGTTCCAGAGCGACTTGTTGCTTGAGGAAACAGCGATTGCACCCTGTGTCATCGCTGTACCGACATCGCTTTCGTTGCAGATGAATCCTGACGCCACGATAGGCGGCAGGCGGCGCTTGTCCTCCACCGAGAGATAACCCAGCATCGGCGATGGCATGATCTGCACCAGATTGGGTGCGCTTTGCGAGATCGCCTTCAGGCTGCGGGGCCATGTGGAGCGGTCGGTAACAAAGACCTTCTGCATGGTCAGGAGGCCGCATTGCGCGGCCTTCTGGATTGTTGGAACGCGGGTCGACAGCAGAACCGAAATGCCAATCTCGGCAAGAAACTCGATAGCTCCCTTGTCCTGCGACAGGCCTTCGCAACTGTCGATGTTCAGAACGATCAGCTTGTTGCTTTTCTTCAGCGCATTCAGCACTTCAGCCACATGGCGCAGTGCGATGTTGGCAACGATGCCCACTTCCGCCTTGCTGTCCAGAAATGCCTGAAGATTCTCGACGCCGTAGAGCGTTGCCATGACTGGCGCCCGTAAAAGCCGCTCACCGATCGTTCTGTCCAATGTCATTCCATCATTTTCCGTCTCTTGGCATGTCGAGCGAAAGTCCGAGCTTGCCGGGGTTAAGCAGGTTGTCCGGGTCGAGCGCCTTCTTCACCGTTTCCAGCAACGGAAATGCCGATCCGAGAGCGTCCTTCATGTAAGGCGCGCGAAGCAGTCCGACGCCGTGGTGATGGCTCAATGCTGCACCATACTTGATTAGAACGGCATTGGCAGCATCCCATGCAGCACGATACCATTCAGCGCGTTTTTCCACGTCCACGTCACCGCGCAGCGAGAAATAGAGGCAGGCGCCGTCGACATAGGCATGTGACTGGTGCGCCGAACCGGCGAGTGTACCCGGCACTGCATTGATGGCGGCAACCACCTCATCATAGATCGCAGGCAGATCGCGCCAGCATCCGGTCATTTCCAGCGTATCGGCAACAAAACCGGGGCTGCGCTTGAAGCCCTCCGCACTCTTGCCGGTCAGATAGCGCGTATCGAGCCATTTCTCGAAGATCGCGTCGCCATCAAGCTTGTCACCGAGTTCGGCGCAAACCCTTTCGCTGATCGCCATAACGGCATCGACCATTTCCTTCGCGCCTTCATCGGCAATCAGCAGCACGTTGCTTTCCGGCAAACCGAACTGCACACCACTTTCCAGCTCGTCGTAAAGACGCAAAGCTGCCGGATTGGCACCGCCCTGCATGATACGGCGGCAGGCTTCCAGACCGATGCCGAAGCTCTTGAAGCCATAAGCGATCGCGCGAGCATAGTCCGGCAGGCGATGCAGTTTCAGGCGCGCCTTCACGATGATGCCGAGCGTGCCTTCCGAACCGATGAAGATCTGCTGCAGATCGGGGCCGATCGCTGCGCGGGCATAGTTTCCAACCGTCACCAGCGAACCGTCGGCCAGCACGACTTCCATGCCGTAGACCATATCCTCGATCTTGCCGTAGCGCGTGGAAAGCTGGCCTGCGCCGCGGCAGGCGATCCAGCCTCCCACGGTGCTGATACCGTATGAAGATGGCCAGTGCCCCATGGTCATGCCATAGTCGCGCTGGATCGTTTCCTCGAAAATATCGCCGAACATACCAGCTTCAACTTCAACGATCTGGCTGTCCGCATCAAAGCTGACAAGACGGTTGAGATTGCAGACATCGAGAACGATACCGCCGCGCAGCGGCAGCGCCGCGCCCGTAACGTTGGAGCGCCCTGCAGAAACAGTAACCGGAACCTTGGCTTCATACGCAAGGCGCATGACGGCCTGCACCTGCTCCACCGTCGAAACGCGAACGAATACGCCGTCAACCGTTGCAGGCTTTCCGCCCGTTTCCGCGACCATCGTGCGCGCCCACCAGTCGCGGGTGTTCACAACGAGATCTTCGCGCGCGGTCAGAACTTCGTCCGCAACGCCCTGCAGCTTCTCGACGAGAGCAGCATCCACCGAAACGGCGTTTTGAGCCAGATCGGCCTCGGTGCCGATTTCCTTGATGCTACCGGCATAATGCGGCTGGGTCGGGGCGCCGACGACATAATTTCCGCGATTGTAACCGCGCTTGATGGCTTCCTTGCTGATCATGTTCAGTTCGCTCCTGTGAGAATGGATTTTTCTTTTTCGGTCGCGGCCACATAGGCGGCGACCTGACGGTCGATTTCGGCCTGGGGAAGACCAAGTTCCTCACCCAGCAAGGCGCCAACTTTTGCGGCAGCGCGGGCGGAGGCATCGCGCGCCATCAGGCGGGCACGCATACGACGCGACAGCACGTCATCGATGGTTCGGGCAAGTTCGTGCCGGGCGGCATAGACGACTTCGCCGCCGGTATAGGGCAGTCCTTCCACAATGGGCTCGGCCAGTTCAGGACGGGCAGCCATCAGATCGCTGACAAAGCGCGATTCCGTGCCGTAACGTTCGCCCAGATGCGCTTCCACGCCGCCGGAGGCCACGATTGCCTGCGCGTCATAACCGGCAGCGCCCAGCAGAAATGCCTTTTTCGTGGTACAGCGACGACGATCGCCGAGAACTTTCGCAGCAGCATCCACCGTCTGTTCGGCCATGTGGCGCGACGTCGTCAGCTTGCCGCCCACAATCGTGACAAGGCCATCCGGCGCAACATGCACGGAATGGTCTCGCTTGACATCCATGGTGCTGCCGCCTGACGAGGCAGCGACCAGCGGACGGCAACCGGCAATGCTGCCGACGACATCATCCGGCGTCAGGTCGATATTGAGCGCGCTGCACGCGCCCTCGATCAGAAAATCAAGCTCGCGGCGCGTGCAATGCACATCATCGAGGTCGCCCTGATAATCCTCGTCGGTGGTGCCGAGATAGGAGACATTGCCCCAGCGCGTGATGGTCGCACGGCGGCTGCGCCCCGGTACAGGCACCGTCACCGTGCAGTCGTTGCGGATTTTCAGCCAGGGGATAGCGACGTGAACGCCCTTGGCCGGGCGCACATGCAACGGCTTTTCGCCATCCTTGCCAAGCCCCATCCAGTCGCGCAGCCATACACCAGTCGCCATGATGACGGTCTTGGCGCGCACGCGGATTTCCTTGCCCTCGACCGTCTGAACGATAGCGCCATCGACCCGGCCCGAACTGCGGGTAATCTCGGCGACCTTCGAATGGTTGAGGACCGTTGCCCCATGAAAACCGGCAGAGCGGGCAAGCGCCAGCGTCAGGCGAGCATCATCGACACGGGCGTCGAAATACATGAGGCCGCCGCGCAGATATTCGTCCTTGAAGGTCGGGCAGTGGGCGAGCACTTCGGCAGCGGTCAGCTTCTGGTGCAGAATGCCTTCGCGCCAGCCGCCGGCCAGATCATATGTCCAGAGCAAGCCTTCAAACGCCTTGGCGAAGCGTGAATCGAACACACCATCCCGTTCCAGAATGGGAAAGAGAAACGGCAGGCGCTGCACCAGATGGCTTGCATTGCGGCGCAGGCGCTGGCGCTCCAGCAGGGAATGACGAACCAGGCCAAGATTGCCCTGCTCGATATAGCGCAAGCCGCCATGCACCATCTTGGAGGATTTTGACGACGTGCCGGATGCAAAATCATCCTTCTCAACCAGCGCAACACGAAAGCCGCGCAGACTTGCGTCAAAGGCGCAATAAGCACCGGTCACGCCGCCACCGACGATCAGAATATCGTAGGTTTCAGTGGCAAGACGGTCTTCCTGTTCCGACCGGTTCAGCCTCAGCGGCTCGGTGCGGATCATCCGGGCGCGATCCTTGTCCGCGCGCCGGGAGCGCAGATTCAGCATTTCAACTCCTGTTTATTCATAATGACCGGATCGGACGCGTGCGACTTCCTCATCCGTGAGGGCGTGCCATCGCGCTCTGCGGTCCTGTCTTTCCGCTTCGCTGGTCTTGGGGATGAAAAGATTGCCTTCGGGCAGCGTGGCGCGGGCTTCCGCAAGGTCGCTCCAGAGCAAGCCATCGCTACCTGCCAGAAACGCGGTGCCCCGCAGGCTCGCGCGATCCTGATCCGCCATGCGCCTTACTGGCACACCACTGAGATCAGCCTGCAATTGCAGCAGCGTGTCGCTGGAGGAAAGCCCTCCGCCTGCCACCACTTCCCGCACAGGAACGCCAGCCACTTCCGAGCTCGCCTCCGCACAGGAGACGACCGAATGGGCAATGCCTTCCAGAATGGCATGAGCAAGATGCGCCCGGCTGTGTGCCATCGAAAGCCCGGTCAGCGATGCCCGGCCATCCGGAACGATATTCGGCTGGCGCAATCCCGTCAGGGTTGGCATGAAGAACAGGCCGTCGGAAGACGGCACGGTTGCAGCCAGTTCGCTGATTTCCCTGGCATTCTCGAACCAGCGCATTTCATTGCAAAGCCAGTTGAGCGCTGATCCTGTTGTGGCGGCATAGGTCTCGACCGCGAAATGCGAGAGGTTCTCGCTCCGCCAGGCCGTCATGGTGAAAGTTGCTTCATAGAGGCCGGGATTTTTCGGCGTCTGCTTTCCGATCACAAGATCAACGAAGCTGCCCGTGCCATGCACGCACATGGCCTGCCCCGCATCGTGACAGCCAAGACCGACAAGACCGCCCAGCTGATCACCGCAGGACGCCTTGATCGGCACGCGGATACCCAGAATATCCTGCCGCGTATAACCGAAATCGTCAGCGTCCTGTTTCAGCTCGGGCAACAGCTCCAGCGGAAAATCCTGTGCCTCAACCCAGTCAGTGAAATAGCGGTTCTCACCGAGAATATAGGCACCGGCAGAGGTCGCATTCGTCGGCGTGGTGACGGCTTTGCGTTCTTCGGACAGGTTCCAGAGCAACCAGGTGTCGACGGTGCCGAAAGCAAGCCTTTTTGCCTTCCATGCCTCGCGCACGGCGGGCGTTTCCTGCATGTGGCGCGCCGCCCACAGATAGATCGCCCGTCCGCCGACAGGACGCCCGGCAAGCGACACGAGTTTCGCGTCCCATATGGCCCCAAGCGGTTTCAGCTCTTCTGCATAGCGCGAATCCTGCCAGACCATGGCCGGGACCAGCGCCCGACCCGTTTGCGTATCCCACAGAACACCGGTCGCGCGCTGCGTGGCGATTGCCATTGCAGCGATTTCCACGCCAGCATCACGCGCTGCGGCAATCGTCTTGCCGCACACTTCGATGGTCTTTTGCAAAAGAACATCGGCGTCCTGTTCCACCACGTTGTGACGCGGGGAAGAGACGGCAAGCGTCGTGTAATTGACGGCGGAGACCGAACCGTCGGCCGCGACAAGCGCGGCCCTGGTTCCGGACGTTCCTTCATCAATGGCCAGAATGGCCTGTTTGCGTCCGTTCACATTATCCTCCGTTGTTACCGGTCGCCTTCGAACTGCGGCGCATTCGGCTCGTCATCCGGGCTGACCTTGGTACGGGTCGGGTCCCACTGAATGATCGAGCAGATGATGCAGGCAATCAGCGGAACGACCGACAGGATCAGGAACGTCGGGCCGAGGCCGTAATTCTCGCGGAAGAGCGGGAAAACCAGAAGGCCAAGCGCCGCGCCCATGGCGCCGAGGGCACCGATGATGCCGTTGGCGCCTGCACGCAGCTCGCTGCGGAACGAGAGCGACGACAGGCTCTTGCCGTTTGCGCCCGGACCACCAGAATGGAACAGGATGAACAGCGAAGGCACGATCACTGCAAGCCAGGTCGGCATGGTGTCATGGAACAGCCCCATGATGACCAGCATGACGAAGACCGCACCGAAGCCGATGGCGGAAGCCTTGCGCAAGCCAAGTACGCGCCCGATGACCGGCGAAGAGAAACCGCCGATGATGCCGAAGACGTTGAACACCAGCGTGCCCAGCATGGCATAGAGGAAATCCTTGCCGAACAGCGCCGCACTGATGAGCGGCAGGTACCAGCCCACGGCAAAATACTGGATCGACTGCCCGATCTGGACGGTCGCGGCAAGAATGGTGCGCGGCAGATAGATGCCGCGGAAAATCAGGGCAACATTGGCAATGCCGCGGCGAGCCTGATTGAGAACCGGCAAACGGTCTTCCGGCAGGGCGGCAACGAAATCGCGATGATAGATACGGGTCATCGCACGAGCGGCCTCTTCCAGCCTTTCCTTGCGGGCAAGCCAGATTGGGCTTTCAACCATGAAGACGAGCTGCAGCATCATGATCGCGAAAGCGAAGACACCGGTTGCCGCGACCGAATAGCGCCAGATCGAGTCACCGACATCCCAGCTATAGAACAACATGGCCAGAAGCACGTTTGTACAAACGGCTGTGTACCAGATGCCCTGCCAGGTGTTGAGACGGCTGCGCAGGCGCGCCGGTGTGAATTCGGCGAGCACGGCCATCGCAATGGCAAAATCGATGCCGTAAGCGGCACCCACGAAGAAGCGCCCCATAAGAATAACTTCATAGGAATGGGCCGTCATCACCAGCACCGCGCCGATGAGGGCGATGAACTTTGCGAAGACCAGCGGGCGCATGCGGCCCCAGCGGTCGGCGATCCAGCCACCAATCGGATTGAATGCAATCGCTACCCACGAAGCGAAGGATGTCATCAGCGCGACCTGCGCCGCATCCAGTCCCAGATCGCGTGTCATCGGCCCAAGCCCTGCGCTCAGCGCCGAATTGGCGAAGGCATCAAGGAACAGGCCACCGAGGGCAAGCCACCAGATAATACCGGCGCGGCCTCGAATACCGTCATTCGCATCAATGTAGGAAATAATATCCGGCACGCCCCTCAGGGCTATTTTGCTACCGTGCATTACGGCGTCCTCCCAACGTCGCTAAGACATCTGCAAGAGGACTTATCCGGATTCCAGACGCAATAAGACCACCCTTGCAGATGGTCTTAAATCTTCAGTCTGCATTTACGGTTATAGACGGTTCGGACAGCTTGTCAATCCATGCCGACGTGCCCCGTTGCGGCACCCGCCTCACTTGTCCACAGTCCCGACAATCAAGGCGGCTCCGAGTGACTGGCGCCGCCTTGCAAGGCCCTATGCCACGTTCAGAACGCTTTCGGGCGCAAAAGCTTCATAGCCCAGCGCTTCCGCGACGGGCCTGTTGGTGATGCGTCCCTTGTAGACATTCAGGCCGTTGCGCAGATGTTTGTCCTCGGCAAGCGCCCTCAGACCACGATCGGCAAGCGCCAGACCGTAATGAAGGGTCGCATTGTTGAGGGCATGGGCCGAGGTCACCGGAACGGCGCCCGGCATATTGGCCACGCAGTAATGCACGATCCCGTCCACTTCGTAAGTGGGATCGGAATGTGTCGTGGCATGGGAGGTCTCGAAGCAGCCTCCCTGATCGATAGCCACGTCGACGATAACCGCACCCTTCTTCATGCCGGACAACATTTCATGGGTAACGAGTTTCGGCGCTGCAGCACCGGGGATCAGCACGGCGCCGATGACGAGATCGGCAGAGAAGACTTCGTCTTCCAGCGCCTGAATGCTGGAATAGCGCGTGTGAACGCGACCGGCGAATATATCGTCGAGCTGGCGCAGACGCGGCAGCGAGCGATCAAGAATGCATATGTCGGCGCCAAGGCCCGCTGCCATTCTGGCTGCATGAAGCCCGACGACACCACCGCCGATAATCGTGACTTTTGCCGGAAGTACGCCGGGCACACCGCCCAGCAGAATGCCAAGGCCGCCATTTGCCTTCTGAAGCGCTGTCGCACCGGCCTGTATCGACAGGCGACCCGCCACTTCCGACATCGGAGCGAGCAACGGCAGTCCGCCGCGATCATCCGTTACGGTTTCATAGGCAATTGCCGTTACGCCGGAGGCAAGCAGCCCCTTGGTCTGTTCCGGGTCGGGCGCAAGATGGAGATAGGTGTAGAGAAGCTGACCTTCGCGAAGCTGCACCCATTCGGAGGGCTGCGGCTCCTTGACCTTCACGATCATGTCGCACTTCTCGAAAATGTCTTTTGCAGAAGCGGCAATTTTCGCGCCAGCCGCGATGTAGCTGGCATCATCGGCACCAATACCGGCACCTGCCTTTGTTTCAATCCAGACTTCGTGGCCATGAGCCACATATTCACGAACTGCGGCGGGGGTCAGTCCGACACGATATTCATGGTTCTTGATTTCCTTCGGGCAACCGACACGCATAAGCGTTCCTCTCATTTTTTGCCCACTTGCCGTGGGTCGTTGTCGATCCGAAAATGAGAACACCTGCGGCTCGCAATGTCCTTGCAAAGAAGATTTGCCCGTCCCGTCTTTTTGGTGAATTATTGCGCAAGTTATCCTCTTTTTCGAAGGTTCTTCGAATGAGCAATCTTGATCCTATCGATCTTGCAATTCTCAGGACATTGCAGGCCAATGCACGCATCACCAATGCAGAACTTGCGGAGAAGGTTGGACTGTCGCCTTCAGCCTGTTCGCGCCGCCTCGATATTCTTGAAAAGAGCGGTGTGATTGCGGGCTATCACGCCCGCCTTTCCCAGAAGGCGCTCGAGTACCGGATGATTGCGATTGTCCATATTTCGCTCTCGGGGCAATTCGCCAAGACGCTGTCCGAATTCGAGGCGGCGGTGAAACGGTGTCCTAACGTACTGGTCTGCTACCTCATGTCGGGCGAATATGACTATATTCTGCGGGTTGCGGCGCGCGATCTGGAAGACTATGAGCGCATTCATCGCGACTGGCTTTCGGCTCTTCCGCATGTTGTGAAGATCAATTCCAGCTTTGCCCTGCGTGAAATTATCGACAGGCCGAATGTCGGGCTCTAACTGTTTATTTTGACGCGCATCTTTCCGAAAACCGTTTCACACTTTTCAGGATGCGCTCTAGATTGAACTTTTCGAGTCCCTGATCGTTGGAGCCATGCTGCAGTTCACCAGAAGAGTTTTGCAAGAGGCCGGTTGGGGACTACCCGCCTCGGTCGCCTTGCATCTGATGCTGGCATTGCTGTTTCTGATCCGCCTTCCGGAGCTTCCCTCGCCCGCTGCCGAACAAAGCGTCAATGTGGAGCTGGTTCAACCGCCGCCCCCTGAAAAGAAGCCGCAGCCAAAGGCACCAAAGACACCGGAACAGGCCGCTCCTCCACCGCAACCGCAGGCGTTCGAGTCCGCGGCAGCTAAACAGGAGGTGAAATCGCCGCCAGAGCAGGACCTGCCGCCCACGACACCTGAAGAAACGCAAAAGCCGGACGAGCCCTCCGAGGCTGATGCGGCAACGGATGCTGAGCAGGCTAAGGAAAAACCATCCGAAACCGGTCAGATCGCGGCAGCTGAAGAAAAGAAGCCGCCCGCACCGCAAGAAAAGCCAGCTACGTCCGAAAAAGCTCAAACGGCAAAGGATCAGAAAGCCGACGCTCCCAAACCGGCGACGCCAGCCAAAAAGCTGACGCGAGCGCGCGAAATCTATTCGAAGGATGCCATGTCCGATCCTCGTGTGAAACAGGCGCTGGGCAAGCTCGCGCCCAACGACCGGATCATCCAGATATGCGGTATCGAGGCGCTCGAACAGGTGCGCCGCCATCAACCTGGCGCTTTTCCGGATATGCTTGCGCGTGAAGGCGGTTCCGTTTCAGCAACTGGCCTGACGGTCAGCGACGGCGCCTTTCGTAGCAAGCGCAAATGGTATGCTATCGATTTCACGTGCAAGGTCGATGCGGAAACGATGGTGATCGACACTTTCAGCTACAATATCGGACGGGCCATTCCCGAAGGAGAATGGGCCAGAAGGCAGCTTCCAAGGGATTAGCATCAGCGATTTCAAACTGCCCTTTGCACGGCCCAAATGAACATGCCTGTAGCCGCAACAAGTGTTGCAACGCACCACACTTCGGGCTTTAGTAGGAACCGTACACCTTCCCCATGGAGATTTTCGCTGCGCGGCATTGATTTCAGCTCCTGGCAAAGTCTGACAGCCACTTTGTTGGGCCTCGCACTTTTTACGCTGATCGGCGTTGGCATCCGTCTGCTTATGATGTTGACGATACAACAGCGACGCGAGCGCATGAATCGCCAGATCAACGAACGGCTGAAGACACTCATCGCTGCCTATAAGACGCTTGGCGGTTCGTTTACGGGCGACCTTTCCGTCGATCCGCGCCATTTGCGCGAGTTACGGCATCCACCGGAGACGGAAGAAGCCGAGACGGTGGAGATCGTTGCGCATTCCGAGCGCCGCCGGCGTATTCGCGATTCTGTCGAGGCGGCACTTTCGGATGTTCTTCTTCTGGGGACGGAAGAGCATGTAAGGCTTGCAGAAAAGGCGGCCCGCGAACTGGTGGCAGGACACCCGGTTCATACGGGTGAGCTGGTCACGTCATTGCGCAATTTCATTCGCACCGCCCTTGATCTTGATCCTATCCCGCTGGATCTGCAAATCCCGTCTCAGGGTCCGACACGACCGTCGAGCGGCAGTGGACGCGGCAAGGATGACCGCGCGAAGGGCGAAGGCGGGAAAGGCGGCGGCATGGGAATGGGAGGTGGCATGGGCGGCGGTATGGGGCTTGGGAGCACCAACGACGATGAGACGGGCTCGGGACATCGAACATGAAAATGTCGTCTATGCGATGTATCACCATCCCGTCATTTTCAAACCAGAGCGCACTCCGAAAAGCGCAAAGCGGCCTTCGGAAAAAGATGTGTGTAAAAACAAATGGATAGACCATTCCTGATGATTCAAAAAAACAGGAAATGCTCTGGACGGCATAACTGAAATCCAAGGAGACTGGCATGACTGTGCATTTCGCCCCGCAACTGACCGTGTGTGGAATTCAGGAACTACCCGAACAGCGGACGCGCAAAGTCACCCATGTTCTTTCGCTGGTCGATCCGGACCTTCCGGAACTCGATGCGTTTCAGACTTTCGAGCGACATCATCGCGTGACGTTGCGTTTTCATGACATCATCAATGCCGCCGACAACCACACAATGCCGACCCCAGATCATATGAGTGCGATCCTCGAGTTCGGCTCGGAATTCCTTGCCGCGCAAAACCCGGAAGCGCCAAGCCATCTGCTGGTCCATTGCCACATGGGCGTGTCGCGCTCGACGGCGGCGATGGTTTCGCTTATGGCGCAGGCCAATCAGGACGAGACGGCCGAAAGCCTCTTCACCCGCCTTGTCGCCATTCGCCCGCAGGCCTGGCCGAACTCCCAGATGATCGGGTTTGCGGACGAACAGCTTGGGCGTAAAGGCGAACTGACAGCCGCATTGCGCAGGCATTACGGGCGCCAGATCGAGCGGAACCCCCAGTACAGCGAATGGATGACGACACTGGGGCGTCAGGCCGAACTGCAAATGGCAGTGCGGGACTAGAGCGCATTTCGATCTGTTCGAATCAGATCGACGCTCTACCTGTTTGTTTTGACGCGCATCTTATTCCGAAAGCCGTTTCACACTTTTCGGGATGCGCTAATTCGGCACTTCAAAGCATATTGTTCAGCTTGAACCTTCTTCCCCGGCGAGTTTCGTAATCTTGCCGGGAGGCGTCAGAGGTTCAGGGACAGGAACGCCGGTAAGCAGCTGATCGGCACCGGAATAGATATCGCCCTGCACCTGCGCCGTCAGCCGTTCGGCATCGCGCATGCGAATATCGCGCAGCGTGTCTTCTGCGACCACCTCGTCCAGCCCAAGCTCGCAAAGAGCTTCCTTTCCGAAAAGGAGCGCGGATTCGAATGTTTCGCGCAGCTCGAAATCCACTCCTGCCTTGAGCAATTCGATGGAATGCGTACGATCATAGGAACGCACCATGAGCTTTGCCGCCGGAAAATGGGACTTGACCAGCTCGACAATCCGATTGGCCGTCTTCCGGTCGTCCACGCAGACCATGATGATTTCGGCTTCGTCCGCGCCTGAGTGATGCAGGATGTCGAGCCGCGATCCGTCGCCATAGAATATCTTGAAACCGAACCGCCCGGCTTCACGGATGCGGTTGGGATCGGCTTCGATAATCGAAACATCCGACCTTTGTGCGAGCAGCAATTGCGATGCGATTTGCCCGAACCGCCCGAAGCCGATCATCAGTACACGGCCTTTGAGATTGTGCGCGGCTTCAATGCCTTCGAGAGACGGCGCTTCCTCACGCAAAAGCCGGGAACCCAGAATAAGAACGAATGGCGTCACAGCCATCGACAAAATGATGACGGTTGAAAAAAGGGCGTTGTCTCGCGCGGAAATCAGCCCGTTGCCGAATGCCGACGTATAGAGAACAAAGGCGAATTCGCCGCCCTGCGCAAAGAGCAGTGTCCGTTCGAGCGCCGAATGATGGCTGGAGCCGAAAATACGGGCGACAGCATAGATGCCGATTGCCTTCGTAATCACATAGGCGACAAGGAAGATGAGAACCGACGGCCAATCCGATGCTACCACGCCAAGATCGAGCGACATGCCGACTGCCAGAAAGAACAGCCCCATCAAGAGCCCCTTGAACGGCTCGATGTCGCTTTCAATCTGATGCCGGTAACTGGAACCGGACAGCATCACCCCGGCCAGGAAGGCGCCCATTGCCATGGAAAGCCCGCTCGCTTCCATCAACAAGGCAGCGCCAAGCACGACGATCAAGGCGCCCGCTGTCAGAACCTCCCGTGTCCGGGCCCGCGCCAGTAACGAAAAGAACGGATCGAGCAACCAGCGCCCGACAGCAATCAGCAGCAAAATGGCGCCAATGGCTATCGCAATACCCAAAACCCCGCCAGATTCATGCTGAGCAGGTGAAAGAAAGGCGACAAGTGCCAGTAGCGGTACGATCATGAGATCTTCGAGCAGGAGGATGGAGACGGCCTTCTGGCCGTCCGGCGTGGCTATTTCCCCCCGCTCCTGCAACATCGACATAATGACGGCTGTGGAAGACAAGACGAAGCCGGAGCCGGCAATCAGGGCTGTTACCGGCGACAAGCCCAGAAGAACGCCCGCGCCGGTGAGAAGGGCAATGCAGCTTAGAACCTGTGCAAGACCGAGACCGAATATCTGCTGCCGCATTGTCCAGAGCTTGCCGGGACGCATTTCAAGTCCGATGACGAACAGGAACATGACCACGCCAAGCTCGGAAAAATGCAGGATCGTTGCGGGGTCGGTGAAGAACCCGAAAACCGACGGCCCGACCAGGGCACCGGCAGCGAAATACCCCAGCACCGAACCGAGACCAAGCTTCCGAAACAGCGGCACCGCCACGACACCGGCGGCAAGCAGAACCACAGCAGGCCCAAGTGTCTGTCCAAGTCCTTCAGTCGCCATAGGGTCTCCGTGTCGGGATCGGTTTGTTCTGTTTTCCTAATATAACAAGTCAATAAAAACTGAACAATTACCACATCTCCGTCAACCGGATTGCCAGATATCTAGGGGGCAGGACCTATTAATTTGGTGAAAATGGTACGAGGCCATCCGTTTGGACACGAGGAGAAAAGGCGAAGGAAATGTGGTTCATTTCCGAGCTTTTTCGATGAAGTAGCCGGGCGGATGGACCACATCCTCTGGACACTGAAATAACTCGCGATCTGCTCCTGTCATTTCAGGCGCCATTTCCGTCAAAAGGTCCTGACCCTAAACCGGTTTTGCCAGCAGGCCGGTCGCGAGTGACTGAAAGGCCTCAATCGCCTTGGAAAGAACGGCTTTCGGATCGTCGCTGGCAGCAATCCAGAGCGCCGCATTCAGTGCAGCGCCGTTGAGCAATCGCGCGGCGGCTTCCGGGTCAACCGGTTTCAACACGCCTTGCTCGATCAGCTTCGCCATCTTCTGCCGCGACGCTTGCAGACAGCTATTCTGGCTCGGCCATTGTGATGGATCGCCGAGAAACGCCGGTCCATCGAGCAGCACGATGCGCTGGATATCCGGATCGAGCGCCATCTCCATATAGGCGACCCCTTCCGCCAGAAGCCCCTCCCACAGATTATCGGCGCGCGTAGCAATCGCTTGCGCACGCGCAGCCATTTCGCTGTCCATTTGGCTAACCACGGCTGCCAAAAGCCCACGTTTGTCACCAAAATTGTGATAGAGCGCACCGCGTGTCAGGCCCACCTCAGCGGTCAATTCATCCATTGAGGCGGCGGCGTAACCTTTTTCCGCAAAAGCTTTCCGGGCCGCTGCAATCAGCTTCACCCGGTTTTCTTCCATCGCCTTGATGCGCAGGTTCACCGCCATTATCACACCCATTTTTATATACGATACGTATATGAATTGACATACAGGCCGTATATGTGCTGTTTAATATACATGGCGTATATCAAATAAACCGACCGCTTGTGAAGCCACGAACGGGTAAATTCTCCCAGCGACCCACGCCGCAACACGACGAAGGAAAACGAGAATGACAAAAAGAGAGGCTATCTTTCCGGCCAACCGCCATGCCCTTTATGAAGCGCACGGTTATTCCGCCGCGATCCGCTCAGGCGATCTGGTTTTCGTCTCCGGTCAGGTTGGAAGTCGCAACGACGGAACACCTGAACCAGACTTTGGAAAGCAGGTTCAGCTCGCTTTCGAAAATCTTGAAGCAACGCTGAAGGCTGCCGGTTGCACCTTCGACGATATCATCGATGTGACCACCTTTCATACCGATCCAGAAAACCAGTTCGAAACCATCATGCAGATCAAGAACCAGATTTTCAGCGATCCACCTTTTCCCAACTGGACAGCGGTTGGCGTCAACTGGCTTGCCGGTTTCGACTTTGAAATCAAGGTCATCGCACGCACAACAGGCAATCTCTGAACCGTTACGCCGGAACGGTCGATCCCGTTCCGGTCGCTCCCCATGCGCCCTCAATTATAATTTGATTTGCAATTCAAACTATTTTATGCCTTAATCATTGCATGATTTCAGACACTCCCCGTTCCCAATTTGGTATTCGCTTTTCACTGCTGGCGCGGCGCTGGCGGCGTGCGCTTGACATCCGGCTTGCCGAAGCCGGACTGACCGATGCGACCTGGGTTCCCCTTGTCCATCTTCACCAGACAGGAGGCGGCCTGACGCAAAAGGAACTGGCTGCCCTGGTCGGGATAGACGGCTCCAGCCTCGTGCGCCTTCTCGACATTCTATGCCGTCAAGGCCTGGCGGAACGCCGCGTCGATGAAAGGGACAGTCGTGCAAGGTTGGTCCATCTCACGGCGCAAGGGGAAAAGCGGGTCGCCGAAATTCGTCAGGAACTGGCAAAAGGCGAGAAAGAAATGCTTGCCGATCTGTCGGACGATGACATTGCAACCATACTTCGCAGCTTCGACAGCATCGAGCACCGGCTGTCGCAGATACAATCCGACCGCGAGCAGGACCCAGAACAATGAAAACGGATGGATTTCTTTCCGGGCGGCGCCACGCCGCCTATAATCTTTTGAAGCCGCAGCAGTTTCGGGAAAGCATTGCCCTTGCTGGCCAGCCTTCGCTCCGAAACTCGTCGCTTGCCGGGCTTCAGGCTGCCGCCACCGTCGCTATCGCGCTTCCGCTGGTCAGCCTGTCCTCGTGGTCGCATCTGATCGGCTTTGCTTCGCTTGGCTCACTTGTCGCATTGTTTGGCCGGTTCGCTCCGGAGGCAAAACGCGAATGGATCGTCTTCCTGTGCGCGATTTGCCAGACGCTCGCGGTATTTTTCATGTCGCTCGCCACATGGGTCGGCTTGCCCCTGCCCGGCCAGCTTGTGCTGCTGGCACTTTCCGCGGGCATCTTCTCTTTCATAACTGTCACCGGAAAATTCGGGCCGCCCGGCGCGCTCATATTCATCTTCGCAGCCGGTGCCTCCATGGCGCCGGTCGGATCGCTGCATGATGTCTTCGAGCGCACCGCCGCGACGGCAATTGTCTCGGCTCTCGCCTGCCTGATCTGTGCCCTGACCGAGAAGTTTCGTCATCAGGCGTCGCCGGAAAGACCGTTTCCGTCCGAGCCGTCGCGACCGGCCGCTCACCGGCTTGTTGCCGCTGGTCGGATTGCGCTTGGTGCCGCAATTGCTGCCCTGACTGCCCATGCTCTGGGTGCTACGCATCCCGCCTGGGCGGCCATGGGCGCTGTCGCCGTGATGCAGGGTGCGCATCTGCACATCAGCATGAACCGGGCCTTGCAGCGCATGGCGGGCACTCTTCTGGGCGCTTTGATTACATGGCTGGTGCTTGCGCAAGGGCCCAGCCTCTGGTCCGTCATTGCAATCCTGGCCGGACTGCAATTCGCTACCGAAGTCATTATCGGCAGCAATTATGCGCTGGGACAGATTCTGGTGACGCCGATGGCGCTTTTGATGACCTATCTGGCGACACCGGGAGTGCCGCACGACGGCATGATTTCCGAACGTATCCTCGATACGTTTCTGGGTGCGGCTCTGGCGATCATCTTCGCGGTAATCTGCTCCAATCGGGATGACCGCATTTTTCTCGCAGAGCATCGGACTCGGAATTAATCCCGCAAAGAAAAAGGCGCCTTGCGGCGCCTTTTTGCTAACTTACCAATCGGCCCAGCCATATCAATATGCAGGCACCGATAAAGCCCGCGATCAGATAGCCCAGCCAGCCGCCGAACGAAACACCGAGAAATCCGAAGATAAAACTCGCTACGGCTGCGCCGATGATACCGAGTATGACGTTCATGAATATCCCGGTATTGCTGTTCATGAAATTGGAGGCAATCCAGCCGGCCAAACCGCCGATGATGATTGCCGCAATCCAGCCTATTCCTGCGCTTCCCATCGGGAACCCTCCTGATTACAATCCGGCGGGTACTTTGCCGCCATTATCTTTGAGTTTCTGGATGACCTGCTTGTGCAGCCAGACATTCATGGTCGCGGAATCGCCCGTATCGCCGGTATAGCCCAGCTCCTTGGCGAGCTCCTTGCGGTGTTCCAGGCTGCTGTCGAGGCCAAGGGCCTTCATCAGATCGACGATCGAAGTCTTCCAGTTGAGCTTCTGACCGCTTTTGGCAACAGCAGCGTCCAGAATGGCGCCGACATCGACGGCGCCCGTCGAAGCGGGTGCGGATGCGGATGGCGCCGGAGCGGCGGCAGTAGGTGAAGCGGTTGGTGTCGGCGCAGGCTGTGCAGCCGTTTCCGTCCCAGGAGTAGCCGCTTGTGCCTCTCCCCAAATGGCGTTCTTAATCTTATCGAAAATCCCCATAATGAACTCCAATCGTTGAAAATCGATATGCCCCCAAACTCCCGATTTGTGACGACCGGAAACCTGGACACAGCTGATCATCCGGTGATTCCCGGACAAACGCTCGAAGTAAATGAATCTGAAGCGGTTTTGTTCCCGACAAAGTTGCAGATGCGTCAGCTATCGGTCAGTTGAGACTTTGCAACGGTCTTGACGACCCAGTCCGCGAAGACGCGGAGGCGGTTGCTGAGATGCCGGTTTGGTGGATAGACCAGATAGATCGGCATCGGTTCGATTTCCCATTCCTGCAGGACAGGGCGCAACGTGCCGTTTTCAAGATCCTCGCGCACCATGAACAATGGTGCCTGCACCACGCCGAGCCCTGCTCGCGCGGCGGCGAGGTAGGTGGTCGATTCGTTCGCCGCCACCACGTAGCGCCCGTTGACCTCGATTTCCTCCGTCCCCTTTTTGAAACGGAAGGGCATCTGCTGGCCCGTCGAGGGCCGGAAATAGCCAACCACCGTGCAGTTACGGCTCAGATCGGAAGGATGGAGCGGCGTGGAACAGCGGTCGAGATATTCGGCGGAAGCGCAGGCAGTGAAATGCATGTCGCCGATGCGGCGCGCAATCAGCGACTGGTCGGTCAACTCACCGATACGAATGGCGCAATCGACATTTTCCGCCACATAATCGACAGGCCGGTCCGATACGCCGAGATCGATCTGGATATCGGGATAGCGCTGGTGAAACTCGATCAGCGCCGGAATGATGATGAGATTGGCGACCGCGCTCGCCATTTCAACGCGCAGCCGACCTTTCGGCAAGGTCTGGGCACTCGACAGGCTGCCGTCAAGCTCCGCGAGATCGGCCAGCAAACGCGCTGCGCGCTCATAGTAAAGCGCGCCGTCCGGTGTTACGAGAACACGGCGGGTCGTACGATTGAGGAGTTTTGTACGCAGATGGGCTTCCAATCCCTGGATGAGATTGCTGATCGTCGCCTTGGGCATATTGAGCGAGGCGGAGGCGCGCGTGAAATTACCGGTTTCAACAACCCGGAGAAAAGCGCGCATGGCCGAAAGCTGGTCCATTATCAAAAAGCCGTCATTGTTCGAGATTCTGGACAGTGTAACCAATTATAGGGGACTATTCCAGTCTATAGACAATGATAATATCTAACCATGGCGGTTTGCCGCTATACATGAAGGCCAGGAAAGATGTGTGAGAAGTTTACGGTTGAGACAATGCAGGCGGGTAACACCAACTGCACGGCGCGCATTTATAAGGGCGCCAAATTGCTCTCTCCGCCGCCGGTGGTGTTGCACCTTCACGGTGGGGCTTTCTCGGTCAACTGCCTTGGCGCTTGCGAACGCGTTGCCGAAACACTTGCCGAGGCAGGTGCGGTGGTCGTCTCGCCGGAATATTCGTCGGCCTGCCTCAACCCGTTCCCGGCGGCGCTTGAGATAGCCTACTCCATTCTGACTTCGATGCGCGAGCGTTGCCCTGAATTTGCGCACAAGAAGTCGATGCTGTTCGTCGCCGGTGAAGAGGCGGGCGGTAATATTGCTGCCGGCGTGGCCCTCATGGCGCGCGATCAATATCTGACCGATCTCAAGGGTCAGATACTGCTTTCGCCCATGCTAGACCCCTGCCTTGCCACGGCGTCTTTCCGCAAATATTGCCCGGAAAGCGCCGTCCAGACGATGTCGGATGGCTGGCAGCATTATCTGGGCGAGTGTGCGGGTTTCACCCACCCCTATGCTGCACCCGCCTTGTGTACGCGTCTTGCTGGCCTGGCACCCACTTTGCTTGTCACCAGCGCCCAATGTCCGATGCGCGATGAAACGCAGGCCTATGCCGAGCGTCTCCGTCAGGCGGGCGTGAAGGTTCAGTCTCATGTCCTGCCCGGAAAAGCCGGCTGGATACCCGAAAACAAGGTGGCGGGCACCGACTGGTCGCCACAGGAACATAAACTTATCGACCTGTTTGCCGATTTCTTCCGGCAGGCAGGAGCAAAGCCAATCGCAGCATAACATCAGTTTTGAAGTCCTCCCAAGCTTTGATCTGATGCTCACATTGAAGCCGGCCCCCACCGGTTAGAGCGAAGCTCTAACCTCCTTTATTGAAAGCATAATCTGACCGATCCTCGTTCCACTCCGGTCGGATTATGCTCTAGGAGATACAACAATGACATCGATCACAGCCCGCCGGGCCCTCTGGGGCGCCGGCCTGAGTATCCTATTGTCTGCAGCCGGCGGCGGCGCCATTCTCTTTGGTGTTCCACACCTCAAGGCCGACGCCGCAACCGATATTTCCGCTCCACCACCTGCCGTACCGGTTTCGGTCGCCAAGGCGGAATCGCGACGCATCGTGAGCTGGGAAGAATTTTCCGGTCGTCTGGAAGCGATTGACCGGGTTGAAATTCGCCCGCGCGTCGGCGGCGCTATCCTGAAAGCTCATTTCCGCGAAGGTGCGCTGGTAAAGCAGGGCGACCTGCTCGTCACCATCGATCCCGAGCCCTATGCAGCAGCGGTCGAAAAGGCGAAAGCGCAGGTTTCAGCCGAAGAAGCCCGCGTTGCGCTGGCCAAAACGGAACTGGAACGCGGGCGTCAGCTCGTGACCACCCGCACCATTGCCCAGAGCGGCCTCGACCAGCGCTCCAGCGCCTATGACGAGGCGCAGGCAAGCCTGCGTTCCGCCAAGGCAGCACTTCGTTCATCCGAGCTTGACCTTCAATATACGGAAGTGCGCGCGCCGATTTCCGGTCGCGTCGGACGGCTGGAAGTCACGGCGGGCAATCTGGTTGCCGCAAGTTCCGCCTCGCCGGTCCTGACCACGCTTGTTTCGGTCGATCCGATCTATGCAAGCTTCAGCGCCAATGAGGAAGTCGTCACCAAGGCGCTTGCCAAGCTTGCCGCCTCACCCGGCGGAAGTGCCATCGAGCGCATTCCCGTCCAGATCGGCACCGCTTCCGATGAAGGCACTCCGATTTCCGGCCATATCCAGCTCATCAACAATGAAGTCGATGCCACGACCGGCACGATCCGCGTTCGCGCGGCAATCGACAATCCGGATGGAAGGCTCATACCGGGCCAGTTTGTCCGCATTCGTTTCGGCGAACCGGAACCGGATGAAAAACTGGTGGTGAGCGACCGGGCGATTTCTTCCGACCAGGACAAGAAATTCGTCTTCGTGGTCGGCGCGGATAACAAGGTTGAATACCGGCAGGTGGTGCTCGGTCGCAATTATGACGGCCTGCGCATTGTCGAAAGCGGGTTGAAGCCCGGCGAGAACATCGTCGTCAACGGCCTGCAACGCATTCGTCCGGGCGTGGTCGTCGTACCGCAGCCTGTCACCGAAACACTTGCCAAGAATTAGTTGAAACGGCGCGTCTTACGGCGCGCGCTAGACGCAAGAACTCAGCCTCATCAACCCGCGAGAACGCAAGTTCCCGCGGGACAGGAGAGTCTTTGCCTTCCCGCTTAAGGGGGATAAACAGATGAACTTTTCACGCTTTTTCGTCGACCGCCCGGTCTTCGCTGGCGTTCTGTCGGTCCTGATCTTCGTTGCCGGTCTGATCGGCATGACAGGTCTGCCGATCT
>WPCJ01263975.1_pt1 | contig 20858 bp, 20 predicted proteins | sample 5399831 | NCBI WGS metagenome assembly WPCJ01 (sample SAMN12869470, study PRJNA574797) | sludge metagenome | isolation source: wastewater treatment of pH10 | place: China:Beijing | collected 2019-05-20 | reverse complement strand
CGCTCGCCGGCCATGCGCCGACGCAGCTTGGCGCGCTCTGCACCGGCGAGGCGCTGCGCCGCGCCGGCCTGCCAACCTCCGAGGTCGGCCATGTCGTGTTCGGCAACGTTCTCCTGACCGAATCGAAGGATGCCTATCTGGCCCGCGTCGCCGCGATCGAGGCCGGCATCCCGGTCGAGGTCCCCGCCATGACGCTGAACCGGCTCTGCGGCTCGGGCGTGCAGGCGATCGTCTCCGCCGCCCAGGCGATCATGCTCGGGGATTGCGACACCGCCGTCGCCGGCGGCGCCGAGACGATGAGCCGCGCGCCGCATCTCCTGGCGAGCGCGCGCTTCGGGCAGCGCCTCGGCGATACCCTCGCCACCGATCATCTCACTGGCGTGCTGACCGATCCGTTCGGCAACGGCATCATGGGCATCACGGCCGAGAACGTCGCCGAGCGCTACGACATCGGCCGCGACGCGCAGGATGCTTTCGCCGCTGAGAGCCAGCGCCGCGCCGCCGAGGCCATCGCCGCCGGCCGCTTCCGCGAGCAGATCCTGCCGGTCGAGGTGCGCAAGGGCCGCGACACCATTGCCTTCGACACCGACGAGCATCCCAAGCCCGCGACCACCGCGGAGTCGCTGAAGGGCCTGCGACCGACCTTTAAGAAGGACGGCACGGTCACGGCCGGCAATGCGTCGGGCATCAATGACGGCGCCGCCGCCATGGTCCTGATGGAGGAGAGCCGCGCCACCCGCGAAGGCAAGGCGCCACTGGCCCGCCTCGTCGGCTATGCCCATGCCGGCGTCGAGCCGGGGGTGATGGGCATCGGCCCCGTGCCGGCCGTGCGCGCGCTGATGGCCCGCACTGGGCTCTCGATCGATGATTTCGATGTGATCGAGTCGAACGAGGCCTTCGCCGCGCAGGCCTGTGCGGTCGCAGGCGAGCTCGGCTTCGATCCGGCGAAGGTCAACCCGAACGGCGGCGCGATCGCACTCGGCCACCCCGTCGGCGCCACCGGCGCGATCCTCACCCTCAAGACCGCCTACGAGCTTCGGCGGACCGGCGGCCGTTACGGTCTGATTACGATGTGCATCGGCGGCGGCCAGGGCATCGCGCTCGCGATCAAGCGGATGTAAGGCAGCGCCATGAACGCTCCTCTCTGGAAGACGCCGGCCCAGCGCGAGCATGAACGCGCTTTGAAGCGCGAGGCGGTGCTGCGCGCGGCGGCGCGCGCCTTCAACGAGCAGGGGTTTCACCGGACCTCGCTGGATGAGGTCGCCGAGCGCCTCAGCGTCTCGAAGCCGACGATCTATCACTATGTCCGCAGCAAGGACGAGATCCTGTTCGAATGCGTGCGCATCGGCCTCGAGCGTCTCGACGCCGCCACCGCCTCGGCCGAGACGCGCCGCAGCGACGGCAGCGGGCTCGAGCGGCTGATCGTGCTGTGGACCGAATACGCCCATATCGTCACCGAGGATTTCGGGCGTTGCCTCATCCTCGTCGGCGAGGATCCGTTGCCAGCGGAAGCGCGCAAAAGCTTGCGGGCGCTGAAGGGCAAGATCGACAAGCGCTTCCGGGCACTGATCGAGGAGGGGATCGCCGATGGCTCGATCCGGCCCTGCGACCCGAAGCTCTTGGCCTTCGCATCCGCCGGCGCCCTGAGCTGGATCGCACGGTGGCATGACCCGACGGGTTCCCAAGACGTCGATGAGATCGCGAGGCAGACGATCGCGTTCTTTCTGACCGGAGTCCTGCCCTAATAGGTCATTCCCGCGGATGATCGTCCTCGACATACGCGATGGAAACGCTATCGAGCGGGCGGTCGCGGAGGATGGAGAACCTGACTCATGGCGTATCCTTTCGTCGCTGAGAACGACTGCACCATCAAAACCCTGGACCAAACTTCTAGAGCCGGATAGAGACCTCGTCATCCCGGCTGGAGAGGCCGCAGCCCATCGAGGCACACTGGGCCGGTGGATAGTGGAGCCGCGCGGCTTCGCCATTCGTCCGGATTGACAACCGAACTAACGTTCCACCTGATCACCGACGATCTCTGGAATCTGCATGGCACCCCCCATTGACGGCAGTTCAGAAAACTGCTCAAATTCGGACAAATGTCCGCTATACGGACAAAATCTCATGAAGGCCGACATCCGATCGGCCGTACTTTGGGAGGGAACCATGAAGACTGGAGCTTTGCTCGCTCTTGCGGTCGCCGCTGTCGCCACGCCCGCCGCGCATGCTTGGGAAGCCAAGAAACCGATCCGCGTGGTCATAGGCTATGGCGCAGGCGGAAGCACCGATGCGATCGGCCGGCTGACATTCAAGAAGATCGAGGATCAGAAGGGTTGGAGGTTCATTATTGAGAACAAGGCCGGGGCGCAAGGTGCGCTCGCAGCAATGGAAATCAAGAATGCGCCTGCCGACGGCTACACGATTGGGCTGTTGTCGACAGGCAATTTTGCGCTCGACCCTTATCTGTCGAAGGCGATCCAATACAAGCCGGAAGACCTCGACTACATCGGCACGATTGGCAAGATCGAATACGCGCTCGTTGCCGCCAAGAACGCGCCCTACAACAACCTGCAGGAACTGGCTGCCCATACCAAGAAGAACGGTCCGGTCAGCTTTTCCAGCACGGGCAAGATTCTCGATCTGGCCATGGAGCGCATCTCGGAGAAGCTCGGCATAACCTTCGTCTCGGCCCCGACATCGGGCTCGGCGCAGTCTGTCCAACTGGTCCTCGGGGGGCATGCCAACGTCACGATCTCCGGCGGCGTGCATGTGCCTTACATGCAGTCCGGCCAGTTGAAGGCGATCGCCCTGATGAGCACCGGCAAGGCCGACTACGCGCCCGGCGTCAAGAACGCGGTCGACCAGGGTGGCGGCTTCGTCATTGACAACTACTTCCTGCTGGTGGCTCCGAAAAACCTGCCGGCCGATGCGCGGGCGGCGCTCGCCGAGGCGATCGATGCTGCGGTCAAGTCGCCCGAGGTCGGCGACTATGCAGCGAAAACCTTCAACACGCGTTTGAATCTCGGCCCGGACGGCTCGACGGAAGATGTCATGGCCCAGTCACGAGCCTGGCGCGAGTGGTTGCCGAACTCCAAGCTCGCGAAGTAGCCGCGCGCAACTCGCCCGGCTGATCGGGCGGCCCGGTTCCGGCGCCGTCGCCTCCTGAGGGGCGGCGGCGCGTATCCGGTGCCCTGCCCGCCGTGCAACGCGCCCTACCTCGAGGACGCCATGCGGACCACCGCCAAACAACTGAAAGCTGGCGGCATCTTCGTCGCCATCGGCGCCTTCTTCCTGGCGACCTCGCTGTCGACCCTGGAGATCGGCTCGACATTGCGAATGGGCCCAGGCTTCCTGCCCATCGTCCTCGCCCTTGTGCTCGTCGCGCTGGGGCTTGGGGTGATCCTGGAGCGCCGCGGCGGCGAGGACGAGGAGGAGACGCGGCCGGTCCCTTGGCGCGGCCTTGTCTTCATCACGCTAGCGCCGCTCCTCTTCGCCCTGCTCGTCAAGGGCTGGGGCCTCGCTCCCGCGCTCCTCGCCATGGTCGCGACGTCGGCGCTGGCGAGCCGGATGATGCGCCCGATCCAGGTCATGATCGTGACCGTGGTCCTCACGGCGCTGGCACTGTTGCTGTTCAGCTATCTGCTGCAGCTACCCTATCCCCTCTTCGCCTCCACACTAGCAACCATGGCAGGCTGACGATGGACATTCTCGCCAATTTGGTCCTTGGCTTTGCGACCGCCGTCACACCCGAGAACCTCCTCTATTGCCTGATCGGAACGGTGATTGGCACCGCGGTCGGCGTCCTGCCGGGGCTGGGGCCGTCCACAACGATCGCGCTGCTGCTGCCGTTCACCTTCGCGCTGGGGCCGACCCCAGCGCTCATCATGCTGGCGGGCATCTATTACGGCGCGCAATATGGCGGCTCAACCACCGCCATCCTGCTCAACTTGCCAGGCGAGCCCTCCTCGGCAGTGACTGCCCTCGACGGCTACCAGATGGCGCGGCAAGGCCGGGCCGGCCACGCCCTAGCGATCGCAGCGATCGGCTCCTTCGCCGCCGGCACGATCGCGACCTTCGTCATCGTCCTGTTCGCTCCGGTTCTGACGTCCTTCGCGCTCGAATTCGGGCCGGCGGAGTATTTCTCGCTGATCGTCCTCGGGCTGATTTTCTCCGTCGCGCTGGCGCATGGCTCGGTCGTGCGCGCTCTCGCAATGGTGGTGTTCGGTCTCGTGCTGTCCCTGGTCGGGACCGACGTCACCTCCGGCGAAGCCCGCTTCACCTTCGGACGGCTGGAGCTGGCCGACGGCATCAATTTCGTCACGCTCTCGATCGGCTTCTTCGGTATCGCCGAAATCCTCCGCAATCTCGAGACGGAAGGCCGCGCCGGCATCGTCACGAAGGTCATCGGCAGGCTCATGCCCTCCCGTCAGGACCTTTGGCGCTGCGTTCCCCCGATCGCGCGCGGCACCGCGCTCGGCTCGATCCTCGGCATCCTGCCGGGCGGTGGCGCGCTGCTCTCCTCCTTCGCTTCCTACTCACTGGAGAAGAAGCTGTCGCGGACGCCGGGCGCGTTCGGCAAGGGCGCGATCGAGGGCGTGGCGGGTCCGGAAGCGGCGAACAATGCCGGCGCCCAGACCTCCTTCATTCCGATGCTGACCCTCGGCCTGCCCGCCAACGCCGTCATGGCGATGATGGTCGGCGCGATGATCATGCAGGGCATCGTCCCCGGACCGAACGTCGCGACCGCGCAACCGGCGCTGTTCTGGGGCCTGATCGCCTCGATGTGGCTCGGAAACCTGATGCTGCTCGTGCTGAACCTGCCGCTCGTCGGCCTTTGGGCACGGCTGATGACCATTCCGTACACCTGGCTCTTTCCGGCGATCCTGACCTTCTCGGCCATCGGCATCTATTCGCTGAACGGCAACGTCTTCGACCTGTACGCGCTCTGCATCGCGGGCGTGCTCGGCTATGTCCTGATGCGGCTGGGCTGCGAGCCTGCGCCCTTCCTGCTCGGCTTCGTGCTGGGGCCGATGCTGGAAGAGCATCTGCGCCGGGCCATGCTGCTCTCCTTCGGCAACCCCGCCGTCTTCGTCACGAGGCCGATCAGCGCCGGATTGCTGTTGCTGGCCGTCGCGGCACTCGTGGCCATCGCCCTGCCGGCCGTGGCCAAGAAGCGCGAAAAGGTCTTTGTCGAATGATGGCGGCGGGCTTGGCCGCACAACCGGAGCGCCCATGAAGATCACGCGGATCGAGAGCGCCGTCCTGCTGCCGCAGGTGCGCGTCGAGGGATGGGCGCTGGTGACCGGTGCGATCGCGCGGCTGCCTAGCGTCCTCCTCAAGGTTGAGACCGACGAGGGACAGGTCGGAATCGGTTTCGTGGGCGCGCTGCAACCCTTCGACGCGCCGGCAGGAGCGATCCGCGAATGCATCTCCTTCCTCGGAGAGCGGCTGATCGGCCGACCCGTGGTCGTCGAGCAGCTCATAGCCGAGATGGCGCGGTCCCTGCACGGCTTCGCGGAGGTCCGCGCCGCGTTCGAGGCGGCGTTTCTCGAGATCGCGGCAGCGAGAGCCGGCACCGGCATCGCGTCCCTTCTGGGAGGCGCCCTTCACCGCCGCCTGCCGGTCTCTCGGATGGTGTCGCTGCAATCCCCCGATCTGATGGCGAAGGCCGCAGCCGCTCTCGCCGCGGACGACTACCGCGTGGTCAAGTTCAAGCTGAGCGGCGACGCGGATCTGGACGTCGCGCGCGCGCAGGCCGTCCGTGATGCGGTCGGCCCCGCGGTGAGCCTCACCGCCGACGCCAACGGGCGCTACGCGCCCAAGGCCGCCATTCGCGCGATCGAACGCATGAGCGGGAGCGACGTCGCCATCGTCGAACAGCCCGTTCCGCGCCACGATCTCGCCGGGTTGAAGCTGGTGACGCAGGCCGTCCTGCCGGAAATCGAGGCCGATGAGAGCGCCGGTTCGCCCCATGAGATCGCGAGGCTGGGGCAGGAACGCATCGTCGACTCGGTCGTCCTGCGGTTGCCGCGCCTCGGCGGCGTCGGCCCGATCCGGGAGGCCGTCTCGATCTGCCGTAGCTTCGGGCTGAAATACCGCTTCGGCGTCTGCTTTCTGCCCGGCCCGTTCCAGGCCTATGCGGCGCAGGTGGCTTCGACCTTTCCGGAGGTGCCGCTCGCGCACGAGATCGCCGAGCATGTCCTGCTCGACGGCGACCCATTCGAGCCGCCGACCATCTCCGACGGCTTCATCGAGGTGCCCGAGCTGTTCCGGTCGTCTCGCCTCAAGCCCGGCTGCGAAATCGCCTGGACGACGCTGGCCGGCTGATCGCCCGGCCTCCGGTCGCGCAGCCCGTGAGGCGACGTCGCCGGAGGCCGGGCGGAACGGCTTTACCGGGGCAGCCCGACGATATCGCGCGCTTGCGCGGCGGTCGCGGGCTCAAGCGCGAATTCGCGCATCACGCGCACGATCTTCTCCACCTGCGCGGCGTTCGACTTGAACGGGACGCCCGGACGCTCGAAGAGGTTGTCCTCCTGTCCCACGCGCAGATGGGTGCCCATCAGCGCGCCGAAGGTGGCGGCCTTGATGTTGCCGAGCCCGGTGCCATGCGTGAATAGGACGAGCTCCGGCCCGAAGAGGCGCTCGGCGGTCCGCTTCAGATGCACCAGATGGTCGATATCGGAGGGGATCCCGCCGAGAATGCCCGTGAGGAACTGCAGGATGATCGGCCGCTTGACGTTCCGGGTGCTCAGATGGCGCTCGAGAATGTAGAGGTGGCCGACATCGTAGCACTCGAATTCCATCGCGATGTCGCGCTCGATCAACATGTCGATCATGCGGGCGATGGTCGCAAAGCTGTTCTGGGTGACGATCTCGTAGGCCTTGGGCCCGAAAGCCTCCTTTTCCCAGTCCAGCGCGAATTCGCTGACGCCCTGGTTCTCGGCTTTTCGGAACAGGCCGTAATTCATCGAGCCGACGATGACGGTGGCGATGTCCGGCTCGAGATCGAGCACCGCTTCCAGCCGGCCCTCCGCGGTGGAGCCGAGCGATGCAGACATGTTGATGATCGCGTCGCTGCGTTCCCGGATCGCCGGAATGAACTGCCGCCAGACCGCCGGATCGTTGGTCGGCCGTCCGTCTTTGGGATCGCGCGCGTGGAGATGCAGGATGGCGGCGCCCGCATCGACGGCGGCGAGCGACTGCTCGACGATCTGCTCGGGTGTGACCGGCAGGTGCCGCGACATCGAGGGCGACAGGGAGGAGCCCGTTACGGCACAGGTGACGATGACCTTTTCGCTCATGGCGGCTTCTCCGGTTACCAGCTTGCAGGTTCGAAACGAAAACCCTCGCCCTGCCGCCGCACATAGCCGCAATGAGGGGCGCCGAAATGCATCGGCAGGATCAGGGCTTCCCGATCGGTCGCGCGCTGGAGGACCTGCAGGCGGGTCTTGCGCGCGACGTCCGGCAATTCGCAATAGGCCGTGTTCAGGTCGGGATGGGCGATCTGCAGGGGGCTGTGGAAGACGTCGGCGGTGAAGATCGCCTCCTCGCCACCCGATCGAAGCCGGTAGCTGAGCATGCCCGGACTGTGGCCCGGCGCCGGCTCGACCGCGAGAACGCCGGCGACGTCCCGGGCGGCCTCGGTGATGAAATCCGCTAGCCCGGCTTCGATGACGGGGTAGAGGCTGTCGGCGAACGAATTGTCGATCAGCGGGTTGGGTCCCCGGCCGAGCACCGTTTGGAAGTGGTCGAAATCCTGCTTCGGCAGGAAATAACGGGCTTTTGGGAACGTGGGCTCCCAGCGTCCGTCGACCCAGAGCGTGTTCCAGCCGATATGGTCGCTGTGGAGATGCGTGTGAACGACATGGGTGACCTGGTCGCGCCCGGCACCGGCAGCCTCCAGCCACGGCAGGACAAGCGAGTTCAGCATGTTCATGCGCGCCGGACCGCGTGGCTTGAGATTGCCGACGCCGGTGTCGATCAGGATGACGCTATCGCCGGCATGAACGATCCAGAGCTGGATCGTCACGATCAGCCGGCTCATGTGCTGGACGTAATGGGCAGGAGCGAGCCACGCCGCGTCCTGCGCCAGTTGAGCCGCCGGAAGGTCCGGGAAGAGAAATTCGGGCGGATGCGTCGGCGCCGAATATTCGAGCACGCGCGTGATGCGGAGGTCGCCGAGCTGGCGGGATTGCATCATGATCGGAACCTCAGTCGGCGATGGCCGGGTTGGCGATGACGGAAGGCCTTTCGGCAAAGCGGGCGTGCCAGTCCGCGATGGCGGGGCGCCCCTCGCGCCAGGCCTCCGACGGAAAGCGGAAGTCGAGATAGAGCAGCGCGGCGCCTATCGAGACGTGCCCGATGTCGAACGGGCGCGCCGCGAGCGCGCCCGCGTCCCGTTCGAGCCGGTCGAGCGCGGCCGCGAGCTTGCGCTGGAAGGCAGCGATCAGCCGTTCGGACTGCATCGCCTCCGGCTTGGTCCGCTCCAGCAGCCAGACGAGCGCAAAGTCGAGGATGCCGTCTCCGAGGGCCTGGTCGCGCAGGGCCGCGAGACGATGCGCGCCGGTCGGCGGAAACAGCGGAGCCGCGTCGCCGATCAGATCCAGATACTCGCAGATGACACGCGAATCGTAGAGGCTCGAGCCGTCCGACAGCACGAGGGTCGGCAACTTGTTCAGCGGGTTGTCCTCGAAGAGCCCCTCATGCGGGGCCTCGGGGTGCACCACCGTGCGCACGCGCTCGAAGCTGTCGGCGAGGCCGCGCTCGTGGGCGGCGATCAGGACCTTGCGGACGAAGGGCGAGCGCGGCGACCAGTGCAGCAGCCGCGGCGTGGCGATGAGGTCGGTCATGCGGGGAGGCCTGCGATGAAGCCGCCGAGAATCTCGGCGACGAGTTCGGGGGTCTGCGTGGCGGCGAAATGGCCGGTCGCGGCGGAGCGGAACTGCGCACCCGCGACCCGGCGCGACAGCGGTTCGATCAATTCGGGCGGCCGCAGGGGATCGGATTCGCCGGCGACGAAGAGGCACGGGCAGCGGATGCCGGCCAGCGCGGCCGTCATGTCCAGCCCCGCCAGCATGCGGAAGATCGCCGCGTAGCTCGACGGGTCGTTCGCCAGCCAGCGCGCCCGGAAGCGGCGGAAGCGCACGGCATCGCCGCGCAGGTTCTCGGGATAGGCGCGCGCCAGCTCGGCATCGACGACGCTCGCCATGCCCGCCGCCTCGACCTGATCGGCATAGTCGAGAATGAGCTGCCGGCGCTCGTCCGGAATGCCCGTCGCCGGCCCGAACACGACGGCGCCGCGGGTGCGCTCGGGATGGTCGGCGGTGAACTGCAGGGCGATGGCGCCCCCTACCGCGCCCCCCGAGATGGTGACGGGCGTGTCGATGCCGGCGGCTGAGAGCAGGCGCGCGATGTCGCCCGCCATGACGGCGATCTCGGCCGTGCCCCGCAGTTTGGTTGACAGCCCCGCGCCGCGGGTATCGAACCGCAGGACGCGCAAGCCGGGCGGGAGGAGAGGCCGTACGAGATCATAGCTCTCGAGCGTGCACCCCATCTCGTGCACCAGCACGTGCGTGTCCGGACCTTCTCCTGTGAGTTCGTAGCGAAGCCCGACACCATCGGTTTCCAGCCAGTCCATGTCAGCTCCAACTCTCCGTCACCGGGACGAACCGGCTAGAACAGCTCCATGAGGCGCTCGCGATCCTCGAGATCGGCGGGAACGCCACGGAAGATGATCTCGCCGGACTTCATCACCACGACGCGATCCGAGACCGCGAAGGCCTCACCGATATTCTGCTCCACCAGCAGGATCGACAGGCCACGCTGCTGCTGGATTGCTCGGACCGGCGCGAGCAGGTCCTGGAACAGCTTGGGGGCAAGCCCGATCGACGGCTCGTCGAGCAGCAGGATCGAAGGACGCGACAGGAGCGAGCGCCCGATCGACACCATCTGCTGCTGGCCTCCAGAGAGCTTTCCGGCCGAGCGGGTCCAGAACTCTCTCAGGCGCGGAAGGATGGCGAGCACCTCGTCCGTGCGTGCGGCGGCCTCGCCGCCCTTGAGGTGCGATGACCAAAGAGCCAGTGAGAAAACCTCCTTCACCGTCAGTCCAGGAAAGATGCCTCGACCTTCCGGAACATAGGCGACGCCCTGCTGGGCCATGGCCTCCGGATTCGGACGCAACTCCCTGCCGCGCAAGCGAATCGCGCCCGCATCCGGCCTGTGCAGGCCGAAGAACAGCTTGAGTAAGGTCGACTTGCCCGCGCCGTTATGGCCGACGAGGCAGAGCACCTCGCTTTCGCGCAGGTCGAGGTCGACCCCGAGCAGCACGTCGCGCCCGCTATAGGACGAGCGCAAGCCCGAGCATTCCAGCGCGGCGGCCGCCGGTTGCGGTGATGCGGTGGCGGCGGTCATTCGCGGCGCTCCCCGAAATAGATTGCGATGAGCGTCGGATCGCGCAGGATCGCTTGAGGCTCTCCCTCTGCGAGCTTCTTCCCCTGGTCGAGGAAGGCGATGCGGTCGGCGAGTTCGGTGACGATGTCGAGGTTGTGCTCGATCAGGCAGATGGTCACCCCGGCGGCGATGGCATCCCTGATAAGGCGGACGAAGCGCTTGCGGGAATTTGGGTCGAGGCCCGAAGACGGCTCGTCGAGCAGCCAGATCCGGGCGCCGGTCGCAATGACACGCGCCATCGAGAGGAACTTGGTCTCGGCATAGGAGAGATCGACCGCCCGCGCCCTGGCGAGCCCGGCGAGACCCGTGCGCTCGAGAGCCTCGTCAACCCGCGCGAGCCTTTCGCGCTTGGCCTCCGGGCCTCCTGGCTGCCAGAGCCATGTCGCGGGTTCGGTCGCGACCATGACGTTCTCGTGCACGGTCATCTTGCCGAACAGGCGCAGGTCCTGGAAGCTGCGGGCGACGCCGAGTCTGGCGACGTCATGCGGCTTCGTCGACGTGATCGGCCGCCCTTCCAGGTGGACCTCGCCGGTATCGGGCGCGATGTTGCCGGTGACGAGGTTGAACAGTGTCGTCTTGCCGGCGCCGTTAGGGCCGACCAGCGCCGTGACGACGCCGCCGATCAGATCCATGTCGACGTTCTGCACCGCGGCCACGCCGCCGAAGGATTTCGACAGGCCCCGGACGGAAAGAAGCGCTTCGCTCATCAACGCCTCCCCACGCTCTGGCCGGCGATGCCGCCCGGCCGGAAGATCATCAGAAGCGTCATCGCCGCGCCGTAGAGGAATTGCTGCACGGTGCCGATCTCCGTGGGCGGGATCATGGGCATGAAGGTCAGCGCCGCGGGCAGCAGCAGGATGAGCAGCGTGCCTACGAGCGGCCCGGCCAGCGTGCCGGCCCCGCCGATGATGACCATGGCCTGGAGCAGGACCGACTGCTCGAGCGTGAAGCTGTCGCCGATCACGAAGGAGATGTGGAAGGCGTAGAGCGCGCCGGCTATGCCGACCAGCCCGCAGCCGGCGGCAACCGCGAGCGTCTTCAGCAGGGGGATGTTCTTGCCGAAGGCCATGGCGGCGCTCTCGGCGTCCCGCATCGCCATCAACGCCCTGCCGAAGCTTCCGCGCATCAGGATCTGGATCAGCAGAAGGCTCAGGACGAGCGTCACCGCTGCGACCGCGAGGAAGCGCCAGGGCGTGCCGACCTCGATGCCGAGCAGGGTCGCCTGCGGTATGCCGGCCAGCCCGCCATGTCCGCCGGTGAGGCTGGGAGCTTCGTGGAACACCGTCACGGCGAACATCTGCAGGCCGAGGCTGGCGGCGATGAAATACTCGCCGCGCACCCGCAGCGCAGGCAGCGCCAGGCACAGCGACAATGCGATAGAGAGGCTCGCGGCAGCGAGGAAAGCCAGCAGCAGATCAGGTGTCAGGTTGAGCGCGAGCTGCGCCGCCGCGAAGGCGCCGATGCCGAAGAAGGCGCCGTGCGCGAGGCTGAAGATGCCGGCATAGCCGATCAGCAGGTTCATGCTGGCTGCGGCGATGCCGAAGATGGCGACGAGCGTCGCGAGATTGACGATATAGGCGATCATGAGGTCACCGCCTTTCCGAACAGGCCGCTGGGCCGGAAGACGATGAAGACGAAGAGCACGACGAAGCTCGCCGCCTCGCTCCATTGCGTATCGAGGACGAGCACGACGAGGTTTTCGACGACGCCGAGCATGAGGCCGGCGAGCGCCGCGCCGCGCAGGCTGCCGATGCCGCCCACGACCGAGGCCGCGATGCTGATCAGCATGACGCGGTGGCTGGCGGCCGGCTCGATGCCCGTGGTGGCCGCCGTCAGGATCGCGCCGGGAACGACCAGCGCCGACCCCAACCCGAAGGCGAGCGCCGAGAGCCGGCGCGAGGACAGCCCGTAGGCCCGCAGGAGCTCGGGGTTCTCGGACAATGCACGCAGGCCGAGGCCGGCATTGGTGCGCTCCAGGAAGAGGCTGACGGCCGTGAACAGTGCCAGCGAAACTCCCGCCGCGACCCAGAAGACCGGCGCAATATACAGGCCCGGCAGCAGCTCGGCCGAGCGTGTCAGCGACGTGCTGACCGCGACCGAGCCGCGCCCGAACTGGAACTGCACCAGCGCCTGGACGCAGATGACGATGCCGAAGGAGGCGACGAAAACGGTAAAGAACGACGCCTCGTGACGCTGGATCGGCCGATAGACCAGGAGGTCGACCAGCATGCCGAAGGCAACCGCGACGGCGGTGGCGAGAAGAACCGCCGCCGCCCAGTGCAGGCCCAGCGCCGAGGCGGCGACGAAGGCGTAGCCGGCGAGCACGAAGCTCGCCCCATGCGCCACATGGAAGATGCGGGTCGCGCCGAAGATCAGCGCGAACCCCGCCGCGGTCAACGCATACAGAGCGCCCGTCTGTATGCCCGACGCCAGAAGTTGGATGAAGAGCATCAGGCGATCTTGTAGATGCGTCCGCCACGCACCTGGTTGAGCTGGACGCCGGTGCTGGCGGTGCCGTTCTCGGCGAAGGTCACCTCGCCGCCGGCGAGCTGGAAGGTCCTGACCCTGAGCATCTCCTCGCGGAGCGTCTCGCCGCTGACGGGCTTGCCCGCCGCCTCCAGGCCCTTGGCGAGCTGGGCGAAGAGCAGGGTCGCATTGTAGTAATTCAGCCCGTAGGTCGTCGGTTCGCTCTTCAGCTTCTCGCGCCAGCCCGTGACGAAGCGCTTCATCGTGGGCTCCGTCGCCGCCCAATCCGCCGACTGGCCGGTGAAGACGAGTCCTTCCGATTCCGGCAGCGCCGAGACCGAAGGCAGATTGCCCGTCGAATAAGTCATGATCTGCTGGGAAATGCCGTTGTCGCGGAGCTGCTTGACGATCTGCACCGCCTGCACGCCGCTGACGCTGGCGAAGAAGACTGCGTCCGGCCTGACGTCGCGAACCTGCGCCGCGATCGCCGCGAACTGGGTCAGGGTCGGGGCGACGCCGTAGGCGCCGACAAGTTCGCCGCCGACGCCCGGCAGGCCGGACTTCAGTTCGGCATGAACGGCCATGCCGCTCGGGTCCTCGGTATAGATCATCGCGATGCGCTTGAAGCCCTTCTCCTTGATGAAGGGGAGGACCGCGCGGACCTCCTGATTGGCGAGCGGCAGGATGTTCCAGAAATAAGGGGACAGCGTCGCGAGATCGGGGCCGACGCCGCCGCCATTGACCATCACGACCTTGGCCCGGTCGCCGATCGGCGCGGCGGCCTTCGAGACGCCGGTGAAGCCGATCAGCACGTAAGAGGCCCGGTCGACATTGGCGAGCCGGGTCATGCCGACGGCGCCGCCCTGGGCCGTGCCCTGGCTGTCGATCGGCCGCAGGTCGATCCCATTCTTGAGCATCTTGTCGGCGGCGATGTGGTCGAGCGCGAGCTGGACGCCGTTGAGGTACATCGTGCCGAACTCGGCGTTCGCGCCCGACATCGGGAACAGCGTGCCCAGAACATAGGCCGCGCCCTGCGCGCGAAGAACGGACGGCGCCGCGACGGTCGCGGCCGCGCCAACGAGAAATTGTCTGCGTAGGATCATCATGGTTCTCCCTGGGTGTCTGCGGGCCTTTTTCGCCCTGCTTGGTGATTTGAGGTCTCAGGCCCGAATGAGTTCGGCCTCCGTGCGGTTCTGGAGCTCGGCGAAATCCAGCCCGTCGATCATTCCGGCGACCCGCAGCCCTTCCGGCGTGACGTCGATCACCGCGAGATTGGTATAGATGCGGGACACCGCCGCCATCGCGGTCAGCGGATAGGAGCAGCGCTTCACGATGCGCGGCCGGCCGTCCTTGGTCTGGTGCTCCATCACCACCCAGAGGCGCTTGGCGCCGACCGCCAGATCCATCGCGCCGCCGACGGCCGGCGCGGTGTCCTGAACCGAGGTGGCCCAGTTGGCGATGTCGCCGTTCTCGGCCACTTCGAAGGCGCCGAGAACGCAGAGATCGAGATGGCCGCCGCGGATCATCGCGAAGCTGTCCGCGTGATGGAAGAAGGAGCCCCCGGTGCGCAGGGTGATGTGCTGCTTGCCGGCATTGATCAGCCAGGGATCGATGGCGCCCGCCGCCGGCGCGGGGCCCATGCCGAGAATGCCGTTCTCGGAATGAAAGATGACCTCGCGCCCGGCCGGCACCTGGTCGGCGACGAGCGTGGGAATGCCGATGCCGAGATTGACGTACCAGCCGGAGGGAATCGCCTCAGCGACCTGCCCCGCCATCTGCGGGCGGGTGAGAGGGGTGAATTGCTGTGACATGCCGGCGCTCCTCAGCCCGTGGGGTCGCCGTAAGGCACATGCAGGACGCGATCGACGAAGATGCCGGGTGTCACCACCGTTTCCGGATCGATCTCGCCGAGTTCCACCATGTGCTGCGTCTGCACGACGGTCAGCTTGCCGGCGGCGGCCATCACCGGGTTGAAATTGCGGCCGGAGGAGCGGTAGGTCAGGTTGCCCCAGCGGTCGGCTCGCCAGGCCTCGACGATCGCGACGTCGCCCGGCAGGGCCTGTTCCAGGACATAGGTGCGTCCGTCGATCTCGCGGGTCTCCTTGCCCTCGGCCAATTGCGTGCCCGCGCCCGTGGCGGTGAAGAAGGCCGGGATCCCAGCACTCGCGGCACGCATCCGCTCGGCGAGCGTGCCCTGCGGCACGAGCTCGAGTTCGATGCGCCCGGCCTTGTAGAGCGTCTCGAAGATCGTGGAGCCGACGATGCGCGGGAAGCTGCAGATCAGCTTGCGGACCCGCCCGACCTCCAGCAGCCGCGCAAGCCCGACGCGGCCATAGCCGGCATTGTTCGCGACGACGGTCAGGTCGCGCGCTCCATGCTCGATCAATCCCTCGATCAGGATGTTGGCCTGGCCGACGGCCCCGAAGCCCCCGACGAGCACGGTCGCCCCGTCGTGGATGCCGGACAGCGCTTCGGCGACCGAGCGAACTCTCTTGTCGATCACCGCAGATATCCCTGTCCGACGACCGTCAGGCTGGCATCGATGAAAGCGGCGCGGCAGCGCAAATCCATGGCGTTGTCTCTAGAGGCTTGGATTTTCTAAGATTGTCCGATATACGGACATTTGTCCGATAATTGAGCAGTCGCGCCGGGTTCGGTCAAGTGAAATCTTCCGCCCGGCGCCGATTGTGGTAGCAACAGTGACGGGCCGGTCGACAGGCGCTTGCCGAAGGAACGAGACGCAATGCAGGATTCCAGTTCGCCTGACTTCGTGACCGCATTGGCGCGCGGGATCGACGTTCTCGGCTGCTTCGACGGGGATCACAGACGCATGAACCTGTCCCAGGTCGCCGAGCGGGTGGGGCTGTCGCGCGGGACGACGCGCCGCTTCCTGCTCACCCTGGAAAGCCTCGGTCTCCTGGAGTCGGACGGCAAGCTTTTCTGGATGACGTCCAAGGTTCTGCGTTTCGCCAATGCCTATCTGTCGGCCTTCGGGCTGGGCGACGCCGCCAAAGCGGTCCTGCGGCGTCTCGCGGAGGATGTTCTGGAGTCGGCGTCGATGTCGGTGCTGGACGGGGGCGTCATCACCTATGTCGCGCGGGCCGATCCGCCGCGGCGGCTCGCATCCGCGGTCGGCCTTCATATCGGCTCGCAACTGCCGGCGCATTGCGCCTCAATGGGCCGCGTGTTGCTGGCCGCCATGGACGACGAGGCGCTGCAGGACTGGCTCCGCCGTCACCCGCTCGAGCCGGTCACCGAGCGCACCCTGACCGATCCCGTGGCGTGGCGCGCCGAGATCGCGCAGATTCGCCAGAACGGCTATGCCATTCTCGACGGCGAGATGGAAACGGGCGTCCGTTCGCTCGCCGTGCCCGTCCGCGACCGGACCGGGCGCACGATAGCGGCCGTCAACGTGGCGACGCTAACGGGTCGCACGTCGCTGGCGGAACTGCGCAAGACCTTCTTACCGGCCCTCAGGCGCACCGCCGAGGAGATCGCGCATCTCATGGAGCATCGCTGAGCTCAGGCCGGGCGGATATGGCGCGAGGCTTCCTCCTCGGCGCGCCGCCAGACCTCCAGCGCCATCGGATTTCGCGCTTCCTCCATGATGTGCGCGACGAGCCCGATCGCGCGCGCCATCACGCCGAAGCCCCGGATGACCTGTTCGGGAAAACCCAGTTCGCAGCAGATGGCGCCGATGGCGCCGGTGGCGTTCAGCGGCAACACCTTGCCCGAGGCGCGCTCCGCCTCCTGCTGCACGAGTTGCATGAGCGCGACATAGCGCCCAGCCAGCCCGTTCTCCTCAGCGATCTCGAAGAGCCTGGGTGTGCGCGGGTCGACGGGCTTGTGGACCGGGTGCCCGATGCCGGGTATGGCTCGCTTCTGCGAGCGGAACCGCGCGACGACGTCGCGTGCCAGCGGCGCGAGATCGTCGGGCGTCGGCGTGTCCTGGGGCAACACCTCGTAGAGCAGCTTCGTCGCTCCTTCCATGGTGCCGACGAAGACGGTGCCGAGTCCGCAGAGCCCTGCCGCTACCGCAGCCTGCAGCGATTCCGGCGCGCCGGCATAGGTCATGCGCGCTACGAGCGCGGAGGGGGTGACGCCGTGCTCGACCAGCGTCACGACGATCGCATTGAAGACCGCCGATTGCTGTGGCGTCGGGCGCACGCCCGTCAGGTTCAGATAAGCGAAATCTCCGAGATTGAAATGGCCGAGGATTTCGTCGGGCAGGCTCAGGCCCCGGATGTTGATCCGGTCGGGCGTGCTCCATGCGATGTCGGAGCGGATCGGCTTCATGATGTTCTCCCAAAAGGCTTGATGTCCGTATAACGAACATTTGTCCGTATCCTAAAAATGAAGCAGCGTGCGGCGTCGTGCAACCGGCGCCGGTCAGTGCCGCGCCAATTCCCGATGCCGTTCCTTCGCAGCGCGGACCAGAGCGAGATAGCGATAGATGCCATGAACAAACTTGCCGTAGGGCATCGTCACGAAGAGCGCGAAGACGACGCCGAGATGCAGCGCCAGCAACAGCCCCATCGCGGGCGTCGCGCGCAGGACGAGCAAAGCGAGGCCGGTCACGCTGGTGAGAAGCAGCATCAGCAGGAACGCGACGTCCATGCCGAAAGGCGTGCCCTCGCGCAATTGGGGAGAGCGCCGCCATTTCTCGTGCAGCAGCCCGATGGGGCCGACGATCAGGCCGATGCCGCCGGTCGTGCCGAGCAGCACGGGCAGGTCGTACCAGGGATAGGGTGCCTCCATGGCGATCAGATAATGGTAGAGCGTCGCCGTCGAGGTCGCGGCGAAGCACAGCATGAAGCCGTAGAAGGTCATGTGGTGATAGAGCCGGCGTCGGTCGCTCGGACGCTCGCCATCGTTCATGCAGCCAGAGCCCCCGCCGTCGAGATAGCGCAGGCGCCCGGCATCCTTCAGCGCCTGCCAGAGCGAGCCCGGATCGCGCAGGGTCGAGGCCGGTTCGCCGATGTCGCGCCAGAACGCGCGCACGCCCATGCCGATGGCCACGACCGTGTAGAGTGTCGCCGCGCCGAAGATGGCGACCATCGTGTTGTGCGGCATCAGCTTGTAGAACGAGCCGGGACCCGTATGCACGCCGAACAGAACAGCCGGGTCGGTCCAGGCGACGAAGCCGGCGATGAAGGCGGTCAGGGCCAGGGCCAGCGCCAGCGCGATGAACAGGCCGTTGCGCGCGAAGACCCCCGCGAAGGCGTGCGGCCAGACATAATGCGCGTAAGATTCGCTTCGTACGGTCGCGAGCGTCGCGGGCACGTGGACCGCGAATTCATGCGGCGGCGAAAACTGGCAATCGTCGTAGCAGGCGCCGCAGTTGTGGCAGAGATTGGCGAGATAGTTCAGATCGCCGTCGGAGAAGGAGCGGCGCATCTCCATCGCCGGAAAGACGGCGCAGAGCCCCTCGCAATAGCGGCAGGAGTTACAGACGGTCATCAGGCGGTCGGCCTCGGCCAACGCCGCCGTGGCATGATGCGGCGTGGAGCCGTTGGTGCCGGCCGGCCCCGCGCCCACTGTCTCACGCAGGAAGGCGAATTCCGTCATGCCAGCGCGCTCCTTGCCGCTTCCCGCCCGGCGATGCGCCCGAAGACGGCACCGATGGTCATGCCGATGCCCGCCGCGTAGCCTTCGCCCAGCACGTTGCCGGCCATGATCTCGCCGGCGGCGAACATGTTCGCGGCGCCGCGCCCGTCCACCATCGTCATGCGCGCCTCCTCGTTCACGCGCACACCGAGATAGGTGAAAGTGATGCCCGGCCGGACTGGATAGGCATAGAAGGGCGCCTCCTCGATCCGGCGAGCCCAATGAGTCTTCGGCGGGGTCAGCCCCTCGGTGCGGCAGTCATCGAGCACTTTGTCGTCGAAGGTGCCGGGGCGCACGGAAGCGTTGAAGGTCGTCACGGTATGTTCCAGCGCGTCTGGTTCGAGCTCGAGCTGACCGGCGAGCGCGCGCAGGCTCGGCGCGCTGATCGGCGGATAGAGCGAGGGCATGAACAGCTCGAGCGAGGAGGCGTCGAAGACGATGTAGGCGATCTGGTCCGGCTGGGCCGCGACAAGCCGGCCCCAGATCGCGTAGCGCTTGGGCCAGATGTCCTCGCCCTCGTCGTAGAAGCGCTTGGCCTCGCGATTGACGACGATCCCGAACACGACACAATCTAGCCTGGTGATGATGCCGCCATCGTATTTGGGCGCACGCGCATCGATCGCGACGGCATGGCACTGCGTCGGGTCGCCGACCTCCTGCACGCCCTTGTCGAGCAGCAGACGCAGGATCGTACCCTTGTTGTTGCGGGTGCCGCGGATCAGGAAGTTCTCGGCTGCCTCGCCCCAGTAGCGCTTCAGCCATTCTATATTCGATTCGAAGCCGCCCGCCGCCGCGACCAAGGCTCGGGCGCGCAGCGTCTCGCCTCCGACGGTGACGGAGCGAAACCGGCCGTCCTCGATCGCGATGTCGGTGACCTCGGCCTCATAGCGGATCGCGACGCCTAGATCCTCGGCGGTCCGATAGAGCGCATTCAGCATGGCCCGGCCTCCGCCCAGGAAGAACGAGTTGGTGCGCCCGAGCGACAGTGTGCCGCCGAGCGATGGCTGCCAGCGCACCCCTTGCTCCTCGATCCAGCCGAGCATGGACTTCGATTCGCGGATCATGAAGCGTGCGAGCCGCTCGTCGGTCTTGCCTTTCGTCACGCGCAGCAGATCGTCGAAGAACTCGTCCTCGTAATAGGGGCCGGACAGGCTTTCGGTCGCAGTGTCATGGGCGCAGCGCATGTTGCGGGTATGGCGTGTGTTGCCGCCGCGCCAGAAGGCGTCGGCTGCCTCCAGCACGAGCACGCGAGCGCCCTCCCGGCGCGCCGAGATCGCCGCGCAGAGCGCCGCATTCCCTCCGCCGATCACGATGACGTCGAACGGATCGCTTGCTTTGCCCTTCATTCCGCCACCGCGGCCTTTCAGTCTTCAGCTCAGTACTTGCATATCGATGTATACATCGATATGCAAGTCAAGCTTGACAAATCCCAGTGGGGGCTCGCGTGATCTCGATCGACACTTCGCATCTGCCTCGTCTCGACAATCTGATCGCCGGGCGCTGGCGCCCCGGCGCCGAACGCATCGCTGTTCTCGACAAATTCAGCGGCGATACGGTTGCCGAAGTCGCGCAGGCGAGCCGCGAGGAGGTGGCCGAGGCCGTGCGCGCCTGCCTGGCGGCCTTCGAGGCCGGGCCGCCGGAGCCACTGGACCGCGCGGCAACTCTGCTGCGCGCCGCAGAACTGATCGGAGCCAGGCGGGAGAGCTTCATCACCCTGATGGTGACAGAGGCCGGGTTCACCTCCGCCGACGCCGCCGGCGAGGTCGACCGGGCGCAGGTGACCCTTCGGCTGTGTGCCGAGGAAGCGACGAGGATCATAGGCGAAACGGTCTCGCTCGCGGCCACGCGCGGGCAGCATGAGCGTATCGCCTTCACTCTGCGCGTGCCCATCGGGATCGTCTGCGCGATCACGCCTTTCAACTCGCCGCTGAACACCGTGCTGCACAAGGTCGCACCGGCCTTCGCCGCGGGCAATGCGGTGATACTCAAGCCTTCGGCGATCACGCCGCTGACCGCCGCGCTCCTCTGCGAGGTGCTGCTCGATGCCGGTATGCCGGAAGGTTTCCTAGCTTTGCTGCATGGCAGCGGCGAGGAGACCGGACGCTGGTTGCTGGAAGAACAGGCGATCGGCTTCTACACCTTCACGGGCAGCACGCGAGTCGGCCGCGCGATCCACGCCGCCGCAGGCCTGCGGCGAACGCAGCTCGAGCTCGGCTCGATCGCCAGCACCGTGGTTTGCGCCGACGCGGATCTCGACAAGGCATTGCCCAAGATCGCCAATGCGTCCTTCCGCAAGGCCGGGCAGGTCTGCACTTCGGTGCAGCGCCTGTTCGTCG
>WPCJ01343939.1_pt1 | contig 20861 bp, 20 predicted proteins | sample 5399831 | NCBI WGS metagenome assembly WPCJ01 (sample SAMN12869470, study PRJNA574797) | sludge metagenome | isolation source: wastewater treatment of pH10 | place: China:Beijing | collected 2019-05-20 | reverse complement strand
TCAGCTTCTGCTTTAGCTGTATCAGCTTCTGCTTTAGCTGTATCAGCTTCTGCTTTAGCTGTATCAGCTTCTGCTTTAGCTGTATCAGCTTCTGCTTTAGCTGTATCAGCTTCTGCTTTAGCTGCATCAGCTTCTGCTTTAGTTGTATCAGCTTCTGCTTTAGCTTGTTTCATAGCTTCAAATATAATTTTTGCTATAACTTCTTCTACATTTGTAGCGTTAGCTCCTTTTTCTTTAAATTCATCTATAGCTTTTGCTATAACTCTAGCTATAGCTATAGCATTTTTATCCACAGCTTTTACAGGTGTAGAAGATGCAAATTGTGCAATTGCCGTTTGCTTAAATTCTTCTGAAACGGCTGTTTCTCCAGTTGTAACACTATCAGTAACTTGAGTTTGTAGTTGGTTAGCTATCTCAGCCGCAGCTTCTACAGGCATAGGAGATGCTTCAGGTGCAGGAGGTGCAAACTGTGCAATCACTGCTTGCTTAAATTCTTCTGAAACGGCTGTCTTTCCAGTTGTAACACTATCAACAATTTTATTTATTATCTCTTGGCTATCTGGATGAGATAAACCAGCATGCCTATTAAGAGTATGTATAATAAGCTTATTTCTTGTTTCAGTAGGTAAAGCAGCATTTAAATCAGCTGCAAGCATAGCTTTGGCAAATTTATTCATAATTTTAACTCCTCATTTAATTTTTATAAGTGCTACTATAGCACTAAATTGTTTAAATAATATTAAGGGGGGCAGAAAAAGATGTTAAATTTTTATTAAGGTCTTATCGGTGATGAGGTAATTTAGCTTAATATGCCATAAAGCAAGTGTTTAATGAGGAAAGTACTATAATAAGCCTTTTTCGAAAGAAGTTTAATTAGATGGCATTTTTTTGTGTATGTAATGTAGAAAATGAAGAGAGATATACTATTTCTGTACATCTTAGCAGCTAGAAAGGATGGGTGTTTTATATTACAACATTAAGCTTTTAACTTTTGAGATCAAAAGGTCGAAATCCACAGGCTTGACTAAATAATCTTTTGCATTAAGAGCCATACCTTTTATAATATCTTGCTTTTGGCCCATCGCACTTAAATAAATTATTGGGATGCTTGCTATTTTAGTATCGAGCATATGTACTCTTCTTATAAATTCATAGCCAGAGACTTGCGGCAAATTTATATCACAAATTATAACCTTAGGAAGCTCTATGCTAAGGCTCTGCATAAAATCTAAGGCCTCAGCGCCATCCCTAAAAGCTTTAACTTTATATCCTTCAATTTCTAAAATCTGCGTTAAGTTTTCTCTGAAAACTTCTTCGTCTTCAATGCAAATTATATCAACCATTTAGCTCCTCCCCCATTATAATACTATTCTGCTTGCTCATTAAAGCTGGATTAGATTCTGCAATAAATCCCTTTAATCCATTTTTATCATCATTAAAAAATGAAAGTATAATTTTTGTCCCTTTATTGAGCTCACTTTCTATATTAATACTTCCACCGTTAAATTCCATTAATTTATTTGCAAGATATAAACCTATGCCGGTTCCTGAGGTAGTTTTAGCATTATGTGCACGATAAAACTTCTTAAATATTTGGCCTTGGTTTTCTTTAGGAATTCCAATACCTTGGTCTTCTATTGTTAAAACCGAGGTATTTTCTTTTAAAAATAGTTTTATGATTACTTTACCAGTTGCTTTAGAAAACTTGATTGCATTCGAAATGAGATTAGAAAGTACTAGGTATAAACTTACTTTATCAAAATAAATAATATGAGAGTGGTCATCAAAATCAATCTCAATCGATATTCCATCCCTAAAGTGCTTAAAGTTAGCGACTGCCTCCTCTAGCATAGTTTTTAAATTTATTTTTGTTGAAGTGTAGTGGCAATTTTTTTGCCCTATGCAACTTTCAATTATTGAAAGATTCATTGTGGTTTCTATAAGCGTAGAGAATTTCAATATATAATTGTTTATGTTTTTTATTTGCTCTTCAATTTTATTTAATCTTAAATCTTCTTTTAAAGTGCTCTCTTGCCGGTGTAATATATCAATGATTTGAGTAGATGAAGCATGTTTAATGTTATCTATGATCTTGCTCAAATGAGAATACATATGAGTTATATTCATTTGAAGCAACTTAATCGATGAGGCAATCACGGTAAGAGGAGTTCTGAACTCATGTGAAATAATACCTATAAATTCATTTTGTAATTCGCTATTTTTTATTTCTTGTTCTAATTTTTCCGCCAGCTCCATAGCCTGTTGTTCGCTCTTCTCCTTTTCTAATATTAGTTTATCAACTTCAACTTTTTGTTTTATATCTAAAATTAAGCTTGTAAGGTGAGTGCAGTAATATAAAACTTGAAAAATAAAGTTATCATTTTTTTCTTTTACCTCTTTTTTGAAGATAACCACTAAACTAAAGGTTTTATCAATGTTATTAATAAGCATAGTGATTAAGCTTATTAATTTATTATCTACTTCTATATTTTTTGAGTTAATTGAGTTGGTCTCTCCTATATTTATTAATTCATTACTTAGATGCTTTTTATATAAGTGCTTAATTTCAGGTTCCTTAAAATGCTCTCCCAAGGTGCTCTCTATTTTGTTTTCTATGATTCTATATACGCCCATGCCTTCAGCTTTTAGTAAATTAGCCAAAGTATTGCATATAATATTCGATGAAGTATATATGTTCGCTTCTTGCCTAATCACCTCAATTAAGCTTTTTACAGTGGTTTCCAAAGAAAGAAATTCCTCCAAATCCTCATTTTGAACATGTAGTATCTTAACCTTTTTTTTAAGCTGAAATATATATATTGTAAACGGTAAGAATATAATTATGTAAGCTAACACCAATTCATTAATGTAATTCACCATATGCTTCCTATAGAGTAAAAGCTCTTTATGTTAAAGTCTATTGCTTTAATTTTTAAACAAATTTTTAATTTTAGCTACAATAAAATTAAAATTTTAACACGAATGTTGCATGAAAGCGAAAGAATACGGCACCATAAATCATATATCTTTCAGCATACATGGCGTTACTACTTAATTCTTAGTTTAGAAACTACTTCTTTAACGCCATTAGTGCTTTGAGCGATTGATTCAGCTCTTGCTTTCATATCACCGCTAGGGACAGTTCCGGTTAGTGTTACTATGCCATTTGTGGTTTCAACATGTATACCTAACCCATTGATTGCACTATCAGCTAAAAAGTCACTTTTAATTGATGCAGTAATTGCTGAATCAGAAATCATATTTTTAACAGTGCTTTTTTCAGATTGAGTTATACATGCATTTGCAATATTAACCGTGCTTAACGCGATTATAAAGATAGCTAAGGCCGATCTTTTAAAATTTTTAATAATCATATATTCCCTTCTATTATGTTAATAGTAAGTGTAGTTTAAAAATGATTTTATTGCTTAATAGTTAAGTTGTTTTTAATTTCCTTGACTCCTTCGGTGTTTTTAGCAATAGAAATTGCTTTTTCAACTGCCTCTTGATTCGGCACTTCACCTGTCAGGGTAACCTTGCCCTCAGTGGTTTCTACGCTGATTTTAAAAGCGCTAGCAATGCTGTCTGCTGCAAGCTTTGCTTTGATTTTTGTAGTAATGGCTGTGTCACTTATGGCATTACCTACTTTATTAGTTATATCTGTCATATTTTACTCCCTTCAATTAAATAGTTTTATGTTTTTGAGTAAACCTTAATAAACGAGATTAAATAAAAGCTGTAATTTCCTTCAAATATACCAAAGCATAAAAGTGGCGTAAAATCAAACAAAAACTTCATTTATTGTGGAGATTTATACGGATATCAATTAGATAGTTGGGATTTCTTTTTTATATCAGGGGTTTATATAGAATATCAAAATTAATCGAAATATAAGATAATTTTACCCTTATGTGTTCTGCTTTTTATTTTGTTATGAGCAAGCTCTACGTTACCAAATTGATAAGTGCTATCAATATATGGAATTACTTTTTTTGAATAAATTAAAGGCATCAGCTTTTCTGCTACTTGCTTGATATACTCCGCTTTAACATCATTCGGTTTTGATCTTAATGTGGTTCCAATCAGGCTCAGGTTTTTCATTAACACGGAACCCATATTTATTTTAGTTTTTGAGCCGCACATAACTGCGAGGCTAATTAATCTTCCATATTTATTTAAAGACCTGATATTTTCTGATAGGTATTCCCCCCCTAAAATATCAATAATTAAATCCGCACCTCCTTGCTCTTTAAGAGATTTGGAAAAATCATTATTGGTATAATTAAAGCAAAAATTTGCGCCAAGTTGCTTGCAAAAGTCAAATTTGTTTTCATCGCTTGTTGAAGTAAAAACTTGGCAACCTAAATTATGAGCAATTTGAATAGCAAAACTTCCTATTCCACTTGAGCCACCATGTATCAACACATTTTTAGCAGGTGTTATCTCACCCTTATCAAATAATGCCATCCAAATAGTGGTGAGGGCTTCTGGAAGAGCGGCAGCGGTGATTAAATCAAAATCCTTTTCTAAATATATGATATGCTCTTTATTTGCGCAGACATATTCGCTATACCCTCCGCTTTCAAGCAGTGCACAAGCTTTTCGGTTAGTAGCTTCGATTATCCCTGAAACTTCTAACCCAGGGGTAATATCATGATTAGGAGCAGGGTATAGACCCTCTCTTTGTAAGATATCAGCTCTATTTATCCCAATAGCTTTGACTTTAATTAACAATTCATTAGCTTTTGGCTTTGGTATATCTTTAATTACTAATTTTAAAGAGCCATCAGATTGTATTTGATATTGTTTCATGTTAATCTTCTGCTATACGTTTCAGGTTGCTTATTTCATCAAATAACTTTAACTCGTCTTTCTTTTTCTGTTCCAGCTCTTTAGCTTTAAGTTTATCTATAAGTATCTCATATTTCCTTTGTTCTTTGTAGGCCTCAATAATTTTCTCATCTAGTAGAGAAATGCTATGCTTCACTGAATTTATACTATTATTAATTTGAATACCCCGACCTTTTAAAGAAGCAAAGAAGCTTTCATACCTTAAATTCATAATGGGATTTTGTGAAATAAATTCCATTTCTTCTTCCCTTCTTCCCTTTATGGTTTCTAACGCCCCTTGAAGAGAGGTTAATTCATTAAATAGAGAGGTTTTCTCCAACTGCAAATCCTCGATTTGCTTTTTATACATCTTAGTAATTCTTAGAATTTGCTTAACGTTCATTCTTGTTTCTTAAGTATCCTTCAATATTATTTAATCTTTCTAATGTACCTATGTCAAACCATTTAGAAGATAGTTCTAAACCATAAAATCTATAGTTTTGAAAATTTTCTTCGTCAGACTTAAATAATATTTCAGACATAGGGAAAGCCTTAACTTCATAGCCATCAAAGAAAGAAGGAGCCACAATATAAGCACCTATATAAATAAAATTATTTGTATGCTTAGATCTAATTATTTTGCCCTCGTTGCTTATATTAAAGTCTCCTTTATAGGAGTAATTGATCTCAGTATGGTTCTTTAGTAAAAATAAACCGTCCATTTTGCTTGGGTTCCATGAATTAACTAGGTCTGAAAGAATAGGTAGAGTGCTGTCTTTTTCCAAGAATATATCAGAGTTTATTACTAGAAACTGTTCTTGTATGGTATTCTTCATGGCATTTAGAATGCCGCCACCGGTTTCAAGTAAAATGGGTTCATATGAAGTTATAATTTCAATTTCAGTGGATCTATATTTCTCTAAATGAGTATGAATTTGGTCAGCAAGGTAATGCGTATTTACTATTATCTTTTTAATGCCGATCTCATATAAATGCTCAATAGCATGGTCTATAAGGCACTTATTTTGAATTTTTAGTAATGGTTTCGGTGTGGTGAGTGTGAGCGGCCTAAGCCTATTACCAAGGCCTGCTGCAAGCACCATTCCGACTTTTATTTTGTTAGAATTCATAAAGTTCATATTTTTCAAAAATTTTTTTCAAAGACATTAATCTTGGGTGTTCAAAATTATTTTTAACATAATTCCAAACCCTTGGTAAATACTTGAGATGTTTAGGTTTATTATATTTTGAGTTGAGCCTATGAAAAACCCCTATTATTCTTAGATTCCTCTGAGCTCCCAATATGGTATAGGCAAGCTCTAAATCTGAAATATCCATGCCCTTAAATGAAGAAAAGTATTGTTCTTTACAAGCATTAATTACAAGGGAACTAACATCCCTTCTTGCGTCCTCAAGTAATGAGACTAGGTCATAAGCGGGTAAGCCTAATACAGCATCTTGAAAATCTAAAACACCAACTTTACCAATATTTTTATTTTGTTTTAACCACATTAAATTATCAGCATGGTAATCCCTTAATGTGAGAATTAGTTTGAGGGTTTTTAGGTGCTTAAAGAGGTCATTAAATGCATTTAAGATCTCCTTAGAAGCATGTAACGCCGGTTTATGTTCAAGTTTGTTATGAATATAAAATTCGGTAAATACTGATAAACCGGTATTTAATAAGCCTTCATCTTGAATGGGTAAAGATATATCCACCTCAAGATTAGAAACTTTAATAAGGACCTCAATCGCGAATCGGTAAAGCTCAGCTTCAGAGCTAGGGCTATTTTCTATAAATTTAGTGAAAGAAGCATCGCCTAAATCTTCTAAGAGTAATAAGCCTTGCTCTAAATTAGAAGTATATATTAGTGGTGCTTTGATTCCATTCTTAGTAAGTAAATTTGCAATATTTAAAAAAGGGTTAAGTGATTCGGGTTCCAGGCTTGAGTCCATTAAAATATAACTTTTGTCTAAGGTAATGATCCGATAATAATGGCGCTTAGAGGCATCGGTATCAATCTTAATCAGCTTATAGGCACCAATACCATAACTACAAAGGAAGTTCTCCAACTTAATACAGAAATTGATATCATCTATATCGTGATTTTCAACTTTAGTTATCTGCTGTGTAAAAGGCATTCCTTAGTTCCCCTTCTGTTAAAGTTCCGCTAATTTTTAATATAATTCGGTTGTTTTCATCAATTATAAACGTCTCTGGAATACCGGTAATACCCAAATTTACAATAGTTTCTTCACCTGCCATTATTAGATCATAATAAGGATTGCCACTTTTTTGCAACATTTTCTCTATGTTTTCTTTGCTATCCTGCCAGATAAGCCCTATTATTTTTATTTTATCTATTGACTTAAGTTTCAAAAGTTCATGGTGGTTTTGTGTGCAAACTGTGCACCATGAAGAGAAAACATGCAAAACATATCTCTCATTTTGATGAGTAAGCCGCGAGCCGTTGATTACAGATCTTAGGTTAGAAATATCAAAAGATAGGTTGTAAGGTGATTTGTAAGCGGGCTTATTATCATATTTTGTAATGCAGAAAACTAAGATACTTATAAATGAAATAAAAATTACAAATGGTGAATATTTATTTAATTTCATAAGTATTGCAGATATTAAAGTTAAATTGTGTGCAAAAATGTTTTATAAATATATAATCAAATTCTTTTAAGCTAAGGTTATAGCCTAATTTTTTTAAAGAAGTAACACCATATTCTTTTATTCCACAAGGAACGATTCCTTTAAAATTAGAGAGGTTAGGGGATATATTAAGTGCAATTCCATGATAAGTAATCCACCTTTTTACTCTGATTCCAATTGCAGCTATTTTGGCATCATGGCCTTGATCATTGGCCCAAATTCCTATCATTCCTTCTTTAAGGAAGGCGTTTATACCAATCTCTTTAAAAGCCAAGATAGCTGAGTTTTCAAGCTTAATAATAAATTCTCTAATATCTGGCTTGCTTTGGATTTGTTTTAAATTGATCATCAGGTAAATAATTCTTTGCCCGGGGCCATGATAGGTGTATTTTCCTCCCCGTCCGGATTCATGTATAGGAAATTTTTTCTCTAACAAATCTTCTTCTTTAGCACTTGATCCGGCAGTGTATATAGGCGGGTGCTCTAAGAGCCAGATAGTAGAATTTAACTTTTGTTGATGAATTTTTTCGGTTATAGATTCCATTTTTAAAACTGCATCCTGATAGCTGACTAATTTTTTGGAATAAATTTGATCGAGCGGGTAGGGCATATTTTTGCTAATTAAGCTTTCTAATCGAGTCAGGTTTTGTAGGTTTATTACCACATATCATGTAATTTACGCTATTATCAGAAGATAAAGCCCATTTTTGGAAAATAGGATTATAAGTGACACCAATTAACTCATTGAGCTGTACTTTATTTTTATCCAAAATTGAAGTTATTTCAGATGGAGCTAAAAATTTGTCCCACTCATGTGTACCAATCGGCAGCCATCTCAGCATGTATTCAGCTCCGATAATTGCAAGCAAATAAGACTTTAAAGTTTTATTTAATGTAGAAATAAATATTAGTCCACCCGGCTTTAAAATATTAATGCAAGATTTTAAGAAAGAGTTAACATTTGCAACATGTTCAATTACTTCCATTGCCAGCACTACATCAAATTCCTCTTGATTCCTTTCCAAGCTCTCTACGCTCGTATGCAAAAAGTTAATATTATCTTTTAAATTGTGTTTTGCTTTATGCGCGTTAGCAATTTTGATGTTTTCTCTCGTAACATCAATGCCAAGTATATCAGCACCTAATTTTCCGATCGGAACGGTAAGTAAACCACCACCGCATCCTACATCAACGAATTTTATGTTGCGCAAGGGTAGGGCATTATTGTCTTTAGATTGGTTACGTGAACTTGATTCAGATAATGCTTTAGTGCTTAAACCATTATTGTTAAAGTGTTTAATAACCCTATCCCTAATATATTTTATTCTAATCGGGTTAAGTTGATGCAAAGGTTTAAACTTACCTCCTTCGTCCCACCATTCATCTGCAATTCGAGAAAACTTATCTATTTCTTTATAATCAATTGAAGGGGGAGTTAAAGTCATAAGTTATGATGTCCTATGATAACTTCCGACTTTAATTTCTCAAAAGCCTTAGCTTCGATTTGGCGTACTCGCTCACAAGATATGCCATACTTTTGGCTTAAAACGTCCAAAGTGATAGGCTTTTCTTGTAACATCCTTGCGCTAATTATATCTTGCTCGCGAAGAGTTAATTTATGCATAGCGGTTGCTAGTAAGTTTTTTTTACGTGATAAATCATCATCTTCCAATAAGGTGACTTCCTGATTAGGAGAGGTATCAGGGATAAGCTCCATTAGTTCAGTGGTATTATCTTCATAAACTGAGCTATTAAGTGATATTTCAGTATTAGACATCATGTTATTCATTTCAATAACATCTTCACTGCTTACGTCTAGTTCTTTTGCTATTGCTTCTGCTTGGTTTAATTCTGATTTATCTGTGGTTAAATTAGTCAGCTTGTTTTTAATTTTATTTAGATTGTAAAATAGCTTTTTCTTAGTGGCAGAGCTTCCTATCTTTACTAAGCTCCAGGATTTTAATACATAATCTTGGATATATGCTTTTATCCACCATATTGCATAGGTAGAGAACCTATTCCCATTATAAGGGTTGAATTTTTTAACAGCATGCATTAGCCCCAAGTTGCCTTCTGATATTATATCAACTACAGGCAGGCCGTATCCATTAAATTTTAATGCGATTTTGGCAACAAGTCTTAAATGGCTGGTTATTAAGGAATGGGCAGCCTCAAGATCTTGTGTCTCATGCCATTTTATTGCAAGGTCATGTTCTTCTTGTTCGCTAAGTAGTGGAAATTTTGCGATTCTCTGCAGATATTTTGATAAACCGGCATCAGAATGTGCAATAGGTAAAGTCATTAAAGACATAAGTAATACCTCCCTAAACAGCTGTTTAATAAATCCCATACGCTTATTATAACCAAGTCAGGCTCTGTGAGGGATTTACTATAAATTTATTTATCCACATGATACCAATAAAATTAATAAATGACAAGTGATACCAACAAGCAATATCGGTTTAATTAATGTTGATAATGGTATAATTTATACATTAATACAGGATAACCGGGAAAGTTCGAGATGCTCAATAAATACAGCAAATATTATTTCGGAAATTAAGTATTGAATTTTTATTTATATTCAATTAACTTTCTGGCATATTTAAAATTATAAGGGGATAAAAGTGTTATTATTATGAAAAGCTTTATGAAAGCATTTATTTTACTGGTTGTATTAGTTCCATGTTCATGTACTCGCATAAAGCCTATCATACATACTCCCGATGCCCCCCCTTCAGCACCGCCGATAGAGAATGTCAATGTGGCATTAGTCCTAGGTGGGGGGGGCTCTAAAGGGATCGCGCATCTTGGAGTCTTAAAGGTGCTTGAAGAAAATAAAATCCCTATAGATTTAATTGTGGGATGTAGCGTAGGAAGTGCTATTGGTGCCTTATACTCGGATAATCCAAACTCTGATGAACTAAAAGAAAAGTTAATTAAGTTAAAAAGAGATGACTTATTAGATCTTTCCATTGAGGACTCCTTCCGAGCATTGTTTTCTTTGAGAGGGCCAATCAGAGGGTATTATTACCAAAAGTTTCTTTTGGATAACTTAAAAACTAAGGACTTGGAATCATTAAAGATTCCCTTAGTTGTGGCGACCACAGATATAAATACCAATAATTTATACGCTATAAGGACCGGTCCGATTGTGCCGGCTGTTCATGCTTCATCTGCAATCCCTCCACTATTTGCCCCGGTAAGAATATATGGAAAAACTTTAATTGATGGAGGAGTTAAAGCACCGGTACCGGTTAAGGTAGCTAAGCAATATGGTCCGAAAATTATTATAGCAGTTGATATTGGTGCGCCGCCTCCTAAGGATAAACTCAATAATATGTTTGATTTAACTTATAGATCACTTTGGATATTCTATTATGAGCTTTCGAGGATACAAGCTAAAAACGCCGATATAGAAATACATCCTGATATGAATGGGTACGGCACTTTTGATGACGGTAGTAAAAACGAAGAGATTTATAATGCCGGTAAGAGAGCTGCAAACAAAGTAATCAGAGAGATTAAGCGTAGGTTGGAAGAACTTAAAATACCCTTGAAGGAATAGGCTCAACTTAAGGTGTAAAGGAAATAGGGTATTTTCAACGCATTGGTCACATTCCTATAATTGATTTCCCATTGAGTACTTCAATAGTAATCTATCTTTTGTATTGGATATCTCTGCTACTGCATTATAAACAAGTGGATAGTTATGGTATTTGTGACCGAAGTATTTAGTTTTGAAGACGGGAATATTTACATTGTTTGCAAGTCTTATTAAGGCATCCATAATATTTGTGCTTTGTCCCTCTTTTTCTGAGAATTCCCCAAATACTATAGCTTTAGCTCTCTTAAGTACTTCTGCCTGGGATAAGTGCTCAAGCATTCTATCTATCCTGTAACCTGCCTCATCTAAATCTTCTAGAAAAATTATCTTATTTTTACTATCCAATTGCCAGTCAGTACCAATGCTAGTTTGTACTAATGAAAGGTTCCCTCCGCTAAGTTTGCCGCTTATAGAGGTAAATCTTACATTATTTAGCTGAGCTTCTATTGGTATATTCACTTGATAATCTTTTAGCTTAAGGAGCTCGAAGAGAATTTTAAAGTTATTTGGATCTTTATCTTTGCTGGTTATTTCTTCAGCTATTGGACTATGTATAGTTTTCCATCCCCATTTTTGGCTAAAGTATAAGTGCAGGGCGGTTATATCACTGTATCCAATAAATATTTTTTCTTTTGCTGGGATGGTTAAATTTTTAAATTTTGAAATTATACGAGCACAGCCATAACCTCCTCTTAACACCCAAATAGCTGAAGCGCTAGGATCATTTAAGCTCTCAATAAGATTATTAAGCCTGTATTCATCTGTATTTGAGCAAAAAAAAGTTTCTCTTAGTAAGTCATTAGGAATCTTTAGTTTATAACCCAGCCCCTTAAACTTATGCTTGATTTCTTCTATAGTATTGCTATCTACTTTCCCGGAGGATGGTGCAATTATATTTATTGTATCGCCTGATTTTAATCTTTCCCATTCGAGTGATGTTGTATGTTCCATATTATCCTGCTCTTATGAGGTATTTGGGCTAATTTTCGCTAATTTCTTCGGAAACTTCTTCGGTTGCAGAAGTAACTTTAATATTTAATGATTTTATTTTTCTATGTAATGCCGTTCTGTCCATTCCAATAAAATCCGCGGTTTTTGAGATATTCCAAGAAAACCTATTTAACTGAGCGCATAGATATTCTTTTTCAAATAATTCCCTAGCTTTTTTAAGTTCCTTAGAGAGGATATCACTATTTACCGGATTCAAATTTTTATGTTTCCCATTAATTGAAAGCAGCACTTCTTGCGGTAACATTTCGGCAGTAATTTCTTTCACATCATCGGAAGTCATTATATAAAGCCATTCTACGACGTTACTTAATTGTCTGATATTCCCAGGCCAATCATAAGCACTCATAAGAGTAAGTGCTTCATCGGAAAGGGATTTATAAGGCACACCTAGACTATTTGAAAAACTCTTCAAAAAATGTTCCGTGATATATTTTATATCTTCTTTGCGCTCTAAAAGGGGAGGTATCCTTAAAGGAACCACGTTTAATCTATAATATAAACTTTGATTAAACTTGCCGGAAGTGATCTCATTTTCTAAATTCTTGCTAGACGCTGCTATAATTCTTACGTCAGGTTTAATATCTTTACTGCCGCCAATCTTATGAAAGGTCTGTGTTTGCAAGAACTTTAGCAACTTACCTTGCGTAGCGATCGGCATTTCCGAAATTTCATCAATGTAAAGGGTGCCATGATCCGCTTTTTCAAGCAATCCGGCTTTCTTAAAATTTTTATTCTCCGTACCGAACAGCTCAACTTCAAGCTGCTCTTCAGAAAGATTTGATGAATGCAAGATACAAAAAGGTTTTTTAGCTCTTTTTGAATTATCATGTATAAGTCTAGCCAACACTTCTTTGCCGCTTCCCGGCTCGCCGGTAATTACAATTCTGCTGTTAGAAGGAGCTGCCATTAATGCTGCAGCTTTGAGCTGTTGAATTGCCTTTGAAGCTCCTATTAATTCACCGATTAACTTTTCCTGCAATTTTAAAGCCTTGTTTTCTTGGGCTAAACGAAAGGCTTCAATTGCTCTGTTAACCATGATAATAAGCTTCTCAGCCTTAAAAGGTTTTTCAATAAAATCATAAGCGCCGAATCTAATAGTTTGTACAGCTGTTTCAATATTACCATGGCCGCTTATCATTATCACGGGTATATTCTGATGATTGCTTTTTACGTATTTTAAAATACCAATTCCATCCATTTCGCTCCCTTCAAGCCAAATATCCAGAACTACCGCTGATGGTAATTCTCCATTTTCAAAGCACTGTATAGCTTCACTTGCTGATGAAGCGCATAAAGGTTGGTACCCTTCATCTCTTAGAATATCGGCAATTAGCTCTCTTATATCTGCTTCATCATCAACAATTAGGATATGAGCCACAAATCTCTCTCAGTAATTATTAGCCCATATATTACAAATTCATGCTTATAATAGCAAGTTCTCAATTTTTTAGAGAATAAAATTTTAATATAAATATGAAAATATGGGACTTTTAAGCTATTGCAACCAGACACAGAAAACTTTAACCGCTTTTTAAGCTTATGCGACAAAAGCTTCATCCCAAGTGCCCTTGGTAGCAGCCCTTGCATATTCTGTAACCCTATTTTCAAAGAAATTAGTATGTTCTGGAGCGTTCAATATTTCATCCAGCCATGGGAGTGGATTGCGGTCTATATGATAAATAGCATCTAAGCCTAATTGTGAAAGCCTACGGTCTGCTATGAACCTTATATAGCGCTTAACATCACTTGCAGTTAACCCCTGAACGGCACCGTCGAACTCGAAAGCAAGGTCAATAAATGCATCTTCATGTGAGACTATAGTTTGGCAAGCTTCAATCAAATCTTTCTTTAATTTGTCAGTGTTAACTTCAGGATTTTCAGCAACAAAAGTTCTAAATAGGCGGATGATATAGTTGGTATGTAAAGTTTCATCTCTAACTGACCAAGCAATAATTTGCCCCATTCCCTTCATTTTCCCAAACCTTTGGAAATTCAATAGCATTGCAAAAGAAGCAAATAACTGCAATCCTTCAGTGAAACCACCAAATACTGCGAGTGTTTTTGCAATATCTTCTTTTGAATTGGAGTTAAATTGCTGCATATAATCATATTTGTCTTTTAGTACTTTGTATTTCATAAAAGCTTGATATTCCACTTCCGGCATTCCGAGCGTGTCAAGTAAATGAGAGTATGCGTCAATATGTATGGTTTCCATATTAGAAAATGCTGCGAGCATCATCTGCACTTCAGTTGGTTGGAACACTCTGGAGTAATGTTTCATATAACAGTTGTTTACTTCAATATCTGCTTGAGTAAAAAATCTAAATATTTGGGTAAGTAAATGTTTCTCACCATCTGTCAGATTCTTCTTCCAATCTTTAACATCATCAGCCATAGGCACTTCTTCAGGTAACCAATGTATTTGTTGTTGGGTTTTCCAAGCATCATATGCCCATGGATAAGAAAATGGCTTAAAAATTGGTGCAGCATTTAATAAAGACATATAAATTTCCCTTATCTAAAATATTTTATAAACAATAATTCATACTATATATAGTAATGAAAAACAAATCAATCCATATATTTTGTGTTTTTATAGGGGGTAGAAGTCTATTCTAAATTCAAACTGATTAAATGTCTATACTCTCTAAATTTCTGATTTCTTTCAAGATCTGTGCTTGCAAAATACCCCTGATCAGAGTTTAAAAACATGGTAAGTAATTTGAGCAGTTCATTTGAAGTAATCTCAGGGTTCACTTTTATAGGTTTTGCATTTGCTATGTCTTTTTTACCTTTTAATTCTATATACTCTTGAGTTATGGGGTTTGTACTCAATAGCTCGGTTAAAATTAAATTCTCAATCGGAAACTGCGGTGATAACCCTTTATCGACTTCTATCTGGGTTGGAGTATAGCCGGTTTTGTAGTCAATAATTTTAGCGCTCCCATCTTCATAGAAAAGTACTCGGTCAAATATTGCTGATATACATACTTTTTCTCCACCAATATCTAAGAAAATCTCTTTTTTCTTTTCAGACAAACTTTCTTTACAATTAGCAGTGATAATTTTCTCATAATCGTATAACCAGGGGGCAAGCCTTTCAATCCTTTTTAGCCAAAATTTTAAAGTGATATCGTCATAAGAATTACTTTCTTGAACACATATTCTAAAATTATTAAGAAAGGAATCAGTAAATTCTTCGAGTGTTGAGTGGGTATTCTGTGTAAAAATCTTCGAGAGCACATTGTGTAGATGAATGCCGAAGTCTTTTCTGGAAGGTACGACATTTAGGTCTTCTAAAGGGGTTAAGCATAAAATATACTTAGCATAATACACATATGGATTATGGATCAGCCGTTCAATTGCACTAACTGAGAACTTTTTCGGCCGCGCCGTCATTGGAGGCTTTGGATTAGGTTGAAGCGCAGGCTTATACTCAATTTTTTTCAAATCCTCCGGGGATTTATAGTAAATATGTTCAATTTTATGTATGGTTCTAAGTTGAGATAAAAATCTAGATTCTATAGTTTCTCTACCTTGAGAGTGAAGGGCACGAGATAGTATAACTTCCTTGTTGCTAGTTAAGCTTTCAAAATCATATGCGCAAAAGCCTAAAGGTTCTTGATAATTCGGAAAGTTGAAGTGCTGTGCGAGTGAAGTATCAATGAGCGGCCAATCTCCGGCTATATTAGGAAACTCTCCTTCATTTAAACTTGCTATAATAACAACATCAAACTTTTGCAAACGAGCTTCAAGAGGAGTAAGTAGCCGGATTTCTTCTATAAACTCCTCATCTCTATATGGTTGTTCACTTAAGATTCTTATCAGCAGCTCTTGGTAATGTCTTATTTTAATTGGTTTTAAGGCATAGACTGAGGTTTTTAAGCTTAGGCTTAAATTGTTTAAGTAGTCAATGCTTGGAAATAACCTATCGGTGATAAGTGAGCTAAAATACCTTAAATGCTCAGCTAGCAAGCTATGAAAGCTTTTACATTGAAATATTTTTGACCTAAAATCTAATATGATTTTTATTGTCTTGATAATTGATGAATATTTTTCATGTGCTTTAAGGTGATCAGCAATCTCGGAGAGCGATTTATAAGTTTTTGTTGTTCTTAGCTCATTTATTTCAAAGTCTTCTACTTCATCGATGTCTATTCCGATTAAAGGGTGTTTTAGAAAGCTAAGTAGCATAATTTTATCTAAGTTTGAAGTTATCGCTAACTCAAAAATTAATATAAAGAACTTAATTTCATTTAAATTAATTAGGTTCTTTGCAACCGTATCATTGATTTCAATATTATATTTCTTCAAATTCTCTTTGATAAGTTTTGCGGTAACACGATTTTCCGTAACGATTCCAATCCGTATATCAGATTTAAAGTGGTCTATTATTGATAAAGCAATTTGTTTAGCTTCTTCTATCTCATTTTTTGCCTCAATGATCTTGAAGCATTTAGGAGTAACTTGAGTTCCGGTTGAACGGTTTAGGTTTAGCTTTGAGATCGGCAAATTTATATAATTTAGAAATGTCTTAATAAAGTATCTAGAATGTTTTTCAGAGATTTCTTCCCACTCCGTGATCTTGATTGGGTGATCAAAACCATGAATAATTATCTCAGAATTTTTAACTGTGCTTATCAAATTTAAGAACCTTAGTACATAAGGAACGTTAGTAGGAGGTAATATAGCGTAGATATGAGATCCTTCGAGTGCGTCATTCCAAGTGCTTTCTAATCTGGAAATGGCAATGTTTCTAAGTTGTTGCTCAGTTACTTTATTAAGCGAATGCAACTTATCATTAAAGGTTTTTATTAAATAATTGAAGATATCATATTCATGGTTTGCTATTGGCGCTCGTATAGGATGCTGATTATAGGTAAAAAGCTTGATAAAAAATTTCTTTAAGTAACTACTGATCTTTTTATCTTGGAAGGTTTTGAAGCTAGGGTATAATGCGCCTAGCTCATCAATAATTTCTAGAATTATCAGCTCTAATGAAAAGCTATCGAGTACATCAGGTAATCTAGTATCTAAGTTTTCACAAAGTGAGTTAAATAATATTAAATTACTAGGCAAATCTGAATAAGTTATTATCTGAGGTAAGAAGCATACTTTATCTTTGGACAAATTAAGTAAGGTTGCTTTTAAGTTCCTAACAGCTCTTCTACTTGGTAGTATAATACTAACTTTGTTTGCTATAAAAATATCATCATACTTATTAATAAGCTGTTGAGCAAGATACTCTATTGGATCCTCTGAAAAAGGTATGCTCGTAATTTTAGATGATTTCATTTAGTATTTTTATTCTGGGACTCTTAGAGCTTAGTATTATTATTTTTCTCTCCTTTTCAAGCTCTGAATTGTTAATCTATGGTTTTTATTATAATATTATCCACTTAACTATTTATTAACCTTTTTTTTATAAGATTGATAAATAATGTAAAAATAATGGTGATATTTATGAAAGAATTTTTTAATAGGGTTAAAGAAGCATCTAAAGATGGGGTTGGCAGCATTGCAAAAGAAGTACTTAGAAGCTCAGGAGTAGGGTTAAAATCTATAGCTCATAGTGCTAATGAACCTTTGAAAACAGCGAGGAAAAACTTTACTAATGCCGAGGGCGTAGGAGGTAAAATTGGGTGGGGATTTGCAACAGCAGGAGCAGCCGGCTTGAGAACAGGTGCTTCTCTATTAGGTGTTGCAGGAGCTATGGTAAAATCTTCGGGAAATCTGGTTAAGGAGAGCGTAACATTATTAAGCTCTGCTTCTAAAATGATCACTAGCCCGCGAACTCTCAGCTCTTATACAAAGACCGGTTCTGCATTAACTAGGGTAGGGGCTGAGCTTGTTATGATGGCGACTTCACCGATGAAGCAATTTGGAACTGAAATTAAAGACTTAGGAAACAACGTAAAAGTGCCGGGGCTTACTCAAACATTAAGAGTAATGGGAGGGGGAGTACAATCCTTATCGCAAGCAACCGAAGGTGTGGTGCAAGGTTTAAGAAAAATGGCTGTGCTTGAAGGTATACAAGGAGCTAAGGTTATGGGAGCAGGTCTTGCTTCTGCAGGAATGACGATTTTTAAAGACGGTGGGAGTATTTATAAAGATGGTAAGAGTGCAGTAGACAATATAAGAGGAAAAGAAGCAGAAGCAGGAAAAAAAGCAGAAAGCTCGAAATCGCCTCAAAACGTTCGTCTTTTCAATGAAAGGCTTGAAACCGCAAGAACAGGTGGTAAGTTTAAAGTAGCTGGATCAAAGACTGAAAAACCTGAGGAAGATAAGAAAACTGAAGAAAATAAAAAATCCTTTGTTAAGGCGTTAGGAGATCGAGTAAATAAAATAACTGGTAGAGGAGGAAGGTAGTTAGACTTATGTTTCTTATTGATGATTATATTTGGAGATAGTTTTTTTAATATCAAAATGGTTAACTTATAGCTAGTTTTTTAAGAAAAAAGTAATGAGAGGATTTAGTATAGCTGCTATTTCCGGGCAATAGTGATTAAATGATAAATCTTTTTAAGTCTTCCTTATTGACTCATCGGTTGATATGTATTATTGTTATAACATTATTTTTTACGCACGACCCATTAAGCTCTTATTATAATTTGCAGCATGGTGTTACGTAAATTATGCAGCAAAACTTATTATAAAAGGATTTATTATGGCAGTAGGAACGGTTAAATGGTTTAACAATCAGAAGGGTTATGGGTTCGTTGAGTCTGAAGAAGGCGGGGATATTTTTGTTCACATTAGTGCAGTTGAGCAAGCAGGCCTTAATACGCTTCGTGAAGGTCAAAAACTTAATTATGAAGTAAGCAAAGGCAATAATGGCAAGCAATCTGCTGTTAATCTAAAAGTTATCAAGGGCTAGTTTCTTAAAAATATTTTTAGCCAGATATATTTTAAAAGCTTAGTAGTCATAAATAACTTAACACTTATACAGATGAAAAGTTTTAGAATAGATTTATTATAAAAGTGTTTATAAAAATATAGTTTATTATTTTAATCTATATTAAATGAGGAAGTTTTTATACTAATTTTCGCAAGTAATTGAGCAGCTAGGATTTAAGATTTTCGCAAAGTAGGAAGGCAAAAAGAAGTGTAAGTATAAATATATTTAAACTTTTTTGCCAAACTAGATTGCTAATATATCGAAAGTCTAATGGTTAATTATTTAGTGGATCTAGTATTAGTTCTTCCTCATTTGATATTAATATGAGAGTGTATCCTTATGAGTAATTTTTACTCACTTAACCTTCCTAAATCATTAGCAGAATCAATCAATTACATGGGATATAAAGATCCCACTGAGATTCAATCAAAAGCGATTCCAATTGCACTTCAAGGCAAAGATATTATTGGCACCGCGCAAACCGGAACAGGTAAAACTGCGGCTTTTCTTATTCCTATTTTTGTAAAGTTGTTAGAATCAAAAGAAAGTAATGCTTTAATCATTGCGCCAACAAGAGAGCTTGCTTTACAGATAAGTAAAGTTGCTGCTGATCTTATGCCGATGAAAATTAATTTTGCCACTGCTTCATTAGTTGGTGGTGCATCTATATTTAAGCAACTTCAACAGCTTAAAGCGAAACCACGTATTGTTATTGGGACTCCGGGCAGAATAAATGACCATTTAACTCGCAAGAGCTTAAACCTAAAACATTATAATTTATTAGTTTTAGATGAGTTTGACAGGATGCTTGATATAGGGTTTAGTCCGCAAATTAAAAAGATTGTTGATTTCTTACCTGAGAAGCGTCAAACAATGATGTTTTCTGCAACTCTTACTCCTGAAATTATTAAGTTATCCAAAAAATACCTGAATAACCCGGAAACTATTAATGTGGGTTCAGCTAATACTCCGGCTAGAAATATTGATCAACAAATTATTAATACAACTATAAATAGTAAATATGATGATCTTTTAAGCGAATTAAGCAAGCGTAATGGTTCAATCATTATTTTTGTTAATACCAAACGCGGTGCAGAAAAATTAAGCTTTAAGCTAAATAATGATAAGCAACATACCTCTTCATTACATGGGGACCTTCCTCATAGAAAACGTGAGCGTGTTGTTAATGAATTTAAAGCTAAGGGTTTTAGAATAATGGTAGCAACGGATATTGCTGCGCGCGGGCTTGATATTGACCATATTAAACATGTTATTAATTACGACCTACCGCGTGATGCTCAGGATTATGTTCATCGTATAGGTAGGACCGCAAGGGCAGGTGCTGATGGTGCAGCACTTAATTTTCTGTTACCTGAAGATAATAAGAAATGGGCAACCATCAAGAGTTTAATGAAGCAAGCGAGTTAAAAAACATTTAGCTCGAATGTTGTATGAGATAAGGAAGATAAGGAGAATATCGCACTATAAGCCGTATATTTTCCAAATTTCTATTCTAAAATTAATCAAATACAAACTGTATAGAAAATTATATTATATATAATGAGCTAAATTGAGAATCCGGCAGTTGGCATTATAAACTTTAGACAGCTTTGCGAAGAAGTAGTGTCTGTCCTGCTTCATACCTTCTGGTGCTTTGCGCCTGAGGCAGGTCACGTTGGAAAAGTTATAGGCTCATATCATGGGACCGTTGAATTTTATAGTAAATTAACTTGATTTAGGGATAGCAAAGAAAGAAACAAGAGCATCATATAATGTATTAAATTGAGTTATTTTATTCTTAATCCACCGTTTCATATTAGCCCAAAACTTCTCTATCGGATTAAGATCGGGAGAAT
>WPCJ01275614.1_pt1 | contig 20862 bp, 15 predicted proteins | sample 5399831 | NCBI WGS metagenome assembly WPCJ01 (sample SAMN12869470, study PRJNA574797) | sludge metagenome | isolation source: wastewater treatment of pH10 | place: China:Beijing | collected 2019-05-20 | reverse complement strand
GGCCAGTTCTTCGGGAAATCGATATAGGGCAGGTGGTCGTACCAGACCGGATCGTGCAGGCAGAGCGACTTGTAGCGCTTGCGCCAGGAATCGCCCGGCCGCTCGTTGCGTTCGACGATGATCGTCGGCACGCCGAGCTGGCGCAGACGCGCGCCCAGCGCGATGCCCCCCTGCCCGCCGCCGATGACCAGCACATAGGGCTGCTTTTCGTAGCCCAGCGTGCGCTCCTCCTCCTCGCGCTCTTCCTTCCATGTTTTCGCGCCGAGGTTCTGCCCGTGCTTGGCACCGAGCGGCCGGGTGAAACCGGCCTTTTCCTCATGCCCCTTCAGCTCCGACATGACGGTGAGAAGCGTCCAGATCCTGCCATTTTTCAGGCGGATGAGACCATAGCCGCGCGCCACCTCGGTCTCGAACGAGATCCAGCTTTCGGTGACGCCGTCGGCCTCGGTCGCGGTTTCGCCTTCCGCTACCTGCCAGTTGGTTGGCTTCACCTGCTGCAACTGGGATTGCAGCATGTCGCGCACCTCGTCATGGCCTTCAACGGTCTTGAGGTTCCAGCTGAAGGCGACAAGATCGCGCCAGTAGCACTCGTCGGCGAACATCGAGACGGCTTCGTCGATGCGGCCGCTTTCCAGCGCCGCGCCGAACTTGTCGAGAACGGCCTGCACGCGCACTGTCGGGGTTTTCTCAAGCATTGCAATTTCCTCCCATGCAAAGTTGCGCCGGCCCTCCCGGAACCGGCCGTGAGATGTGTCTATCTGTTCAGATCGATCAGGATCTTGAGCTGGGTGCCGGCCGGGTCGAGCAGCCGGTCGAAACCTTCGGCGACCGCATCCTCCAATGCGATCGTGGCGGTGACGATTCTGGCTGCCGGTATCTGGCCGCTGGCGATCAGCCGTGCCACGCGCGGCCAGTAATGCGTGGGATAGGCCCACGACCCCCTGATATCGATGTCCTTGAAGGTGACGTCGAACCAGTTGAGCGGGTTCTCATGCGGGTGCAGGCCGGTCTGCACCACGGCGCCCTGCTTGCGCACGGCATCGGTGCAGTTCTTCAGCGCATGTTCGTTGCCGACGCATTCGATGGCGACGTCGCAGCCGACATTTCCTTCCGTTTCGGCCCGCACCACATCGCCGACATTCTCGGTTTTCGGATTGATGGTGCGGACCTCGCCCAGTTTCTCGCGCGCAAGCTGCAGGCGGGTGTCGTTGAGGTCGGACAGGAAGATCTGTGATGCGCCGGCCGCCCTTGCCGCCATCGCGGTCAGGATGCCGATAGGGCCGGCGCCGGTGACGAGCACGCTGTTGCCGGCGGTGACGCCGCCGCGGTCGCAGGCATAGACCGCCACGGCCGTCGGCTCGATGAGGGCCGCCTCCTCGTCACTCAGATCGTCAGGGATCGGCTGCACATTGTAGCTGTTGAGCAGCGCCTGGCCGGACATGCCGCCCGAATGCCAGGAGAGACCGGCCAGCGCGAGGCTGGTGCTCAGGTGATAAAGCCCGCGATCGGCGAAATAGTCTCCCGCCCGCGGCATGATCAGCGGCTGCACGGAGACGCGGTCGCCGACCTTCACATGTGTCACATCCGTGCCGACGGCCTTGACCACGCCGCCGAACTCATGCCCCAGAACCTGCGGGCCGCTTGCCCCGGTGAACGGATGCGGCTCGGTGGGGATGAAGATCGGCCCATAGGCATATTCATGCAGATCGGTGCCGCAGATGCCGCAGAAGCGGTTTTCGATCAGCACCTGATCCGGGCCGGGATCGGGCGGCGCGGCCACCTCCTCCACCCGCAGATCCTTCGCCGCATAAAAGCGCAACGCACGCATGCAAGTCTCCTCCATTTTCTCCCATGGAAGAGTTAGCAAGGGCCGTGCCAGATGCAGACCAACCCCTAAGCTATTGTTTTCGCTATATTCTGTGCAAGAAGGATACTGCCCGCGCGCCCGATGCAACAGGCCGGCTGCAACAGGTGTTGCACCTGTTGCAGGGTCAGTGCAGGCGTTTCAGCCGCCGATGGATGGTGGAGCGGTTGACGCCCAGCCGGCGCGCCAGCTCGGAGACATTGTTGCCGCATTCGCCGAGCTGGCGGCGCAATGCCTCATTGTCTACCTGCCCGCCGCCGGGGAGAGCTTCGGCCTGAAAATGCTCCGGCAGACACTCGGCGGTGATGGCCGCATCCGTCGCCATCGCCGCCGCCACCCGCAAGGTGTTGTCCAGCTCCCGCAGGTTGCCTGGCCAGTCATGGCGCGCCAGAGCCCGCCGGGCGGCGAGGTCGATGGTGATGGTCTCGCCCTCCTCCTCGCCGTGACGGCGCAGGAGATGATCGACAAGCCCGTCGAAATCGCGCCTCTGGCGCAGAGGCGGAATCGTCAGCGTTGCGGCGTTCAGCCGGTAGAGCAGATCCTCCCGGAAACGCCCTTCGGTGGCCATGGCGGCAAGATCGCGGTGCGATGCCGAAAGCAGCCGGAACCGGACCGGCTTCGGCCTGACGGCACCCACCGGCTGCACTTCGTTTTCGGAAAGCACCCGCAAAAGCCGGCTTTGCAGGGCAAGCGGCATATCGCCGATCTCGTCCAGAAACAGCGTTCCGCCGTTTGCCGCCTCGATCAGGCCCGTCTTGCCCTTCTGCATCGCGCCGGTGAAGGCGCCGGGCGCATAGCCGAACAGTTCGGATTCGATCAGCTGCTCGGGGATAGCCGCGCAGTTGACGGCAACGAAGGGGCCGGATCGCGCGCTGCTGTCGTGAATGGCGCGGGCCAGATATTCCTTGCCGCTGCCGGTTTCGCCCCTGATGAGGATGGGCAGGTTGCGGTCCGCAAGTTTCGCCGCCCGCGCCTGCAACGCCTCCATGGCCGGATCGCCGAAACTCAGATGCCGCAGGGCGGCGGGCAGCCGGGCCGGGATGATCGTCGACGGGGTGCGGAAGCTGCTGATCGGGGCGATGGCGCTGGCGAACAGCGCCAGCCCGTTGCGCGCCCGCACCATGCGCTCGCCATTCGGCCTGCCCCGCATCAGGGCGGGAAGCTGGTCGATGTCGATGTCAAAGATGTCGGAGACCGGCTTGCCGATGAAATCCCGCGTTGGCGCCGTATTCTGGTTCATGGAGCGCGCGACCGCGCCGAAGCCGCCATGGGTCATGCCCGTGATCATGCCGTTGCCATCTATGGTGATCGCCGCATCGGGATCGACATCGAGAAAATCGGGCAGCCGCGCCAGCCGCAGAACCCAGTCTTCCCGCGCCCGCGTCATCAGGTTCGCAAGCTCGATGCGGCGCGCCGTGGAGGCGACCAGATGCAGCGCGAGCTGCTGGCTGGCCTTCTCGGTCGGAGAGCGCAGCTGCGAAATGTCGAGCACCGCCGACAGGTCCCCGAACGTATCGAAGATCGGCGCGGCCGTGCAGGTCAGGCCGATATGGCAGGCATCGAAATGATCGTCCTGATGAATGATGACGGGTTTTTCCGAGACGATGCAGGCGCCGACTGCGCAGGTTCCCGCCCGGTCCTCCGACCATTCGGAACCGAGATACAGCCCCGCCTTGCGCAGCTGGTTGTCGAAGGTGGGATCGCCCATGAACTCGACGGTGACGCCGCGCGCATCGGACAGCAAAAGCACGTAGTTCTGATCGGCCACCTGCCTGAACAGCCCTTCGAGCCCGGTTCGCCCGATGCGGATCAGCTCTTCCGACTGCTCGCGATGTTCCCGCAACTGGGTGGCGGGCACGATATAGGCTTCCTGCGGGCGCGCGGGATTGAGCTGGTAGTCGTTGAGGCAACGCAGCCATGACTGAATGACAGGGCGATCCCGGTTCGAGGGCCTGCCCATGGCAACGCGCTCGATCTCCCTGATGTGCGACAGCGCCGACACCATGATCTTTCTCCTCCGCCTTCAGGTTGGCACAAGAGGTGTCGACACTCAACAGGGGATGTGTGGCCGGGAGCGGGCAGCATGCCGGCGCGGCTGCCGGTCAGCCTTCCGGAATCTGGTCCATGGTCGCCAGCGAACCGACGATCAGCGCCCTTGCTCCGAGGTCGTACTGGGCCTTGATCCAGTCCGCCCTTTTCAGTCCGTCCCTTTGGGGGAGAACCTCCTGCCCGTCCTTGATGGGCAGCACCGTATCGGCCACCGACACGCAGAAATAGGCGACGATGAACAACAGCCAGTTCGCCCGCGTAAAGGGAATGCCGAAGATGCGCGCGACACCTTGCTGGTGCTCTTCCATCTTCTGCATCATCGCCGGCGTTATCAGGTCCTCGCGAAGAATGTAGGGCGCGATGCCGGGATGCCGCTCGACCAGCATCCACATCGACTGGCTGAACGACAGCATGAAGCTTTCAAGCCCCTCCCCGCCATCAGGCGCGGGCGGCGGAAGCTCCCACCGCAGGAACAAATCCTCCGCAATCTGCTGCTTCAGCTCCTCAAGGCCGGAGACATGCTTGTAGAGCGCCTTGGCGCTGACGCCGAGATGCGCGGCAATGCCCAGAATGGTGACGTTGGGAAGCGTGATCTCGATGCCGGCATCGCTCAGGCGCTCCCGCGTGATGGTCCTTGGACGACCTCTCGCGGTTACAGGATGGCTCCCGATCATGGCTCTCCTTTCCCCACCTGAGTGCCTGAGCAAAAAGCACGGGCACTTGAGCCGGATATACCAGAAAAACAAATTTTCACAATGATTTCTGTGTGTTGCGTTTTGGCGTCGGGAAAGTTGACGGGTTTTGTCAATTAAGTTAATGGGTATGAACTAATTCTCGCGGGGACCCCCATAATGTACTGCCTGACTGCACGACACTCTCTTGGCGCGCGCACCGCGCTGCTGCTTCTGACCACGGCGCTCGCCTCATCCTTTGCCATCGGCATCACCACCGGCCCGGGCATGGCGCAAAGCCGGACTGCAAAACCCGCTGCCGGGGAAAAGACGGAGAAGACGCCGAAAAAGCAGCAGGAGAGCGAGGACGGCACCATCAACCTCGACACCGTTCTCATCCACGGCAAGGGCGGCAAGCCGCCGGCCTATGCGGGCGGGCAGGTGGCCACCGGCAGCGGCATCGGCCTGCTCGGCAACAAGGACGTGATGGATACGCCCTTCAGCACCGTTTCCTACACGTCCGACCATGTGAAGAACCGCGAGGCGCAGGACATCGGAGCGGCGATCGGCGCCACCGACCCTTCCGTCTATGTGCCGAGCAAGCGCACCATCTTCGAGACCTTCTACATCCGCGGCTTCTCAAGCTCGGCCGATGACGTGCTCTTCAACGGTCTGGCGGGCATGGCGCCCAACATGCGCGGCTCGACCGAATTCGCCGACAGGATCGAGGTCCTGAAAGGCCCATCCACCTTCCTCTATGGCATGCCGCCGGCCGGCAGCGTCGGCGGCATCGTCTCGCTGGTGCCGAAGCGGGCCGAGGACACGCCGCTGACCCGGCTGACGACAAGCTATTCGTCCGACAGCCTGTGGGGCGTGCATGCCGATATCGGCCGCCGCTTCGGCGAGAACAAGGAATGGGGCATCCGCGTCAACGGCGTGCTGAGGGACGGCCACACGGCTGTCGATGACGAGAAGCACGGCATGAAGATCGGCTCGGTCGGCCTCGACTGGCGCGGCGAGCGTGCCCGCTTCTCGGTCGACTACTACAAGCAGAAGGAAGATATGGACGGGGTCAACTATTTCGGCCTTTCCCTGTCGCCAGCCGTCACCCAAATCCCGTCTGCGCGCAACGGCAAGCATTCGCTGGCCGCTCCATGGGCGTTCAACTCGACGGAGACCGATGCCGTGGTGCTGCGCGGCGAGGTCGATCTCACCGATTCCATCACCGCCTATGCCGCCATCGGCCGCCGCTCGGGCGGCTACGATGCGCTGATCACCTCTCAGACGCTGATGAACAATGCCGGCGACATCTCGGTTTCGGCCACCCGCCAGAAGACCGATGGCACGCAATATTCCGGCGAGGCGGGCCTGCGCGGCAATTTCGCGCTGGGCGGCGTTACGCATGAATGGAACCTGTCCGCCAGCGGCTTCAAATCCAGGATCGAGTTTGAAACGAACGCCAGACGGAATTTCTGGAACACCAATTATAACGATCTGGATTTCGGGCCGGCTCCCGACCTGCCGCTTCTGCCGAATGGAGCAATCGAACAGCATCTCTCCAGCTATGCCTTCTCCGACACGATGAAGGCCTTCGACGACCGTTTGCAGGTCACGGTGGGCGCAAGATACCAGAACGTGAAGCGCGAACAGTTTTATCTGCCGAGCGGACAGCTTGCTTCCGGCTATGAGTCCAGCCGGCTCACCCCCGGCATCGGCGTCGTCTACAAGGCGACCGACAGCATTTCGCTTTACGCCAATTATATCGAGGGCCTGAGCCCGGGTTCCACCGCGCCGCTCAACGCAGCCAATTCCGGCGACATTCTCAAGCCTTACAAGACCACGCAATATGAGGTCGGGGCCAAATGGGATCTAGGCAGCGTCACCACGTCGCTCGCCCTGTTCCAGATCGAGAAACCCAGCGCCTATATCGATCCGGCCACCCAGATCTACGATGTCTATGGCGAACAGCGCAACCGGGGCGTCGAGCTCAGCGTCTATGGTGAAATCAGGTCCGGCCTGCGCCTTCTGGGCGGCATTGCCTATACCGATGCGAAGGTGACGAAGTCGGACAAGGCGGAGACGCAGGGCAGACACGCCACCGGCGTGCCTTCGGTGATGGCCAAACTCGGTCTGGAATATGATGTCGGGACGATTGAGGGCCTGACCCTGCTCGGCAATATCAGCTATACCGGCAAGCGCTATGCCAACAACACCAATACCCTGACGGTGCCGGACTTCACCACGCTCGATCTGGGCGCGCGCTACACCACGCGGATCGGCGACAACCCGCTGACCCTTCGCGCCATGGTGCAGAACGTGACCAACGAATCCTACTGGGCCGGCGGTGATCTTTCCGGTGGTTATGGCGCACCCCGCACCTTCCTGTTCTCAGCCACGATGGACTTCTGACCCAAGGAGAAGACCCGATGAAAAGACTGACCCTCGGCCTGTCGGCACTGCTGGCAGCCACATTCCTGGCGACATCCGCCTTCGCGGCCGGCGCGGCTACGGCCACGGTTGCGGAACCTTCGGCCCGCATCTTGCGCATGGAGGTCGCGCCGGCTCTCTACGAGCTGGTCTATTCGCCTGCGCAGGACGCCGTTTTCGTGGCTTCCGCCGGCGGCTTCGGCGAAGGGGCCGAGGCCGGCCGCATCCTGCGGCTCGATGCGCGCACCCTTGAGAAAAAGGGCGAAATCGTGCTGTCCGGCCGGGCTTTCGGCCTCGCACTCGATGATGCCGCCGGCCGCCTCTATGTCGGCGACACCACCAGCGCCTCGATCACCGTCATCGACACCAGAACGGATGCCGTGGTCGGCACCGTGCAGCTGGCTGAAAAGGTGACCTCCGACAAGGGCAAGTCCGAATACCCCCACAATTTCCGCGAACTGGTGCTCGATCCTGAGAACAACCGCCTCTATGCCCCCGGTCTGGCCGCGAAGGACAGCGCGCTCTACGTCGTCGATACGGCGGCCCTCAGGGTGGAAAAGGTGATCCCCGGCTTCGGGGCCGGGGTGGCCGGTGTCGTACTCGATGCCGCGCGTGACAGGCTCTACGTGTCAAACCTTCAGGGGCAGCTCTTCGTTCTGAATACGGCAGGGCCCGAACTGCTCGCCACCGCCGAGGTGGAGGGCGACCAGCTTCTGAACCTTGCTCTCGATGCCGCCGGAGAACGCATCTTCGCGACCGATCAGGGCAATGAATTCATCGACAAGATGCGCGCAGACGTTCTGCCCGATTACAAGCTGAGGGGCGAGGGAAACCGCGTCGTGGTGATGGATGGCGAAGGCAGGACAATCCGCCACCTGCCGACGGGAGCCGGGCCGGTGGCCCCGCTGGTCGGCGGTGAGCGGCTCTATGTCACCAACAGGGATGACGGCACGGTCAGCGTCTTTGACACCAAGAGCTATGAGCTTCTGGAGAAGATCGCCCTGCCGGTCCACCCCAACAGTCTGGCGCTCGACCGCGAACGCAACGCGCTGTTCGTCACGGTCAAGAAGGGCCATGGCGAAAAGGGCGCCGAGAGCGTTGTTCGCATCGGGTTCTGACGAAAGCAGCGTCCCGTGCCACCGATCATGCCGGCAGCTCACCCTGCCGGCATGTTGCATCGCTGACAGGGTTTTGCCCCGGCCCCTGTTTCGCTGCCCTGCGAGATTCCCGGAGGGTGGTGGTCACAGCGGGATCAGCGCAGACGCTCGCACAACCCTTCGGTGATCAGTGCGCTGCCGCTGTCGCCGCCAAGGTCGCGGCTGATCAGCCCGGCCTCTATCGCCGCGCTCACCGCCTCACGGATGCGCGATGCGGCCCGCGCCAGACGATCGTCATCATGGTTTGCAGCCAGCCATTCCAGCATCGAGGCGGCCGACAGAACCGTGCCATAGGGATTGGCGATGCCTTTGCCGGCAATGTCGGGGGCGGAGCCGTGGGCGGCCTGGAACAGGCCCTGCCTTTCCCCCACCTCGGCCGAAGGGGCGAGCCCCATGCCGCCGATGGTGGCGGCGGCCAGATCGGACAGGATATCGCCGAACATGTTTTCGGTGACGATCACATTGTAATGCCCCGGACGGGTGACGAGATACATCGCCATCGCGTCGATCAGGCCATGCTCGGCCTCGATATCAGGATAGTCCGCGGCCACCTCATCGAAAATCGAGCGGAAGAAGGCGTAGCTGCGCAGCACGTTGGCCTTGTCGACGCAGGTGACACGACGAACGCCATCGGCCGGCGCGCCATTTGAGGCTCGCGCCAGCTCGAACGCCTTGCGCACGATCCGTTCCACGCCCTTGCGGGTCTGAACCAGCGTGTCGACCGCCATTTCGCCGCGCAGCTGCGCGCCGGCGCCGCGCGCCGCATACAGGCCTTCGCTGTTTTCCCGCAGGATGATGTAGTCGATCTCGCCTGCCTTCACATCGGCCAGCGGCGAGCGGATGCCCGGATACAGGCGGATCGGGCGGATATTAGCGTAGAGATCCAGCTCAAAGCGCAGCCGCAGGGTGAAATCCAGACCCGCCTCGGTGCCGTCGGGATGCACGACGCCGGGAATGCCTGCCGCCCCATGCAGAACCGCATCGGCCTGCGCGCAGGCGCGGAACGTGGCTTGCGGAAAGCTCTCTCCGGTCTGGCGGTAAAGCTCCGCCCCGGCCGGGTGATCGCAAAAGCGCAGCGGGCAATCATTGCCGAAAGCCCCGCGCAGCACCCGCACAGCCGCATCGGCCACTTCCGGGCCGATGCCATCGCCGGGTACGACGGCAATTTCATATGTATCTTTCATGGTCCCGGCCTCAGATGCAGCGTCCGCCATCGACTTCCATGGCGATGCCGGTGATCATCGAGGCTTCCTCCGAGCAGAGGAAAGCGGCGGCATTGCCCATGTCCTCGGGCGTCGAGAAACGGCCGATGGGGATGGAGGCAAGGAACTTGGCGCGGATTTCCGGGGTGTCCGAGCCCATGAAGGTCGACAGAAGCGGCGTGTCGCCGGCCACGGGGTTGATCGCGTTCACGCGGATGCCGAAAGGCGCAAGCTCCACCGCCATGGCGCGGGTGGCGGTGATCACCCAGCCCTTGGAGGCATTGTACCAGGTCAGGTTCGGCCGGGGCGAAACGCCGCCGGTGGAAGCAACATTGAGGATCGCCCCGGCCTTCTGCGCCTTGAAATGCGGGACCATGGCGCGCGCGCCGTAATAGATCGAGCGCATGTTCACGTTGGCGATACGGTCGAAGGTCGCCTCGTCGATATCGTCGAGCGGTGTCGGCACATGGCCGACGCCGGCATTGTTGACCAGCACGTTCAGCCCGCCGAAGGCGGACAGCGCCAGATCGCGGGCCGCTTCCATGCCCTGCGCCGTCGCCACATCGCCGACGAGCGGCCGGCAATCGTCGCCGAGGCTTTGCGCGACCCGCTCGGCATTGGCCTGATCGCGGTCCATCAGCACGACCTTCGCGCCTTCGGCGACGAACTTGCGCACGATCCCTTCGCCGAAGCCGGATCCCCCACCGGTGATCACGGCAATTTTTCCTGTCAGTCGCATCCTCACTCCTGCGGGTCGTCTTCACGCAAAAAACCGACCTTCAGAATGCTGGAAAGCCATGGCCGGTAACAGTCGCATTATCTGAACGCGCAATCAGGTTTCCTTCCTTGAGATGCGCGCCCGCGTGGCTCATGTTGCACCGATAATGCCGTGCTCCGGGGAAAAACATGACTGACTGGAAAAGCCGCGCCGCCGCCCTTTACGATGGCGGCTTCCGTCCGATGTTCATCGACGGGAAATGGGTGCCGGCGGCTTCCGGCGAGGTGATGGATGCCCGCAACCCCGCCAATGGCGAGTTGCTGGCAACGGTGCCGAAAGGGGCCGCCGCCGACATCGACGCCGCCGTCGCGGCCGCGCGGCGCGCCTTCGATGGCCCGTGGTCGAAGTTCACCCCGTTTGAGCGGCAGGCCCTTCTGCTGCGCATCGCGGAGCGTTTCGAGGCGGAATGGGAAACGCTGTGCCTGTCGGACACGCTCGACATGGGCATGCCGATTGCGCGCACGCTCGCCAATTCGCGCCGGGTGCTCGGCATGCTGCGCTTCTATGCCGGACAGGCGGTGGCCATCCATGGCCAGACCATTCCGAACTCGTTCCCCGGCGAAATCCTGTCGCAGACGGTGAAGGAGCCGATCGGCGTGGTCGGCGCCATCATCCCGTGGAATGCGCCGATCGCCGGCTCGGTCTGGAAGATCGCTCCGGCGATCGCCACCGGCTGCACCGTGGTTCTCAAGCCGTCGGAAGAAGCCTCGCTGACGGTGCTGCTGATCGCCCGGCTGATGGCCGAGGCCGGCCTGCCGGACGGCGTGCTGAATGTGGTGACCGGCCATGGCGCCGATGCGGGCGCGGCGCTGGCCGCGCATCCGGGCGTCGACAAGATCGTGTTCACCGGCTCCACCGCCACCGGCCAGGCCATTGCCCGCGCCGCCACCGGCACGCTGAAGCATGTTTCGCTGGAGCTGGGCGGCAAATCCCCGGTCATCGTCTGCCGCGATGCCGATATGGACAAGGCCGTGCCCGTAGCCGCCATGGCGGTGTTCGCCAATTCCGGCCAGATCTGCATTGCCGGTTCACGGCTTTTCGTCGCCCGCGAGATCCATGACGAATTCGTCGCCCGCGTCGCCGACTTTGCGGGCAGGCTGCGCATAGGCCATGGCATCGATCCGGACACCGAGATCGGCCCGATCATCTCGGCCCGCCAGAGCCAGCGCATCGAAGGGTTTCTCGGCCTCGGCATCGAGGAAGGCGCGCGCGCCTTCACCGGCGGTGCGCGCCATGAAGCACCGGGGCTGGAGGGCGGCCATTACATCGCGCCAACCGTGTTCGGCGGCGTTACCGATGCGATGACCATCGCGCGCGAGGAAATCTTCGGCCCCGTGATCTCCGCCCTGCCGTTCGACACGCTGGACGAGGTGGTGGAGCGCGCCAATGCGACGCCCTACGGTCTCGCCGCCGGCATCTTCACCAACCATCTGGGCACCGCGCACAAGCTGTCGCGGCGCATCCGCGCCGGCTCGGTGTGGGTGAACATGTACCACGCCATCGACCCGGCAGTGCCCTTCGGCGGCATGAAGATGTCCGGCTATGGCCGCGAGGGCGGGCTGGAGCACATGTATGAATATCTCCAGACCAAGGCGATCTGGATCAACACCGACTGAGCCGCGAACGCCGCCGGAGCGCCGGCGTCGCTGCCGTCATCAGGGCCGGCAAAGCTCGGTGCGGATCAGCTCGATAAGCTGTTCCGAATAGCTGTGCTGCACATAGCCTTTGGCGGTCAGGATGCCGACCGAGCGGCTGGATTGCGGATCGGCGATCCGCACGACCCGGAATTCGGCCGCCGGCAACATCGGCACCGCGATTTCCGGCACCAGCGCCACGCCGAGCCCGGCCGAGGCGAGCGCGATCGCCGTGTAGGCGTTCTGCACCTCATACTGCATGTTGAGCGTCAGGTTCTGATCGGCGCTGATGCGATCGATGAGGGCGCGGCTGGCGGTCTGCCGGTCCAGCAGGATGAGCGGATAGTTCGCCACTTCCGACAGAAGAAAGCTCCGCGCGCCGTCATCGAAATCGGCGGGCACGCAGGCGACCAGATGATCTTCGAGGATGGGCTCGAACTGGAAATCGCTGAGGCCCGGCACTTCCGGCCCGATATAAAGCTCCACCTCCTGCTCCTGCAGCAGCGTCAGGGCGGCGGTGGGCGGCGTTTCCTTCACGTCGACCAGACTGCGGGGATATCGCAGCTTGAAGGTCGCCAGAATGCGCCCGAGCCGCGTCGAGGCAAGGGTGGGCGCGCAGGCGATCTTTACATGGCCGCGCCGCTGCGCTGCGACTTCCGACAGCCGCGCCAACCCCGCCTGCACTTCGGCCATGGCGTTGCTGACCTGCTCGTAGAGCACCCTGCCCTCGGGCGTCAGATTGGCGCGCTGCGGCGTGCGGATGAACAGGCTCATGCCCACCTGCGCCTCCAGATCGCGGATCTGCATGGAGACGGCCGACGGGGAGCGGTTGCTTTCCTCGGCGGCGCGGCGGAAGCTGCCATGTTCGGCGGCCAGCAGAAAGGTCTGCAACAGCTTCAGATTGACGTTATTCGCGGCCATCTCCGGCTCCCTGTCTTGAGGCCGGGATCACGAACGCCGACCGCCGGCAGCCCGCATGCAGGACCGCTCAGTGAACGGCCGCGAACATGATCTTTTCCTCATCCGCGTCAAGGGCCATCATTTCCTCGACGATCTTGCCGCGCTTGGCCACCAGAATGCGGTCGGACACCGCCATGATCTCCGGCAGATAGGAGGAAATCACCACCACGGCCAGGCCCTGATCGGCGAGATCGTGGATCAGCTGGTGGATCTCGACGATGGCGCCGACATCGACGCCGCGCGTCGGCTCGTCGAAGATGATCAGCTTCGGCTCCTGAATCAGCGACTTGGCGATCACCACTTTCTGCTGGTTGCCGCCGGACAGCTCGATCATGCGCGCACGGTCGGAAATCTGCTTCAGTTGCAGCCGCTCGCCCCATTCCTTCGCCAGCTCCATCGCCCGCCGCGGCGACACCACCGACAGCGGATTGGACTTCTTCGACAGCTCGCCAAGCAGGATGTTCTGCCCGGCCGTCATGGTTTCGAAGAAACCGTCGAACTTGCGGTCCTCGGTGACATAGACGATGCCGTCACGCATCGCCGGACGCGGCACGCGGTAGCGCACCGGCCTGCCGTTCAGACGGACTTCGCCGCCATGCATGAAGTCGCGCTTGAGGACACCTGCCACCACCTTGGCCATTTCGGAGCGCCCGGCACCGACAAGGCCGAAAATGCCCGTCACCTGACCGCCGAACACCGAGAAGGAGGAGTTGCGCACCATGGCCCCGCAGGACAGGTTCTCCACGCTCAGCACCTTCTCGCCATAAGGCCGGGGCTTGCGCCTGCCGCTGCCGTGGAGGCTGGCCGAGAGATTGCGCCCGACCATGGCATGAACGATGCTCTCACGCGTGAATTCGCTGGCCGCGCCGGTGGCCGCCAGCAGGCCGTCGCGCAGGATGGTGATGCGGTCGGAAACCTCAAGCGCCTCCTCCAGCGCGTGGGTGATGAAGACGATGGCGACGCCCTTTGCCTTCAGCCGCTCGACCAGCATGAGGAAATGCCGCTTCTCCTCCGGAGTCAGCGTGGCGGTCGGCTCGTCGAAGATGATGACGCGGGCATTGTGGTGAACGGCGCGCGCGATTTCGACCATCTGCTTCTGCGCCGCGCCAAGCGTCGAGACCTGCGCGGTCGGATCGACCTGAAACCCCATGCCGACCAGAAACTGGCGCGCCTCGATGTAGAGGCCGCGCAGGCGGTTGAACATCTTCTCGTCGCCCAGATAGATGTTCTGCGCCACCGTCATCGCCGGCACCAGATTGGTTTCCTGGAACACCATCACCACGCCGTTCTTCAGCGCCTCGGCCGGCGAGGAAAAATTCACCTCGCGCCCGTCGAGGGTCATCACCCCCTCGCTCAGCCTGTAGACGCCGGCGATCACCTTGGTCAGCGTCGATTTTCCGGCGCCGTTCTCGCCCAGAAGCGCGTGAACCTCGCCACGGCGCAGGGTGAAATCCATCGACCGGAAGGCCGCGATCCCGCCGAAGCTTTTCGTGGCATTCGTGAGTTCGACCACGGTTTCCATCTTCAGGCCTCCCGCGCCACGCCGGCAAGGCGCAGCACCTTGCCATGACCTTTCGAGGCGACGAACAGGTCGTCGCCATGCTCGACCGCCGCAACGCAGCCATGGGCGGAACCGTCGGCGCGTGAATGGAAGCTGCGCAGCGGTTTCATCTGCGCAGAGCAGTGCACCACCAGCCCGTAGGAGCGCGTTTCGGCGAAAGGCTTGGTCACGCCCATGCGGCGCAGCTGGCTGCCCTGCATCGGCTCTGAGAAGGAGAGGCCCGAAGCCAGCGCCGGGGCCATCCAGAACGGCTCGGGAACCTCGGCCAGCATCCGCCTGCAATAGGCGGGTTCGCGCAGGATGAATTCGACAAGCTGGTTGCGCACGGAAAAAAAGCTCAGCCAGAAGCCTGCATCCACCGCCGGCGCAATCCGCGCCGGATAGGCGGGCAGATGTTCAAGGGCAGGCTCCATGCGTCCGCTGGTGAGGTCGACCGACAGAATGCGGTGACGCCAGCTTTCGGCCAGCCACACCTTTTGCGAGCCGGTGGCGGCGACGCCGCCGGCCCAGCGCAGCCCGCCGAGAATTTTCGTGGCTTCGCCGCTGGCAAGGCTGAGCCGCCACAGGCTGCCCGAAGCGCCTTTTTCCATCAGGTCGCGACGCCAGTCGCGGGCGCGGCGCGATGAGGCGCCTTCCGTCACCAGCAGCGTGTCGGCGTCGAGAAAGGCCAGCGAGGTCGGATGGCGCGGCCCTTCGGCCATGTCGTAGGTCCTGCCGTCATGGCTGCCGCCGCGAATGGTCACGCCCTTGCCGTCCAGCCCGATGGCGAGCATGCCCTTGCCGCAGGCAAGCGCCGACACGTCGTTGTCGAACGCGAAAAGCTCTTCGCCCTCCTGCCCGGCCGGACCCAGCCGCAGCACGCGCCCGCCCGATGAGGCCACCAGCCCCTTGCCGCACAGCACGATGTTGTCGGCGCCAGCCAGCTCGGCGAAAATTCCGGCCTCGTCCAGCGCCGCATTGGGCATCAGCGGCCCGTCGAGCACCGGCACCGTGATCGCGGCTTCGCCCCGGCCAAGGCGACGGTCGATGAAACGGCGGATCGCGTTCATGCCGGCCTCCCCCAGTAGCTGTCGACGCCGCACCAGTTCTGATCGGCATCGGGCAGTTTGAGCGCACCCATGCGGTTGTTGAAGATGCCGCACAGATAGAGCGTGCCGCGATGCTCGCGCATCGAGGTGATCATCGGGTGGCGGGTGCCGCCCAGATCCCAGAAGCTTTCGAGAATCTCGCCCTTTTCGTTGAACTTCAGCACGCAGCCGGTGTTCAGGTTCGGCATCAGCCAGGCGTCCTGCGAGACCCGGCGCGCCATGCGGCGGCGGAAGCCCGGCATTTCCAGCGACAGGTCGAGCGCCGGCGTGCGCGAGCCCATCAGCGCCAGCCAGTAGGTGCCGTCCGAAGCGCGGTTGATGTTGTCGGGATAGCCCGGCAGACCCTCGATCACCCGCTCCAGCCGGCCCTTCTTCGGCCCCGCATAGTAATAGCGGTTGACGCGGCAGGCCCAGCTTTCGGCAAACAGCACCGACTCGCCGTCATAGGAGGTGCACACCCCGTTGGGGAAAATCAGATCGCTCAGAATGGTGCGGGTGGTGCCGGTGTTCGGATCGTAGACGATGAGGCGGCCATTGCCCCGGCTTTCCAGCGCATCGGCGTACCAGTCATGCATCTCGAAGCGCACGGTGGCTTCGGAGAAGATGATGCGGCCATCGGGGAGGATGTCGCAGTCGTCGGCCAGCTTCATCACCGAGTCATCGGCAATGGAGGTCCAGCTGCGGTTGGTCTCGGCCGTCAGCAGCTGGACCTCGCCCTCTGGCGATACCTGATAGAGCCCCATGCCGCCCACGCACACGACGAGATTGCCCGTCGCGTCGAAGGCCATGCCCTGCGGCGCGCCGCCGGTATGGGCGAAGATTTCATAGCGTGTGTAGTCGGGCCCGAACCAGCGCATGATGTCGCCATGTCGCGAGCCGGTGTAGAGGTTGCCGTCGCGGTCGAAGATCGCATCCTCCGCACCATCCATGATGCCAAGGCCTATCGGCTCGGAAGCGCGCAGCCGGTCGTTGGGCACCAGCGGGCCGACCGTGGTCGAGATCGCCGGCGGCAGCTTGTTGAAGGTCGGCGAGATATAGACCGCGCGCAGAAGCTTGTGGCGGTTCTTGACCCAGCGCACGTCGAGGAACACCGCGCTCACCAGCACCAGTCCAAGGATCAGCGCGTTCACCGGCCCCGGAATGGCCAGCGCCAGCAGCGAGGTCGACAGGATCAGCACGAACAGCGCGCCCATCAGCGCCTTGGCCACCGAGCCGCGGCCGCCGCCGAGCGAGATGCCGCCCAGCACCGTGGCGGTCAGCGCCTGAAGCTCCATTCCCGCGCCGATGTCGGAGGCGGCGGAGCCGATGCGCGCCGAGAAATGGTAGGCCCCCAGCGCCACCAGCACCGAGCACAGCACATAGGCGGAAAACACCGTCCACCGCACATTGATGCCGGCATTGTGCGCGGAGCGCCGCGCCCCGCCCACCGCCAGCAGACGCCAGCCATACCGGCCGCGCGACAGCACGATGTGCAGCACCAGCGCCACGGCGGCCATCACCCAGAACGAGATCGGCAGGCCGAGCAGATGCCCCATGCCAAGCGCGTCATAGGCGGGCGACTGCGGATAGTTCATCACGATGTCGGTCGAGATCTGCGGAAAGACGATATCGAACACCGACCGGAAGATGATCAGCGTCACCAGCGTGGTGAGAAACGCCCGCATCCTCAGAATGCCGACCATGAAGCCGTTGATCGCGCCGCAGACCGCGCCGACGGCCAGCGTGGCCGCCAGCCCGCCGCCGAGGCTGAGCCCCTGCACGTTCATCATGTAGAGCGCGGTGGTGACGCAGAGCGCGAAGGTGGAACCGACCGACAGGTCGATGCCGCCCGAAATCATCACGACGGTCAGGCCAAGGACGACGAGCCCCAGCTCGGCCATCTCGCCCGAGAGCAGGGAAATCGTGCCGAACTGGAAAAAGCGCGGCACGATCGGACCGAAGATCGCAATCACCAGCACCAGAGCGGCGAAGGGGATTGCGCTGTCCACCCATTTCTTGGTGAGAATCTCGCCCAGAACGTGATCGGGAAACACCCGGTAACGCAACCGGACAAGGCTTTCGCTGAGGCTCATTCTGCCCTCGTCCTTACTTCAGCTGATCGATGGTCCAGCAGTTGCGGCCGCTGGCGTTCGACTTGTCGACACGGGTGATCGGACCGAAGAAGACGGTCTTTTCCGAGCCGGCGACACGATCCGGGTTCTGCAGGAACTCGGAAATCTGCTGCGCCGCGATCTCGGCCTGGATCGGTGCGTTGAAGTTGTAGACGACGTCGAGCAGGCCCTTTTCGATGCTCTCGCAGGCAGTGTGCGCGCCCGCGCCGTTGGTGACAATGGTCACCTGATCCTGCTTGCCGGCCGCCAGCACGGCAGCGCCGGCACCCACCTCGGCATTGTCCCAGATGCCCATGATGCCGCACAGGTCCGGATGCTGCTGCAACACGGTTTCGGTGATCTGGCGGGCCTTTTCGCTGTCGTAATCGGCCGGCTGGTCGGAGACCAGTTCAAGGCCCGGATTCTCGGCCAGGATCTGGTTGAGGCCCTCGCGCATATAGATGTTGGCTGCGCCGGTCTGGACGCCGGCCAGCCAGACGATCTTGCCGGAAGGCGCGCCGGGCGCGAGGCAGGTGCGGGCCAGCTCGCCGGCTTCCAGACGCCCCATCTCGATCCAGTCATTGCCGACATAGCTGTCGGTCTGGGTGATCGACTGCATGTTGATCTGCAGGATCTTGATGCCGGCATCCTGCGCCTGTTTCAGCGCCCGCGCATAGGTCTGCACGTCGGGGTTCTGCACGATCAGCACGTCCGGCTTCTCCGCGACCGCGCCCTGCAGCGCGCGGATGCCGGCTGCGGTGTCCATGTTCGGATCGCGCACTTCAAAGCTGAAGCCGTAGCGGGCGGCGTGACGCTGCCAGACCGCGGTCCAGGCCTGGTTGAGGTCCATGCCCTGCGACAGCGGCACGAAGATCACCTTCTTGCCTGCCATGGCCTCCAGATAGGCGGCGCGGCCGACCTGCTCGATTTCGGCGGCCTTGGCGGGAATTCCCATAAACAGCGCAGCGGCGGCCAGACCGGCAAGCGCGGTTTTCTTCAGAACAGACATGCTTTTTCTCCTCACTGATTTTGTCTTGAAAGGCCCGTGCGGTCAGATTGCGGTCAGATGTCGCCGCTCTGCGACGTCTGCTCATCACGGGGATTGATCACCGCATCCAGTGCCAGCGCCGCCAGCAGGATCACGCTCTTGATCAGGTTCTGGCTGGTGTAGCTGAAATTCATGATCGTCATGCCGTTGATCAGAATGCCGACCAGAACCGTGCCGACCAGAACGTTGCGCACGCCGCCCTGACCGCCCGAGAGGCTGATGCCGCCCAGCACCACCACCAGCAGCACATCGTAGATCAGGGTTGAATTGTAGAGCCGCGTGTTGATGCCCGAGACGAGGCCGGTCATCAGAATGCCGGCGGCATAGGCGATGAGCGCCGCCACCACATACTGGCTGATCTGCACGGGGCGCGTCGGCAGGCCCATGGTGCGCGCGGCGTGGGGGTTGTCGCCGGTGGCGTAGATGAAGCGGCCGAAGCGGGTGAGGCTGAGGAACAGCGCAATCAGCGCCGCGATGCCGGCAAGGATCAGGATGGAATAGGGAATGCCTATAAAGGTGCCCGAGCCGATGGCCATCAGCCAGCCGATCCCGCCCGGCGCATAAAGCACGTCCGAGCTGAAGGCGACGCGGCCGCCGCCATAGACGATGGAGGCCATGGCAAGGGTGGCGAAGATCGGCGGCACTTCGGCGATGGCGATCAGGATGCCGGTGATCAGCCCGCAGCAGGCGACCAGCACGGCGCCGATCAGCACCGCCTGGCCAAAGCCGAAACCCTGACTTGTCAGCCAGATGGCGAACGCAACGCCCACCACCATCACGGCAACCATGGTCAGGTCGATGCCGCGCCCGACCACCACGAAGCCCATGCCGACAGCCAGCGTGCCGAGAATGGCGACATTCTTCAGCAGGGTCAGAAGATTGCCCTGGGTGAGAAAATTGTTGAGGAACAGCGCAAAGGCGACGAACAATGTCAGCGCAATCAGCGAGACCACGCCTTCCTGAGTCAGCCTGAAGCGATGCAGAGCCACGGCCTGAGCCGGTTCTTTTGCGGACATCTTTTCCTCCCTCTCAGGCAACGCAGATCCTCGCCAGGCCAGCGACGAATGCGACCACAGGAGAACAGGCGCTGCCTCCTCCCCAAGGCCTGCCCAGTTTCCGGATTGTTTTCTGCACAGGCAATTTCATTTTCCTGACCCCGCGTTCTGAAAACCCCGCCAGTGCCGGAAACACATGCAAGACGGCTAAGATCTTCCTGTGCCAGTGGCATAGCCCCAATTGCGCAGCACGCAATCCCTCCGCTATAAAATTGCGCAACACGCATGAATTGACGGTGCCCGCCATGCCAACGAAAGCCGGTTCAGCACGCCGCAGCGCGCCGCCCGACATGAATTTGCTGGTGACGCTGGATGCCCTGCTTTCCGAGGGCAGCGTCACCGGGGCGGCGCAGCGGCTCAACCTCTCATCGCCCGCGATGAGCCGTCAGCTTGCCCGCATCCGCCATCTGCTGGGCGATCCGGTGCTGGTGCGGGCGGGGCGCGGGCTGGTGCCGACGCCGCGCGCGCAAGCCCTGCGCGAGCGGTTGCGCATGCTGGTCGCCGAGGCCGAAGCGCTGGTGCGCGGTGAAGACGAGCTCGATCTCGCACGGCTGGAGCGCAGCTTCGTCATCCGCACCAGCGACAGTTTCGTGCTGAGCTTCGGCGCCGGGCTCGCCGCCCGCGTTGCCCGCGAAGCGCCCTGCGTGCGGTTGCGCTTCGCTCCCCAGGACAAGGAGGACATAGAGGCCCTGCGTGAAGGGCGCGTCGATGTCGACATTGGCGTGATCGGCGTGGCGGGGCCGGAAATCCGCCTTCAGGCGCTGTTTCACGACCGTTTCGTCGGCGTGGTGCGCCCCGGCCATCCCCTGACAGACACTGTGACGCCGGAGTTTTTCGCCGCCTTTCCCCATATCTCGGTGTCGCGGCGCGGACGCTTTTCAGGGCCGATCGATACGGCGCTGGAAGCACTCGGCCTCAGCCGCCGCGTGACCATCGCCGTCGCGAATTTCGCCGATGCGCTGGCCATCGCGCGCACCTCCGACCATGTGGCGGCGGTGCCTGCACGGCTGACCACGCCGGCCCGGATCGGCCTTCATACGTTCGATCTGCCCGTAAAAACCGATGCGCTGGCGATTTCGCTCGCCTGGCATCCGCGCCTCGACGCCGATCCCGCCCACCGCTGGCTGCGCGGCATCGTGCGCGAGGTGTGTGCCGACGGACGACGACAGCCATAGCCGGCACGCGGCGGCGAAGCCTTCAGGCAACCAACGGACCTTCGCGGATGCTGCGTTTGAGCCAAGTTCCACTTGTGGGCGGCGTACTTCAGAAAATCGCCCG
>WPCJ01248975.1_pt1 | contig 20878 bp, 22 predicted proteins | sample 5399831 | NCBI WGS metagenome assembly WPCJ01 (sample SAMN12869470, study PRJNA574797) | sludge metagenome | isolation source: wastewater treatment of pH10 | place: China:Beijing | collected 2019-05-20 | reverse complement strand
CCGCAGCTCGGCGCCGGCGCTGCTGTCGGCACTGGCCTCGCGGTGGGCGGCGCAGCTCTTGCCGCAGGCGGTGCGGCGGGGCTTGCCATGAAGGGGGGTGCCGCCGCCGTATCGGGCGGTGCAGCCGCAGTGCGTGGTGGCGCGGCCGCAGCCGGTGCAGCTTCCTCTGCCTACAGCCTTGGTTCTCTCGGCCAGACCGGCGCATCAGGCGTCGCATCCGGTCTCGGAGGCGTCGCACGCGCCGCCGGTTCCGCTGCCGCATCCCCGCTCAAACGGGCCGCTTCAAAAGCCAGCGAAAGCGTCAAATCCAGCTTCTCCGATGGCGCCAAGGCCGGTTTCGGCGCGACTGGCGGCTCCTCGACCATGGGAACCATCGGTGGTGGTGGCGATGCCACCGCCACCAGCACGCAGCGTGACGGCGCTCCCGACTGGGCGAAGCGCATGAAACGCGGCCAGGCGCTCAGCCATGGCGTCTCTGCCGCCGGCCATGCCGTGCGCTCCGGCGACAGCCACGGCGGCGGCTCTTCCGTCAACCTTTCTGAAAGTGATCGATCATGAGCCTCTTCAAACGACCCGCAACCCACTACGGCAAGACGCCGGAACCCGAAACGCCCTATCAGAAGGCCGCACAGGTCTGGGACGAACGCATCGGCTCCGCCCGCGTTCAAGCAAAGAACTGGCGCTATATGGCGTTTGGCAGCCTGATGCTCACTGCGGGATTTGCTGCCGCGCTTGTCTGGCAATCGGCGCGTGGGACCGTCGTGCCCTGGGTGGTTCAGGTCGACAATCTCGGTCAGGCGCAAACAGTCGCACCGGCCTCTGCGGACTATCGTCCCAACGATCCGCAGATCGCTTTCCATCTGGCCCGCTTCATCGAGCAGACACGCGCCATCCCGGCCGATCCAATCATCGTGCGCCAGAACTGGCTGCGCGCCTATGAATGGACCACGGATCGCGGCGCTGCGGCGCTAAACGATTATGCCCGCGCCAACGATCCTTTCACCCGCGTTGGCCGCCAGCAGATCGCCGTCGAGGTATCGAGCGTCATTCGCGCGTCGCCGGACAGTTTCCGCGTCGCCTGGACCGAGCGTCACTATGAAAATGGCCAACTCTCCAGAACCGAGCGATGGACTGCCATCCTGACCATCGTGATCCAAACGCCGCGCGACGCCGAGCGCTTGCGCGCCAATCCGCTGGGGATCTACGTCAACGCCATCAATTGGTCGCGGGAGATGAGCCAATGACCCCGGCTTTCCGTAAATCCGTTTTGGCGCTTGTCCTGCTTTCCGCAACCATGCTGACAGGCTGCGCGACCAATCGGCCACCCCAGATCAGCTACGACTCAGATGTGCCGCCGTTGCCGGCAGTGCCCGCCGCGGTTACCGATCAGCGACCTCGGCCGTTGCATGTGCCGCCGGCCTGGACACCGGCACGAGGTGGAGCCGCCGCCAGCACTGCCGAAGGACGTGTCCAGAACGCCAATGCCGCCGCCCGCGTAGAACCGCGACGAGAGGGCTATTACAATTCGATCCAGATCTATCCCTGGAGCGAAGGCGCCCTCTATCAGGTCTATGCGGCTCCCGGCCAGATCACCAACATCGCACTCGAGCCAGGTGAGAGCCTGACCGGCGCTGGCCCAATCGCTGCCGGCGACACGGCACGCTGGATCATTGGAGATACGGAAAGCGGCAACGGTGTGACCCGCCGCGTCCATATCCTCGTCAAACCGTCACGCGCCGACATCACAACCAACCTCGTCGTGACGACCGACCGCCGCGTCTACATGATCGAGCTGCGTTCAGGCGAGACCCCCTATATGCCCGCCGTGGCCTGGGCCTATCCGCAACCGCCAGCCGGTCAACGTCAGGCCGGTCCGGCCACGCCGGCGATACCGACAGGGACAGAGCGCAACTATCGCTACTCGCTGACTGGCGATGCACCGCCCTGGCGACCTGTCTCTGTCTATGACGACGGCAGGCGCGTCTATATCGAGTTCCCGCGTGGGATCGTGCAGGGCGAGATGCCGCCGCTATTCGTTATCGGCTCGGACGGCGAATCCCAGATCGTCAATAGCCGCATCCACCAACACATTCTGATCGTCGATCGCCTGTTCGGCGCGGCCGAGTTGCGCCTCGGCGGCAGCGACCGCCAGCAGACTGTACGGATCGTCCGCACCGATGGAAGGCCCGCTTCATGAGCAATCAAGAAACCAACCGCGAGGATGACGCGCCCCTCACCGGTGCCCCGGTCGATTCCGCAACCACGATGCGGCTGCGCGCCGAACCGCCGCGCGTAACCCGCCTTTCGCGCAAGGTTCTCGCCAGCGTCGGCCTCGTAGCCAGCATCGGCATAGGCGGCGCGCTGCTCTATGCGCTCCAGACCCGCGATGGCGGCACAGGAAACGAGGAACTCTATTCGACTGACAATCGGGCAACCGCTGACGGTCTTGCCGGTCTGCCACGCGATTACACCGGCCCGGTTCTCGGTCCGCCGCTGCCCGGAGACCTCGGTGGTCCGATTCTGGACGCCCAGAACCGGGGCCAACCCGTCGTTCCACCAACGATGGCGACGCCCCAGGTCGATCCTGAAGAACAACGCAGGCTCGCCGAAGAGGAAGCTGCCCGCACGAGCCGCGTCTTCTTCCAGACCGCGCCCGGCTCAGGGGCCGGGACGGGAACGACTGGCGGCATGGCCAATCCGAATCTCGCGGGTCTGGGGCTGGCCGGACTGCAAGGTGCCCCGACGGCCCAGGACCGGCAGAATGCCTTCCTCACTGCTCCGGTCGATCGGCGCACAGTTGCCACCGATCGCATCATGGCCCCAGCATCGCCCTATGTCCTCCAAGCCGGCGCCGTCATATCGGCGGCTCTCATCACTGGCATCCGCTCGGATCTTCCAGGGCAGATCACCGCGCAAGTCACCGAGAATATCTACGACAGCCCCACGGGCCGCTTTCTTCTGGTGCCCCAGGGAACGCGGATTATTGGCGAATACAGCAACGATGTCGGCTTCGGTCAACGCCGGGTGTTGCTCGTCTGGAACCGCCTGATCCTCCCCAATGGCCGCTCGATCATTCTGGAACGCCAGCCTGGCGCCGACACGCAGGGCTATGCCGGTCTGGAAGACGGTGTCGACTATCACTGGTGGGACCTCGCCAAAGCGGCTGGCCTCTCGACCCTTCTCGCCATCGGTACGGAGCTCGCTGTCGATGATGATGACCAGCTGATACGCGCCATTCGTGACGGCGCGCAGGACACCATCAATGACGCCGGCCAGCAGATCATCCGCCGCCAGTTGCAGGTCGCGCCCACGCTGACAATCCGGCCGGGCTTCCCCGTCCGCGTGATCGTCACCCGGGATCTCTTGCTCGAACCATATGGAGTTGCACAATGACGAAACTGAAACTCGGCCCGATCGCGGAGGATAAGCCGGTTAAGATAAGCTTGGACCTGCCCGGCGCCCTGCACCGTGAGCTCAGTGCCTATGCGGAGGCGCTTGGCCGTGAAACCGGCCAGCCCGTCATAGACCCCAAAAAGCTCATTGTTCCGATGCTTGAGCGATTTATGGCAACTGACCGAGGATTCGCCAAAGCGCGCCGAAATCGGGGCTGACAGCGATCACAGTGTCCGTACAGTAGGCTCAGATAAGTCGCCTCAACCGCTCTCCAGGGTCCTTTGACGCCAGTTTCGAGGCCAGCGAGAGAAAACGTCGAAGTGACGGGTTGTCCCGCCCGGGAGCCCACACCGCGCTGAAGGGAACTGTGTCTTCGTCCGCAACCAGAGGGCGCAGTACGAGCCGAGGAACGGAGACAAAGCTCCAACCGGCCGACACAACAGTGATGCCCCTGCCGATCGCAACCATGTTCATCAATGTCTCCTGATTGCAGGGCATAATCTCAAAGGCGGGATAGGTGCTATAATCCGCCAGCCGACGAACGATGTAATCGTGGACTTCCAAACCGGGCGCGCATTTCGTCACTAGGAATTTCTGGTCGCGGAGCCACGACCATTCAATCGATTCACGCTCGGCTAGATGATGATCTGCTGAGAACGCAACATGCACTTGCTCTCGCCAGAGTTCGGCAGTTTCACAATCGGCGATTGCGCCATTCCCAGTAAAGAAAGCGATATCCAGTTGCCGTGATCGCAGTGCGGCTATGTGTTCGGCCCTTCCTCCATCCCTGACCTCTATGGCTACCTTGGGATGTGACAAGGTGTACTGTTCAATAAGCTCCCTTAGAAAGCCGCCCGCCAACGACGTCAGAACCCCGATGCTCAGTCTTCCGTATTCTCCGCGGCCCGCTGCGCCGGCGGTTTGGGTCGCTCGCATAATTTGGTCAATCGCTGGACGGACAGCTGCGACGAATTGCACTCCGGCATCCGTCAGGCGTATCCCGGAAGAGCAACGCTCGAAGAACGAGACGCCCACCACATCCTCAATGCGTTGCACGCCGCGGCTCACTGTCGCCGGATATTGGCCCAACGCCTCCGCAGCCCGCCGAAAGCTGCCATAGTCCGCCGCCGCTACGACATACTGAAGCGCGCTCAGATCAAATGGGATCTTCGTGAACACAGGAGGAAAGAAAGGCCCCTCTGTGTCCTGGGTTTCCTCCTCCATCCAATCGACCTTCAGTCGGCCGGAGGAGGAAGCGATAACTCCCTCAAAACCAATGGCCTTGGGCAGCGGTCCCCTTTGAAAAAGACAACTACGATCTGTCCCCGAGTCGCTTGTCGGGCGAAGCCGGCGACGACCATGAACTCCTGTCGGTCCGGTCGTCGGAAACTCCTCATACCGGCTGCTCTACCAAGATGGAGTAAGCGGCATGCGCCGACTTCGCGCCGCGCAACATTTTCATGACTTGTTCATCGCGGGTCCGGCGGGCGACCGCGGCGAGAATCTTCAGGTACTCATTGCTGCCTTCGGGAACCGAGAGCAGAAGAAAGACAACATCGACAGGAAGGTCGTCCACCGATTCGAAATCGATTGGCTTCTTCAGCACCATCAACGCCGCAAAGGATGTCTGAAGGCTGGGGACCGGTGCATGAGGCACGGCGACGCCATGGCCAATGCCCGTCGAACCCAGACGCTCGCGGCCCAGTAAAGCGGTATGGATTGCTTCCTCGTCCACCCCAGTGCGAGCGGCCGCATACGCGGCCAGCTTCTTAATCAGGACGGCTTTTGTCGAGATGGATAGATCAAGGATCACGTCCTCTGGTGCGATGGCAGATGACAGGTTCATAGGGATACTCACGTTAAGTCGCTCGCCCGTAGACGAGCGCGCGCAGTCACTGCTCCGGCTCACGGAGGCGGTAACCGACACCTGTTTCAGTAAGGATATATTGCGGCTGATCAGGCGTGGCCTCGATCTTCTGCCGCAACTGGCGGACATAGACCCGCAGATACTGGACATCGGTCGAGCCGCCCCACACATGCTTGAGGATGTGCTGGTGCGTGATGACCTTGCCCGCGTGCTGCACGAGAACGCGCAGGATTTCGTACTCCTTGGGTGAGAGCTTCACCTCCTTGTCTGCGACCTTGACGATCCGCTTCACCAGGTCGACCGAGAGATCGCCGACCTGGAATATTGGACGTTCGCCCTGTTGCTGAAGCTTGTGCCTCAGCGCCACCCGAATGCGCGCTGCCAGTTCGCGCATCCCGAATGGCTTGGTGAGATAATCATCGGCACCGAGCTCCAACGCCTTGACGATGCCCGTTTCATCGGTCCGGCTGGAGAGGATGACGATCGGCAACTCGACAAGCTCGGCCCTCCACCTCTCAAGCAGGTCATGGCCGGAGATGTCGGGCAGCCCCAGATCAAGCAGAATGAGATCGGGCTTTTCTTCAGCGAGGAGCGCTACGGCCTCCTCGCCGTTTGCCGCTTCGACCATGGCGTAGCCCTCGGCCGTCAACCCTACCCGCAGCAGCTTCCTGATCGGCGGCTCGTCATCAACGACGAGAATCTTGACTACGGACGTACTCATATCTTTCCTTCCAAAGTCGTGGGCTCCGGTCCGGTCGGAAACCGCAGAGTAAAAATGGCGCCGGGTCTGTCGTCCCGGTTGTTTGCGAAAATCGTCCCACCCATCGCTTCGACAAAACCCTTGCAGATCGACAGACCAAGCCCGGTCCCAGCCTGAACGTGGTCCTTCTTCCGAACGCGATAGAAGCTATCGAAAATTCTCGTCAGATCGTCGGAGGGAATGCCGGGCCCTTCGTCGATGATCTGCAACACAATTTGGGCGTCTTCCGCCCACGCCCTTATCGCGATCAGCGAGCCTGCCGGCGCATATTTGCGCGCGTTGTCGAGCAGATTGAATAGCACCTGCTCGAACAGCACCGGATCGAGACGAACCATGGGCAGATCGGGAGGCACGGCGAGGCTTAGCTTATGGAAAGCCAGTATCTTTTCGGCTCGACGGAGCGCGCTCCCGACGCTATCCCCGATGAACAGCGGCGTCAGCGATACCGCCGCAGCGCCGGATTCCAGCCGGGTCATGTCGAGAAGGTTCGCGATGAACCTGTTCAGCCGTTCGGCCTCTTCGACAATCGTCGTCAGCAGCTCAACTCGGCCGGAGTCCGTCAGAGAGGCCGAATAGTCTCTCAGTGCTCCTGCCGACCCGAGGATCGACGCCAAAGGCGTCTTGAGATCATGCGACAGCGACGTCAAAAGCGCAGAGCGCAGCTTGTCCGCCTCGGCGGCCAGACGCGCATTGTCGACATCGGCGACCAGTTGGATCCGCTCGATCGCCAGAGCGGCCTGATCCGCTAGGGAGTCGAAAAGCCGCTGTTCTGCGGGCGTCAGAACCGGCCCTTGCTTGTCATTGTCCAGACCGATGACGCCGACCCGTGTTCTGCCGGTCTTTAGGGGGAGATAGAGGCGCTTTGCGCCCGGCAGCGTATCCGCGCCACGCCCTGCCGGCTTGTCATGCTCCCAGGCCCACTGAGCCGCCGCAATGTCCGCATCGTCGAGCGTGTCATCGGGCGGGAAACCCGCCTGGACCGCGATGCGCCCATTCTCCGGCAACAGAGCTACGACCCTGACCTGAAGCATGGAAGCGATCTGGTAGACCGTCGCCCAGAGAACGTCGCCCAACGTGCCCGCGCCGGCGAGCTTCTTGCTGAAGAGATAAAGGCCCTCGGTCGTTTTGGCCCTTTGGCGCGCCGTCACGGCTTGCCGTTGCACCCGGCCCGCCAGATTGCTGGCAATCACCGCGACGCAGAGAAAGAACGCAAAGGCCACGACGCTTTCGGGGTCGCCGATATCCAGCGTGTAGCGCGGTTCGAGGAAGAAGAAGTTGAAGACGAACGCGCTGGCCACGGAGGCAAACAACGCCGGCCAGAGCCCGCCGCCCATCGCCGAGGCCAGCACCGCCATCAGGAAAACGAGGGCGATGTTGCGGACATCCAGAAAGCGCGACAGCGCCGTTCCGATGCCCAGCGCCACGGCGACGTAAAGGGAACTCCAGAGATAGTTGCCGAAGTCCAGCCGTCGCTTGGGCCGCGCGCTGTGCGTCGCTGTAGGTCGCGTTCCCTCGCCGTTGCCCGGCGAGATAACGTGCACGCTCACATCCGTCTTGGCCCGGATCAGGTCATGCGAAACAGAGCCTGCGAAAATCTCCCGCCATCTGGGCGAGGTCGGCATGCCAACAATGACGTGCGTGTAGTTGTTGGTCGATGCATAAGTCAGAATCTCTTGCGCAACGTTCTCGCCGGGCAGGGTAACGGCCTCGGCGCCGAGTTGCTCGGCAAGACGCAATGCGCTGGCGATCTTGTCCTTATTCTGCTCGGAGAGGCGGGCGTCCTTGCTCGTCTCGACGTGAACCGCGGCCCATGGCGCACGAAGCCGGTCCGCCTGGCGGCGGCCATAGCGCACGAGCGCAGTCGCTCCAGGCCGTTCGTTGATGCACACCAATACGCGCTCGCCGGCCGACCACGGCCCGGCGATCGCATGCGCCTGCATGTGCGTCACTAACTGGTCGTCGACCCGCTGCGCCGTACGCCGCAGCGCCAACTCACGAAGGGCCGTCAGATTGCTTGGCGAGAAATAGTTCTGCGTCGCGCGCTTCGCAGTCTTGGGCAGATAGACTTTGCCCTCGTTCAGCCGCTTGATCAGGTCACCAGGCGTGATGTCGATGATCTCGATGTCGTCAGCGCGGTCGATGATCGAATCCGGAACGGTTTCGCGCACCCGGATGCGCGTGATCTGAGCAACCACGTCGTTAAGACTCTCGACGTGCTGGATGTTGAGTGTGCTGTAGACGTCGATACCGTTGGCGAGCAGTTCCTCGACGTCGAGATAGCGCTTGGGATGGCGACTGCCGGGGGCGTTGGTATGCGCAAGTTCATCCACCAGAACGAGCGCCGGCTTGCGCGCGAGGATCGCGTCGATGTCCATTTCATCGAGCACATGCCCTCGATAGGGCACAGTGCGGCGCGGAACGATCTCGAATCCGTCGACCAGAGCCTCGGTCTCGGCCCGCCCGTGGGTCTCGACCACCCCGATGACCACGTCGACGCCATCGGCCCGCTGAGCCCGCCCCGACATGAGCATCTCATACGTTTTGCCCACACCCGGCGCCGCCCCAAGAAAGATCTTGAGGTGGCCCCGCGTCTCCCGCTGCGCACTTTCCAGCAATGCATCAGGCGATGGTCGGCTCTGCTCTCGTATTGGGTCGTCAGACACTTAGTTGACTCCGGATCAACGTTCAGGACGGCTATTATAGCCGTCCTGACAACTTCATTCAGCCTCTATTGGCGTCGTCGAGCGCCAGGTTCAGCTTGAGAACGTTGACCACGGGCTCGCCCATGAAGCCGAGCATGCGCGGCTCGACATACTGATCGACCAATGCGCGCACCACAGCCTCGTCGATACCGCGCGCTTTGGCGACACGCCCCACCTGGAAGTAGGCGGCGTCGGGCGTGATGTGCGGGTCAAGTCCGCTGCCCGAGGCGGTCACGAGGTTCATCGGAACGGTCGCATCGCCACCGTTCGCCGCGCGCAGAGCCTCTGCATCGGCGGCGACGCGGTCGCGAAGCGCCAGGCTGGTAGGGCCAAGGTTGGAGCCACTCGAAGCGCCCGCGTCATAGCCGTCCGAACCGGCCGCCGACGGGCGCGGATGGAAGTAGCGCTCGCCGGTGAAACGCTGGCCGATCAGTTCGGAGCCGACGACCGTGCCGTTATGCTCGATGAGGCTGCCATTAGCCTGGAAGGGAAGGATCGCCTGCGCGATACCGGTGATGCCGAGCGGGTAGAGAAGCCCGGTGATGATGGTGAAGGCTACGATCATGAAAATCGCAGGTCGGATTTGCTTGAGCATCTTTGTTTGTCCCGAATGATCCGCCGCTGAACAACAGCAAGGACGCGGAATGATTTCGTGGTCGTCGGTCTCGCCTTAGGCGAGACCGACGGCGGTGATCGCCATGTCGATGAGTTTGATGCCGGCGAAGGGGACAAGGATGCCGCCCAGGCCGTAGATCAGGAGGTTACGGGACAACAGCGAACCCGCTCCGATGGCGCGATACTTGACGCCTTTCAGCGATAGCGGGATCAGCGCCACGATGATGAGGGCATTGAAGATGATCGCCGACAGGATCGCGCTCTGGGGCGAAGCGAGGCCCATGATGTTGAGCGCGCCGAGCTGCGGATAGAAGACGAGGAACATCGCCGGGATGATCGCGAAATACTTCGCGATATCGTTGGCGATCGAGAACGTCGTCAGCGCGCCGCGCGTCATCAGCAACTGCTTACCGATTTCCACGATCTCGATCAGCTTGGTCGGATCGCTGTCGAGATCCACCATGTTGCCGGCCTCGCGGGCAGCGACCGTGCCAGTATTCATGGCGACGCCTACATCCGCCTGCGCAAGCGCCGGGGCGTCATTGGTGCCGTCACCGCACATGGCGACCAGCTTGCCCTTGGCCTGCTCCTCGCGGATCAGCGCCAGCTTGTTCTCCGGCGTTGCCTGGGCGAGGAAGTCATCGACGCCGGCTTCAGCGGCGATGGCCGCCGCGGTCATCGGGTTGTCGCCGGTGATCATCACCGTGCGGATGCCCATGCGGCGCAGCTCGGCGAACCGTTCCTTGATGCCGCCCTTGACGATGTCCTTGAGGTAGATGACGCCGAGCAGGCGGCCATCCTTCACCACGGCGAGCGGCGTACCGCCTGCCTTGGCGATCTGGTCGGCGATGCCCTGAAGCTCACGAACGCTTTCGGCGGACGCGCGCGGGCTGCCGGTCGCGACCGTGGCGAGCTCCACATGCTTCAGAACCGCATCGACCGCGCCCTTGCGGATGGTCGAACCGTCTAGGTCGACGCCGCTCATCCGGGTCTGCGCCGTGAAGGGGACGAAGGTAGCGTTGAGGCTGGCCATGTCGCGCGCGCGGATGCCGTATTTTTCCTTGGCGAGCACCACTATCGAGCGGCCTTCTGGCGTCTCGTCAGCCAGCGAGGCAAGCTGCGCCGCATCGGCCAGTTCCTTCTCGGTGACGCCCCGGATCGGCCGGAACTCGCTTGCCTGGCGATTGCCGAGCGTGATGGTGCCGGTCTTGTCGAGCAGCAGGGTATCGACGTCGCCGGCGGCTTCCACGGCCCGGCCGGACATGGCTAGGACATTGAAGCGCACCAGCCGATCCATGCCGGCGATGCCAATGGCCGATAGCAGCGCCCCGATGGTCGTGGGGATGAGGGTGACGAACAGGGCGACCAGCACGATCACCGGAACCACGCCGCCGGAATAGGCCGCAAAGCTCGGAATGGTCACGACCGCCAGCACGAAGATCAGCGTCATGCCCGCGAGCAGGATATTGAGCGCGATTTCGTTCGGCGTCTTCTGGCGCTCGGCGCCTTCGACAAGAGCGATCATCTTGTCGATGAAAGTCGAGCCAGCCGCGGCCGTGATCCGGACCTTGATCCAGTCGGAGAGCACTTGCGTGCCGCCGGTGACGGCCGAGCGGTCGCCACCCGACTCGCGGATGACAGGGGCCGATTCGCCGGTGATGGCGGCTTCGTTCACCGAGGCGACGCCCTCGATGACTTCGCCGTCAGAGGGGATGATGTCGCCGGGCTCGACGAGAACAACGTCACCGACCTTCAGCGTGGCGCCAGGCACCATCTTGTAGTCGGAGCCGCCGTTCGAGAGCAGCTTGGCCTGGGTCTCGCTGCGCGTGCGCCGAAGCGATTCCGCCTGCGCCTTGCCGCGCCCTTCGGCGACGGCTTCGGCGAAGTTGGCGAAAAGCACCGTGAACCAGAGCCACAGCACTATCTGCAGTGAGAAGCCGACATTTTCGGCCCCGGTCGCGATGTCCTTCAACAGCAGCACCGTCGTTAGGACCGAGACGACCGTGACGACGAACATTACGGGGTTCTTGGCGAGGCTCTTCGGATTCAGTTTCCGGAAGGCATCGCCAATGGCCGGTACAAGTATGCGAGCGTCCAGCATGCTCGCGGATTTGGACTGGTTCATAAGAAACTCCAGCGAGTTTGTTCTTGGGGGCCAACCACTCGGTCACGCCGCCGCGAGCAATTCAGTGATAAGTTTGGCGAGGAGCACCACGCCCCCCAAAGCCAGTGTCATGCCGAGAATGATCGTCGATGCCCTGGGCGGTCTGGCCGCCCCTCGCTCCTGAAACCAGGAGCGAGGATTCACGACAACTCGGATCGATCTCAGCCATTTGGCCGTCATCGCGATCCTCAGAACGTCTGGCCCGCCAGCATGACGAAGTGCTCGACGATCGGACCCAGCGCCAGGACCGGGAAGAACGTCAGGCCGCCGACGATCAGCGTCACGCCAACGACAAGGCCGATGAACAGCGGTCCCGTCGTGGGCAGTGTTCCCGTCGATGCCGGCACGCTCTTCTTGGCCGCGAGCGAGCCCGCGATCGCCAGCACCGGCACGATGAGCAGGAAGCGCCCCATCAGCATCGCGAGACCGATGGTGATGTTGTAGAAGGGCGTATTCGCGCTCAGACCGGCAAAGGCGCTGCCGTTGTTGTTGGCGCCAGACGTGAAGGCGTATAACACCTCGCTCAATCCATGCGGGCCAGCGTCCTGGATGCTGGACAAGCCAACAGGAAGAACGACTGCGATCGCGGTCAGGGCCAGGATGGCAAGCGACGGTCCGAGCATCGCGAGGATGCTCATCTTCACTTCCTTGGCCTCGATCTTCTTGCCGATATATTCCGGCGTGCGACCGACCATCAGACCGGCGATGAAGACGGCCAGGATCGCGAAGATCAAGGTGCCGTACACACCGGCGCCGATGCCACCGAGCGGCGGGATCTGCATGTTGAACAGAGGCACCAGGCCGCCAAGCGGCATCAGGCTGTCATGCATGGTATTGACGGCGCCCGTCGAGGCCGACGTCGTTACGACGGCGAAGAGCGAGGACAGCGCGATGCCGAACCGCGTCTCCTTGCCTTCCATGTTGCCGCCTTCGAGGCCGAGCGCATGGATGATGGGGTTGCCAGCGGCTTCCGCCCAATAGACGACGCCGATACCGGCCACGACGATGGTGAGGATCGCGCCAAGCAGCGCCCAACCCTGCTTCTGGTTCCCGATCATGCGACCGAACACGTTCAGCATCGCAAACGAAATCGCGAAGATCGACAGGAGGTGGATCAGGTTGGTCAGCGCCGTCGGGTTCTCGAACGGATGGGCCGAGTTGGCGTTGAAGAAGCCGCCGCCATTCGTCCCCAGATGCTTGATGATCATCTGCGACGCGACAGGGCCCTGCGCGATGGTCTGCTGAGCGCCTTCAACGGTCGTGGCGACGGTGTAGGGGTTCAGGTTTTGCGGAACGCCCTGCCACACCAGCACGAGGCTGCCGACGATGCAGATCGGCATCAGGATGTAGAGCGTCGCGCGGGTCAGATCGACCCAGAAATTGCCGACGGTCTTGGCCGAGGAGCGGGAAAAGCCGCGAATGATCGCCATCGCGCCCGCCACGCCGACCGCGGCCGACACGAAGTTCTGCACCGTGATGCCGGCCATCTGCGTCAGGTAGCTCATGGTGGTCTCGCCGCCATAGCCCTGCCAGTTGGTGTTGGTCATGAAGCTGACCGCCGTGTTGAACGACGAGTCTGCGCTCACCGCTCCCATTCCGGCAGGATTGAACGGCAACCCGCCCTGGATGCGCTGCAACAGATAGAGCAGCGCAAAGCCAGCCAGATTGAACAACAGCATGGCGCCGAGATAAGTCGTCCAGTGCTGCTCTTCCTTCTCGCTGGTTCCGGCCATGCCATAGAGGCCGCGTTCCACCGGCCCGAGAACCGGCGAAAGGAAGGTCCGTTCTCCGTTCATGACGCGCGTGATGTAGCCGCCGAGCGGCTTCACCAGCGCAATGACGATCCCAAGAAAGACCAGGATCTGTATCCATCCATTTATTGTCATCGGTCGTTTCTTTCCGAGCTGTTGCCTTGATCAAAACCGCTCGGGACGAGCGAGGGCGTAAAGAAGGTAGCCGGTGATGAACACCGCGACTGCCGCCCCAAGGAAATATTCCAAGATCATGTTACCGCCTCCTGGGTCAGAGATTTTCGCAAAGCTTGATGTATCCAAACATCAAGGCGAAGAATCCGAACCCTATCGCTAGTACAAGAACATCCATTGCTTTCGCCTCCGGCGCCGCTGTTGGTACAAATGGCCGCCCAGGATGGATTGTCCTGACCCGCCAAAGGTTGAATTCTTCCAGCGCGCCCTTGCGTACGCACGGGTGCCGGAGGAGGAATTTGGCGGAAATATGGACGCGAACCGCATATAGGTTCGAGAGAGGACGGGGCCTCAAAAAATAGGAATCTAATAGTTTTTTGGACCTCGCTCATAAAAATTCCATAGGAATTTTCTCTTGAAGCCCGTTGGCAAGTAAAAAGCCCGCCGACTCGGAAGAGTCGGCGGGCTTTGATTATCTCAAGCCGAAGGTTTTCTTCCCCATTTCCAACGTCGCGAGAAGGTCATGAGTGCAAAGGTGGGGCTTCCGGATCGACGGCAACCAGCTAGGCAGCTTCCCGATGTCCAAACAGCGGGTCCAGGCTCAGGCGCTGGCTTTCGCCCATGCAGATCACGGCGCCCGGCGCGTTGTTGGTTTCCTGACGGGCAAAGTGAATCGCCGCATCCTTACTCACGAAGCAGCCGCCGACGAGGTTACGCTCATCGCGGACAGTCCAGCATCCTCGGTTGTCCTGGCCGACAAAGAAATGGTTCAGAGGTTGAGGAGGCTCTTTCGGCTGAATGGCGCTTGCCATGGTGGATGATCCTGATTGTTCGTTGAAGACTGAGCTGTGGACGTCGATGGCGCGCTAGCCGGCCAACGAGGTGAGTGTGGCGACGGCCGCGATCACCAGGGCCATCACGACTCCGAGCCGCAGGAACATTCCAACGTCGGCCATCGGCTCATCCGAGGGCGTGGCAACCTTGACCTCGCCATCCGTCCGCCCGACTTTGGCCTTGTTCTGTTGTTGCATCGCATAGAAATAGTAACCACGAGGGTACATCGTAGACATCCTTTCTCGATATCGGCAGAATCTTCTACTCGTCGAGTAAGATGATGCTTTTTGCCGATACGTAGAATTTAAGGATGTCTGGATTTGTTCTCCATTTCACGGGCAGCCGGATTTCATAGTATTTTCATTGGAGAACACAGCAGCATCATGCTGTTTTTATAAGGGCGACCCGGTCAGGCCGAGAGGGGGATGAGAGACCGCTCGGCGACCAAAAACGTATCGATCGCCAATGTGTCGATCTCCGCCACGGCAGCGCGTATTCTTGCTGCGGTGCCTTCAGTGACCTCGCCCAGCGGAAGGCGGACGGACGGCGAGTATCCGCGCGCGCAGTGCAACGCGAACTTGATCGGGCATGGATTGCTTTCAAGTTCCAGCGCCTCGATCAGGGGGAAAAGATGGGCGTTGACGCGCCGAGCTTCCAGATATGCACTCTGCCGCACCGCGCCGATCATGGCCGCGGTCAGCATCGGAGCGATGTTCGAAACGACCGAAATCGCGCCATCGCCGCCAGTCGTCATGAAAGCCAGCATGGATCGGTCATGTCCGGAAAGCTGGGTGAAACGATCGCCAAAGCGGAGGGCCATCGTGCTTACGCGCGTCGGATCTCCGCTCGCGTCCTTGATGCCGACAAGCGCGGGCAGGTGCGCAAGGCGGTCCAGCATTTCGATCCTGATATCGACGGCCGTCCGCGAAGGCACATTGTAGATGATGATCGGCAATTCCGCAGCTTGCGCGACACTTTCGAAATGTCGGAACAGGCCCTCCTGGCTCGGACGACTATAATAAGGCGTGACGACCAGAGCTCCATCCGCGCCAAGCCGAGCCGCCTCGCGAGTTAGTTCGACGGTGCGCCGGGTGTCGTTTGTCCCCGAGCCGGCGATCACCGGCACACGGCCATTAGAAACCTCGACGCACAACCGGATCACCGCCGCCCATTCCGGATGAGACAGGGTCGGCGCCTCGCCCGTGGTGCCGCAGGCGACCAGCCCCTGCACGCCCTGGTCGATCTGCCAGTTGGCGAGCTCAGCCAAGGCGTCGAAATCGATACCCTCACCCCTAAACGGAGTGACAAGTGCGGTCATCAGCCCGCCAAATAAAGGAGGGTCGCCACTGGGCTTCATTCTGCTGTTTCTCCATCTTTCGAAGCATTTTTTGGCCGCGCCCGGCGCCGATCGAGGGAGCCGAGCAACGCGATCATCAGGGCTGCCGCCAGATCGTCATGTCGGCCCACGCACCTGCGTAAATTGCCGCGTTCGTTCCACGCCATGCGACACCGCCAACGATCTCCCGAACGGCCCATCGACCACGGGTGGCGTTTCGGCTGCAAATGCGCTGCCAGTTCGATCACCGCTTCAAGCAAGGCATTCGCTTCGAGCAGATCACGGAGCCGGCGGTGCCGTCGAAACTGCGGCTGGTCTTCGCGCTCCTCGATAATCCTCACAGCCAGCCAGATGTGGTGCTCCTTGAGGACTCGCGCCATCTCCAATTGAATTCTTAGGCTTGGCAGCGCGGCCAGAGGGCTTTCACCGATAGTGAGCCTTCGGTCGTCGGGCTGGAAAGCCGGCGCAGCAGGGCGTGTCATGCCGCTCTCAGAAAAACTATGGCGACGACCTGCACAGCGGCACAGCTCGCCGCAAACATCAGGAGCAGGTATTCCGATCTACGGCGTCGCTCGCGTTTGCTGAACTTCGGTTTCGACCGCGGCAACCTGGGGCGAGCAGGACGGCCTGCAAATCTGCATTCAGCCGCCATTGCTGAGCACGAGATAGACGCTGGGGCCTGCGGCAGCAAGAACAGCGCAACCGGCGATCACCACCAGAACGATGATTTCCGCGCTGCCGCGGATGAGGTGTCGAGACATTATGCGCTTGCTTCGTACAGCCTGGCTCAATTTTCGCCCTCACTACCCAATCTGACGCGGCTCGCGCCGCCGACTGAGGTTCCGCATCTCCAGGCAGAAGCGACCGTCTGTCAGTTGAAGATAGAGGCGGTAGCAGCCGTAGCTCTCGCCTATCAGCCTTGCCGCACCGACCGCATCATTGCGCGTTGGATGGCACCATTCGGAGTCTTCACCTTCAAGATGCACAGTCCAGCGATCATCGTAGTTCCGATAAACCCAGAGCGCGGGCAGGACCGGATACAAGGTCGCTGCGGCTTGAGGTGCCTCCGATTTCGAGTTGATCAATACCAAAGCCATATTTCACCTAGACAAGCAAAGAGTCTGCGGAGCCAATGGCTCCGCGTTTGATCTCGATCCGCCTTAGAAAAGCACGCCAGCCTCGAACATCCCGCGAACCTGGTCGCGCTTGTCGAAGTTGGACCCAAAGCCGTAGCCTTCGGTGACCCGATCGATGCGGGTGTACGAAAGCTCGGTACGCGCGAAGAAGATCCCGCGCTGGTAGGTCGGCGTCACCGTCAGCGACCACGCCCTGCTTTTCGGCCCATAGAGCAGATTGGTGGGGGCGCAGTCTGCGGCGACGCCGCAATCGCCTCCGCTTGAAACGATGTACTCGGCGCGTCCAGCGATCGAGAAATTCTCATTAATGGCATATCGAGCCAGCAGCGCTCCGCCGAATGTTTCGGCCGAGCGATCGATCCCGATGTCCCTGTTCGAGCGGACCGTTGTGTATTGCAGGTAGGGCTGCAGCCTCAGCGGGCCGTCGACATAAGTGTAGATCACATTGAAGATGCTGCTGTTGTTCTGCGCCAGTGGCGTCGCGGCGCCGGTGTTGCCGGACTCTGCAAAATTGCCTGCTGCGACCAGCGTGATCGTGCTCGATGGCGTCGCCGCATAAGACAACAGACCGGATACCCAGTTGTAATCCCCTGAGTAGAAACCATCATTGACCGACACCGAGGCGTTGAGCGGTCCATTGCTATAGTTCACCTGCACACCGCGGCTGATCGCCGGCTCCTGGTTCCAGAGCAGGCCGCGCGCGATATTCATATTCTGGAAGGTGAAGGTCGATTCTGCGCCGATCAACGTCGGCAGCAAACCCGCCTGCACTGAGAAATTCGGCGACAGCTCGAGCTTGCCATAAGCAACCGGCACCGGCCCGTACAACTGATCGGTGACGTCGGTTGCGCGGGTGTAGGCCGAGCCCAAAGAAGGCAGCGAGTAGACACCCCCCTGGACGAAGAACGTCAAAGGCGCCCCGGTTGTCTGCACCTGAATCTGGGCATTGCCGATATCGACGAGGGGATCTGTCGTTCGGGGGTCGACACCGGGAATGCCGTTCGTCTGCGCATTGCCGATGCCTGTGAGCTGGCCGGTGATATGAAGCCGGCCAAACACGCCCGCATCCGTACTCACCGGATCGGGGTTCGGGCGCAGAGGACCACCAAAGCTCGGCGCGCTCATGGGTTCCGCCGCTGCCTGGCCAAGACCCATCATCGAACCGGCCATGATCGCGACCGCGCCGACCGCGCCCCGGCAAAGCGTCCGCCGACGCCCAGACCCCGGTCTTGTTGGAAGACCGGCCTCGGCTGTGGCCGTTGCGGCGGGTGCGAGGGACGGTTTAAGCGGCTTCATACCTTCAGATCCTTCCGGTTTGGTGGGACCATCAAGATAAATAGAGCCGCATATTATTTCGACGGGAGCTCAGCCGCGCTGCGATAGTATTTTCATAAGAAAAAGCCCTTACAAAAATATACGTAGTCATATAGTCGGATTTTTATTTGACTGAGCACGACTTTGCGCCCTCTCTCGCGCGGGAGTGTGCTTCTATGATTAACCAAAATCTCGACTATCTCGCTAGCTTGCTTTGCCAAAACCGTCGGCAGGGAATTACCTCAGATATCCCGTTCGATCTGCTTCGAAGCGAGGATGACGCCTGGGCGGTGCAGTCAGCAGCAATCTCGGCCTTCGCCAATGACGCGGTAGGCTACGCCCTGATAGGCACTTGCCCCGCCATCCGCGGCACGCTTGGCCTTGCCAGTCCCATCTACTGCCCGATCCCTGTGGGAACCGTTCTTCAGGACTCCCACGGGCCGTTCCGGCTTCCCCAAGGCTTCATCGGAGCACAATGCGAAATCGTCTTTACGATAGGAGGTCCCCTGGGGGCGGACCATTGGCCCATCACTCGCGATCAATTTTGCAAGGCGATCCTGAGCTACCAACCGGCTATCGGTCTTGTCGGGCGACGTGGTCACCTGACTTCGCAACCGCACCTGGCCGCCATCGCTGACTATGCGTTCCATGTTTCGACGATCGTCGACAAATATCATGAGCCAACAAGCCTGGAGGCCATCTACAGGATCGACATGCGAGCGTCGATCAATAACGTTCCGGTGTTTCAGTCGGCATCGGGAGAGGGGCTGGTTGATCCGATCAACTCTGCGCTCTGGCTCGTGAATGACCTGATCGCCAGAGGCAATTATCTCAGCGCCGGCGATATCGTAGCAGCCGGATCGATCATCCCGATGCTGCTGCAAATCCTTCCTGGTCAGGAACTGAAGGTCGAGTTGTCAGGCGTTGGCGGCGCAGCCGCACGCTTTCTTTGAACCAATAGATCTGGCCGATCAAACGGCCAGTTGATGACCACTGAAAATGTAGAGACCCAACGCCGTCGCTGCCAACCATAGAGCCTCATCCCAATAGGTGAAGCTGGTCTTGCCGAATCGTTCGCCGCGATGAACCGCGTAAGCGACGGCCATTACGCAGTATATGCCGGTCCACAGCGCGAAAGTGGCGAGGAAGTTCTCGCTCTTGAGAATGTAGGCGATTGCCGCAGCGACGACCAGCTTGATGCCATAGCGCCCAATGTGCTCTCGCGACTGCTCGTCTAACCGCATAACACGCCTGAATCGTTCTTTAGATCAGGCCGAAGATGAGAGACAGCCGATAGCTGACATACCCAACGCCGATCGCGGTAATCGCCAGGACAAGCAGCAAGCCAAGCCCACCATTCCCTGGCTCTTTCTGAGGGCGCGCCGCCTCGTTCTGTTTGTTCCGGACTCGATTATTCCCAGCCATTTCTGATGAGCGCTCCCTCGGCGCTCCAACGCGCAGCCACTTCTAGAATGCCGCTGCATAGGAATTCGAGAGGGACAGTCGGCAAGCTGCATAAGAGGATTTTATTTGGGCTTCCCGCGCGTTGCTAGCTAGATCAACTGCATCACAGGGTCACAATCGGAAACGTTAACCCTCGTTCCACTCGATCTTAGGAACAGCGGCTGTAGTGTTCATGGTTCTGATATGAAATGGCGCGCCCGAGACGATTCGAACGTGTGGCCTCCACCTTCGGAGGGCGCACGTCGTTTACTGGCGGAAGCAGAGGAACTGGAGAGTCGTGTCCGGTTTGGGGTGGAGAAGATTTCCGGACCAATACGGCTAAGCGCACCAATGGATCTTGGCCAATCGCGAATCGTCCCTATAGTTGACCGCTTTCTGACCTTGTGATTGGCGAGGAAGGTCGAGCCAGCGAGTTGTGAGCAGCAAAGAAGGTCGGCGCAAGTTGCCGCCGATTCCATCCTATTCCAGACCAAAAATACCCGCCCTATTGATTCCGATATGATTCCTACGCCAAATTTCGGCTCTTTTTAGAGACAGTAAAAAGCCCGTTAAGTCGTTGACTTAACGGGCTAAAATTTGGTTGCGGGAGTAGGATTTGAACCTACGACCTTCAGGTTATGAGCCTGACGAGCTACCGGGCTGCTCCACCCCGCGTCACCGGCTGCAAATATACACTGCAGCACGCGTTCCGCCAAATGAAAGGGCCGCTTGCGCGGCCCGTAGTCCCGTTTGGCGGGCCTTCCGTATAGAGAAGATTTAAAAACATGCGCTTTGCAGACCTGGCAGCGACTTACTCTCCCGCGTCTTGAGACGAAGTACCATCAGCGCTGGGGCGTTTCACGGCCGTGTTCGGAATGGGAACGGGTGCAGCCACCCCGCCATAACCACCAGGTCAGCAAAGAGCATGTTTTATCGAGAAGCTGTTCATTTCGTGCCGTCCGATCAGCATCCGAGGGATGCGATGGGCACAAGTAATGAGAACGATCAAGCCGATCGAGCTATTAGTACCGGTAAACTTCATGCGTTGCCGCACTTCCATACCCGGCCTATCAACGTGGTCGTCTTCCACGGCTCTCAGGGAATACTCGTTTTAAGGTGGGTTTCCCGCTTAGATGCCTTCAGCGGTTATCCCGTCCGGATATAGCTACCCTGCAATGCGGCTGGCGCCACAACAGGTCCACCAGAGATCCGTCCATCCCGGTCCTCTCGTACTAGGGACAGATCCTTTCAATATTCCTACACCCACGGCAGATAGGGACCGAACTGTCTCACGACGTTCTGAACCCAACTCACGTACCGCTTTAAATGGCGAACAGCCATACCCTTGGGACCTGCTCCAGCCCCAGGATGCGATGAGTCGACATCGAG
>WPCJ01009960.1_pt1 | contig 20882 bp, 22 predicted proteins | sample 5399831 | NCBI WGS metagenome assembly WPCJ01 (sample SAMN12869470, study PRJNA574797) | sludge metagenome | isolation source: wastewater treatment of pH10 | place: China:Beijing | collected 2019-05-20 | reverse complement strand
TGGGACCGGCGGGTCGAGGGCTGGCTAGTGCTCGCACGCGCGGCGCTTGCGCCAACCGGCTCGATGTGGGTCTTCGGCTCGCTGCGCAGCTTCATGGCGAGCGCCGGCCGTTTCGCAGACGCTGGCTTGCGGCTCGCCCAGGAGATCGTCTGGGAGAAGCAGGACGGGAGCAGCTTTCATGCCGACCGCTTCAAGCGCGTGCATGAGCTGGCCGTCCAGTTCTATCCGGCCGAGACGCCCTGGGGCGAGATATACAACGATCCGCAGACCACGCCCGACGCGACCGCCCGCACGGTGCGGCGCAAGCAGCGTCCACCCCATACCGGCAAGATCGATCCCGGCTACTATGTCAGCCATGACGGTGGCCCACGCCTGATGCGCTCGGTCATCTACGTGCGCAACTGCCACGGTCGCGCCATCCATCCGACCGAGAAGCCTTCCGCCCTCCTCGAAATCCTCATCCGCACGAGCTGCCCGCCCGGTGGTCTTGTCGGCGATTGGTTCGCGGGATCCGGTGCGGCCGGCGAAGCCTGCCGGCTCTCCGGCCGTCGCTACATCGGCTGCGAGATCGACCCGACGATGGCCGACCGCGCCCGTGACCGCATCGCTGCCGTCTTGCCATTCCATGACGGAGGCCCGTCATGACGTCCGGCACGGACAAGCGCGGCTTCGCCACGCGCCCGGCCGATCCCGATAACTGGATCAAGATCGGCGACGCAGCGTCGCCACGCAGGGATGCCGCCGACGTCTATTCGGCGCGGCTGACCGTGGACATCACGCCGGCGTTGCGCGGCCGCATCAAGATCGCGGCCTTCCAGCGCGGCGTCACCGTCGCCGACATGCTCCGCGACCTGTTCGCGCGGGAGTTCCCGCCTGCTGATGGAGGAACGCCATGACCGGCTTCCAGCCCGGCCGCATGGGCGGCCACGCGCTGCCTGACGACGCGCCTGCCTTCACCACGCTGGTTCACCTCACCTGGGAAGAAGGCCGGATTGAGCACCGCATCCGCTTCGGCCGGACGATCTACCAGCGGAAGATCGACCGGCGCAGCCGCGTCGTCGGCTTCGCGCCGAACAGCGTCTTCGCCTTCGTCCGATGGGCGTCGAACGATTATGGCACCGTCGTTTCCCGCATAGACATCCTGCGGGCGATCGGTCGCGGCGAGCCGTTCCAGACGCTGCCTTTCGTCCGTCCGGGCGGCGACCTTCTCCTGAAGCTCCACGGCTGGCCGAAGGTCGAGCGCGTGCTTCAGCTCATCGACGCGATTGATGCGCTCGGTATCGAGCCAGCCGACGCCGCGCCAGCCTATTGGCGGCACGTCCACAACCGCCTCACCGCCAACGCGGAACCGCGCCTCTATACACGCGACCAGCACGATGCCTGGCGCGCGCGCCGGAGCATCCTGCCATGAGTGCGCGCCGCGTCACGCTCGCCGCCATGCTGGCCGGTGCGGTTCTCGTTGCCGCGCCGATCGTCAGCGGCCATGCCCCGCGCTTCATCTGGAACGCATCGGCCAGTGTTCCGATCGGACTCTATTCGCTCGCGCCCGTTCGGTCGATCGCGGTCGGCGATCTGGTCGTGGTGCTGCCGCCCGACGACCTCGCCGGCTTCCTCGACGCACGCGGCTACCTGCCGCGCGGCCTGCCGCTCATCAAGCGCGTACTGGCGCTGCCCGGCACCGAGGTCTGCCGCCGTGGTCCGTCCGTGATCGCTTACGATCACGCCTATGGCGATGCGCAGCCGCGCGATCGCTTTGGCCGCGATCTGCCGCAATGGCAGGGCTGCCGTGTGATCGCCGCCGGTGAGGTCTTCCTGCTCAACTGGGACTCGGGCGACAGCCTCGACGGCCGCTACTTCGGCGCGCTTCCCGCCTCGGCCGTCATCGGCCGTGCGCTTCCTCTCTACACCGACGAAGACGGCGACGGCCACTTCCGCTGGTGCTTCGCCGATCCGGCCCTTGAGCCGTGAACTTCCCCTCAACCGCACCACAGGAGACGACATCATGGCAGACCTCGGCAGTTTCACCCGCACGGAAACCGGTTTCAAAGGGCGCTTCGAAGGGCTCGGCATCGAAGGGTCGCTCACCTTCGTTCCGGCCAAACCTTCGGAGGCCGAGAACGCGCCGGCCTACCGCATCCTGCTCGGCGACGAGAACGGCCGCGATATAGGCGCGGGCTGGTCGCATGTCGGCGAAAAGGCCGGCGAATTCGTCTCCATCGAGGTTTACAGCCCGCTGTTCGGCTGGCTGCGCGCCAACCTATTCCGCGACAGCGACGACGACGACACCGTCTGGAGCCTCCACACCAACGACCAGCGGACCAAGCGCGCTGAAGGAACCGACAAGTGACGGATCAACGTCCTGCCGGCGTCGGACGGCGTTCTTCCGTCCGGCGTCCGGTGCTCCTCCTCTTCCTTTCCGGCCTGCTTCTCGGCCTCGCGCCCGCGCCCGCGATCCGTGCGCAAACCGTGCAGGCCGCGCGGCCGGAGGTCGGCGGTCCCTATGCCGTCGACATCGCCGAGGCCGCGCACCGTTTCGGCATTCCGGCCGCATGGATCGCGGCCGTCCTCGCCGCCGAAAGCAATGGCGATCCGACCGCCGTATCGTCGGCCGGTGCAATGGGCCTGATGCAGCTCATACCCGCAACATGGGATGAACAGCGCGCGCTTCACCGGCTCGGCAACGACCCCTTCCAGCCGCGCGACAACATTCTCGCGGGCTCAGCCTATCTGCGCGCCATGTGGGACCGCTACCGCAATGTCACCGACATGCTCGCCGCCTATAATTTCGGCCCCGGCCGGTATGACGAATACCTCGCAGGCGAACGCGACCTGCCGGCCGAAACGCGCGACTACATCGCCGCGCTCGTTCCCCTTTTCGGCAGCGATCCGCTCCCGCCGGGCGCTATCGTCGGCCCGCCGCGCATCACCGATTGGCGCGATGCACCGCTCTTCGTCACGGCTCCGGCCGACGTGGTATCTGCATCCCGTCTGCACGGCAAACGCAGCGTGGGCGCAACTTCGGATGCGTCTTCGCCGTCGCTCAATCCGCTCGCGCCATTCTCGTCCGGGGCGCTGTTCGTCGCCCGCCCGGCCTCGGGAGGTATGCCATGAGCGGAATCGCGCCCCTTCGCGTTGCAGCGAACTGCCGGAAAGGGAAGGAAGGGTCGCGGGCCGGGAGAGGCACGGCGACAGGAAGACGGCAAGGTAAAAGCGCCTGCGCAAACCACCCGCAAGCCATTGGAATGGCTTGGTGTTTTACGCATATGGCGATCGGTCGTGCATACGCATGGGCGATTTTGTCAGCAAAATCAAAGGCAATTTGTATGGGCGGCCCCGCCGTGCCTCCTGGGAGGCGCGCATGAGCGACGACAGCGATTTCCGCATCCGCCCTGGCAAGCCGCGCTCGACCCGCGTGCCGCGCACCAAGACCTTCATCAACCAGGTGCTACGCGCGGCCAGGCAAGCGAGCAACACGCCGGTTCGCGGATCAAGCTCGCCGTCACGGCGGGTCGGCACCGGCCGCTCGACCTTCGGCCGCGGCCGCAATGTGATCTCTCGCAACCGGCTGCTCGGTTCGCATCGCCGCGTCGTCGCCAAGGCGCGCATCGCCCGACATCGGGGTCGGGCTTTCCGCTCGGCACCGATCTCGGCGCATCTCTCTTATCTGAAGCGCGAAGGCGTCAGCCGCGACGGCGAGAAGGGCGTCATGTTCGATGCCGACAACGACCGCGCCGACGATCTCGGCTTCGCCGATCGCTGCCAGGACGACCGGCATCATTTTCGCTTCATCATCTCCCCGGAAGACGCCGGCCAGATGGAAGATCTGCGCGCCTTCACCCGCGATCTTGCAAAACAGATGGAGGCCGACCTTGGCACGCTCCTCGATTGGGTCGCCGTCGAGCATTGGAACACGGACAACCCGCACGTCCATCTTCTCGTGCGCGGTGTCGACGACACCGGCGCCGATCTCGTCATATCGCGCGACTATATCAGCCACGGCCTGCGCGGACGGGCCGAGGAGTTGGTCGACGCCGAACTCGGCCCCAAGCCCGAGCACGAAATCCGCGCCAGCCTCGCGCGCGAGGTCGAAGCCGACCGCTGGACACGCCTCGATCGGGAGATCACACGCCAGTCCAACGAGCTTGGCTATATCGACCTGCGGCCCGAGGCGAAGGGGCCGGACGATCCCCAAATCCGTCGGCTACTCGTCGCCCGCCTGCGCCATCTCGAAAAGATGGGGCTCGCCGCCGACGCCGGCGTCAACGAATGGTTCGTCGAGCCGGGCGCGGAACGGGTGCTCCGCGATCTCGGCCATCGCGGTGACATCATCAAGACCATGCACAATGCCTTCGCCGGGCTCGGCGAGGAGCGTGGTGTCGCCGACTTCGCAATCGACCCTGGCAAGGACGGGTCGCCGATCATCGGCCGGCTGGTCGACAAGGGCCTGCATGATGAGCTGACCGGCGAAGCCTATGCCGTGATCGATGGCACGGATGGTCGCGCCCATCACGTCCGGCTGCGCGGCATCGAGGCGCTCGAGCGCACGCCGCCGGTCGGCGGCATCGTCGAGGTTCGCCGCTTCGGCGGGCCGGACGATCCCCGGCCCACCATCGTCCTCGCCAACCGCTCCGACCTCGATCTCCAGACCCAGATCACCGCGCCGGGCGCGACCTGGCTCGATTACCGGCTGGTCGAGAAGGAGGCGATGCCGCTCGGCGCCGGCGGCTTCGGCCGCGAGTTGCGCGAGGCGATGGACGCGCGCGCCGAGCATCTCGCCGACGAAGGCTTCGCCCGGCGCGAGGGCCAGCGGATCATTCTCCAGCGCAATCTCCTGGCGACGCTCCGCCGACGCGAACTCGACGCCGTGGGCGAGCAGCTCTCGGCCGAGACCGGCTTGCAGCATGTGAAGGCGCAGGCCGGCGAATATGTCGCCGGCACCTATCGCCGCCAGCTCTCACTCTCCTCCGGCCGCTTCGCCGTGGTCGAGGGGATCGGTCCGGACGGCGGGCGCGGCTTCCATCTCGTCCCCTGGTCCCGCGAGATCGAACACAAGCTCGGCCAGCACATCTCCGGCGTCGCCCGCAGCGGAGGCGGCATCGACTGGTCACTCGGCCGCAAGCGCGACCTCGGCCTCTGACGAAAGGAACCTCCCATGTCCGGCACCAAAATCCTCTGGGGGCAGATCAGCATCGTCTTCCTGATCGTGCTCGCCTCGGTCTGGGGCGGCACGCAATGGGTGGCGTTCCGTCTCGGCTTCCAGCCCCAGCTCGGCCCGGCATGGTTCGAGATCGCCGGCTGGCCGGTCTACTATCCGCCGGCGCTGTTCTGGTGGTGGTATTTCTATGAAGCCTATGCCCCGCGCATCTTCGCCGAGGGCGGCATCATCGCGGCGTCGGGCGGCTTCATCTCCATCGCCGTCGCCATCACCATGTCGGTAATGCGCGCCCGCGAGGCCAACGACATCGACACCTATGGCTCGGCACGATGGGCCGACCGCACGGAGATCGAGCGCACCGGCCTGCTCGGGCCGGACGGCGTGGTCCTCGGCCGCTACGAGCGCGACTATCTGCGGCATGACGGGCCGGAGCATATTTTGTGCTTTGCTCCGACGCGCTCGGGCAAGGGCGTCGGGTTGGTCGTGCCGAGTCTGCTGACCTGGCCGGGCTCGGCGATCGTCCACGATATTAAAGGGGAGAACTGGCAACTTACCGCCGGATTCCGGGCGAAGCATGGCCGTGTCCTGCTGTTCGACCCAACCAATGCCGCGTCGGCCGCCTACAATCCCTTACTTGAGGTGCGGCGGGGCGAGTGGGAAGTGCGCGACGTGCAGAATGTCGCCGACGTGCTGGTCGATCCGGAAGGCAGCCTGGAGAAGCGAAACCATTGGGAGAAGACCAGCCACTCATTGCTGGTCGGCGCCATCCTGCATGTGCTTTACGCAGAAGCCGACAAGACGCTCGCCGGCGTCGCCGCCTTCCTCTCCGATCCTCGCCGCACGATCGAAGCGACTTTGGACGCGATGATGGCTACCCGCCATCTCGGCGAAAAGGGACCACATCCCGTCGTCGCATCGACGGCGCGGGAACTGCTCAACAAGAGCGACAATGAACGCTCGGGTGTCCTATCCACCGCCATGAGCTTTTTGGGCCTCTACCGCGATCCGGTGGTCGCTGCCGTGACCTCGCGCTGCGACTGGCGCATCGCCGATTTGATCGCCGACCCGAAACCGTCGACGCTGTTTCTGGTCGTTCCGCCCTCGGACATCTCGCGCACCAAACCCCTCATTCGCCTCGTGCTGAATCAGATTGGCCGGCGATTGACCGAGGACCTCCATGCCAAGGACCGGCGGCATCGCGTCCTGATGCTGCTCGACGAGTTTCCAGCGCTGGGCAGACTCGACTTCTTCGAATCGTCGTTGGCGTTTCTCGCCGGCTACGGCATCAAGAGCTTCCTTATCGCCCAATCGCTCAACCAGATCGAAAAAGCGTATGGGGCGAACAATGCGATCCTCGACAATTGCCACGTGCGCGTCAGCTTCGCGACCAATGACGAGCGCACCGCCAAGCGCGTTTCCGATGCCCTCGGCACGGCGACAGAGATGAAGGCGATGCAAAACTATGCCGGCAGCCGCCTGGCGCCGTGGCTCGGCCACATCATGGTGTCGCGTTCCGAGACCGCCCGCCAGCTCCTCACTCCCGGCGAGATCATGCAGCTCCCACCAGATGACGAGATCGTCATGGTGGCAGGAACGCCGCCGATCCGGGCGAAGAAGGCGCGCTACTACACCGATCCCCGCCTCATGGAACGCGTCCTGCCACCGCCGGATCCGGCGACGATCGCCGTCAGTGCGCGGCCGGACGGATGGTCGGCGCTCAAGCCCCTGAAACCTGATGCCGAGCTGGTCGCGGCCCCCGAGCCGACTGCCAAGGACGACGAGGACAAGGCCAATTCGAGCCTTCGCCGGGAACCGGAGCTGCCGGACCATGTGGAGATCGTCCACGAGAAGAAGGAGCCGGAGCCCGAGAACGAGTTTCGGCACCTGCTCGGTGACGATCAGGAAGACATCGCCCGGCAGCGCCAGGCCATGCGCCGCCAGATGCACGGCCTCGCGCGCCAGGTTTCCATGGACCCGAACGACACCATTGATATGTGAGGAATGACCTTGCGCCAACGCCTATGCCTGACCCTTCCTTCCGACCTGCTAGCCCGACTCAACGATCTCGCCGACCGTCGCAAGCTGTCGCGCTCGGCCGTCGCCGAAGCGGCTATCGCCTCATTCCTGTCGCCCGACGCCCTCGACACGCGCGAAGCCGCCTTTACCCGCCGGCTCGATCGCCTGTCGCGCCAGACGGCCCGGCTTGAACGCGACGTGCGGTTGACCGCCGACACGCTGGCGCTGTTCGTCCGCCACTGGCTGACCATCACCCCGCCTCTGCCGCCCGAGGCTCACGCGACCGCGCAGGTCAAAGGCAAGGAGCGGTTCGAGGGTTTCGTCCAGACGCTCGCCATACGGCTCCAGCAGGGCAGTAGCTTCCTGAGTGAGATCCCCGACGATATTGATCTAGGCCGAGAAGACGCCGATGACTGACCATGCTTGTGGAATGTCGACTTCGAACGTATATACATTACCGTATATACAGGAGGTCCCCATGCCCCATATCGCTAAAGTCTTTCAGTCCGGCAACTCGCAGGCTGTCCGCTTGCCGAAGGAGTTTCGCTTCGATGTTGAGGAGGTGGAGGTGTCGCGCGAAGGCGACGCTGTGATCCTGCGCCCGAAGTCCGACACAAGCCGTCGGTGGGCCTCGCTGCACGCCGCCGTCGAACGCGGCTTCAGCGACGACTTCATGGCCGACGGGCGCGACCAGCCCGAGGATCAGGAGCGTCCCGAACTCGATCAAGCGTTTCAGTGAGCCTGCGTCTGCTCGACACCAATGCGGTGATCTCGCTGGTGGCGCGACGCTCCGATGCGTTGCTGCGACGAGTCGAGGCGTCCGAACCTGGTTCACTGGCCGTTTCCTCCGTGGTCGCGCACGAACTCTATTTCGGTGCCTATCGCAGCGAGAAGGTGGCGTTCAACCTCGAAACGCTCCGGCTCCTCTTTGCCGATCTCGGCGTCCTCGACTTTGAACGCGAAGACGCCCGCGTGGCTGGCGAAATCCGGGCTGAGCTGAAGCGGCAGGGAACGCCGATCGGGCCATACGACACTCTCATCGCCGGGCAGGCCAAGGCACGGAATCTCACGCTCGTCACTAACAATACCGATGAGTTTTCGCGTATCGCAGGGTTGCAGATCGAGGACTGGACCATAGCCAGATAGCCGCTGGGATAGCCACTCGTTAACCCCGCAACGGATCAATGTCGGAAAATCGACAGCTCGCGACCCCATCTTGGACGTTCAAAGATCTATTGCTGTTTCCCGAAAGCTGCCGTTCGAGCCGCACTGCGGGCAACAAGATTCGGGGCCGCTAGCCGACGGTATGCTTTCAGGCCATTCGCTCAAATTTTTGCTTTACAGTGACACCTGTGCCCGGGCCGGTCGAGTGGGAGCAAAACGCTACTCTCACTTGGCTTTGAGGATGAAGCCTTCAAAGGAATGTATGGTAGCCTCGACTCCCTGCAGTGCGGCATTAACTCGTTCCAGAACCTCCGAGGTGGTCACAAGAATTTGCCGTTGAGTCCCAGCACTTTGGGCACTAGCCTCAAAGAATGCGGCCAAGTCCAACTCGCGCATTTGTTGCTGGCCAGGCTCATCGAAGACTGAAAACCCGACGTGATTGGTTTCAAAGCTTTTCGACAACTGCGTGAGAGCGAGAATGTAGGCCCACTTCAGGCGAATGCCATCGCTCGCGGATGCCTCGAACCCAATATCTTTAACGACCCTCTCGCCGTCTTCGTCTTCCGTGACGACTTGGGGACGAAAGTCGTCAGGTGAAAGCGTGATGTCACTCGCTCGAAAGGACTGAAAGCGGAAACGGGCGAGCAAGCTCTGTATGGTATTTTGGAATGCGTTGATCTTGGATTGGTCGGATGCCGTGAGATCCCCCGGGCCAAGGTCTTTTAACTCGGCTCGAGCACGTGCCCATTCTCGTGCTATCGCGCGCAGACCGTCGACGACTCCATCGACCTTCTCTTGCTGCGTTTGCCAGCGTTCGAGACGGGCTTCTAGACGTACAATTTCTTCCAGTTCGGAGCGTGCCGGGCTCGTCGTCGGACGAAGGAGGTCGCGCTTGAGCGATCTAATTTTTGAGCGCTGTTCTTGTATCTCCTCACGTAGGGATTGATATCGTACCTTTATGAGGTCCAGACTGTCAGATGCCGACCCAAGCATGGCACGATACAAATCAAGCTGAGACTTGATGAAGATGATGTTCTCTTCGAGTCCCATGGCTTCGCGACTGACTACTGGAAGAAGCTCTGTTTTTACAGCTTGCTGACAGGTGGGGCACGTATGGTCCGTTGCTGCCGAACCAAGTGTCGAGCCAAGCTTCTGCAGCTTTAAAGCGTCTTGATTACGGAGAAGGTCGGTCTCGAGGGCCTCAATGCGATCGCTGAACCCTTGCCGCTCACTGTCGGCGAGTTGAAAATCCTGCCTAAGAACTTGGATTTGCGAGCTCAGATCCTCATAGCGCTCTTCGGCCTCGACAAGTTCAGCTTTGAGTTCGTTTGTGGCGTTATCGACAACGGCATACTCAGACTCGTCGAAAGCGCTGATCCGGCTCCGGATTTCTTCTGTGACGCTAGCCAGAGAGCGCCATTCGTCACTGTAGTATACGGAGAGTTGCACGGTGCCGTCCTGACCGAAGCCGGCGGTAGGTTCATTGGGAAGACCTTCGATCCGAACCAGCGTGCCTTTCCCCTCAACGACTTCTCTACGGAGTTCACGATACCGTGTTTGCAGGATCAATTGCTCCTTTCGGAGTTCACTCCTCCGACGGCGTACTTTTCCAGCATCAAGATCGAGGATGAATTCCATTACTCGACGAGGAAGATCTTGTATTCCCAGATAGGTAGGGAGTGGTCCCTGCACGGCAGACCAACCTCGCTTTTGTTCAACAAAGAACATCGGGAATAGAGTTTCGATATAGAGTAGGCCTTCGTCGCCATCAAACCGTGGCACTTGCGGGAGGTCCCATCCTATGAACTTGGCGAGACGATGATGGAATCCGTCCTCACGACTTGCCGCGCCGGCGTCGTAGAGGAAAAAGTCTCGCTGATTGCCAAGGCCGAGATCGACCTTATTAAGTCGACAGTCCCACGTCTGTACCAACTTTTGGTTTGCCGCGCCTGTGATATCGCGTCGGACCGTTAAGTATTCGCCGTTTTCATTGGCGAGTTCGAGTACGACATGAGACTCAAGGACAGCTTCGTACGGGCTTTGGGTATCCCTCCTTATACGTTCACGCATGGCGTACGGCAGAGGAACATCAAGTTTGGGACTGATGGCCCGTTCCAGACCGAGCGCATAGATAATGGACATCAACGTGGTCGATTTTCCGGATGTGTTGTCGGCCTGAATGATATTCAGGCCCGGCGACAACGGAACATCGACACCATAGCTATTCTCGGCGGTTATAGACCGCAGCCTTATATGCCGAATCTGGATCATAAAAGGCGCTTCCCTACCAGAAGCAATTGCTGAACAAAGCTCTCTGTGATCTTCGCTCCAAGGCTCCTCAGAAATGCCTGTTCGTCAACGAGAACATCATTCATGGACTCGATTTCTTTTGCGGTCTCGATCCCTCTCTCTGTCAGAGTAAGAGTTGTCCGATTGCTGCTTATGGACCAATCGGCGAATCCTTCACCAACGAGAAAATCGAGAGCGCGTGTAAATGCAGGTTCAACGCGTAAACGCCATGCATACGCGGGTTCATTTTCCTCAAGTATTGCCTTCAGCTTATCCTGAGATGGTTTCGAACGCAGAGCATCGTTCAGGACATGCATTTTGGCGAAGGAGGCTTTCTTGCCGCGCGAATGTAACAGGGCCAACAGAGTGACGGACACGCGCCACGATATTCGCATATCCCCCGCGCATGGCTTAGGGCGCTCCCTAAATACAAAGGTTATATCTCGCTCGCTCATTATGACTAACCACTTGTGGGGGGTGTAAAATCGAGCGGGCATTCGATCAGCCACGTTCCGATTTGTCCCATTGCGATCGCGCGGACGGCATTCGTCTCCAGAGTTGGCAGTGCAGCGGACAGTGTCTGGTATAGTCGATCCTGCTCAATCGTAAGGAGATCCGCGGCTGGTCCCGACACAGTGCCTGATGTCTCAAGTCGGTCTTCTTCGAGGGCGATGGCGGTGGTCGCCCTTTCCCAAAGTTCAGGTGCGTCACGCTTCAACTGATCAAGAGCGTTCTCCGCTCGGATGTGTGTCCTGATAAATCCAAACTTTCTTTTGGCTACTTGCTCAGGATTCAACTGCGGGAAAGCGCGTACAATTTTCTGCGCCAAGGCCTCGCTAATAGTGTTGCCGGCAACCGAGACCTCGTCATCGTCCGGTGTTTTCAGGATCAGAGTAGCGCCGCACGCCTGCAACCTGATTCTGTCAATTTCTTTGGAGAAATCCTCTTGGCAGTGAACAAGGCCTCGGAAATCAGGGGCAAGAAAAGGCAAGCCTGCGTCCATCACTTGTTGCGATTTTTTTGCTACCGTTTTGACTACATCTTTATCATCCAAGAAAGGGCATAAAAGTATCCAACGGCGTACCTTCAGCCCACCAAGAAGTTCGAGTATTTTGCCTTTGTTTGTTACAAGCTTATTCAGGTCGCGATTGGCTTTCGCGCGCATGGCGCTTGCAGCCTTGCTCGTATCTCCGGTCTCCTCAGGGGAATAGCTCTGGTAGACGCATCCATCTGTCGTGATGCATTCGATGCCAAGATCGCCATTAACGCGAGCCGGTATTGGCTGGACATTTTCGGCACCATGACGCTCGCGAACAAGCCGTAGGCTGAATTGTTCCCACTCGTTCCCGTCCCAGTCACGGGGATATTTTTCAATCATGCCAAACCCGCGTCCCCCAACGAGTAGGTACCATCTTTGATGCTTCCAAACACGTCAAGATGAAACTGGATTTGCTAGCTGTCACAGAAATTTGTCGACGTAGTAATGAGAAGCCAAAGGTCAGCTCGTCTGCTTTGAAAGATTTGAGCCGAACTACAGCAATGAGGCCGCCTATCAATTCGCTCTTGAGCGCACTCCGCCGACCCGATTACCCATCATCCTGATCAGCGGCAAAGAGGGCACCCCACCGCTCTTGAATTTGTCCGATGCTTGCGTTGACGAGCGGGCCTAAAAAATCAGCAGAGTTGTCTACAATCCCCTCGGCAACCTGATCTGCGGCCTCGCCAATGACCTTCTTGCCTAGCGTTTTCAACGCTCCTTTGATGACCCCCTTTACACTGCTGTCGGGTGCACCGGCGTTCACCAAGGCATCTCTGATAGCTTGGTGTTGATTTTCAGGGATGATGTCCAACATCAGGTCCGTGACGGTATCCAAGGGCGCACGGACTAGGGCAGTGTTAAACGATGTGTCGGAGAAATGCCCGATATCCCGGATTCTCTGACGCATATGTGCGAGAACCAACGGGTTCTCGATCTCCATCACGAAGTAATCGCCATCTTTTGCGAACTTGGTATGGACCAACGCCTGTTTAACAAGCTCGTTCAGCCTCTCCTGATCACTCCCATGTCGGCGTATTTCGAGATCAAAAATTAGCTGCGAAGCTTTCGTTCGTGTGACCATGAGGTCAGTCATCAGACTGTAGATGGTCGCTTCCGGCTTGAGGATGCCAATACTGCGCATCAGATCAAATACGCGCAACTCGATCTCGCGCTTCGGAAGCGATCCAAATGCCGGAGTCATGAAATCTGTAAGGAAGCTTGCAAGTTCGGCTTTGAGTTTCTCTTCCTCCACCCCTTCGAGCGCATGCGTGATGTCCATATAATCCCCCTTCAATCGCAGGCTAGAATATCAACATTATGCTCTGGAAGGAACTACAGAGCTAAGTCTTCTTCGAGAGGCGTTGCCGTTGAAATGCGGAGGCTACTGAACGGCCGCTATCTCGGTGTCGCCGCCCCGAAGCCGTCGGGCAGCAGCCCACCCCAAAGCTGCGGTTGATACCGCATCAAATTTGGGCGGACTTTTCCATGGGCGCTGGTGCCTGCTGAAACGCTACGGACTGCAGTCCCAACGCGGCTGATTCGCGTTCTGGCGCTCGCTCGCGGGGCGCGCAACTCCGCCGTTCTCCTGTATTACTTCGCTGCGCTACTACTACGACCGAAACTTGTTGAATCGGCCCGTTTTGCCGTCCTTTTAGTCATCCCTATCTGGGGACCGCATTCGCCCTCCTCCCCGGAAACGGGGACGAGATGGCCAGCCAAAATCGAAAACAGGCAACGATGGAACGCGGCGCGCGCATGCTCCGCACCGCGCTCGGGCCTGCCATCTCGGACTTGTTGCGCGACCCCTCCATCGTCGAGGTGATGCTGAATCCGGATGGGCGCATCTGGCTGGATCGCCTCGCCGGGGGACTGGAAGACACCGGCGAAAAGCTGACCCCGGAAGACGGCGAGCGCATCGTCCGGCTGGTCGCCCACCATGTCGGGGCGGAAGTCCATGCCCGGTCCCCGCGCGTCTCGGCCGAGCTGCCGGATTCGGGCGAACGGTTCGAGGGCCTGCTTCCGCCTGTCGTCGCCGCACCGACCTTCGCCATCCGTAAGCCGGCCGTGGCCGTCTTCACCCTCCACGATTATGTCGCCGCCGGGATCATGGCCGAAGCCCAGGCCGCCGCGCTGCGCGAAGCCGTCGTATCGCGCGCCAACATCCTCGTGGCGGGCGGCACGAGTACCGGCAAAACCACACTCACCAATGCGCTGCTGGCCGAAGTCGCTAAGACGCAGGACCGCGTCGTCATCATCGAGGACACACGCGAGCTGCAATGCGCGGCCGAGAACGTCGTCGCCATGAGAACAAAGGATGGTGTTGCTAGCCTCTCCGATCTGGTCCGTTCCTCGCTGCGCCTGCGCCCCGACCGCATCCCGATCGGCGAGGTGCGTGGCGCCGAGGCGCTCGATCTCCTCAAAGCCTGGGGCACCGGCCATCCCGGCGGCGTCGGAACGATCCACGCCGGCTCCGCCATCGGCGCGTTGCGTCGCCTCGAGCAGCTCATCCAGGAGGCGGTCGTCACCGTTCCGCGCGCCATGATCGCCGAGACCATCGACCTGGTTGCCGTCCTTTCCGGCCGGGGCGCCGCCCGTCGCCTTGCCGAGCTTGGTCGCGTCGAAGGGCTCGGCCCCGACGGCGACTACCGGCTTTCCCCCGCCATTCCAGAGCCAACCCCGACCCACGATCAAGGAGAACCTGCATGATCCGCCGTGCCTTCCGCGTCCGCCACCATATCGCAACCGCCGCCGCCTTCACCTGGGTCGCGCTGCTGACCTCGCCGGCCTTCGCCTCCGGCTCCTCCATGCCCTGGGAGGCGCCGCTTCAGTCGATCCTCGAATCCATCGAAGGCCCGGTGGCGAAAATTGTCGCCGTCATCATCATCATCGTGACCGGCCTGACGCTCGCCTTCGGCGACACCGGCGGCGGCTTCCGGCGGCTGATCCAGATCGTTTTCGGCATCTCGATCGCCTTCGCGGCCAGTTCCTTCTTCCTGTCATTCTTTTCGTTCGGCGGCGGGGCGGTAATCTGATGGCGGCCGTCCTCGAACAGCTCGACGCCGTGCCGGGGTTCACCGCCCCGGTTCACCGGGCGCTGAGCGAGCCCATCCTGCTCGGCGGCGCGCCGCGCTCGGTGGCGATCCTCAACGGCACGCTCGCCGGGGCGATCGGCCTCGGTCTCCAGCTCTGGCTCGCCGGCATCCTGATCTGGGCGCTCGGCCATGTCGCCGCCGTCTGGGCGGCGAAGCGCGATCCCCTCTTCGTCGAGGTCGCGCGCCGCCATCTGCGCGTGCCTGGCCACCTGTCCGTGTGAGGCGCGCGCGATGATGAACCTTGCAGAATATCGCCGCACCGCCGCCCGCCTCGCCGACTACCTGCCCTGGGTGGCGCTAGTTGGTCAGGGCGTCGTGTTGAACAAGGATGGCTCGTTCCAGCGCAGCGCGAAGTTCCGCGGCCCGGATCTCGACTCCGCGGTTGCCGCCGAGCTCGTCGGCGTCGCCGCGCGCCTCAACAATTCCTTCCGCCGCCTTGGCTCCGGCTGGTGCATCTTCGTCGAGGCGCAGCGGTCCGAGGCCGGCATCTATCCCAACGATGTCTTTCCCGATCCCGCCTCCGCTCTGGTCGATGCCGAGCGCAAGGCCGATTTCGAGGAGGAAGGCAGCCACTTCGTCTCCGACTACTACCTCACTTTCCTTTGGCTGCCCCCGGCAGAGGAAGCCGCCCGCGCCGAAAGCTGGCTCTACGAGGGCCGCGAGACCTCCGGCGTCAATCCCTGGGAGCTGGTGCGTGGCTTCGTCGACCGCACCGACCGCGTGCTGGCGCTACTCGACGGCTTCATGCCCGAGTGCCGCTGGCTGACCGATGCCGAGACCCTGACCTATCTCCATTCGACCGTCTCGACCAAACGGCATCGCGTGCGCGTGCCTGAGACGCCAATCTATCTGGACGCGCTGCTCGCCGACGAGGCGCTGACCGGCGGGCTCGAACCGCGCCTCGGCTCCGCCCATCTGCGCATTCTGACCATCACCGGATTCCCGAGCGTCACCACGCCCGGCTTGCTCGACGATCTCAATCGTTTGGCATTTCCCTATCGCTGGTCCACCCGCGCCATCCTGATGGACAAGACGGACGCGACCAGGCTGCTCACGAAAATCCGGCGGCAATGGTTCGCGAAGCGCAAGAGCATCGCGGCAATTCTGAAAGAGGTGATGACGAACGAGCAATCGGCGCTCGTCGACACCGATGCCGCAAATAAGGCGCTCGACGCCGACATGGCCTTGCAGGAACTCGGCGCAGACATGGCTGGCATCGCCTATGTCACCGCGACCGTCACGGTCTGGGACGAGGACGCCCGCCGCGCCGACGAAAAGCTGCGGCTGGTCGAGAAGGTCGTTCAGTCCCGCGATTTCAGCGTCATGGTGGAGACCGTCAATAGCGTCGATGCCTGGCTCGGCTCGCTGCCGGGCCACGCCTACGCCAATGTGCGTCAGCCTCCGATCTCGACGCTCAACCTTGCCCACATGGTTCCTTCGTCCGCCGTGTGGGCGGGGCCGGAAAGGGACGATCACTTCGGCGCACCCCCGCTGCTTCACGGCAGGACCGAAGGATCGACCCCTTTCCGGCTCTCACTTCACGTCGGCGACGTGGGCCACACGCTCGTCATCGGCCCCACCGGCGCGGGCAAGTCGGTTCTGCTGGCGCTCATGGCGCTGCAATTCCGGCGCTACCCGCGCAGCCAGATCTTCGCCTTCGATTTCGGGGGCTCCATCAGGGTCGCCACTCTGGCGATGGGCGGGGACTGGCACGATCTCGGCGGCCGGCTGACCGAAAGCACGGAAAGCTCTGTCTCGCTCCAGCCGCTCGCCCGCATCGAGCAAACGCAGGATCGCGCCTGGGCCGCCGACTGGATCGTGGCGATCCTCCAGCGCGAAGGCGTCACGATCACGCCCGAGGCCAAGGAGCATATCTGGACCGCACTGTCCTCGCTCGCCTCGGCCCCAATCGAGGAGCGCACCATCACCGGGCTGTCGGTGCTGCTCCAGTCCAACGATCTGAAGCTCGCCATCCAGCCTTATTGCGTCGGCGGCCCCTACGGGCGCCTGCTCGACGCGGAGGCCGAGAACCTCGGGGACGCTTCCGTCGTCGCCTTCGAGACCGAGGGGTTGCTCGAAAGCGGCGCGGCGCCCGCCACTCTCGCCTATCTCTTCCACCGCATCGCCGACCGCCTTGATGGGCGCCCGACGATGATTGTCATCGACGAGGGCTGGCTGGCGCTCGGCGATCCCGCCTTCGCCAAGCAGTTGGGCGAATGGCTGGTCACGTTGCGCAAGAAGAACGCCTCCGTCATCTTCGCCACGCAATCGCTCGCCCAACTCGAAAAGAGCAGCATCGCGCCGGCGATCATCGAGAGCTGCCCTACGCGACTGCTCCTGCCCAACGACCGCGCCGTCGAGCCGCAGATCACCGCGATTTACAGGCGGTTCGGCCTGAATGATCGCCAGATCGAGATCCTGGCTCGCGCCATCCCGAAACGGGACTACTACTGCCAATCAAGGCGCGGCGATCGGCTGTTCGAGCTGGGCCTGTCCGAAGTCGGCCTCGCGCTCTGCGCCGCCTCCTCGAAATCCGACCAGACTTTGATCGCCGACATCCTCGCCGAGCATGGCCGCGATGGCTTCCTTGCGGCGTGGCTCACGGCGCGCGGCGTCGAATGGGCGGCCGACCTCATTCCCAACCTCACCAACATCGCCGCTGCACCGGAGTCCCTGGCGCCAGAAGCGGCGCTGGCGACGGCGCTCGATCTTACCGATGCCCTTGAACTTGACCCAGAGGAGATCATGCCATGACCAGATACCGTCGTCCCCGTCTCGCCGGCGCTTCCCTGCTTGTGTTCACGCTCGCCGCGCCGCTGGTGCTGTCGCCGATATTCACTGCGCCGGCCCACGCCCTCTTCGGCTTCGGCCGGATCGTTTACGACCCGACCAACCACGCCGAGAACCTGCTGACCGCCGCCCGGACGCTTGAGCAGATCAACAACCAGATCACCTCGCTCCAGAACGAGGCGCAGATGCTCATCAACCAGGCGAAGAACCTGGCGAGCCTGCCGTACTCCTCCCTCCAGCAGCTCCAGCAGTCCGTCCAGCGCACCCAGCAGCTTCTCGCGCAAGCGCAGAACATCGCGTTCGACGTCCAGTCGATCGACCAGATGTTTCAACAGGACTACGGCAATCTCTCCCTCAACTCCACCGACCAGCAACTCATCACCGACGCGCGCAGCCGATGGGAAAATACCGTTGGCGGCTTGCAGGATGCGATGCGCGTCCAGGCCGGGGTCGTGGGCAATATCGACGCCAATCGCGCCGAGATGTCCGCGCTTGTCGGCGAGAGCCAGGGCGCTACTGGCGCGCTGCAAGCCACCCAGGCCGGCAACCAGCTCCTCGCCCTGCAAAGCCAGCAGCTCTCCGATCTGATCGCGGTGATCTCGGCCAACGGCAGAGCGGATGCCCTGTCGGAAGCCGAGCGCGCCACGGCCGCCGAGCAAGGCCGCATCCAGCGCGAACGCTTCCTGACTCCAGGCTCGGGCTATCAGCCCGGCGACGCAAGCATGTTCAACAACTGACGAGACGGAAGGGGGACATCATGGACGGCAAGGTGCTGGCCCGGATTGCGGCCATCATATTCGTCGCCGTCGCCATCACGGCGACGATCATCGAAATGACCCGCGAAGAAAAGGCCGGACCAGCGCCGGCCGCGCCCGCGCTCCAGCCAGCGGCGGACCCGCTGCGGCTGGAGCAGCGCCGGTGTCAGGAGTTGGGCGAAGCCGCCGCCAATGACGCCGCGTGCCTGCGCGTCTGGGCCGAGACCCGCGACCGCTTCCTCGGCCGCTCGCCAGCACCGGCAGTGCCCGCCCCGAATGAAGGGCGCTGAGCCATGGGTGGGACCGGCGTAATCGACGATTTCCTCGGCGTCTTCACGAGCTACATAGATTCCGGCTTCGGCCTGCTCGGCGGTGAGGTCGCCTTCATCGCCACGACCTTGATCGTCATCGACGTCACGCTGGCCGCCCTGTTTTGGGCGTGGGGCGCCGACGACGACATCATCGCCCGCCTCGTCAAGAAGACGCTGTTCGTCGGCGTGTTCGCCTACATCATTTCCAATTGGAACAACCTCGCACGGATCGTCTTCGAGTCGTTCGCCGGCCTCGGCCTCATGGCCTCCGGGACCGGATTCTCCACCGCCGATCTTTTGCGCCCCGGCCGCGTGGCCCAGACCGGCCTCGATGCCGGCCGGCCGCTGCTCGAATCCATCAGCGATTTGATGGGCTGGATCGCGGTCTTCGAGAACCTCGTCCAGATCCTTTGCCTGTTCTTCGCCTGGGCGCTGGTCATTCTCGCCTTCTTCATCCTAGCCGTGCAGCTCTTCGTGACGTTGATTGAGTTCAAGCTGACCACACTCGCCGGGTTCGTGCTGATCCCATTCGGGCTCTGGGGCAAATCAGCCTTCATGGCCGAGCGCGTTCTTGGCAATGTCGTCTCCTCGGGCATCAAAATCCTCGTCCTCGCCGTCATCATCGGCATCGGCTCGACCTTGTTCGGCCAGTTCACGGCCGGCTTCGGCGGCGCGACCCCGACGATCGACGACGCTATGGCCATCGTCCTTGCTGCCCTTTCCCTTCTCGGCCTGGGGATTTTCGGTCCGGGCATCGCGACCGGTCTCGTGTCCGGCGGGCCGCAACTCAGTGCCGGTGCAGCGATCGGGACCGGCCTCGCCGTCGGCGGCGCTGCAGTGGCGGCAGGTGGCGCAACCATGCTGGCAGCCCGTGGTGGTGGAGCCGCGCTCTCGGGCGGGGCTGCTCTGGCACGCAGCGGGGCAACTGCCGCCGGCGCTGCTTCATCCGCCTATACGCTATCCTCAATGGGTGAGTCGGGTGCCTCGCGCGTCGCCACCGGTCTCGGCGGCGTTGCCCGCGCCGGAGCTTCTGCGGCCGTCTCACCGCTGAAGCGCGCCGTCTCCCGCGCCGCCGACAGCCTCAAATCCAACCACACGGCCGGCGTGAAAGGCGCATTCGAGACCACTGGCGGCGCCTCGACCATGGGGACGCTCGGCGGCGGCGCATCGCAGGGATCTGCAAGCACGCCGTCGTCCGATGGTCCGCCCGCCTGGGCGCAGCGCATGCGCCGCAGCCAGGCCATGAGCCACGGCGTCACGGCGGCCGCCCATGCCGTCCGCTCCGGTGACAGCCATGGCGGCGGCTCCTCCATCAGCCTTTCCGAAAGCGACCGCACATGAACATCTTCAAGCGACCCACCACCCATTTCGGCAAGACACCGGAACCCGTCACACCCTATCAGAAGGCGGCCCAGGTCTGGGACGAGCGCATCGGCTCCGCCCGCGTTCAGGCCCGCAACTGGCGCTACATGGCCTTCGGCTGCCTGATCCTCTCGGCCGGCTTCGCCTCGGCGCTGGTCTGGCAATCGGCCCGAGGCACCGTCGTTCCCTGGGTGGTCGAGATCGACCGCCACGGCGAAGCCCGCGCCGTCGAATCCGCCGTCGCCGACTATCGGCCGACCGACCCGCAAGTGGCCTGGCACCTGGCCCGCTTCATCGAGCAGGTCCGGGGCCTCCCCTCTGACCCCATCGTCCTGCGCCAGAACTGGCTCCGCGCCTACGAGTTCACCACCGATAGGGGCGCGGTGGCATTGAACGAATACGCGAGGTCGAACGATCCCTTCACGCGCGTCGGTCGCCAGCAGGTCTCCGTCGAAGTCTCCAGCGTGATCCGCGCGTCGCCTGACTCGTTCCGCGTCGCCTGGTCCGAACAGCACTACGAGAACGGCCAGCTTTCCCGCACCGAACGCTGGACTGCGATCCTCACCATTTTCCTTCAGCAGCCGCGCACCGCCGAGCGCCTGCGCGCTAATCCTCTTGGAATCTATGTAAACGCGATCTCGTGGTCGCGGGAGTTGTCTCAATGATCCGCAAACCCCACAAAGCCGGACCTACGGCTTTCCGTAAACCCGCCTTCGCGGCTTTGCTGGCGACCACCATGCTCGCCGGCTGCGCGACCAACCGCACACCGCAGTTCAGCTACGATGACAACGTGCCGCCCCTTCCGGTCATCAGGACCGCCGTGGTCGACGGCACACCCCGGCCGTTGCACACGCCACCGGGCTGGGCCGTCGCGCGCGGCGGCGCGGCAGCCGGCACGCCGGAGGCCCG
>WPCJ01111323.1_pt1 | contig 20910 bp, 30 predicted proteins | sample 5399831 | NCBI WGS metagenome assembly WPCJ01 (sample SAMN12869470, study PRJNA574797) | sludge metagenome | isolation source: wastewater treatment of pH10 | place: China:Beijing | collected 2019-05-20 | reverse complement strand
ATAGCATCGGCAGGCGTGGCAATGGATTTTCCCAATTATACCATTACCAACATTAATGCAGGCGGAGGCGCTAACTATACTGCCGCAACAGACGGTGGCGGAAATATCGGCAACATTACCTATAACAATTACACTTCCCATACCTATTATTGGATAGGCGGAGCCGGCAACTGGTTCGATCCTTCTCATTGGTCTTTGACCTCAGGAGGTACACCTGCAAATTGCGTCCCGATGAGATGGGATGATGTCTTTTTCGATCAGAATTCCGGGACAGGGCTAATTGTTTCTGCAAGTAATGGTCAAAATGCAGAATTCCGGGATATGAAATGGCTCAATGTTCCGGGAACACCGCAATGGAATGTCTATGCTGCAACCTCTTATGGCAGTGTTTACCTGCAAAAAAATATGCAAATAAATACAACCAATACCAGTTTTAATTTCTCAGGAACATCTTCATCTGCGAATTATTATATAAGCTTCGAAGGAAACACTATGGCATATATTACTGTTAATGGAGTAGGGAATTATTATCTGGTTGCTCCCAATACAGCTGGTGATTATCATTTAAAATCCATTGGAGCCTTTAATTTCAGTTCCAATGGGGCAGCCAATCTTTTTGCTGATAACAGTAAAATAAGTGTTCAGCAAATGACTTTGGGCGGGAATTCGGTTTCAATAAGCAATTCGGATATTACTGCAACCAATATTACTATTTCCTCTATACAGGCTATTAATGCTCAAAATACTACTGCCCGAGTTGGCGGAGTTACAGTTAATAGTGATACCAATAATCATTTCATTGATACTATTATTTTTAATGGCACTGGAAGCGTAGGTGTTCGGGGAAAAATTTCTGCCAATACGATGCAGGTCGTAAGCGGAACAGATTTTCTTCTTAACGGGTATAATACATCCAATTCTACAATTTCTACTAAAAGCTTTATTCACAGCGGAACAGGAGGAATAATTTTAGGTAATTACGGTTACAGTCCGTCTTTTTCTGTTACCGATGTATTTCTTTTTAATAGAAATGCTTGTTCTTCTATGCAGAATATGAGCGGGATCTCATCTGCCCAAAAGGGAAAATTGGTGTTGGGAAGTAATGTCAATGGTAACGGAATTGTTCAGCTCAACAGATTAAATATAACCAATATAACGGCGAGTGGAGCAACTGTATTAGCAGATAATTCTATTGATAATGGGAACAATACAGGAATAACATTTACAGCACCTACCGGAAAAAACCTGTATTGGGTTGGCGGTGCCGGAAACTGGGAAGATCCGGCACATTGGTCTGTGGTAAGCGGAAGTACTGATCCTGCTAATCGTTGCGGGCCGCCTACTATTTATGATAATGTCTTTTTTGATGCCAACTCAGGGTTGGTAACCGGCAGTAATATTATTCTTAATAATTATGCAAGAGTGAATGATATAACATGGACGGTTCCTGCTCCAGCTACAGGAATAATGTATATGAATAGTTTTTCTATGACGATCAATGGTAATCTGTCTCTGCAATCTAATTTTTCGGTCAGTGGTAATTTTGGAGATACTTACAAGTACTGGTATTTTACAAACTTGGGTAAACCTGCAGGCGCTTTAAAGACGATCAATATGTCGGGAGTCAATGGGATTTCCAATTTAGATTTTACGGGTAATGCCACATGGGCAGTGACCGGGACAATGAAAAGCGATTACAGTATTCGTCAGAATACAGGTGCTACATTGGATTTTACTAATGTAACAGCACAATCTCTACTGATGAATTTTTCAGGAGAAAAACTGATACTCAACAACAGTACTATTAATGTAAACTCACTAAGTGTAAATACCGTGCAGCCAATACAGGATGTTAATAGTGTTATTAATATCACTCCTATATATTATCAATATCTGGAATCCGGTTTTAATGCCCGGAATCATTATATTGAAAAAATAAATATCAAATCAACCTATCAGGATAACTCTTCTTATCCCGGATATTATGCCATTTTCAGTTTTCCTCAGGGAACCATCAATGAACTGAATATATTACCTTATTCAAGTTCGAATGCTTATACTGGACCTGGTTTCCGCACCCTTCATATCGCAAGCCTGAATAAAGTAAACACACTTAATATCAGCGGAAAAAATACGGTTTCTTTAGGAAGTAATATCTATGTTCAGCAAAAAATGAACATATTAGGAGAATGTAGCTCGGATAAGCTGGCAATCATAAGTTCTGATGCCACCTCAAAGCAAATTGTAATCCCAAGCTACAATGCAACGGATTTTAAAATTACAAATGCATACCTCAAAGGGCTTTCTTCATCAGGAGGACAAACCTATGAGGTGAGTGGCAGTATCGATGCGGGTAATAATACCGGCTTCAACTTTAATGCTGTTCCGGCAGGTCGTGATTTATACTGGATAGGAGGACAGGGTGATTTTGATGATGCTCAGCATTGGTCATTAAGTTCGGGAGGAACACCCTTAACTGACTGTTTTCCTCCGCGCGCAACGGATAATGTTTTCTTTGATGTCAATTCCGGATTTACAGCTGCACAAAACAGGATATATATATCAGGTAATAGGAATGTGAAGAATATGACATTTGATAATGCTCCTAATAAACCCATTCTACATTTTGGAACAGATCCTTATCGGGTATATTTATTATCCATATACGGAAATCTTACATTACAAAGTGATGCAACTGTTAGTGTACCATCCGGATCTACAGTTCCTTTCAACATTATAATGCAACAGAGCGCAACTCCGGGAATTACCCGATATATTGATACCAAAGGGGTAAGTACATTAATCAGTATCGCTGCTACCCAGGATTATTTTGAGCTTCAAAGTGCTTATAATGGCGGACTCGCAGGAACGAATGTAAAAGGTTTTAAAACTAATAATAATTCGTTAACGACTTTAAGCACTTCTAAATTTGAATTAATTTATCCTCAGAATATAGCTCCTGTATTGAACTTCGGACAATCAGTTATTAATAGTCCAACCTTTACTATTGATTCCTACAATAATTATCCGGTAACAATAAATGCCATCGACTCTAAAATAATAACGGGTAACTTCTATGTTCGTGTAACAAATGTAAACAACTTCGGAGATGTGACGATAACAACAGCAGGGACATTAAATGGTGGAACTCCTATTCATAATTTCAATAAAGTAACTTTCTTTGGAAGCGGTACACTATCATCAAAGGGCAATTACAAAACTTTATATTTCAATCCCGGAACATATACCATCGCCAGTGGGCAAACGGTAACAGAAAATCTTTTTATGACAGGAACTTCATGTAACAGGATTAACGTGAGCAGAACAGCTGCTTCCGGTCAAACTATCATCAATCTTGATCCGGCAGCTGCTTACACTATGTTTTATGCATCTGTAAAAGACATGAATTTTTCACGTCCTGTCAGTGCTTATGGGAACAGTCAGGATTTGGGAAATACTACTAATCTTACCATTGTACCTACCAATGTTCAGGCAGTTGGATTTGGCGGTAACAAAACATTGTGTTCGTCAGAATTTCCTAAGACATATGATGCAGCAGCATTATACGGAACAGATCCAAATGCATCATATACCTGGACAAAAATTGGAGCACCGAATGCCGGAGTCATCAGCACTTCGCCAATGGTTACTTTTACCCAGCCGGGAAATTACAGTGTAAAAGTGGTGTATGCTCAGGATGGATGTAATATTACAGAAAACTTTACGATTTCGTCTGTTGCATCAGCGTTAGATAATACGTCTACTACTGCAATCAGTGCTTTGGTTCAGGCTACGGGTGATGTTGTGGTAACTTTTAAAGGAAGTTTAACTAATCAGACTTATATTTTTACTTACAGTATCAACAATGGTCCTGATATGGAAATCACTTCCAATGCAAATGGTGTGGCAACACTTAATCAGCCAAGAAATGTTGTAGGCTCATTTGCCTATCATCTGAAAGGGATTCGATTTGCAACAGGTATGGCTTGTCCTGTTGCGATAGCTAATAAAGATATTGTAGTGAATATTAATCCCGATTGTACAACACCAGGAGTTGTTCAGTTGTACGGAAGCGAATTGAGGGGCTGTACAGCAAGTTCCGGAGCAAGACGATTGGCAGAATTATCTTCAATTACTATTGCTAATCAACCTATAGATGTCAATGTGACACAATTGATCCCTGGAATAGGAATCGTCATCAAAGAAGGAACCGACATTTTCTTATTAAGAAATAAAGAAGCTTTACCGGAAGCGCTTACCTTACCCGCAAATAAGCATTATATTCAAGGAGCAATCATTTATCATAATGATCATTTCTATGAAGGTATTGATAATGGTAAATGGATCAGGATTGATAATGAATAGAATATTTCAAATGAAATAATTAATTAAATAAAACATAATCACAGATTCTATCAACACACTTGAAAAAAGAAGGTCTTAATGATCTTCTTTTTTATTTATCCTTTGGTAAATTCGGACGGACTATTTTGTAAATTTTTTGTTATAATAGTATGTCTCTTTTTTCAAATTCTGAATTTGCTGACATATTTAGTGATTTTTAAAAAGATAAATGGTGATACATTCTGATTTTAATTCTAGCGCAAAAAAAAACGCTGTAAACATTGATGTTTACAGCGTTTTAGCTTATTTTGGTTTCTAACCTGGCGGAGAGTGAGGGATATTATTTGCTCTCTATTTAATTTTTCACACTGCTTGTTTTCAATATATTACGTATCTGTTGTTAGTCTATTTTTTGTGTAATCTGTGCCTTTTTTGTGTTTTGGTAAACCTCCTTTGAGGCATCGAATACCCAATTAAAATTTATTTTAAATGCCTTGCAGACATCTTCAATTTGAGCAGGGGAGAAGTGGAATGCTCTGCCGTAATTCTTTTGATTTTTTACATTACTGAAATGACTTGGAGTTATCCCGGTTTTCTCGTAAAACTCTCCTGGTCCGGAAATTAATCCGTCCTGCTTCAGAATATCTGGAAGTTTTAATATTTGAATGTCGGAGGTGTACATTTATTCTACTTTAACAATTAATTCTATCACCTTCCATAAGAGTGTTAAAATTCCAGTTACACATCCAATTATTGCAAATACTCTAGTCTGTTTTATATTCTTTAATTGTTCTCTTGTTAATTGTAGCGATAAATCCCTTGATTCATCTTCAATTCTTTTGTTATTATCAATTTTATAAAACCCTCCAGAGTCTAGAAATACCCTAACTCTATGCCTGTCAATATCATTAATACCAAAACTGGAAGTATTTGTAGAGATAAATGTTTTATCATGAGAATTTATTCTCGACATCATTTCATACACTTCGCTTTTTGGTATTCCCAAGGTCTGTTCGACCATTAGAAAATTAACACCTTTTTGTCCAATATTAAGAAGTGATTCTAAAAGTTCATCATATCTATTTTTATCACTCATATTTATTTTATAAATGTTTCGTATATATATCCTGCCAAAATTAATATTGCGATTGCTATTAAATAATAAGGCATTCTATCGCCTAATCCGTATGGTCCTTTCATCTTTTGTGTTTTTATATTATTTTAATATTTCAATAAAATTTCCTTTATTGTCAAATTTAGCAGATACTTTTTCTTGAATTTTACCGCCAAAAGAATTTGTACCAGCATATGTCAGGTTGACTATGATAGTGCCATCGGAGTTAACATAGTGTTCAATATTTCTTTCTTCATAGCTTTCAGGATCCTTCATATTTGATTTTACAACTTCAACCAATCTAAGTCTACAAGAATAAGGAATAAGATCTTTTTCCTTTTGTGCTCTAGCAATTGAATCTTTTATAGCTGTCTCTTTAGCGATTTCGGCTAATTTTTCTCTGGGCGTAACGATATAATATATTATTGGTACAATAAATAATAATACAGCAATAATGAGAAAGACCTTTAAACATCCATTCATTTTTTTTGGAGTAGAACTGCTTCCAGTTTGAAAATTTGTAGTCATAAGTTATAGTTTTAAATTATTTAATTTTTCGGGGTTAGTTTATATTTTCCTGTATAGTAATCCTTCTATTGAAGCTATTATATAACATTCGTTAGTTTTAATTTTAAAATCTGGATAGAGTTTTTTATCCGGATTCCAAGAATGAAGATTGATCTCTCTGGTATTTATATCGTGACTTGTTATTTCTTTAATTAAATTACCTCTTTCACTATGTAGGATATAAAAAAGATTCTTTCCTCCGTTAATCAGTTTCTCACCCCATTTTAATCTAGGAATATCTTTAGCTAAAAACTTATCTCCATCTAATAATGACCTTGTCGTTCCATCGTTCATCGATTCTCCAACCGAATCAACTTTGTAAGCATCTTCTGTGAAATATTCGTCTACTTCCACCAACTCTGTTTCCAACTGTTCGACATACTCACTATCAAAAAAGTGTGTCAGTAATCCCATAACTGCCTTTTCAGGAATGAGTTTAACTAGCTTTAGTTTATCGGTCTTGACATTCGGCTTTGCATTTGGAAAATCTTTCTTTGTTTTATTCTCAATCGCTTTTTTTAAACTCAACTCGACATCTCTTAATGTCGGATTAATTTTAGGTTCGGGATCTGGAAGATGTGAAAGAAATTCATCATTTGATAATGTGTTACTAGTGACAGATAGTTGATATGTCTTTTGTATATAACTGTTTATGGATTCTAAAGTATGTATTTGAGGTCTTTTTGTTTTTCCATCTATAATTTTTTGTACACCCGTAACGGCAATATTCAATTTGTTTCCTAACTCATAGGCAGTTATTTTGTGTTTTTTTATTAATTGTAACGTTTCTTCTAATAGTAATTCTCTGTCTTTCATAATTTTTTCTTATTGATTTTCAATGACTTAATCAAAAGTTGTATAAAAAGTGATATAAATATTTGTTAGTTATATGTCACTTGTGTTATATTTGTCTTGTCAATATGTTACAATTCGCAACAAAAGTATAAAAAATATGGCTAACACTAATAACATTAAGGAATTATTTCAAAAACTTGATTCAATTGCCAAGGATGAAGTAAGAAAAGAAATAGCAAAAAAATTTAAAGTTTCTGTCGATACAGCAAAAAATCACTGGATTTATAAAGAGGCTATTCCAGAGGCGCACAAGCCGGCTGTAATTGCAATTATTAAACGTGTGGCTAATAAGAGTGTAAATGAAATTCAAACCTTAATCGACGTGATATGACAGCAGAGCAAGCATTTCCTGCGGTCTATGCAATAATACAGCAAGTGCAGGATTCGGGTGAACGGCAAAAATTAGAAACTAAGATACTGGGGGCAGTGGAAAGTTACGAAAGACGAAAAGCCCGGATCTCTGCAATGCTTGATAAAAATCCAAAATACCAGATTAAACCTAAACGTAAATCAAAATGAAAAACTACTTAAACAACTTCTTCAATAGAGCCACTCAGGAGTTCGGAGAATCATTCGAAGGGTTAGACATCAGAGACGGATTTCAGGGATTGATTTACTTCTCGGAAGATCATTGGATTGATTGCCAAATTACAATAGATGAGGTTAAGATTTACGATAGCTTCATAGATAAGAACCACGAATATATGTTTGACGCATTTGCTGAGTATGTACAGGGACAGATGAGAAAACATGCAGACTTCTGCAAGGATATCGAAGATACCAATCAATCACTAATGTACGCTTAATAACAACTTAAAAATATACTACTATGACACTAAAAAAAACACGCCTTTGGAAGTTTCATTTCATCATACAATACAGAAAGAGAAATAAGCAATTCTACTACAACCTAACACAGAAAGATCTATGAAAACCTCACTAATCATTCTATTAATAATAATGGCAATAGCATCTGTATGGTGCATCTGTCAAAAAGATATCATCAATGCTACAATAGCATTTATATCGATGCCTGTAATAATACTTGGTTATTCACTTTTAAAAACACTAGAAAATGAGACTAAAAAATCGATTTAAAAACAGGTTTATAAGCCGTCAAAAATATATTGCTTGGTATACGGCTAGAGATTTCAGATCTGGCGTTGTTGCCTGCCTTGCAAATCCAAATTTTAGAAAAAATTGGATTTATATCACAAAAAGAACTGCAAAAATTCTTTGCAATGCTTGAAAAATTAGAACAGAAAAAGAAACGGCTTATTTCTGAGCTTGAAAAAGTCATTAAAGAAATAGCCATTCAAGAAGATATACAACATCAGTTGCAATTAGGGGCGGGTGTGGGCAAAAAATCCCGCTCCAATTTTGAAAAGATAGTAAGAGCAAAATTTAGAATTAGTAATAATCAAATATAAAAATAAAATATGTCAATCGATTTAAAATTACTTCAAAAACCATTGCCTTTAAAGTGGAGGGTTAGAAGTGCTTTTCCGAATAAGGTAAATCCTACGCATGTGATCTTAGTAGGTTATGTAGATAGTAGACAAGTTCAAGATCTTTTGGATGAAGTTTGCGGACCAGAAAATTGGCAGGATGATTACTACGAAAGTAAAGGTAAGCAGTTCTGCAGAATAGGCATACGTCTTAATAATGAGTGGATTTATAAAAGTGATAGTGGTGAACCTTCTTCAATGTCTTCTACTAAAGGGGAATCTTCTGACAGTTTCAAGCGTGCTGCTGTAAAATGGGGTATTAATAGAACTGCTTACAAAGTAGGTGAAGTAAAATTGCCGTGTAAAATGTTCTCTGACAAACCTTATCCGATTGATGAATCAGGTAAATTCATCAAGGGTCAAGCATTATTTGAACTATGTAATAAGCTTGGTAAAGTTGATGATTTAGAACTTGAATTTGATAAGTCATTTGAAGAAGCAGCTGTAATCACACAAGCTGTGAAAGCTTCCAAAACTACTTCGAGAAAATCAAAACTACCTAAAACTATTCTACCATGAGTGTTTATAAATCCTACTCTACTGAACAATTAGAAGAACTACAAAGCAATTTTATTGTTCCGTCTTGGTCGTATTCTAAAGTGGCACAATTCGCTCGACACGAAAAAGCTTTTGAAATGATTTACATATATGGTTATCGTTCAAAAAACTCAGCTACTACTGAAGCAGGAAAGGCTTATCACGAAGCGTTAAAGCAGTATTTCAAAGCAAAACAAGAGGGTGTAGAATTATCTCTTCCTGAACTTGAATATTATGCTTATGAATATATAGGTTCTATTGGAGCTAATGAGTGGAAGATTCAAAAAACAACTCCAACAATCGAAGAATGCCAAATAAAAGCCAACAAAACCGTAACCTCTTTACTTTCAAATTTCTACAAAGAAAAAGAAAGTTATGAAGATCATATTGCAAAAATTTTAGATGTCGAATTGTATTTGACTGACTATTTAACAATAAATGGAGTTGATATTCCAATTCCTTGCAATATGATGATCGATTTAGTTTTTGAAACTCATGATGGCAAAACTGTAATCTTAGATCATAAAAGCAAAAGTGTATTCTCCACAGAAGAAGAGCTTTCACTAACTATTGGAAAGCAGGCAATTACTTATGTAAAAGGTTATGAATCATATTCAGGTGTAGTGATTGATGAAGTTTGGTTTGCTGAAAACAAATATTCAAAAAACAAAGATGCGAGCATTCCACAAATAAGCATGTTCAGGGTAATTCTCACAGAAGATACTCGTAAACTTTATGAAGCACTTCTTTATGAGCCTTTAAAAAGAATGATTGAAGCAGTTTCGGACCCTGATTACATTTATCTTATTAATGATTCCGACAATTTCGTAGACAAAGCAGAAATAAATGAGTTCTGGGCGAAAACATTAATAGCTGAACTAGACGAATTTGATATACACGAAAGCAAGCGTGAAATGGTTCAAAAGCGAATGAGAAAAATTCGTGATGCTTCCACTAAAACACTTAATCCAAAAGTAATCAAACAATTCAAAGCTAATGCAGCACAATTTATTCAATACGATTTAAGCACTACTGATATGAAACCACAAGAAAAAGTAGAACACATTTTAAAGACATTCGGAATATTAACACAAGTCGCACACACATTCAATGGCTATTCATCAAACACATTTTTATTAGATGTTTCTGCAGGAACTAAAATAAGTTCAATTCAGGGTCATAAGCTTGATATTGCTAATGCATTGAATGTTGCAAACGTGCGTATCCCTAAAGATTTGAAAGTTTACAATGGAAAATCCTATTTGGAAATAGAAACAGCCAAAAAACGAGACAAAGATTTGATTTGGAGCCAAGAAGAATTAATTGATAGTAAAATACCTATCGGTAAAGATAACTTTGATAAAACGATAATATGGGATCTTGACAACCACTCTACTCCACACGTTTTAATTTGTGGTGCGACAGGTTCAGGAAAATCAGCTTCACTTATTTCTACAATCGAATATTCAAAACTCTTAAAAGATGTAAAGGGTATTGTAATTATGGACCCTAAATATGAATTTCTAAATTATAAGTATGACAGTAAAGTTGAAGTTTATAATGAAATTCTTGATATCGAGGAAAAAATGGCGGAGCTGGTTGAGGAAATGAATGATCTTGTAAAAAAAGGTCAAAAAACAAGGAAAGTTATTGTTATTGATGAGTTTGCGGATGCAGTTTCTGCTTCACGAAAAGGCAAAGAATTAGATATTTATGAAGATGTTGTAGTTGGAACATATAAATTATCTGCTGAAGCGCAATTAATTGGCGCTAAACCTCAAAATAAAACCGCCAGAACTAAAACAGGTGAACATAAAAGCCTTGAAGAGAATTTAAGAATTCTTTTACAGAAAGGTAGGTCAGTTGGTTATAGAATAATTTCCGCAACTCAAAGAGCTTCAACTAAAGTTATTACCGGTGATGCAAAGGTTAATTATCCTGTTCAAATATGTTTCAGAGTTCCAAAAGAAATTGACAGCCGTGTAGTATTGGATGATGCTGGAGCAGAGACCTTATCAGGTATGGGTGATGGTTTAATAAAATCACCAGAATACCACGATTTAGTGCGTTTTCAAGCATTCTATAAACCTCAATCCTAATCATTATGAAAACCCTAATAGTAGAAATAGTTTTCGATCACGGAATTTTCTATGTGAACGGAAAAAGATTAGGTCACGATTTACTAACTGACAGCGAAAAAGATGCTTTAAATAATTTCATTAAAGAATATAAGCAAAATGATAGTAAGTAAGAGAATATCAGAAGTTGAATCTCATATAAATCATCTGGAAGAGATTGCGAAAAAACATTTAGAGTCTAATAACCTTCATAAGCTCAGTTTAGTTAAGGAAACCATTGCGGAACATAAAAAGTCATTGAAAAAGCTTGAAACCGAGTTGACCTGTGAAATAAGAGTAAACTATATACGGAACAGAAATGCGATCTACCATTAAACAAAAAATTGGAAAGTGTATTGATTGCCCTCCAGATTCTAAAGAAAAGCCATTGACTGCTAAAAGGTGTTTTCATCATTACTGGATCCATCGAGAAGAAGTGAATTCGGCTAAAAAGCCAAAAGAAGTAAAACCAAGAAAAGCAATTCCAAAGGTTTCAGCAAAACGAAAAATTGAAAACCGAGAATACACAATCAAAAGACTGCAATTCTTAGCACAACCAGAAAATTTGAAATGCTTCATTGAAGGCTGTAATAATAAGGCTGACACTATCGAACATACTTCAGGACGTTGGGGAAAAAATTTCTTAGATGTGAGTACTTGGAAACCCTGTTGCAACTTTCACAATTTAGAATTAGAACGTAATTCAGAACTATCTGAAAAATACCAGGTCAGTAAATTATCTGGAAAAAAGAAAATCATTAAAACAAGTATTAAATAAAAAATATGTCACTAAGAAACAAAGTAACCTTAATCGGTAGAACCGGAAAAGAAGTTGAAACAAAGACTTTTGAAAACGGTGGAATGACAGCAACAGTATCACTTGCTACGACCGATAATTATACCAATTCACAAGGTGAAAAGGTAGAAGAAACCCAATGGCACAATATCGTTGCAAATGGAAAGCTCGCTGAAATTATGCAAAAGTATGTTGTCAAAGGTCAAGAGATCGCAGTAGAAGGAAAACTTACTTATAGAAGCTACGAAAATAATGGAGAAAAAAAGTTTGTAACTGAGATCAGAATATCAGAATTACTAATGCTTTCAAAGCCTTAAAAATTAACAAATGCCGGTATCTGTCTGGCGAATTAAAAAAGAAAAATTACATTAAATAACTACTATGAAAATAGAAAAACTAACAAAAGAGCAAGAAAGCCAATTTTCAGTATATAAAGATAAATGGCTTAATAAAGTTTTTAATTACGAATTGAATTCAAGTAATTCATTTGAAATTGTAAAAGAACAAATGAAAGATATTTACAAATTTTCAAAACTTAAAGAGCCTTTAGTTTTATTACTTGATTCTCCCTTAGCTTGTCAAATAGCTGCTAACATGTTTAAAAAGGATCAAGTCAGGGATCAAGTCAGGGCTCAAGTCAGGGATCAAGTCGGGGATCAAGTCAGGGCTCAAGTCTGGGCTCAAGTCTGGGATCAAGTCAGGGATCAAGTCAGGGCTCAAGAAAAAATGACTTTTTATACATTTTCTTCTTATGGTAATTCATCTGATTTTAGTCTTTTAGCATTTTACGACTACATGGACAATGTTCTAAACCTTAATCTTAATATGGACTTAGAAAAATGGTATAATTGGTCTCAATCTTCATTCTTATCAATACAATTAGATGGACTATGTATAGTTTCTAAGTTTCCCAACTTTATATCACGAAATGACTCCAATGATCTTCACAGTTTGGAAGGATTTGCAATATCATTTAATGATGGTTATGGCATCAATTATATCAATGGAAAGTATTTGCCTTTAGACGTTTTCACAGAGATTAAAAACAACAACTATTCGTTAGAAAAATTTCTTAAAGAACAAAACGAAGAAATAAAATCCGCTGCAATAGAAATGATGCAGTTAGTTAATGGTGATTCATTCTTGGTTAGATTTTTTGGAGACAATCTTAAAGAAGCAGATGTTTATGTTGACAAAAAAGAAGAAAAGTATCTTGAAGGCACTACTAAAGGAATGAAAATCGGCGTGTATGCATTGTATAAAGGAAATATAAATGGTAACAATATCGCTTATGTTCAATGTTACTGCCCATCTACTGATCGGATGTTTTTCTTAGGTGTTGAACCACATCACAATAACGCAAAAGATGCTATAGCTTCTCTTTATAGAGTTCCAACAATTGTTAAAGATGAAATAAAAAGCATTTCCAGACAAGGAGAAAGATTCTTTACTGCATTCACAGACAAAGGATATGATAAACTAAAATCCTCATCTGAAATCAAAGAATATTCCACCATTTCCGGTGATGAATATTTCTCAAAAATGACATACGAATTTTAATAATAATTTTTAAAACAATCAAAAAATGAGTACAAAAACAAAAATCAACGTTGCTCCATCTTCAACAAGTGGACATTACATCACAAAAACTAAAAAGGTTATCAACTTGGATAACGTAAACGAAACTTTTCTAGTGGAAGAACCCGCAGAATTAGTTACAGAAAATCACACCACGCTGAAACAAGAAGAGCCTGGATTAATAACATGTCAAATGGTTTACAATCCATTCGCTAAAATGTTTGAAAAGTCATACGATTAGTGAATGACCATAGAAATTAAAGGTTTTGAAGTGCAGATAGGTGCTGGAATGGTTAAAAACTCATATACAATTCACATCCCTGCACTCAAAATCTTCAAGACTTACAAAGATGTATCAGGAAACTGGATATCACAAATGGAAGCTTAAGCAAGAGAAATTCTTAAAGAAATTAAAACTACTTAGACAAATGCCTAACAGAATCCTCAGAGACTACACAGACAGCTTCAGTATTGATGCATTAGATGTTAATGCTGAGCGGTTCTTTATCAGACTCATAATGAAAGTTGACGATTACGGAAGATTTTTCGCCGATGAAAGAATGCTGAAGGCTGCCTTATTTCCACTTAAAACCGACATCAGAGCGACTGATATTACCCGATGGATTGCTGCGTGCGAGAAATCCGGTCTTATCACTACATACGATGTTGCTAAGAAAAAGTATTTGGAAATAATAAACTTCAATCAGCAACTAAGAATCAAGAAATCAAAATTCCCTGAAAATCAACAATCTAAAAATGATAGTCAGATGCATAGCAGATGCATAGCAGATGATATCCTGAAACGAAACGAAGTAGAAACAGAAACGAAACCGAAAGATGTTACTTCGCCTGAAGGCGAATACGTTCCTAATAAAATTGATTTTGATAAGCTTATAAATTTCATCAACAGGAAAACCGGGCGTGACTTTAAGAAGATAAACGATACGGTAAAGAAAAAGTATAACGCAAGGCTAAAAGAAGGCTATTCCAAGGATGACATTTTAAAGTCCATAACCAACGCCGTCGGAAATGACTATCATAAACAAAACAATTATCAGTATTTGACACCTGAATTTTTCAGTAGAGCCGAAACAATTGATAAATATTCATCGACGACGAAACAAAGTGAAGCAATTAAACAATCCTCTAATCAAGTCTACGGACCATGGTAAATTATAAATTATGGCATTTGTAGATTTAAGTATTTCCCAAAAAAAAATGAGGGAAATCCGAGAGAACGGAGAATTGATTCCGGTAAAGTTTGGATTTAAAACCTGGAACCAATTAGACAAAGGAAGATTGATTATGGGTTCAAAAAAATGTACAGTTTTGATTGGTGGAGAACCCAATCACGGTAAAAGTCAAGTTGCATACGAACTGACTTTGCAGATGATTGAAAAGCACGGCTACAAAGTGGCTTTGTTTTCAACTGAATCTGGTGATGTTGAAAAGATATTTTCAATCCTTTGTTCGATGTACATCGGTAAACCGTATTCCAAAATAAGACCTGATGGCAAGCCAAATTATAACGCAATGACAGATGGTGAAGCGGAAGAAGCTGAGTATTTTTTACTGCAGCATCTCTACATCTTCAAACAGGACCGCAAAGATAGTAACTATCAGACGTTGGAGAATATTTATTTGCAACTGCACAAAGCTGAGGAATTTTACAATATCAAATTTGACTCACTTGTAATCGATCCAGTTTATGATGTTCAGGACTTTGAACCCAAAGCTGCGGAAGTTTTGAGAGTGCTTAACAGATTTAATCTGGAAGCGGAAGAAAACAATCGATTTGACATTATGGTTAATCACGTTGGCGAAACGTCGAAAATAACCGATAAAAACGGTAATAGAAAGAAGCTTTTAGCATTACCAGATGAATTTTACGGTGGTAAAAACAATCAACGAAAAGCGCAATTGATGTTATTAGTTCATAGACCTATACCTACGGTAGATATAAATGGAAGATGGCTAGAAGGATTTGGCGAAGGTGATACGGTTGTCAAAGAAAATCAAACTGATATTCACGTATTGAAGGTTAAGCCGGAAGGTATTGCAAAGTTCGGAAAGTACCCAATTTTCTACGATTGGAAGAAAAGAAGGTATTATGAAGCAGACGACGACGAAGGTGTACCATATGTAAGCTATGCGGATTGTACGAGGTTTAAAAACGAAAGACCAAACTTTACTGATGTAACAAAAATAACAGCTTCTCCGGAAGAAGCATTTGGACCAGCTAATTATAATTCTAAAAACGACGAAGATGAAGAATTCCCTTTCTAAAGAAACAAAAGAAAATTTTATTCATTGGGTAAATAATTGGGACGCAAGTATTCAGACACTTGACGACCACGATAATCTAAATGATATGAAAGCGAGATTAATCAGAGGTAGCGACAGGCTTAATCTTTTGCTCAGTGATAGCGATTCTAAAGCCTTAGCAAAGTTTCCAAAAGACGATAAAAAAGCAGTGGAGAATATGTTTGAGAATCAAAACAAAGAATGGTATAAGGATTTGAAAAACATAGCTGCTGACATGCAAACGATAGCTTTTCAAATAGAAAAACTTTATGAATTGAAGTTTAGAAGGACACACGAGAATTTCAAATTAAGGGCTGAAAACGCAAAATTAAGACAATGAAACTCCCCACCCACCAGCGCAAGGCATTTGCCGAAGTGTACAAGAGAAATAGGGAAATAAAAACCAAAGGCGCACCACCAAAACTAACAGTTCAGAATTTTAAAGAGAAAACGAAATGAAAACATACAAAGTCCTCAACCTTTACGCCTGTCTTGGTGGTAATCGATACAAGTGGGATGAATCAGCAAAAGAAGCGGGAGTAAAATTGGAAGTGACGGCAGTGGAACTTGACCCCGAACTTGCCAGACTCTATCAAGAAAGATTCCCGGATGATATTGTTATTGTCGCAGATGCTCACCAATATCTACTTGACCACTACAAAGAGTTTGATTTTATATGGAGTTCAATTAGTTGCCCGACACATTCAAGAGCGAGATTTTGGAACGCTGTTAATTACGATACCGCAACCGAACCAGTTTATCCGGACTTTAAGCTTTACGAAGAAATTGTATTTCTGAAGCATTACTTCAAAGGTGATTACGTAGTTGAAAATGTAATTCCATATTACGAACCGCTAATTGAAGCGCAAAAACGAGGAAGGCATTTATATTGGTCAAATCTGATCCTACCGGCCAGTCTTGGAGAAAGAAAATTTCAGATGTCCGGGAAAGATGAAGTTAAAAGGCTTTGTGAATTTCACGATTACGATTTCTATCAGTATAAAGGTGAACAGCGAATTCAAAAAATAGCCCGCAACTTGGTAGACTACGAAGCCGGAAAAACAATCCTCGACACAGCATTAGGCATCTACAACCAACCTAAAAGAATCATTGAATCTTTATTTGACGAAAAAGAATTAACGCTATGAAAACACCCAACAACGACAAGATAATGCAGGCATTGAAATACGATGTGATATATTCTGATAATCCTTGGATTCAAAAAGCCGGAAGAAAATTAAAGCCCTATAAGGTTATTAATGGAAAGCAGATTTGGAATAGTGACATCAAAGAAAGCTCTGATTTGCCTTACCAAACAATGACTTTAGAAGAAATGGCAGAAATGCCAGTAAAATCAATCGTTTCAAAAGATGCTGTTCTTTTTATGTGGGTGACAAATAAATATCTACTTAAAGCCGAAAAGATTATAAATGCCTGGGGATTTGAATATGTTGCTTGCATCACTTGGAAAAAGAAAAGAATGGGCGGAGGATTAGGAGGTGTAGTTAGAATTTCAAGTGAATATCTTCTATTCTGCAGGCGAGGAAATTTAAAAGCTGTTGGAAATATTCCAGAAAGTGTAATCGAAGCAAAAAGACCGTATGTAAACGGTTACCCTTGCCACTCTAAAAAACCAGAAATATTTGCTGAAATGATTGAAAATCTATTTCCAAATACTCGAAAGTTAGAAATGTTTGCAAGAACCGCAAGAAAAGGTTGGGATGTATTCGGAAATGAAGTTAATAATTCAATAACAATTTAAAAATGAACATTAAACAAATACTGAAAAACCCTGGAATTGCTGCAAATATTCCTATCTCCGCTCAATTCATCACCACAGCGCAGCCAAAAAAGAAAATGCTGATTGAGCCGAGAAAGCAGGCGAATACTAACAGTTAAAAAATTAAAGTAATGAACAAAAGTCACGCAAAATATCTTTCAGAAAAATTAGACAATTATCATCTAAAACAAATGATTGATAAAGCAAAGGAAAATATTAAAGATTGGACGGTTGCTTCAAAAGTTAATAAGGGATTATCTAAAGGTGTTGCATGGAATATTCTCGCAAAAGATTTTGATATAAATAAACATATACACAATATTGTAAAGTATAATCTTATCAGAGAATATGGTGAATTTTTACCAGAAGGTTTTCAGCCAAATAAAAAACCAAAAATTGAAATCAAACCAGTTCATCAAAATCCAATTTTTAAATAAAAAATAAAAAAATGAAAACAAACGAATTAAGAATAGGAAATTACATTATGTATGCTGATGTAATTTGTAAAGTAGAAGGATATAGCGGTGGTTTATTGCAAACCGATGGAGTATATACCAATGTATCAAAGTTTAATCCAATACGAATAGATCAAAAATGGTTAATTAAATTCGGGTTTGAAAAAGATGATCATGTTGATGAAATAGATGGAGTTTTATTTGTGCTATTTTATTTAGGCGATTATATAGTGGAGCATTGGATTAACGAAGATATGTTCAAGTTTACAGATGATTCAAATCTAAAAATCATAATACAAAACGTACATCAATTACAAAATTTGTATTTTTCTTTAACTGGTTATGAATTAGAAACTACAAATGTAATAGAACCCGGATTTCATTATTGTAATGATTTTAAAGAGCCTGACGGTGCATTATTTTTTTGTTCTATATGCGGTAAAAAATTATAATTATAAAAAGCAATCAAAATGAACATTAAAAATATTTTAAAACAGCCTATTAACAGAGTCCCTGTAAGCGCACAGTTTATTCATACTAAAAAAGTAGAACCTAAACCAAATATTAAGCCTTTGTCCGGTCCGCAAAACTATAACGAAAAAGACAGAGAAGTAGTTGAACGTTGGCTAAGCTTCTGCGCAATCGGAACATCAATGTTAGATGTCGGAACGAAAGCTTTATCGAATATGAACGTGATTCACAAGCGTGATGCTGTTTTTGATTTGGTTACGGCGTTCAAGCAATTGCGAAAGCACTTCTCAGGAAACGAGAACTTCGACCAGACCGAAAACGAAATGAACGATTTTCTGTTTACGTTTCTTCATCTTCCGCCCGACCAGCAGAAGCGAGTAGTGAAATTTCAGGAGTCGATTTTGAGGTAGGCGGATTGAGAATTATTTCAGGAGAAACATTTAAAGCCTTGCAAATATCCGTGATTGTCTCAATTGATAAATTTTGCTTTCCAGATTCATATCGGGTAATCGTAACACGGTCTTTTCCCATTAGTTCAGCCAACTGAACCATTGTTAATCCTTTTTCCTGACGAGCCTTTTTAAGAGCTTCTCCGACTTGCTTTTTGAAATTCATAAGGCAAAGATAATAAAATTAGTACAATATATTGTATAGTACATTAAATTGTACTATCTTTGAAAAACAAAACCGAATATTATGGAAAAGTCAGATATAGTATTTATTGAATATGATGGCAAAGGAAAGCCTTTTCAGGTTTACTTAAGAGATTTAACTGGCTACGACTTTTTTGTTAAAGATGGTATTTTAGAATGTAATTGGTGTTCTAGTAATATTCGTCCTTTCCTTTCGAAAAGAGCGAAAGCTAATACTGGTAGAAAACATAATGTTTGGTTTATTAGAAATAAACTAACAGCGGATTAACCCCCGCTTTTGGCGGTAAAAGAATACAAGATTATGGAAAATAAAAAAGAACAATGTGCTGAGTTTCCTTTTTTCGGAGCATCATATCCAGACGCTACCTGCATAGATGGTTTCTTATGGGATTTAGACAAATGCGACGAAAACGGACTTTATTCAAGCGGAGATAATCCACCTTGCCCCTTTTGCAATACCCAGGAATTTATTGATTATCATACAGACATTGACGATGAAGAATTGGCTAAAATGAATAATGATGAAAATCTATCTGAGCAAGATATAAAGGAAATTCTGGCCAGCAATAGAACCAAAAAAGATGCCATGAACCTGGCGACGTATATCAAAGAAAAGTATAATTCTTAACCCGTAACATTAAACCAAATAAATAATTAATTATGAATAACGCAGAGAAACCAGATTTTGAAAATTTAGCCAAAGAAATCCATCAATATTTCGACTTTAATAAAGTCCACAAAGCAGAGTTGGCGGAAGACTTATGGGAAGGAATGAGTACTTCTGCATATCGTAATTACGCAGTAACTGCCAAAGATTTGGACGATGAACATTTTGCAATTGTTGCGAATGATGCTGTAGAATCCTTCCTTTCTGCCGTATCTGCGGACAATTGGTATTGGTTGGTGAATCCGATTGAATTTGATGACAACGAAACCGATATTAACAAAAGGCACAAAATGAGAGTTGATTGGGAAAAAGCCGAATTCCGCACCTTCAAAAACCCTTACATTTTTATAAAAGAGTAAATAACAATTAAGCTATGAAAATTATAATATCCTCAAAAGAGTTAAAAAAGAAATTAAAAACAGTCGTTGAATGCCAACCCTCAAAAGTCGTTGTAGAGAATGATACAATATATTTCTTAAACAATGAATTACCATGCGAAAAAATAGAATTATCTCATACAGATGATGTCGAAGATTTCAACGTCTATTATGATGTTTTCCAATGGAAAAAGCTTTACAAGTATTTGAAATTATTACCACATCAGCCAATTACTTTGCTTTTAAGATATAATACTGAAACATCACTCATTATCGAAGCAATAGGAGAAGCTAGATTTAAACCTACTAAAATTAAAAGACACTAAACTTTAACCTATGAGCAAAACAAAGTTTACAAAAGTCGCAGTGAGTGAGATACTATTTAAAAAGGTTTCTGAATTGTTTGGAAACAAACCGCTCAAGATAAATGGAGATTGCATCGAATGGACGATGTCTAAAAACCAATGTGGATATGGAACACTAAAATACAAAGGAAAAGATCATAGAGCTCATAGATTTATTTATTCACTATATTATGAAAAAGATCTAGCTGACCTACATGTACTCCACAAATGTGATAATCCTAAATGTGTAAATCCCGAACACCTTTTTTTAGGCACACATAAAGAGAATATTGCAGATAAAGTCAGAAAAGGCAGAAGCAAAACTGGTAAAAGCTCTAAATATAGATTTGTTTCATACCGGAAGGATACAAATAAGTGGAGAGTAATTACAACATGTAATGGAAAAACTATTTCACATGGGCAGTTTGATAGTGAGGATGAAG
>WPCJ01102963.1_pt1 | contig 20910 bp, 16 predicted proteins | sample 5399831 | NCBI WGS metagenome assembly WPCJ01 (sample SAMN12869470, study PRJNA574797) | sludge metagenome | isolation source: wastewater treatment of pH10 | place: China:Beijing | collected 2019-05-20 | reverse complement strand
CAAAGAGTTTGAAAGTTTAGCGGACTGGTGATTGAGGGCCAACCGCAACCATCACGACACGCCAGACCAACTGACTCTACGTATAGCGTACCGGTGATTGTGGGCCAACCGCAACTGGCTGGCATAGAAGCTGTAGATGACGCCGAGTTTAGCGGACTGGTGATTGAGGGCCAACCGCAACGCCCGAACGCGCGTAAAGGAAAAGCGAACAAGTTTAGCGGACTGGTGATTGAGGGCCAACCGCAACCGATCCGGTGCGCGGTGCTGACGAGCTCAAAGTTTAGCGGACTGGTGATTGAGGGCCAACCGCAACCGTCTCTGGCGTCTCAACGAAACTGGCCGCAGTTTAGCGGACTGGTGATTGAGGGCCAACCGCAACTGGCGCGATAAAATCGCCATCGAGCTGATAAGTTTAGCGGACTGGTGATTGAGGGCCAACCGCAACTGCGGCGGATGCCGAACCCTCGTATCCATCAGTTTAGCGGACTGGTGATTGAGGGCCAACCGCAACGAGACCCGTCGCGCGCACGATGTCGTTCACAGTTTAGCGGACTGGTGATTGAGGGCCAACCGCAACGGGAGCGAGGCGCAATGACGCAGCTTTCGGAGTTTAATGGACAGTTCGGCGAAGGCCAACCTCAACCATGATGCCGATCTTGCTGTCCCGCCATCGAAACTACGGCAACTTCTGCAAGATTCGCCCCCTCACATCGCCTTCACACTCGCAATGAATCCCGTCACTTCGCGCTTCAAAATCTCCGCCTGCCGCGACAGGTCGACGGCGGCGTCGCGGGCGGCACTGGCCATGCGGCCGGTTTCGGACGAGGTGGACGAGATCTGGACGATATGGTTCGAGACATCCAGCGTTCCGCGCGCCGCATCCTGAACGCTGCGGGCGATGTCCTGCGTCGCATTGCGCTGCTGCGCCGTATCGACCTCGATCCCGGTCATGATCTCGCTGATCTCGGCGATGGTGTTGGAAATGCCGTCGATGGCGCCGCGGGTCTCGCTGGTGATGCCCTGGATATTGGCGACCTGCTGGGAGATTTCGCCGGTCGCCTTGCTGGTCTGATCGGCGAGGCTCTTCACCTCGGACGCGACCACCGCAAAACCCTTGCCGGCCTCGCCGGCCCGCGCGGCCTCGATGGTCGCGTTGAGCGCGAGAAGATTGGTCTGCGAGGCGATCGCCTGCACGAGTTGAACCACTTCACCGATCTTGTCCGCCGCCTCCGACAATGTATGGATCGTATCGCGGCTCTTGCGCGCCTGCGCGGCGACACCTTCGGCACGATGCGTCGCGTCGGTCACGCGGCGACTGATGGTCCCGATCGACGTGGTCATTTCCTCGGTCGAGCTGGCCACGGTCTGCACGCTGCTGCTCGCCTGGCTGGCGGCGTCGGCGACGGCATGCGCTTTCGATGTGGTGTCGTTGGCCGCCTGTGACAGGGTTTCGGCATTGCCCTGCAGATGGGTCGCGGACAGCGCGACCGTGTTCACGACATTGGTCACCTGCGCGTTGAAGCGTTGAATGGTTTGATCCAGATAGACGGCGCGCTCACCCTTGTGCTGGGCATCGCGCAATTCCTGCGCGGTCAGCCGCTCGCGCTCGATGCCATTGGTCTTGAAGACCTCGAGCGCGGCAGCGAGCAGACCGATCTCGTTCGACTTGCCCGACCCGGGAATGAACGTGTCGTATTTCCGGTTCGCCACTTCGCGCATCGCATGCACGATGGCGGCAAGCGGCCCCATGATCCCGTTGCGAACGACGAAGTAGGTCGTCAGGCACACGATCGATGCCAGCACGCCGATCGCGGCGCAGGCCATCAGGAAATAAGTGAACGCGGCCTGCGTCTGCTGATAGATCTGCATCGCCTGGTCGCGGCTCTCGCCGCTCAGAGCGCCGAATTGCGACGACAGCCGCGTGATCTCGTTGTTGAGATAGAGCACCGCGACGAAGCCGGTCCCGCCGCCAAAGGCCAGCAGCAGCAGCAAGGCCGCAACGACCGAGATAACCAGGAAGCGGATCGTGAAGTTGCTATCAGAAAACATCGGACCGGCCATGATGACGATTGAATGCGGCCGCGACTATCCCAAAGAAACGTCAAGAACTGATAAAATCACGCGCGCAAGATGAGTTGACTTTTGTCAATCGAGCATCATCGCAACGCCATCGAATGCGATCGTGCAAGCAGCGCGCGATCCGGTGCGTACTCAGTTCGGTTTGTCTTGCGCCTGCAGCAGGCGCTCGATGCGCGCCTCCTCGTCCGCGGACAGTCTGACGGTGTCGTCGCCGCCGCTTCGCGCATTGCGACGACGATTGTGCCACCACAAGGTCAGCGCGCCCGCGATCAGCACCAATGGCGTCAGCAGCCAGAGCAGCAGCGTGCGCGCCTCGAGCCGCGGCTTCAGCAGCACGAACTCGCCATAACGCGCGACCAGGAAATCCAGCACCTGCCTGTCGCTCTCGCCGGTGGCGATCCGCTCGCGCACCAGCAGGCGCAGATCGCGCGCCAGCGGCGCATCGGAATCGTCGATGGACTGGTTCTGGCACACCATGCAGCGCAGCTCCTTCGAGAGATGGCGCGCACGCGCCTCCTTCGCAGGATCCTGCATGATCTCGTCGGGCTGCACTGCATGAGCGGGCGAGCCGGCAAGCAGCGCGAAAGCCAGAACACCGGTCGCAATTCGCCGCATCGGCTCTACTCCGCCGCCTGCAGCGTCGCTGCGGATTTCGCTGGCTTCGGCGCACCCACGCGCAGCCGACGATCGGACAGCGACAGCACGCCGCCGAGCGCCATCAGCACCGGTCCCCACCAGATCATCAGCACCAGCGGCTTGTGATACATGCGCACCGCAACGGCACCATTAGCCGTGTCATCACCGAGCGAGATATAAAGCTGGCTCGCCCCGCGCGACAGCAGCGCCGCTTCGGTGGTGGAGGTCTGGCGCGCCGAGAAACTGCGCTTCGACGGCATCATCTCGCCGATCTCGTCGCCGCCGCGGGTGATGCGAAAACGCGCCACGCTCTCGCGATAGTTCGGCCCCTGGCGCTGGGTGATGTCCTTCAGCGTCAGCTCATAGCCGGCAAGCTTCGCCACATCGTTCGGCCTCAGCGTGCCGATGAATTCGGTATTCCATGTGCTCTCGCAGACGATGCCGATCAGCGCAACACCGAGCCCGGCATGGGCGAAAGCCGTCCCCCAGGCCGCGCGCGGCAGACCGACCGCACGCCGCAGCGACACGGCAAGCGGCAGCCGCCACAGCATGATGCGCTCGGCGATATCGATGACGGCGCCGAGGATCACGAACACCGCAAGCCCGATCGCCAGCGGCGCCAGCGCCGCGCCGCCTGATGTCCAGGCCCAGACCAGCGCAATGGCGAGCAGCGCCGCGATGCCTGCGGTGAGCAGCCGCTGCGCAACGCCGCGGAGATCACCGCGCTTCCAGGCCAGCAGCGGGCCGAACGGCACCGCCAGCAGCAGCGGCACGAACAACGGCCCGAAAGTGAGATTGAAGAACGGCGCACCGACCGAGATCTTGTCACCCGTCAGCATCTCCAGCGCCAGCGGATACAGCGTGCCGACAAAGACGGTGGCGCAGGCGGTGGTGAGAAACAGATTGTTCAGCACCAGCGCGCCTTCGCGCGAGATCGGCGCGAACAGCCCGCCCTGCTTCAGCGACGAAGCACGCCACAGATACAGCGTCAGGCTGCCGCCGATGAACACGCAGAGAATGACGAGGATGAACACGCCGCGCGAGGGATCAGTGGCGAAGGCATGCACCGAGGTGAGCACGCCCGAGCGCACCAGGAAGGTGCCGAGCAGCGACAGCGAGAAAGTGAGGATCGCGAGCAAGACGGTCCAGACCTTCAGCGCGTTGCGCTTCTCCATCACGATGGCGGAATGCAGCAGCGCGGTGCCGGACAGCCAGGGCATCAGCGAGGCGTTCTCGACGGGATCCCAGAACCACCAGCCGCCCCAGCCGAGTTCGTAATAGGCCCAGTAGGAGCCCATGGCGATGCCGAGCGTCAGGAAGATCCACGCTACCAGCGTCCATGGCCGCACCCAGCGCGCCCAGGCGGCATCGATGCGCCCCTCGATCAGCGCCGCGACGGCGAAGGAGAAGGAGATGGAGAAACCGACATAGCCGAGATAGAGCATCGGCGGATGCACGGCGAGCCCGATATCCTGCAATACCGGATTGAGGTCGCGGCCTTCCAGCGGCGCCTGCGCCATGCGCAGGAACGGGTTCGAGGTCGCCAGGATGAAGAGATAGAACGCCGCGGCGATCCAGCCCTGCACCGCCAGCACATGCGCGCGCAGCGACAGCGGCAGGTTGTTGCCGAACGCCGCCACCAGCGCGCCGAAGAAAGCGAGGATCGACACCCAGAGCAGCATCGAGCCTTCGTGGTTCCCCCACACGCCGGTGATCTTGTAGAGCAGCGGCTTGGCCGAATGCGAATTCTCGAACACATTGGCGACGGAGAAATCCGACCCGATATAGAGCGCCGTCAGCGCCAGGAACGACAGGCCGCAGAACAGAAACTGCGCCAGCGCGGTCGAGCGCGCCACATTCATCAGTGCGGTGTCGCGCAGCCGCGCGCCGGCCACCGGCACGGTCGACTGGATCAGCGCCAGCGCGAGCGCGAGGATCAGTGCGTAATGTCCGGCTTCCGCTATCATCGCGTCACGCTCGGCTTCGCACCGGCCGTATCGGCGCTGGTCGTATCCTGCGAGACCACCGGCTTGCCGCCCTCGCCTTCCTTCCAGCGGCCCTGCTTCTTCAGCGCATCGGCCACTTCCTTCGGCATATAGGTCTCGTCATGCTTGGCGAGCACAGTGTCGGCCTTGAACACGCCATTGGCGTCGAGCGAACCTTCGGCGACCACGCCCTGTCCCTCGCGGAACAGGTCCGGAAGAATGCCCTTGTAGTTCACCGGAAGCACCGCGCCGCCGTCGGAGACCTTGAAGCTGACAGCAAGATTGTCGCCGCGTTGCAGGCTGCCCTGCTCCACCATGCCGCCAAGACGGAAACGTTTGCCGGCCGGAATCTGCTTCTCCGCCGCCATGGTCGGCGTCGAGAAGAAAACGATGGAGTCACGCAGGGCATTCAGCACGAGGCCGGCCGCGATCGCCAGGATCGCCAGCGCTCCACCTATCATCGTCAATCGTCGCTGCTTGCGTGTCATGTTGAACTACCCGTCCAGCCCTGAATCTTTAAGGCCGTCATTCAGCTTGCGCAGCCGCTCGGCATCGCTGCCGACCGCCTGTCTTGCATCTGACAGCGCGCCCTTCGCCTTGTCGCGCTCGCCGAGCACGAGATAGGCGCGCACCAGGCGCAGCCAGCCATCCACATCGCTGCCGTCCTGCTTCAAACGCGTTGCGAGACGATCGACCATGCCCTGGATCATGGCGCTGCGGTCCTCGGCATTCATGTCCTGCGCCGCTGCAACGGTCTCCTGCGGCAAGGCAGGCAGGTCCGGGCCCTTGCCGCCCACCCGCGCCAAAGCCGCGCTCAACAGCGGACGCCACGGCGCATCGGCCGGGGCCTTTTCGAGCATCCCGCGCCAGATCGTGGCCGCGTCGGTGCTGCGGCCATCCTGCTCGGCGGCCAGCCCGAGGAAATAGCGCGCCTTCACCTCATCGACGTCCTGCGCGACGGCGCGATCGAATTCCGCCTTGGCGTCCGCAGTGATCACGCCATTGGCCGCCATGGTCATCGCCTCGCCGAGATCGGCGCGGTGCGCGGCGCTGTCGCCGCCGAAGGTGATGATATTGCGATAGGCGCGCACCGCATCGTCGTGGCGGCCGATCCGCGCCAGCACTGGCGCCAGCACACTCCAGCCGCGCGCATCGCTGGGGTTCTTTTCGAGATGCGCCTCGACCTGCGCGATCAGGCTGACGACGGACTGATTGGGGCCCGGCGCCTGTTGGCGCGAGGCCAGCGGCATGTCCGGCAGTTGCGGCGAGCCGAGCGGCAGATAGACGCCGACGGCAATCAGCGGCAGCCCGATCAACGCCATCAGCGACACCGCCTTGCGCAGGCGCGGCGCGTTGCCCGTCGCACTCTTGCCATCGGCATCCGCGGCAGCCAGCAGCCGGCGGCCGATCTCGACCCGCGCCGCCTCGGCTTCGGCGGGCCCGATCAACCCGGCTGCGGCATCCCGCCCGACTTCGGCAAGCTGGTCCTTATAGACGGCGACCTCGGTTCCCCCCGTCGTCGCGCTCTTCCGGCCAAGCGGCAAAAGCACGGCGAAAGTCGCCGCGGCGGTCATCAAAGCGAACACAAACCATAAGGCCATCAATGGGTTCCGACGCACCTTCGAGTCGATCTAATCGACGTCCGGGGCCGGTTACACCATGGCCGTTCCCCTCGCGCAATTGACTTTTATGCCATCGCGTCGGGCGGGATATTGCTCTGGATCAAGAAGCGGCATCCGCGGGGCCGCAAATGGCACCGAAGCCATCGTCAGGTCGCCGACGGGACGAACGGGATCAATCTCGGCGTGGCGTGAACGGTCCCGCCGGCGCCTGCCCAATGAGCGACACGCAGACAAGCGCGGCAATCGCGAACCAGAAGGTCAGCCAGAAACCATCGATATAGGCCAATGTGTTGGCCTGCCGCTGCACCATGCTGGAGAGCGTTCCCACGCTGCGCGCCAAAGCAAGACCTTCGCCGTGATGCCCGAACAAGGCATTGAGCTTGGCAAGCAAGCCCGACACATCCGCATCGCCGCTGGCGACATGAAGTCCCAGCAGATTGGAGTGGACCTGTTCGCGCACGCGCAGCCAGGTCGCCATCAGCGCGATACCGATTTCGGCGCCGCCGAGGCGCATCACCTGGATATAGGCCGCAAAGGCGGTTGCACTGGTCGGATCTGAATTGGACAGGGCAATGATGATGATCGGCAGCAGCGTGAAGGACTGTCCGAGCGATTGCAGCAGAACCACAGGGACGAAGTCGGACAACGACCAGACCGATGTCAGCATCGTTCCAAGGAGCGCCGCGGCCGCAAAAGCAGCGAGACCGATGATCAGGGTGAGCTTCACGTCATAGCGACGGATCAGATAGATCGACAGCGGCAGCAACACGATCATCGGCATGACGCCGCAGAGCAGAAACAGCGCACCGGACTGAACGGGCTTCAGTTGCGCGATGTTGCTCAGGAAATTCGGTGCCAGCGACGAATTGGACAGGCTCGTCATCGAATAGAGCAGGATGGTCAGGAGCGCGAGGCCGATATTGCGCGATAGCAATACCTCGGCATGAGCCCAGGGCCGCCGCACCAGTGTCTCGTTGATAAAGAAGCAGACGACGAGCGCCACGCCTCCTCCGATCAGCGCAACGATCGTCCCCGATCCGAACCAGTCAAGCCGGTTGCCCTGATCGAGACCGGCATAGATCATGGCCACGCCGGAGCCGAACAGCAGCATGCCGCCCCAATCTGCCTCGCGGAGCACAAAAGTATTGATCGGCTCGCGCGGCGTTCCGAGATAGACGCACAAAGCGAGCAGCGGCGCGATGATCACGTCCTGCCAGTAGATCCACTGCCAGCCGAGATGCTCGACGTAAAAGCCGGTCAGCGAAACACCCGCATTCAGCGTGAAACCGACGCGAATGGCATAGATGGCGATCGCCGGCAGCCACCACTTCATAGGCAGATTGCGAAAGATGATGAGCAACGTCGCGGGAACGAAGGTGCCTAGCAGCAGGCCGTGGATAATGTGAGCGACAAGCAGGACATTGTAGTCGCGCAGTAGCGGGATCAGCAGCGAGAGTGCTGCATAAACCAGCGCGGGTATACCGAGGACGCGGCGCAGGCCGAACACCGTTGCGAGCCACGCCACCGCAGGCGCGATGAATATCTGCGACGCGGTGCCAGCGGTGGAGAGCCACGCCCCCTCGTCGAAACTCAGCGACAGGCCGCCGCGGAGATCTGGCAGGCCGAGCGAAAACAGGCGCGTGTCCACATTGGCCAGCAACGCGCCGAGGAGGACGGCCCCGACCGCGAACAGCGGATGCAGCGACACACCGCCGGTCGAGACCGGACCGGCCCCGATGACCTGGCTGCCGACGGGGCTGGCCGCGGTCATTTGTCCGCAGCCTGAGTGGTATCGATACGGGCAGTCACCGACATGCCGGGCAGCAGCCGGCTCAGCAGCGGTTGATCCTTGTCGAACTGAATGCGGACAGGGACGCGCTGGACAACCTTGGTAAAATTGCCGGTGGCATTGTCCGGCGGCAGCAATGCGAATTGCGAGCCCGATGCAGGCGCAATACGCTCGACGCGGCCGCGCAGCGGCTGGCCCGTAAACGTGTCGACAACGATCTCCACCGGCTGGCCGGGCTGCACGCGCGTGAGCTGCGTCTCCTTGAAATTCGCCACCACATAGACATCGGGAAGCGGCACCACGCTGATCAGGTTGGTGCCGATATTGACATAGTCGCCCGCCTGAACCTGGCGTTCGCTGACCACGCCGTCGAACGGCGCCACGATCGTCGTATAGCCGAGCCTCAATGTGGCGGCATCGCGCGTCGCCTTGGCCCCGAGAAGATCGGCAGCACGCTGCTTCCTGGTGCCGTTCAGCACTTCGAGCTGGTGCTTCTGCGCCGCAATGAGCGCCCTGCTCGCCCGGACATCGGCCTGTGTCTTCGCCTGGGCGGCAATCGCCTGTTCAAATCGCTGGCGCGTTCCAGCTTCGCTCTGGCTGAGGGATTTCTGCCGCTCCAGCTCCTGCTCGGCCTGGACGTCCTGGGCCTCCGCGGATGCACGCTGCGCTTCGGCCTGCGCAATGGTCGCATATTGGAGTTCGATCTGGTTGGCGAGATTGTCCAGCGCCGCCTGCGCACCCGCCACGCCCGCTTCGGCCTGTGCAAGCTGCGCCTCATAGTCGGCCCGATCGATCTGCAGCAACAGGTCGCCCGCCTTGACACGCTGGAAGTCGTTCACAGCAATCGACTTGACCTCCCCCGCCACCCGGCTCGATAGCCGCGTGGTCTGCGCACGGATATAGGCATCGTCGGTCGATTGTACCGCGCGATTGCCGATCCAGATGTCCCAACGCAGCGTCGCCACGATGACGAAGCCCACCGCAACCACCAGAGCCAGAACCGGTAACGCCAGGCGACGCAAGGTGGAGGTTTCAGGGGCGGGATCAGCCGGCTGCGCGGGCGTCGGCTGCGGAGGGGGCTGGACCTGGGGCATCGCGTCCTCGATTCGGTTGGATGTTCCGAATGAATGCCTACAGCTCGCATATTACAAGGTCGCGGTCAGCCGTGCAGTCGCCACAACACCAGGCGGTGATCGACCGCATCCCAATCACCGGCCGAACCATCGCCTGTTCGCCGAGCGGCCCGAAGCCGTCATTGCTCCCCTCGGGCAAAACTCGGATTGCAAAAGTACCGCGCAGCTAACCTCGAAGGGATTTCCCGCTCAGCCGCCAGAGCCCCTGGTCGCTCGTGGACACGGCAACGGCGCCGTTCTTGATGGCCTCCAGCACATGGCTGCGATCGCAGACGAAACCCGACGCAATGATCGGAGGCATCGCCTTGCGATGCTGGGCTGGCACGTAAGACAGCATTGGCGCCGGCATCAGCTGCACCAAATTCGGCTCACTCTGCGCCAACGCAGCGACGCTTCTCGGAAAATTGGAGCGATCCGTCACGAAGACTTTCTGGATTGCAACCAATCCCGATTTCTTTGCACGCTGGATCGTCGCCACCCGCGTCGAGACGACGCCTTTGGCGCCGATCTCGACGAGATAGTCGACACCACCCTTGTCTTGCGAGAGACCATCGCAACTGTCGATGTTCACAACAGGATATTTGTTGGCATCGACGAGCGACTTGATCACCGCCCCGAGTTTCCGCAACTCGAAATTTGCAACGATCGCTATTTCAGCCTCGCCGCCGAGGAAATCCTCGACGAGCTCGGAGCCATAGAGCGTTGCGATCACCGGGTGCCGTGTCAGGCGTAAAGCCAAGGATTTATCCATGACCCCAATCTAAATTTATGTGCCGACTTTGTCACTCAATCCAAGCTTCCCGGGATTTAGAATGTTCTTTGGATCGAGCGCAGCCTTGATCGTCTCAAGCACCGGAAACGCTGTGCCGAGCGAATCCGCCATATAAGGCGCACGCAGCAGTCCGACGCCGTGATGATGGCTCAGCGTGGCACTATATTTGATGATGACCGCATTCGCCGCATCCCAGGCCTGCCGGTACCACTTCTGACGGTTCTCGACCTCGACTTCACCGCGCAGCGAGAAGTAGAGACAGGCCCCGTCGACATAGGCATGCGATTGATGGGCCGACCCCGCCAGTGTACCGGGAACAGAGTTGATCGCCTGCACGACCTCATCATAGATCGCCGGCAGATCGCGCCACGGGCCGATCATTTCCAGCGTGTCAGCCACGAAGCCAGGGCTCGGCGTAAAGCCTTCGGCGCTCTTGCCGGTGAGATAGCGGGTATCGAGCCAGCGCTCCAGGATCGCATCGCTTTCCAGCTTTTCGCCAAGCTCCGCGCATGCCTTGTCGCTGATCGCCATCACGGCGTCGACCATCTCCTTTGGTCCTTCGTCGGCCACCAGCAGAACATTGCTCTTGGGCATGCCGAACTGCACACCGCTTTCCAGCTCGTCATAGAGACGTAGCGCAGCCGGATTGGCACCGCGTTGCATGATCTGGCGGCAAGCTTCGAGACCGATCGCGAAGGTCTTGAATCCGTAAGCGATGGCGCGGCCATAGTCAGGCAACTGATGCAGCTTGAAGCGGATTTTGACGACGACGCCCAGCGTGCCTTCGGAGCCGATGAAGAGCTGCAGCAAATCGGGCCCAACCGCCGCACGCGAATAGCCGCCGACCGTGATCAGGCGACCATCGGCGAGCACGACATCCATGCCGAACACCATGTCCTCGATCTTGCCATAGCGCGTCGAGAGCTGGCCTGCGCCGCGGCAGGCAACCCAACCGCCCACGGTGCTGATGCCGAAGGACGACGGCCAATGCCCCATGGTCATCTTGTAATCGCGCTGGATCGTCTCCTCGAAGACGTCACCGAACATGCCGGCCTCGACCTCGACAATCTGGCTCTGCGCATCGAAGCCGACGAGCTTGTTGAGATCGCACAGGTCGAGCACGATGCCGCCGCGAACCGGAAGGGCTGCGCCGGTAACGTTGCTGCGTCCCGCCGATACGGTCACGGGAATCGCCGCAGCATAGGCAATGCGCATCACGCCTTGCACCTGCTCCACCGACGACACGCGAACGACGACCGCGTTCGGCGTTGCCGGCTTGCCGGCGGTTTCCGTCATCATCGAACCTGCCCACCAATCGCGGGTCCAGGCCACGACATCGGGCGTGTCGGTGATGACGTGGTCGGCGACCTTGCGCAGCGACTCAATGATATCGGCTCCGACAGCGACCGGATCGCGCTGCAGGCCGGGCGTCGCCGACGTTTCTTTCACGCGTGCGACATAGGCCGGCGGCGTATGTGCGCCGACGACATATCGGCCACGATTGTAGCCACGGCGAACGGCATCTTTGCTCAGCATTTCTTACACTCCTAGAAGAATGGATTTTTCGCGCGCAACGCTGGCGGTGTAGTCCGCCACCTGCTGCGCAATGATCTGTTCGGACAGTCCGAGTTCGGACTGCAATATCTTGCCGACGCGCATGGCGGCGCGCGCCGATGCATCGCGTGCGTTCATGCGCGCCCGCATGCGGCGCGACAGCACGTCATCGACGGTACCCGCCATTTCATGGCGCACGGCGTAGATTACTTCGGCCTCGCTATGCGGCAGGCCTTCGACGATCGGCGCAGCGGACGCCGGATCGGCCTGAAGGATATCGCTGACAAAGCGCGCTTCGGTGCCATAGCGCTCGCCGAGATGCGCCTGCAGGCCGCCCGTCGCAGTGATCGCCTGGGCGTCGTAACCGGCGGCGCCGAGCAGATAGGCCTTCTTGGTCTGACACCTGCCGCTCTTCCCGATCACCTTCTGCGCCGCATCGATGGTCTGTTCCGCCATGTGCCGCGACGTCGTCAGCTTGCCGCCCACGATAGTGATCAACCCGTCGTCCGCAGTATCGATCTTGTGGTTGCGCTTGACTTCGAGCGTCTTGCCACCCGGCGGCGCCACCAGCGGCCGGCATCCGGCGATGCTGCCGACGGCATCCTCGGGACGAAGATCCGTCTTCAGCGCCGAGCGCGCGCCGTCCAGCAGAAAATCGAGTTCCTCGCGCGTGCAATGCACATCGTCGAGATCGCCCTGATAGTCTTCGTCGGTCGTACCGAGATAGGAGACATTGCCCCAGCGCGTGATCGTCGCACGACGGCTGCGGCCTGGTACAGGGATCGTGACCGTGCAGTCATTGCGAATCTTCAGCCAGGGTATCGCGACATGCACGCCCTTGGCCGGACGGATTTCGAGCTTGCGCTCTTCGCCCTTCTTGATGCCGCTCCAGTCGCGCAGCCAGACGCCCGTTGCCATGACGACCGCGGCAGCCCGGACGGTGATCTCGCGTCCGTCAGCCTGAACCACCGCGCCGGTGACCTTGCCGTGATTGTTGCGTGTGATCTCGACGGCCTTGGTGTGGTTGGCAATTGCCGCACCGTGATAGGCCGCGGTCCGGGCCAGATTCAATGTCAGCCGCGCATCATCGACGCGTGCATCGAAATACATCAAGCCGCCGATCAGATTGTCGTCCTTGAAGGTCGGGCAATGCGACAGCACCTCGGCCTTGCTGAGACGCTGATGCAGAATGCCTTCGCGCCAGCCACCGGCGAGATCATAAGTCCATAACAGGCTTTCGAAAGCTCTCGCGAGGCGCTTGTCGAAGACGCCGTCCTTCTCGAGGATCGGAAACAGGAACGGCAATCGCTGCACCAGATGCCGCGCATTGCGGCGCAGCCTCTGGCGCTCCAGCAGGGAATGGCGAACCAGACCGAGATTGCCCTGCTCGATATAGCGCAGGCCGCCATGCACCATCTTCGACGACTTTGACGATGTCCCCGATGCGAAATCGTCTTTCTCGACGAGCGCCACGCGGAAGCCGCGCAAACTCGCATCGAGCGCGGCATAGGCGCCGGTCACGCCGCCCCCGATGATCAGGATATCGAACTGATCGCTCTCCAGCCGGGCCAGATGCTCGCTGCGAACAAAGCCGAGAGGCGCCACGCCGATCATATCGGCGCGGTCGCGGTTGGGCTTCAGCGAAGGAAGGAAGTTCATCATCTCGTATTCCGTCTAGTGCTCACCGAACACGTTGGCATGTTCGAGCTCGGATTTGATGCGCGCATGCCAGAGCGAACGACGTTCGTCGCGCATGTCTGCCTGCATCTTCGGTTCGAAGACCTGCTCATCCGCTGCGAAAGCCGTGCTGCGCGGGATGTCATCCCAGAACAGGCCGGAGGATCCGGCGAGATAGGCCGCGCCGCGCAACGTGGCGCGCGCCGTGTTGGGCTTGCGGCGGATGGGCACGCCGATCAGATCTGCCTGCATCTGTAGCAGCGGATCGCTGGCGGACAGGCCGCCACCGACGATCAGCTCCGCAATATCGACGCCCGATACATCACGATCGGATTCGAGACAGCTCGCAACGGAATGCGCGATCCCTTCGAGAATGGCGTAGGCCACTTCGGGCCGGGTCGATGCCATCGAGATGCCGGTCAGCGAGGCACGTGCATTCGGCTGCATGTCGGGTGTCCGCAAACCGGTGAGCGCCGGAATGAAGGTGACGCCTCCCGACGACTGAACCTCGGCTGCGAAGCGGCTGATGTCAGTCGCATTGTCGAACCAGCGCAGCTTTTCGCAGACCCAATCGAGCGCTGAACCCGTGGTGGCAGCGAATGTCTCGACGGCGAATTGCGATTGATCGTTCCGGCGACGGGCAACCATGGTCGTGGTGCCGGCAAACAGACCAGCCTTGGCTGGCTGCTCCGGCCCGATGATCAGGTCCACAAAGCTGCCGGTGCCGTGGATGCACATGGCCTGCCCGCGGTCGAGGCAACCGAGACCGATGGCTCCGGCATGCTGGTCGCCCATGCTCGCCAGAATCGGAACGTCGATCCCGAGCAGATCCGCATTCGTTCGGCCGAGATCATCCGCGTCCGATCGCAGCTCCGGCAACAGCTCCTGTGGAAATGCCAGCGCGTCCAGCCAATCGCGTTGATAGCGATGCTCGGCGAGAACATAGGCGCCGGCCGATGTCGCATTGGTCGGCGTGGTCACATAGATGCGATCCCGCGTCAGATGCCACAGCAGCCAGGTATCGACCGTACCGAAACCCAATCGCTTATCAGCGAATGCTTTCGCGACCTCCGGCGTTTCCCGAATATGCCGCGCAGCCCAGAGATAGGGGGAGCGCACACCGCCCGCCCGTCCGACCTGCTTCGCGAGGATGGAATCCCAGACAGGCGCCAGTTTGTTCAGTTCACCGACATAGCGCGTGTCCTGCCAGACCATGGCGGGCACGAGTGCCCGCCCAGTGTTCTTGTCCCACAACACAGCGGTGGCCCGCTGTGTTGCAATCGCCATGGCGACGATCCTCTGTCCGGCCTGCGACGCCTGCGCGATGGTGGCACGACAGGCTGCCACGGTCTTCTCGAGGATGGCGTTCGCATCCTGCTCCACGACACCCGGCCGCGGCGTATCCACCTCAAGCGGCAGATATTCGAGGCAGGATACATCGCCATCGGCGGAGACCGTCGCGGCACGGGTGCCGGACGTTCCCTCGTCGATCGCCAGGATCACGTCTTTGAGCTGTTTGGCCATCACGACTTCGACGGCTGCAGCGCGGCGTTGACGTAAGGCTTGTCATCCGCGAATTGCGGCGCGCCGGCCTCGTTGTCCGGATTGATCGTGGTCCGGGTCGGATCCCACTTGATCGAGAAGCAGATGATGCTGGCGATCAACGGAACGGCGGACAGGATCAGGAAGGTGTGGTTGAGGCCATACCATTCACGGAACAGCGGGAAGACCAGAAGGCCCAGCGCAGCACCGATGGATCCCATGGCGCCGATGACGCCATTGGCGCCCGCCCGAAGCTCGCTGCGGAACGACAGCGACGACAGGCTCTTGCCGTTCGCACCGGGACCACCGGAGTGGAACAGGATGAACAGCGAGGGCACGATCGCCGCCAGCCAGATCGGCATCTTGTCGCTGAACAGGCCGAGGATGAGCAGCATCACGAACACCGCCGCGAAGCCGACGGCCGACGCGATGCGCAGGCCGAACACGCGCCCGATGGTCGGAGACAGGAAGCCACCGAAGATGCCGAACACGTTGAACATCAATGCACCGAGCGTTGCATAGACGAAGTCCTTGCCGAACAGCGCAGCGCTGATCAGCGGCAGATACCAGCCGACAGCGAAATACTGGATAGATTGTCCAATCTGGACTGTCGCCGCAAGGATCGTGCGCGGCAGATAGACGCCGCGGAAGATCAGCAGGATGTTTGCAACGCCGCGACGCGCCTGGTTGAGCACCGGAATGCGGTCTTCAAGCGGAGCGGCCACGAAGTTCTGACCATAGATGCGGGTCATCGCGATGGCCGCCTCGTCCAGACGCTCCTTGCGCGCCAGCCAGATCGGGCTTTCGACGAGCAGCGAATATTGCAGGACCAGAATGATGACGGCGAACACCGCGGTTGCCGCCACCGAGTAACGCCAGATCGTGTCGCCCACGTCCCACGAGAAGAACAGCAGCGCGAGCAGCAGGTTGGTACACACAGCCGTGTACCACATACCCTGCCAGGTATTGAGGCGGCTCTTGAAGCGCGAGGGTGTGAACTCCGCAAGGACAGCCATGGCAATCGCGAAATCGATGCCATAGGCGGCGCCAACGAAGAAACGGCCGACGATGATGGTCTCGAAATTCGACGCAAACACCACGAGCAGCGCGCCGATGATCGCCAGCACTTTGGCAGTGACCAGAGGCGCCACCCGCCCCCAGCGATCGGCCATCCATCCGCCGATCGGATTGAAGGCGATGGCGACCCACGATGCGAAGGATGTCAGCAGCGCGACCTGTCCGGCCGTGAGCTGCAGATTGCGCGTCATCGGTCCGAGCCCCGCGCTTAGGGCCGAATTGGCGAAAGCGTCGAGAAACAGTCCACCCAGCGCGAGCCACCAGATGACGCCGGCGCGGCCGTTGATGCCCGTGCGTGAATCGACGAACGACAGGATGTCGTCGACGCCGCGTAGTCTCAATGTTGTTGATTGCACTTGTCTTCCTCCCCAGAATTTTGATCTGTAAGGAGGTCAAAGCAAAGTACAGACGTGCAAGATGACCATCTTACAGACAGTCTTAAATCTTGCTTCTGTGCAAACACGCTAGGATGCGCCGCCGGGCTTGTCAACGCATCGAGCGAAATAACTCATGCTCGCCGTCGCTGACACCACGGGAATCTGCGGGCAACCACATGCCCGCTTCATGCGGCGAGCGGCCGGACACTCAGGATCGTGTGCTGCCTCAGCCGGCCTTCTTCGGCTTCTCGATCACCACCATCGCCTGTTCGGCGGCACGGGTCATCAGGGCGGCATATTCCTGGCCGAACAGCACATGGCAGAAGCGGATCGCGGTCTTGGCCTGCATCTGGCGATAATTGCGCACGCGGCTGTCGCCGGCGCGCAGCGACTGCACCAGCGCCTCGGTGGATTTCTCGACATATTGCTGCAGGTCGGAATAGGTCCGCAGCGTCACTTCGTTGATCGCCAGCTCGCTCGCATAGGTGCGGCAGACCGCGACGAAGTTGATCATGGCGACGACTTCCTCGACCTCGGAGGGATCGATCGCCGCGGTCGGCGCGATCTCCTTGTCCGGGCGCTGGCGCAGCAGGCGGCGCACGCGGCCCGGGACGCTCTCGATTTCCGACTGCAGCGTCGAGGACACCTCCACCCGGATCGCCGCCATCTGGCGGCCCCACATGCTGTCATTGCGCATGTCGAGCTCGGTGCGCAGGCCGCGAACGCCGTCATGGGCGATCTTGAGATGTTCGGGCGCGTTCTCGAACTGGCCGCGGCGGATTTCCGAGCGAAGAATGACCGCGACATTGTGCAGATCGGCCAGCGCCATGGTGACGGCCACGCCATAGGGCGTCCCGGCGACGCGGACCTCGTCGTCGGATGCCGCGATCTTCACGGCAATGCGGATGATCTGCCACGGCGCAGCGAGCCGCTGCATGATCAGCGACAGCGCGAACGGCAGCACCTGGGGCGTGGTCAGCGCCGGCACGTTGAGCGCGCTGTTGATGGATGCGACCTGGGCGTCGCCGAAGCTGCGCAGGACGCTCGGCAGCTTGCCGGCGAAGGCGTCGAGTTGCTCACGCGCCTTCAAGGCTGCACCGATGGCCGGGAGATCCTCCACCGCATGGGTCGGCCCGATACGCGCGGCACGGCCGCCGTCGCCACCGGACACGACATTGGCGATGGCGCCCGCCGCCGCCTGCTGGAATTTCTTCACCGCGCGCTCGACGGCAGCGGCATTGTCGGACGCATCCGCGATGGCGGTTTCGAACTCGCGCACGGCATCCGCGGCATCGCGCTCCAGCCACTGCCAGACCGGCAGCAGCGACGGCCGGCGGATCTGCCCCGGGCGCACCGCCTGCACGCCATCGACCAGGAATGGCTCCAGCGACCTGAATACGAGGCGCGAGGGATCCTCGACCCGCGGCCGTACCGCATCCTCATTGCCGCGCATCACGCCGCGCAGCAATTCCAGCACAAATTGTGCGACTTTGACGTCCTCGCCGCGTTCGATCGCGCGCTCGTATTCGCGCAGCAGAAGCATCTGCGACTGCTGAGGCAGTTGCGCAAGATAGTCCCGGAGACGATCGATGGAGGTCTTGTTCATAAGGCCCAGAAATCAGCACTCGCCGGCGCGTTCAAGACCGAAAGCGGCCACCGGATTTTATAGCCACCTCGTCGTTAAGAACCCGTTGAGGATGTGGCTCAGGCAGCCGCCGCCCATGCCCCTTCCGGGCTCTTGCAGGCGGTGCCGCGAGCCGACTTGATGTCGCCATTCACCGTGATGGTGTGGGAGAAGCCGCGGCATTGCAGGCCCTTCTGGCTGTAGACGGGGCCGGCGACGATATTGCCATAGCGCCCGCTCTGGTCGTTGCGCCACGGCACGGGGGCGCCGGGCGCGCCGCGGTCAAGCGCGGTGAGCTGGGCCTCATAGGCCAGCCGGCGGTCCTCGTCATTGAGCTGGGCACCGAGCTTGGCGCCGATCAATCCGCCAAAGGCCGCATTGGTCACGGCCGCCGCGGCGTTTTCCTCGGATAGGCCAACGGCCGACTTGGTGCTGCTATAGGCCCGCGCGATCGTATCGGTGCCAAAACCGTTGCCAAGGCTCAGGCTGCCATCCGATGTCGTCACGTCACAACCGCCCAGCGCCAGCGCGACAGCGGCCACACAGAGCAGGTTGATCTTGACCATGGACGGGACCCTCGGACGCAAAACAGGGGATTAACAAACGCCAAAGTGGTTACGAACGGGATAATTCGGGCGAGATCGGGGCGCGCGCAACGGAACCTAGACCCCCGGCAACACCAGCTCCGCCCGGAGGCCGCCGATCGGCGCCTGGCCCAGCGTCAGGCTCCCGCCATAGAGCGCGGCGAGATCCACCACGATCGACAGGCCAAGACCGGAGCCCGGCTTGGTTTCGTCGAGCCGCCGGCCGCGGCGGGCGACCTGGGCGCGTTCGTCATCGGACAGTCCGTTGCCGTCGTCATCGACCACGATGCGCAGCTTCGGCGACGGGTCGCCGGGGTCCGCCCGCTCCACCTCGACGGCGATTCTGACGTGATGATCGGCCCATTTGCAGGCATTGTCGACGAGATTGCCGACCATCTCCTCCAGATCCTGCTTTTCGCCGCGGAATTTCGCCGAGCCGTCCGCTGCCAGATCGATGTCACAGCCGCGATGGATCTTCTCCATGGTCCGGCACAGCGCCTCCAGCGCCGGCGCCACCTCGGTGACCGTGCCGATGATGGTGACGCGCGCCGCAATGCGCGCGCGTTCGAGATGGTGGGTGAGCTGATCGCGCATCACATCGGCCTGCTCCAGCACCTTGGCGGCCAGCGGATCGGCGGCATGACCATTGGCGCGCATTGCCGCGGCCTCGTTGACGATCACCGACAGCGGCGTCTTGATGGCATGGGCGAGATTGCCGACATGGGTGCGCGCGCGCTCGACGATGGCGCGGTTGGCATCGAGCAGTGCATTCATCTCGCGCGCCAGCGGCGCCAGCTCGACGGGATAGCGATCCTCGAGCCGCTCCGCGCGGCCGGAGCGGATGTCGGCGATGGCTTCGGACAGGCGCTTCAGCGGTGCAAGGCCGAAGCGGACCTGGAACAAGGTGGTCAGCGCCAGCACGATGGACAGCGCCGCAAAGGTGCTGCCGAGATAGTAGTCGAAGGCGCGGGTTTCCTCGAAAATCTCCGTCGCATCGCCGGCGACGCTGATGCGGAACTTGCCGTCGGCGCCGAGGTCGACCGGCCGCTCCACCATCCGCAGATGCTGCCCCTCGGGCCCGTCCACGTAACCGAGCCGGACACCGGAGGTCGTGAGCTCCGCCCCCCGATCCTCGAGCTTGGGCAGCTTCTTGTCCCACAGCGAACGCGAGGCACGGATTTCGGTCTTCTCGCCGTCGGTCGGCGCGATCTCCCAGTACCAGCCGGACAGCGGCAGTTCGAACAGCGGCTCGCCGAGCGATGGCGATTGCTGCTCCCCCGGCTCGGGCGGCGACGCGACTTCGGCGACCAGCGTGCGCAGATACAGATTGAGCCGGCGATCGAAGGAACGTTCGGTGGCGCCGCGATAGACCGAGGACAGGATGAAGGCGGTGACGACGAGGATCACCACCACCCACGCCGTCGCCGTGAGAAACAGGCGGGTGGCGAGCGAGTTGGTCGTCGTCACGGCATCAGACCATGGGCCATCACGCCCCCGCCTGCGGCGGCGTCAGGAGATAGCCGAGCCCGCGCACGGTCTGGATGATATCGACGCCGAGCTTCTTGCGGATACGGCCGACGAACACCTCGATGGTGTTCGAGTCGCGGTCGAAATCCTGATCGTAAAGATGCTCGACCAGTTCGGTGCGCGAGATCACGCGCCCGGTGTGGTGCATCAGATAGGACAGCAGCCGGTATTCGTGCGAGGTCATCTTGATCGGATTGCCGGACACGCTGACGCGGCCTGTGCGCGTATCCAGCGCCACCGGTCCGCAGGTCAGCTCGGATTGCGCATGGCCGGTCGAGCGCCGCAGCAACGCACGGATGCGCGCCAGCACTTCTTCCAGATGGAACGGCTTCGCCACGTAATCGTCGGCGCCGGCATCGAAGCCCTGCACCTTGTCGCTCCAGCGATCCCGCGCCGTCAGGATCAGCACCGGCATCACGCGATGATTGCGGCGCCACGCTTCCAGCACCGAGATGCCGTCCATCTTCGGCAGGCCGATATCCAGCACCACGGCGTCATAGGGCTCACTGTCGCCGAGGAAATGCCCCTCCTCGCCATCGAAGGCGCGGTCCACGACATAGCCGGCATCTGTCAGCGCCGTTGTGAGCTGACGGTTGAGATCGGGATCATCTTCGACGACGAGCAGACGCACTTCAGGTTCTCCACGTTCACATGCCGAGTGGAGCCCCCGGCGGGTGAACGCCAAATGAATACCGGCGCTTACCGATATTACTTTTTCTTCACGCCCTCTTTGGCCAATACCGCTCTGGCCAGTTTTTCGATCATCCCGGGCGCATCCTGCCCGGTGACGGTGCTGACCTTTTCGCGGGTCCGGCCGCTGATATAGACGCCTAGCACGCCGAACCGGAACCCCCAATAGGCCACCAGCAGCGCGGTCGCATTGACCAGCGTATTGATGGTCTGGATGTCGCCGGTCCAGAATTCGTGCATCA
>WPCJ01283564.1_pt1 | contig 20911 bp, 16 predicted proteins | sample 5399831 | NCBI WGS metagenome assembly WPCJ01 (sample SAMN12869470, study PRJNA574797) | sludge metagenome | isolation source: wastewater treatment of pH10 | place: China:Beijing | collected 2019-05-20 | reverse complement strand
GGGGCGGCGTGTAGGCCGGCGGCGTCGGCGGCTGCGGCCGCGGGTCATGGCGCGGCGTTACCGGGATACTGTCGTGGCGCGGGATCGAAGACGGCGGCATCGGCGGTGGCGCCTCGCCGCGCCTGGTCTTCTTGGCATAGCCGGTGGCGGCAAAGCCGGCGACGAGCCCGTGCTGGTCGGTCGCGGTGAAGTTGGGGATCTTGCCGCGCTCGCCGCCGCCGTCGCGCAGCGACGAAGCCTGCTTCGCCCGCGCCGAGAGCGGCCAGTTGGCCTTCTCCGCCGCCACATGGCAGCACTCGATCAGCGCCGTGTTCTTGGCCAGCCGCCGATGGGCCTTCATGTCGCCGTCGCGATAGGCGTTTATGATGCGCAGCTCGATCGGGTCGATGCCGAGCTCATGCGCAATCTTGTCCATATGCGCCTCGATGGCAAAGTCCACGCCCGTGATGCCGAAGCCGCGCATCGCGGTGGCCGGCGTCCTGTTGGTGAAGACGCAGTAGACGTCCGCGTAGACATTCGGGATCGTGTACGGGCCCGGAAGATGACCGACGCCCTTGATGATGGCGTAGCTCGAAAGCCGGGTATAGGCCCCGGAATCGAAATAGCCGACGAACTTGCGCGCGACGATGCGCCCGTCGTTCATTACCCCGTCCGTCAGATACCAGCGTTCCGCGCCGCGCGGCGCGCCGACCTGCATCTCCTCGTCCCTGTCGAACATGTATTTGCACGGTCGGCCGGTCAGCATCGTGCCGAGCACAGCCAGGGGCTCGTGCAGCGAGTCGACCTTGCCGCCAAAGCCGCCGCCTACGGTTCCACCGATGAAATGCAGCCGGTTGGACGGCGTGTTCAGGAGCTTCGAGGTGGTGTCGAGCGAGAAGAACAGTGCCTGCGTCGATGTGTAGACAACATAGCGGTCATTGGTCTCGGGCGCAGCGATGGCGCCGCAGGTCTCCGTCGGTGCCTGCTCGATCGGCGACATCTGGTAGCGCCCCTCGATGATCCTGTCGGCCTGCGCGAAGCCGGCCTCGACATCGCCGAAACGCAGTTTCTGGTGATTGTACTTACCGTGATAGACGAACAGGTTCTGCGGATAGACCTCGTTGACTACCGGCGCACCGGGCTTGATCGCTTCCTCGACGTCGAGCACGGCCGGAAGTTCTTCCCAGTCGACCCGAATCTTCGCGACCGCATCGCGCGCGGCACGTTCGCTCTCGGCGATGACGGCCGCAACCGGTTCGCCCTTGAAGGAAACCTTCTTTTCCGACAGCAGCGGCTCGTCGTCGATACCGAAATCGAGCAACGAAAGCAGCGTGTTGAGGTTGTTGGGCACGTCCTTGCCCGTGACGATGCGCACGACGCCCGGCATTCGCTCCGCTTGCGTCGTGTCGATGCGCCGGATGCGGGCATGGTGGTGGGGGCTGCGCACACAGCGTATATGCAGCAGCCCGTCGAACAGGTGATCATCGTAGAACGGCGAACGGCCGGTGACGTGACCGAGCGCATCCTGCCGCTGCGTCGGCTTGCCGATCTCGTTGAGATTGTCGTCTCGTTCGTTGGCGAAATATTCCTTGCGGAACTCTATGCTCATTGCCTCACCTCATCCGTAGCGCCGTGCGCCGCGATCCTGCGCGGCGGCGAGGATCGCGTTGATGATCGGCTCGTAGCCGGTGCAGCGGCAGATATTGCCGGCTATGGCCTCCACCACCTCCTCGCGCGAAGGATTGGGGTTGCGCTCCAGAAGCGCGCTCGCCGCCATCAGCATGCCGGGCGTGCAATATCCGCACTGCGCCGCGAAGCCTTCCATGAAAGCTTTCTGCAAAGGATGCAGCTCGCTGCCTCGCTGAAGGCCCGCCGTCGTCGAGATCCGTCTGCCCTCGACGGTCTCGGCCAGCGTCAGACAGGACAGGTGCGGCTCGCCGTCGATCAGCACCGTGCAGGTGCCGCAGGTGCCCTGCCCGCAGCCATATTTGGGCGTCAGGTCGCCGACGCCGCGCCGCAGCACGTCGAGCAGGTTCTGCCCGTCCTCGACGAACAGCGCCTTTTCGGATCCGTTCAGATGAAACTGGAGAGGTTTCTTCGCCATGCCTACCTCCGCTCGCCTGCGAGCAGCCTCTTGAGATGGACGCCCGCAACCTGTGTCCGATACCAGGACGTGGCGAGCGAATCGGTGGGTGGGGTGATGCCGTCCACGGCGACCGCAGCCGCGCGTTCTATTGTTGCCGCATCGAGCGGTTGACCTTCGAGGACTCGCTCGACGGCGGTGGCGCGCAGCGGCAGACGTCCCATCGACGCATAGGCGACACGGGCGCCCTGCACCCGGCCGCCGCTTTGCGGGACATTGGCGGCTATCGAAAGTACCGAGATGCCCTTGGGCTTGACTCGGCTGACCTTGACGAAGCGAAACGCGCCGGCATCACGCGGACGCGGCACGGTCACCGACTGAACCACCGAGGCGGTGTAGCGCTCGCGGTCGCGCAGGAAGTCCTCGACGGGAATGCCACGGCCGCCGGAATTGGCGACCGAAACCGTCGCGCCCATCGCCAGCAGCGCGGCGGTGAAGTCGCCGTAGTTGCCGTAGGCGTAAAGATTGCCGCCCACCGTCGCCATGTTGCGGATCGCCGGTCCGCCGACCACGCGCGCCACCGGCGCAAGAAAGGCCAGGTCCCGGCTCGCCGCGACCGCCGCCATCGTCACCCCCGCCCCGATCACGATGCCGTCGCCCTCGCTGCGAATGGCGCGCATCGCCGGGTCGCGTAGCCTGATGATCGTGTCGAAGGTCTGGTTTCCCGCGTTGACCGCACGCATCACGAGCGTTCCGCCGCCCAGAAACAGCGCCGAGCGGTTCGACGCCAGCGCGCGCGCCGCTTCCTCGGCCCGATCGTAGGTTTCCACTTTCACGGGCATCGGCCCCTACCTCCCATGTGAAGGGGACGAAAGTCCCATGAATTCGCGCACGGCACGAAAGCCGCCTTCATAGATCTCCTCGCCGACCTGGCGCTCCAGTTCCGCCTCGCGGCCGGGGGGCGTATCGAAGCGTGACTGCCAATGCCAGAAGGTCTGGTCGCCGTCCGTCACGGGGATCAGCCGCACATGCGCGACATAGTTGAGGAGGGGAATGGGCGTATCGAGCAGGCAATAGGAGAACGCCATGTCGATGTCGGACAGCATCAGCAGTTGCTCGCGCAATTCAGAGCCGTCGGCGAGGTGGAAGCGCCGCACGCAGCCGATCTTGTCAGACGGCAGGCTGCGCTCGATCAGGCTGTCCGCCACCGCCGGGTGCCACTGGTCATGGCCATTGAAATCGCGCAGCACCTCCCAGACGGCCTCGACCGGGGCTTCCAGAACGGTGCTTTTGACGATCTTCACCATCGCGGCCGCCTATCCTCCGAAGTGCCGCTTAAGCGCGTCGAAACCGCCCTGGAAGACATTGGTCCCGATGCCGTTGACAAGATCGTCGGCAACCTCGTCCTCGCAATCGAACTCCGCGGTCCATTCCGCGAAGGTGCGGTCGCCGTCGGTGATCGGCGTCAGCCGCAGATTGGCGATGTAGTTCGTCAGCGGCATCGGCCCGTCGAGGATCGCATAGGTGCAGAACATGTCGTAGTCGGACAGGCCCAGCAGCTTCTCGCGCAGCGCATCGCCGTTCTGCAGCGTGAACGCCCGCACGCAGCCGATCTTGTCTGACGGCTCGCCGTTCTCGATGCGGCTTTCGCGGATGCGCGGGTGCCAGCGAGGCAGGGCGTTGAAGTCGCGGATGCGCTCCCACACCTTTGCCGCGGGTGCGTTGATGACGGACGAGACGAACACTTTCGGCATTGGCGTGTTTTCCCTACTTCTTCGCGCGCGTGCCGGCCGGCTTGCCGCCGTCCTCGGGGCCGGAACCGCCGCCGGGACGGGATTGCTTGGCCGCGTCGTTGGCGATGCGCTGCATGTCGGACGCCTCGCGGATGAGCCCGCCCTGCTTCGTCAAAGCACCTCCCTCTATGCCGATGTCGGCCAGAAGGCTGTCGACCAGAGGCGCCTGCACCCGGTAGCGCAGCGCCGAGTTGATGACCTCGTCGGTCATGTTGGCGCGCTCCCCGCCACCGCCCCCGGAAATGCCGTCCAGCTGCATGATGCGGATGTCCTGGATCTTCTCCAGCGGCTTGACCGACGCCGACACGATGCCCTCTACATGCTCCAGCAGCTTGCGCCGGAACAGCGAGTGTCGGGCCGGGTCGGTGAGCACGTTCTCGGCCTCGTTGAGCAGCTTCTGCGCCTCTGCCTCGACCGCGAGCCGGACCTTTTCGGCCTCGGCCGCGATCTTTTCCTCCTGTGCGCGCTTTTCGGCCAGCAGCACGTCGATACTCTTGCGGCGGTTGGCTTCCTCGGTCTCGCGGGCGGTCTTAACCTGCTCCTCCGCCTCCGCCGCGCGGGCCCGGGCGAGATCGGCTTCCGCGCGGGCAGCCGATTCCTCGAGGCTCTTCTTGTAGAGCGCGATGGCCTTTTCCATCTGCACCGTCTCGACGGCCTTCTCGCGCTCGACTTCCAGCCGGCGGCGCTCCGTCTCGTGCCCGATGCGTGCCTCGTCGAGGCCGCGTTCGGAAGCGATGCGGGCACGCTCGACCTCCTCATGTGAGGCGATCTCGGCTTCGCGCAAGGTCTGTATCCGGGCGATCTCGAGCTGCTCCAGCGAGCGCTGGCGCTCCAGCTTGGCCGCATCCAGCACCTGCTGGCGCTGGATTTCGGATTTCTCGATCTCGCGCTGCGCGGTGATCTCGGCCTGCCTCACCTTCGCATCGGCATCCGCGCGCTCGCTCTTCTTGCCCGCCAGCTCGATGGCGCGCTGCTCGTGCGCTTCCTCAACCACACGCTCGCGGTCGATCTCGCGCTGGCGCGTCTCCTGTTCCGCGGCGATGCGCTCGACGTCGAGCGTCTTCCGCTGGGCGATGCGCGCGGCCTCGATAGCCTCGTCGGCGGCCACCTGCGCTTCCTCCAGCAGCCTGCGCCGCTCGATGTCGCACTCGCGCGTTTCCCTCTCGGCGGCGATACGGTCGCGCTCGATCTTGGCTTCGAGCTCGATGCGCGCGGTCTCCACGATTTCGCGGGCGGCGATGTCCGCCTGGTCGACGGCGCGGTTGCGGATGATCTCGCGCTCGCGCGTATCCTGTTCCGAGGCGATGCGCTCTGCGGCGATCTTCTTCTCGCGGGCAATGCGCGCAGCCTCGGTCGCCTGGCTGGCGGCGATCTCGGCCTCCTCCAGCGTCTTCTGCCGCTGGATCTCAAGCGTGCGGATCTTGCGATCCGTCTGGATGCGTTCCTCATTGGTATTGGCTGCCTCTGCGATGCGCAGTTGCTCGGTCGCCTCGCGCGAAGCGATCTCGGCTTCCTCGATAGCGCGGCTGCGCTCGATTTCGCGGCGGCGGATCTCCTCTTCATTGGCGATGCGCTTTTCGGCAATGGCGCGTTCCTGCTCTATCCGAGCCTTCTCCGTTGCCTCCTTCGCAGCGATCTCGGCCTCCTCGACCTCGCGCTGCCGGGCGATCTCCCGTCGCTGGGTTTCCTTCTCATTGTCGATGCGGGCTTCGGTTACCGCGCGTTCCTGCGCTATGCGGGCCTTCTCGATTTCCTCGCGGGTGGCGATCTCAGCCGCGTCGATAGCCTTCTGCCGCTCGATTTCGCGCTGCCTGATCTCGCGCTCGGAGGCGATGCGGCTTTCGGTGATCGACTGCTCGTTGGCTATGCGCGCGCGCTCGATGGCCTCGCGGGCGGTGATCTGCGCGCTCTCGGCCTCCGTGTCGCGCTCGGCGCGTTCGCGGGCGAGCTGGGCGCGCTGCTGGGCGCGGCGAAACTCGACCTCGCGCTCCTGCTCTAGCCGCGCCTCCTCGCTCTCGCGCTCGATGGCCAGCGACTGCTTCTCGGCCTCGAGATTGCGGGCGCGAATCTGGATCATCGCCTCCTGTTCGATATCGTTGCGCAAGGTGCGACGCTCCTCGATATCCTTGATGAGCGACGTCAGACCCTCGGCGTCGAAACGGTTGGAAGGGTTGAAATATTCGAGCGACGTCTGGTCGATATCGACGATGGCGACGGATTCCAGCTCCAGGCCGTTGCGGGACAGGTCTTCCTGCGCCGCTTCCCTCACGCGGGAGACATAGACGCCGCGCTGTTCGTGCATCTCTCCCATCGACATCTCGGCGGCGACGGCGCGCATCGCGCTTTCGAACTTGCCGGCCAGCAGTTCATGCAGGTTCTTGGCATCGAGAGTGCGCCGGCCGAGCGTCGATGCAGCGATGGCGACGGCCTCGCGGGTCGGCCTTACCCGTACGTAGAACTCGGCCTCGACGTCCACGCGCATCCTGTCGCGCGTGATGAGCGCCTGTTCCTTGTTGCGCACCACCTCGAGCACGAGCGTGTTCATGCTGACCGGCGTGACGTCGTGTACGATCGGCCAGACGAAGGCGCCGCCGTCGATCACCACCTTTTCGCCGAGCAGGCCGGTGCGCACGAAGGCGACCTCCTTGGTCGACCGGCGGTAAAGCCAGTTCATCACCCAGTAGACGATGGCGATGACGATGACGGCTGCGATGAGCCAAAGAATGAGCTGGCCGATGATCTGCCCTGTCATGTGCGTCCCTCCCAGGAAGGCTCCGGTCGTATGGCCGCGACCGGCATATCGGCTTTATTGAACGGAACGAGCGCCGCCGACCCCCTGGCCCCGGTGGCGGGGGCGGTGCAGTCCGAAGAAGCCGGGAAGCGGTGCGCTCCCGGCGGCGGTATCGCCTGTGCCGCGTGATCCGCCATCTCAGCTTCCCTTGATCTGCTTGAACTGGCGCGTCTGCTGCGTCAGCGCGACTTCGGTCGGCAGCCGTTCCATTGACGACGCACCGTAGAAGCCGTGGCAATTCTTCGTGTTCTTCATGATGAATTCGGCGTCGGCCGGCATGGCGATGGGACCACCGTGCGACAGCACGATCACGTCCGGGTTCACCTTGAGCGCCGCTCCAGCCCAGCTGTCGATCAGCGCAGGACAGTCGGCGAGCTTCAGCGCCGTTTCCGCGCCGATGGAGCCGCCGGTGGTCAGGCCCATGTGGCAGACGATGACATCGGCTCCCGCCTTGGCCATTGCCGCCGCCTCGTCCTCGTTGAAGACATAGGGTGTCGTCAGCATGTCCTTCGCATGCGCTTTGGCGATCATGTCCACTTCCAGCCCGTAGGACATGCCCGTCTCTTCCAGATTCACGCGGAAGGTGCCGTCGATGAGGCCCACGGTCGGGAAATTCTGGACGCCGGAAAAGCCGATCCGCTTCAGTTCGTCGAGGAAGACATCCATCTGCCTGAACGGATCGGTGCCGTTGACGCCCGCCAGCACCGGCGTCCGCCTCACCACAGGCAACACCTCGCGCGCCATGTCGACGACGATGGCATTGGAGTCGCCATAGGCGAGCAAGCCGGCAAGCGAGCCTCGCCCGGCCATCCGGTAGCGGCCCGAATTATAGATGACGATAAGATCGATGCCGCCCTCTTCCTCGCATTTGGCCGACAGGCCGGTGCCCGCGCCACCCCCGACAATCGACTCGCCACGAGCGATCATCGCGCGGAATTTCTTCAGTATCTCGGCTCTCGCGATCATCGTCCTCACCTTGTCCTGGCGCGCCGCAGCGGCCGGCCGCCGCCATGCAGCGTGCGATAGGCCTTCACAACCTCGGCGGAAAAATCGGGGTCGTTGATGTTGTTGGGCAGCCGGATGAGCTGCCGCGTCGATGTCTGGCGAACCGTCGATTCCAGCGCGCGGAACAGCGCCTCGTCGGCCGCCGGATCGTGAAACGGCTTGCCGGGCGCGTCGAGCGCCGAGACGCCGCCCTCAGGCAGGAAGAAGCGCACCGGCCCTTCCATGAGGTTGAGCCGCTCTCCGATCCATCGTCCCATGGCGGCGTTTTCCTCCGCCGTCGTGCGCATCAGCGTGATCTGCGGATTGTGTCGATACAGGTTACGGGTGCGGAACTGCGCCGGAACGGTCTCGAATGCGCCGAAATTGACCATGTCGAGCGCGCCGACCGAGCCGATATAGGGCATGCGGGTTCGGATCACCGCGCCGAAACGGTCCTGCGTCGCCGGGAAGATGCCGCCGACCATCATGTCGCAGATTTCGGTGGTGGTGATGTCGATGACGCCCTCGACGAGCCGCCCGTCGATCAACTTCTCCATAGAACGCCCACCGGTGCCCGTCGCATGGAAGACGAGGCAATCGTGGTCGCCCGAAAGCGCGGCCGTGATTTGCTGCACGCACGGCGTGGTGACGCCGAACATCGACAATACCACGGCGGGGCGGCCTTCATCTGGCGCGCCCTTCGCCTCCAGCTCCCGCCGGGCCTTGACCATGCCGGCAAGCGCGTTCGCCCCGTTGACCAGGACCTGCCTGGTGATGGAGTTGAGCCCCTGCACGTCGGCAACCGCATGCATCATCGTGATGTCGGCGGGGCCGACATAGGCCGATACGTCGCCCGAGGCGATGGTCGAGATCATGAGCTTCGGCACTCCGATCGGCAGCGCTCGCATCGCCGGCGCCACCAGCGCCGTGCCGCCCGAGCCGCCCGCGGAGATGATCCCGGCAATACCCGACTGGCGCGCGATCCAGCGCTCGAAGGCCAGCGTCATGCCGGCGATGGCCTCGCCACGGTCGTTCACGAACACGCCGCTTGCGCCGCGGGGGTGGAAGGCCGCGATCTGGTGCGCCGGTATTTCGGCTCCCGTGTGCTTGCCGGTGGTCGACAGGTCCACCAGGCGCACCGCAAGGCCGGCATCGCGGATCACGTCGCGGATGAAGCGCAATTCCTCGCCCTTGGTGTCGAGCGTGCCGGCCACCAGAACGACTTGCTGGCCGCTGGCAGCCAACGGGCGCAGCTCCGCATGCGGGACGGACGAAGCAACGCTGGTGACGGTGCGTGCCGCCTGGATGATCTGTCGGCGCGGCGTCGGCCGCGACCACCGGGTCGGCGTCGCCGCGTTGGAGATATAGATCTTCTGTGCCGTGGGCTGTGTGCTTGCCGCTTTCTCCTCGGCGCGTTGCGCGACGCTCCCGGCCTGGCGGCCCGCGTCGTCGTCGGAGTGGCGGCCGACGCCCAGGAGGCGCTGCTGAAGGTCGCGATCGGCGGCAAGCTGGGCGGAATCGATCATCCGGTTGATGCGGCCGTTCACCATGATGCCGACATCGGACGCCACGGATGTCGCAACACCGATATTCTGCTCGATAACGAGGACGTCGATGCCTTCCTCCTCGCCCAGACGCAGGAGAATATCCTCGACATGGTCGACGATGACCGGCGCGAGTCCCTCCGTCGGCTCGTCCATCACCAGAAGACGCGGGTTGCGCAGCAGCGCGCGCGAGATCGCCAGCATCTGCTGCTCGCCGCCAGAAAGCTGGCCGCCGCCATTGTTCTTGCGCTCCGCGAGCCTTGGAAAGGTGGAGTAGATGCGGTCGATGGTCCACGCGCCGCCCGCGCCCGTGGCGACCATGCGCAGGTGCTCGTCGACGGTGAGCGAGCGCCACAGCCGCCTTCCCTGCGGCACATAGCCGATGCCCTTCTGCGCGATGGCCGAAGGCGTGCGTCCCACAAGCTGCTCGCCGTTGAACAGGATCTGGCCGCTGGCGACCGGCACGAGTCCCATGATCGCCTTGCACAGCGTCGTCTTGCCCATGCCGTTGCGGCCGACGACCGAGACGATGCCGCTGTCGAGAGTAAGGTCCACGCCCTGCAGGGCATGGGACGCACCGTAATAGACGTTGAGACCCCGTATCTCGAGCGCCGGCGTGCCGATGCGCTTGCGCTCCGTTCCCTTCCGCTCAGCCATGGCCGCCTCCCAGGTAGAGCTGCTGCACTTCCGGATCGTTCTCGATCTCGGCAGGCAGGCCTTCCTTGAAGATGCGGCCGTTGTGCATCATCGAGACGCTTTCGGCGACGCGCAGCGCCACATCCATGTCGTGCTCGATGATGATGTAGCCGATATGGCGCGGCAGGCTGGTGAGGATGGCGACGAGGTCGCTCCGCTCGGTCGGCGACAGGCCCGCGGCGGGCTCGTCGAAAAGGATGAAACGCGGCGCTCCCGCCAACGCCAGCGCGATCTCGAGCTGCCTTTGCTGGCCGTAGGACAATTCCGCCACCAACGTCTCGCGCACGTCGCCCAGATGCACCGCCTCTATCAGTTCGAAAGCCGACTGCATCAGCGCATCGGAGCGGCGCGGACGGATCATGGAGAAGCGCCCGCGCGACACGCCCCGGCAGGCGAGGTAGACATTGTCGAAAACGCTCAGCCCCCCGAACAGCAGCGATATCTGATAGGTGCGGCGCAGACCGCGCCGTATGCGCTCATGCGGCGGAAAGGTGGTGACGTCCTCTCCGAACAGACGGATCGTACCGGAGGTCGGCAGGAAGTCGCCGGTGACGCAGTTGAACAGAGTGGTCTTGCCGGCGCCGTTGGAGCCGAGAATCGCGCGGCGTTCGCCCGGCTTCACCGACAGCGTGACGTCGGTCAGTGCCGCGAGCGCGCCGAACAGGCGGGTGACGCCGCGCAACTCCAGCGCGTTGCCGGTGCCTGCCGCCGCCAGCAGCTCGCCGGAAATCCGGTTCTCCGCCGCGCTCACGCCGTGCCCCCCCGGCCAGTCAGCGGATCGACACGCTCGGCCCTGCGCTGTTTCCAGCGGCCCCACAGCCCCAGCACGCCGTCCGGCGACCAGTAAACCACCACGAGAAAGCCCAGGCCGATCAGCAGTTTGAAGCGGTCGTCCGGCAGATGCAGCGCGCCCAGCAGGTCCGGCGAGAAGGTACGCAGCACGACGTAGATGAGTGCACCGATGAACGGCCCTATCGGATGCCTGAGTCCGCCGACAATGGCGATGACGAGGATGTCGATCACAGCCGGCAGGCCCGCAGTACCGGGAGAGATCATCGCGTTCTGCCAGACGAGGAGGATGCCGGCGACGGATGCGATGACCGCCGCAAAGCTGTAGGCGAAGACGCGGTGCGCGAACACGTTGAAGCCGAGCGCGGCCATACGGCGCGGATTGTCCCGTACGCCCTGCAGGGCAAGCCCGAAAGGCGAGCGGGAGACGTAGAGGACCACGAAATAGGACAGCGCGGCGCAGCCGAGCGAGAGGTAGTAGAAGGGCACGGGCGTGCGCCAGTTGATGCCGAACAGCTCCGGCGGCACGACGTTGGCAAAGCCCGTATAGCCGTTGAAGATCGTATAGTTCTGGCGCGTGAAGTAGAAGAAGGCCGCGGCGATCGCCAGCGTGATCATGATCGTGTAGATGCCTTCCGTTCGCACCGCGAGCGCGCCGATCAGCGTGGCGAACACGGCGGCGATCAGGATGGCGACGGGAATGTAGAGCCACCATGGCCAGTGCAGGCTGATGGCGACGACCCCACTCGGCCCGAGGATGGCCACCATGTAGCCCGCGAGCGCGGCGATGGACATCTGCGCCAGGCTGACCATGCCGCCATAGCCCCCGAGGAACATCAGCGACAGCGCGATCATGCCGAGGATGAAGGCCCAGCCGAAAATCTGGTAGAGGATGAAGCCGTTGGCGACCACGGGCATGGCCAGAAGCAGGATGCCGACGACCCACCACGATGTCGGGATGAGTTCCAGCTGGTCGCCGATGCCGCGCGAGACGGAACGGCGTTCGGCGGCGGGGCGCGACAGCGGATTCTCAGATACGGCCATCGTCAGCGCCCCAGCAAGCCCTGCGGCCGGAAGGCCAGCACCAGCGCCATGATGAGGAAGGTGAGCACCACCGAATAGGTCGGCGCATAGACGGAGCCGAGCTGCTCTGCCAGACCGATCAGCACCGCGCCGAGCGCCGCGCCGAAGATCGATCCCATGCCGCCGACGATCACGACGACGAGCGAGGCGAGCAGGAAGCGCATGTCCTCTCCCGCCGACAGAGACTGGAACGTGCCGCCGACGATGCCCGCCATTCCCGCAAGCCCGGCGCCGAAGGCGAAGACGAGGACGAATACATATTGCACCCTCACGCCGGAGGCCGCCAGCATCTCGCGGTCATCGACGCCGGCCCTGATCACCATGCCGATTCGGGTCTTGTTGAGGGCCAGCCACATCAGCACGCCAAGCGCGATGGAGGCGACGAGGATGGCGATGCGCACCGCCGGAAAGGTCAGGTAGGCGGCTGCGCCGTCGCGGTCGAATCCCGTGACCAGCGGCAGCGTCACGGGTCCACTCAGCCAGTCGGGCGACAGGACCTGATAGGAATGACTGCCCCAGATCCAGAGCATGATGTCGGCAAGGACGACGGAAATGCCGATCGTCACCAGGGTCTGGCGAAGGTCCTCTCCCTCCATGCGCCGGAACACGGCGTATTGCAGGACGATGCCGAGCAGCGCGATTGCCACGAAGGAGACGACGAAGGAGCCGAGCCATGAGCCGGTTGCCTCTGAGAACTCATAGCCGATGTAGCCGCCGAGCAGATAGAGCGAGCCATGCGCCAGATTGACGTTCTTCATCAGGCCGAAGATCAGCGTGAAGCCGCTGGCGACGAGGAAATAGAGCGCTCCGAGCGTGATGCCGTTGAGGATGGCGTTGAGGAAGATGCGCTTGCGGCCCAGCATCTGCTCCATCCCGGCCGGCCATGGGGCAAAGATTGCCCACAACAACACTGCCGCGACCAGCATAATCACGAAGGCCCAGAACGGATTGCGCTGTACAAATCCGCTCACGCCACGCCTCGCGCACCGCCGCTGTCTTCCATGCCGACACTCCTCCCGAGAGTTTGTCGCGCTATCGTGAAGCCTGCACCTCCTGCAGCCTTCACCCGCAACCTAAGCGCACTCGCGCCGATCGCGCATACCCAATAGTCTTTTGCTGTCGCTGATTATCGCCAAAAAAACGCGTCGGGGCGTTCCGGACGATCGTCGCCGTGACGGGCCACGCGGCTCAGGCGTTGGCCGCGAAATGCACGACGCGGCGATAATCGCTCGGCGCGATGCCGACATTGGCGATGAAGAAGCGCGTGAAGCTCGCCTGCGACGAAAATCCGAGGTCGAGGCCGATCTCCGTGACGGCATCCTGCGTGGTGGTCAGCCTGTCTATGGCGTTCTCCATCCGCAGCGTGTTGAGATAGATGTTCGGCGTGATGCCGACCTGCTGGCGGAAAAGCTTGTAGAAGTGCGGGCGCGACAGGCCCGAGTCCCGCGCGATGTCATCGAGAGCGACACGCTCGTTGACGTTCTGCTGCATCAGCCTGACCGAGTTGCGCACGCGGAAATCCCGTACAGGCGGCGCGCAACGGGTGAAGGTCGCGCCATCCGGAACCCACTGCCAGGACTGGTCGAAGCAGGCTTGCGTCAGTTCGTAGAGATAGCCGACGACCAGAGATTCGTCGGCATCCTCCAGCATGCAGGACGATATCTGCATGGCCAGCCGACCGATCGGCTCCGTGACCTCGATGGGGCTGCGGCCGAAGCGCAGCGCGGCGTTGGCCTGGCGGCTGGCCTCGAGAAACCAGATAGGCTTGATGTAAAGCGTCAGAAAAAGCGATGGCGCGCTGGCATCCAGCGACTGGTAATTGTGAAGTTGCCACGGATTGACCGCCACCGCCTGTCTCTGGGAAAGCGGGTATACCCCCGCGCCGATGCGGATCGACGCGGCCGGTCCCTGGACATGAAAGATCAGGTGTCCCTCACGGTGAGCGTGCAGCACCATTGAGCGATCAAGATTGTATAACGCTACGCGACCGAACGATCCGTGATGCACAGCCAACGCGCTGCTCATCGTCCTCCCCTCATGTTCTTCTTGTTCTGACTATTTTCTGTTCACTTTAGTTGAGCTTTCAGCCGAGTCCATAGCGACCGCGCGCTACAGGGCCGACAGGAGCAACGCCCTGTAGTCGGCAGCCGCCGTATGGCGCGGGTTGGTACGGTTGAAATAGTTGTCGGCGGCGAGTGCTGCGGTGCGCTCCATCTGGTTTGCCCGGAAGCCGAGCTGCAACAAGCCCGACGGAAGGCCTACGCGTTCGCGCAGCCGCATCACCGCCCCGGCGAGGTCACCGCCGCGCGCGAGCCCGAAATCCTGGCCGATCTCGTCGTAGCGGGCCGCGACTGCCGGCGCATTGAAATCAAGCACCAGCGGCAGCAGGACTCCATTGATCTTCCCGTGATCCGAAGGTTCGTCGCCGACGATCGCAAGCGCATGGCTCATCGCATGGACACCGCCAAGGCCCTTCTGGCTCGCAAGCGCGCCGTTCAAGGCGGCCGCCATCAGCTCTCGCTGCGCTGTCAGGTTCGAGGGATCGTCCACCGCGCGCTCGATATTGGAAACGGCGCGCCTGATGCCGTCCCGCGCGATGCCGTCGGCAGGCGGATTGTAGGCGGTGGCAAGGAAGGTCTCGACGCAATGGGTCAGCGCATCCATGCCGGCGCTTGCCGTCTGCCCGGCGGAAAGGTCCATCGTCAGCGCGGGGTCGCAGATGACGACGCGGGGCATCATGCTGGGGCTCGCAAGCGTCATGCTCTGGCCCTCGGCGCCGACCAGCGTCACAACCCCCGTCATCTCGGCGCAGGCATTGGCCGCAGTCGGGATCGCGATGCAGGGCGGCAGCGCGCCGCGAATGCGCTGGCTGCCGCCTGCACCCGCATAGAGGGCGAGCGGCCCGAGGTGGCTTGTCCGCATGCCCAGCGCCTTGGCGAAGTTCATCGCCGCAATTCCGCCGAACGCGACCAGACCGTCGGCGGCGTTCTGCTCGTACAGCTCTGCCGCCTCCGCGCAGCACTTCTCATCGGGCAGCGCGTCCGGGAGGCTGAACAAAGTCACGTCGCGCTCGCTCGGCAACGCGGCGAGCAGCCTGCGAAGAACGTCTGGCCTCGTCGCGACATGGTCGCAGACGACGAGCGGGCGCGTAATTCCCAGAAGTTCGAGCTCGGCTTCGAGCGCGTCCTCAAGCACGTTTTCGGCAAAGTGAATCTTTGTCACATAGGCGATGAGCGACATGCCACTACATTGCGCCGAACTGCATCCGGCACACCCAATGCCACAAATGATCGGATGCGGAACCGGCCGGAGCCTCGTAGCCCCGGCCGGTTCCGTCGAAGTCAGCCGCCGCGCAGCTCGGCGCAGTTCGGCGCGTCGCGAGAGGGAAGGCCGATCTTGGAGAACTCCTCCTTGCTCATGCCGAGCCTCTGGTCGACATTATCCACCTTCGACTTGAAGGTGTTGTGGAGATTGCCGTCCGCGTCCTGCACCACTTCGGTGATGAACACCGAGCCGATCGCCTGGCGGTTCTCGTCGAGCCTGATGTGGCCGTTCGGCGCGTCGAACTCGATGGCCGAAAGTGCTTCGTGGAAGTTCTTCTGGTCGCCGTCGAGATTGCCGCCGATCTTTTCCAGCGCCATCATCGTGGCGATCGTCGCACCGTAGTAGTTGGTGGCGAACAGCGACGGGCTCGGCAAGCCGTCGGGGAAGGCTTCCTGATAGGCTTTTACATATGCCTGCCATGCCGGATCGTCCCAGTCGTCCGCCTGCACGCCGGAGCTGGGCGTGCCGACCAGCGCTTCCTTGGCGCGGCCGCGCGCGGAGAGCACCGTCTGGTCGACCATGATGGTGCCGCCGATGATGTTGGTGTGTCCACCGGCCTGCTCATACTGGTTCAGGAAGTTGATCGCATCGGTGCCGCCGACGCCCAGATAGATGGCATCGACGTCATCGGGCAGCGCCGCGATGATCGAGGCGAAGTCGCCGCTGCCCAGAGGCAGCCAGAACCGCTCGACGATGTCGCCGCCTGCCTTGCAGAAGTCCACGGCGAAGCCGAGGAAGTTGGTGTAGCCGAACGAATAGTCGGCGGCTATGGAGGCGACGCGCTTCCAGCCCTTCTCGTTGATGACATAGCTGCCGAGGCCGTAGCCCCACTGCGCGCCGTCGGGATGGAAACGGAAGAAATTCGGTGCCGGATCGACATAGGTGGTTTCCAGCGCGCCCGAAGCGGCGTTGATGATCGTCTTGTCGGGGATCGTCTTGGCGTAGTCACGCAGCGCGACGCCCTCGGAGCCGGAAAGCGGCCCTATGATGAAATCGACCTTGTCCTGTTCGATCAGTTTGCGCGCCTCGCGCACTGCGCGGTCAGGCGATGCATCGGTCGGCCCGAGGACCCATTCGATCTTCTTGCCGTTGATCTCGCCGTTGTACTTCTTGAGCGCCAGTTCGAAGCCGCGGATGCCGTCATTGCCCGGCTCGGTGAACACACCTTCCTGCGGGGCAAGCAGGCCGATCTTGATCGAGTCGGCCATGGCCGCGGCGGGCGCCAGCAGCGCGATGGCGGCGACGGTACTGATAAGCTTGAGGTTCATGCTGTCATTCCTCCCTGAAATGCCGGCGAGCCACTCCTCCTCCAGGAGCGATCCGGCGAGCCGCAAGACGCATTGCGACAGCATCTAGGTTAGGGAAGAGCCATGCGGGAGCTTATCTCCCCGCGTTCAGAATCATATCCGAGCGTCTTTTTTTCACATGGAAAACATGTTGTCGGATGGCGAGCCGCAGCGACGGCCGCAGCGCGGCAAATCCGCCGACGTCCTGTGACAAGCCTGTGGTTTCAGCCTTTCGCGAAGACGGCCGCGGCCGTCGTCATTGCCTGCGGCGTGTCGATATCCAGGCTCGCGCCCGCGCCGATCTCTATCTCGACGACCTCGACCCCGCTCGTCTCCACCAGATGGCGCGCGCCCACATCGCCGGCCAGGCGCGTCACCGCGCCGAACAGGGCTCGCGGCAGGATGACCGGATTGCCTCTCTTGCCGAAATGCGTCGCACGCACGACTGCCTTGCCTTGCGCGCGCAGAAAGGCTTCCACCAGACGATCGATATCCCGGGCTCGCAGCCCGGGCATGTCCCCAAGCGCGATCAGCGCGCCGGCAGCGTCGGGAGGCAGCGCGTTCACGCCGGCCTTCAGCGACGATGCGATGCCTGTGACATAGTCCGGATTTTCAACGACACGCACATGCGATCCGCGCAGCGCCTCTTGCATTTTCGCGCGCTCGTGGCCGATGACGGCCACCGTCGCACGAACCCTGGAATCCGCCAATACGTCCAGCGCATGGCGCACAAGCGGCTTTCCGGCAAAATCCGCCAGCAGCTTGTTGGGGCCACCCATGCGCTCGCCACGTCCGGCCGCCAGCAACACGGCATACACGGCGCCGGCCCCGCCTGTCTTCTGTTCGCGCGGCAGGGGCCGGGATTCGATTTCCATCAGCAGCCCTCCGACCCCCATCCCGGCGATTTCACGGTCGCCGACTTCAAGATCGGCGAGCATGCGGTCCAGCACCCAGTCGAATCCGTTGAGCTTGGGGCTGCGGGCGCAGCCGGGTGCGCCTATGACCGCCTTCCCGTCGACGTTGCCGACGACCAGAAGATTGCCGGGATCGACAGGCATGCCGACCCGAGTCACCCTGCCGCCGGCGAGTTCGATCGCCGCCGGGATGACGTCCTTGGCATCGGAAACGGCGGATGCGCCGAACACGATCACCATGTCGTTCTCGGGCACAAGGCCCGCGATCGCTTGGGCCAGGCTTGTCTCCTCATGCGGCGAGCGCGCCTCATGCGTCACGATACTGCCGGAACGCGCCAGCCTTTCGGCAGTAAGGCGCGCCGTCTTGTCGAGCACGCTGGGCTTGACCGAAGGCAGGCAGGTCTGCACCAGCCCCACGCGGCGCGGCCGGAACGGCCGCAGACCGATCACCCCGCTGCGGCCGGCAATGCGGGCCGCCTGATGCGCGACCTCACCCGGTACGGCGAACGGAATGATCTTGACCGTCGCCAGCATCTGCCCTGCGACAACGGTGGCGAATTCCGGCAGCGTAGCGAAGGTTATTGCGGGATCGATGGCATTCACGGCGTCGACACCGGCGCGGTCCACGGTGAAGACGCCGGCATCAAGCGCATGGATGTTGACGCGGCCTGTAGCGGCCGGACGAATGTCCAGTCCCGGCGCGTACAGCGCCGACGCAATGAGCGTGGCCGCGGCATTCTCGTCGATGTCTCCGGGCTCCATCACCACGGCAACGACGCTATCCAGGCCGGCCTGAACCATGGCCGCCGCATCTTCGCCCGACAGGATCACTCCTTTTCGCCATGTCCTGCCGTCGGCTGTAACGGCATGCGCAAGGATCGCCCCTTCCGCACCGGCCACCTTGATTGGTCCGAATTTCATGCCACGGTTCTCCAGACCCGCCGAGCGGGTCCGCGCAAGCTTGATGGCTCTGCGACCCCGGCCGGTACGGCCGTTCCGATCTCTACAGCCGCGAAAGCCGCGATATCAAGGCCGCAGATATGCGTAGACGTTGCGAGAGCCGGGCCTTAACGCCCGCGGCGATCTGCATCGAGTGTCTTCTGGCTGTAGCGAGTCGTCGCTACACTTGTGCCTGATTGTCGTCGTAGCCGCATCCCGAGCGGGCGATACGACAACTTGATTGCGCTTATCGGCCGCATGTCAACGCGTATGCAACCGCTAGACAATACGGTTTCCGTTTCCACTGCCCTCCGAGAGGTTGGATGCCCGTGAAAAAGCCAAGGATGGAAAAGTCTTCCCGCGAACCTGTGCTCGTCGATCTTGCGCTGCAAGGCGGCGGTTCGCATGGCGCATTCACCTGGGGCGTGCTCGACCGCCTGCTGGAAGAAGACTGGATCAGGATCGAGGGCGTATCAGGCACATCGGCAGGCGCAATGAACGCGGCCGTGCTTGCGGACGGTTACGCCGCCGGCGGCCCTGCCGGCGCGCGTTCGGCGCTCGATACCTATTGGGCGGACGTGTCGAAGGCCGCGCGCTTCAGCCCGTTCCAGCGAGGTCCCGTGGATCGCCTGCTCGGTCGGTGGACGCTGGATCATTCGCCGCTTTTCGTCACCATGGACATGATGAGTCGGCTTTTCTCCCCCTACGACCTCAACCCGGGGGGAACGAACCCTCTGCTGGCAATCCTCGAGAAGCAGATAAATTTCGACAGGCTTCGCGTTTCGCCCGTCAAGCTGTTCATCACCGCCACCAATGTGCGCACCGGCCGCGCGCGCGTGTTCCGCAACGCCGACATCTCGCCGCAGGTGCTGCTCGCCTCGGCCTGCCTGCCGACCCTGTTCCAGGCAGTGGAGATCGACGGGGAGAGCTACTGGGACGGCGGCTATTCCGGCAACCCGACCATGACGCCGCTGGTCAACGAACTGGAATCGGACGACACCATCCTCATCCCGATCAATCCGGTCGAGCGCGCCGGCACGCCCACCTCGGCGGCGGAAATCCTCAACCGGCTCAACGAAATCTCGTTCAACGCGGTGCTGCTGAAGGAGTTGCGCATGATTGCGCTGCTTCGCCAGTTCGCTGCCGGCAGCGACCTCAAGAACCCGGAGGACACCGAACTCGCGAACTGGGGACGAATGCGGGTCCACATGGTGCGCAACAACGTGATGGACAAGCTCGGCTATTCCTCGAAGCTGAACGCCGAGTGGGAGTTCCTCGCCATGCTGAAGGAAGAGGGGCGCAACGCCGCGTCGGCCTTCCTGGAGAAACACGCCGGCGATCTGGGCAAGCGCTCCACGCTCGATATCGACCAGCTCGTCAGCAAGGACTGAACGCTTCGCAATGCACAAACCCGGAAGCCGCGCCGGCCATCCGTGCGCTGGCTTTTTCCCCTCCATTGCCTGACTTCTTCCTATGCGATACGCCCTGAACGGCTACTGCCGGTGTGGCGCATCCGGATAATGTGCGTGAGGAGGTTGACATGGATCTCGGCATAAGAGGCAAATCCGCCATCGTGTGCGGCGGCTCGAAGGGCCTCGGCCGCGGCTCGGCCGAAAAGCTGGCCGAGGCCGGGGTGAACATCGTCCTCAACGCGCGCTCGCAGGGTCCGCTCGAACAGGCGGCAGCCGAGATCGCAGCGCGTTACGGGGTCGAGGTCACGCCCCTCGCCGCTGACGTGACGACGCCGGAGGGGCGCGCAAGGCTGCTCGGCGCGCAGCCCGCGCCCGACATACTGGTCAACAATGCCGGCGGCCCGCCTCCGGGCGTCTGGCGGGACTGGGGCGAGAAGGAATGGCAGGCCGCCCTCGGCGCCAACATGCTGGCCCCCATCCATCTGATGACGGCCGTCCTGCCGGGGATGATCGAGCGCGGCTGGGGTCGCATCGTCAACATAACCTCTGGCTCGGTCAAGGCGCCGATCCCGGAGCTTGGCCTTTCGGGAGCCGCGCGCAGCGGGCTCACCGGCTTTGTCGCCGGCACGTCCCGGCAGGTCGCCCGCCATGGCGTCACCATCAACAACCTGCTGCCCGGCTCGCACGAGACCGCGCGCATCGATTCCCTGATGGAACGCACCGCCCGCGAGAGCGGCATCACGGTGGCCGAGGCCCGGAAAGCTGCACATGCGGAAAACCCGACCGGCCGCTTCGGCACCATCGAGGAATTCGGCGCGGCCTGCGCCTTCCTGTGCAGCGCATATGCCGGCTACATCGTCGGGCAGAACATCCTGCTGGACGGCGGGGCGATCAACGCCACGATGTGACCCTCGCGTGATGTGATCTCGGCGACAGCGATCGCTTGCAGGCCTGCCCGGCCTGCGCTCGGCGGCTGCATGAGGCCTTCAAGCTAAAAACAGAATAAAACTCGCGTATACTGTTTGTTTACGAAGCCGCCCCGGAACATGAAACCATTAGCGTCGCGGATCGTAGTTCCTCTTGCCAGCCACACACGGGGCCGGCGCTCGGCAATAGAGGACACAGGATCATGACCAGCTTTACATGGAAACTCTCCACGGCTCTGGCCGCCGGCGCTCTGGTTGCGGCACTTTCCGTGCCTGCGAGTGCGCTTAGCCTGGGCGTCGGCGCCTCGGTCGGGGGCAAGGGCGGCGTCAATGCAGGAGTGGGCGCGTCCGTCGGCGGCTCCAGCGGC
>WPCJ01022829.1_pt1 | contig 20994 bp, 20 predicted proteins | sample 5399831 | NCBI WGS metagenome assembly WPCJ01 (sample SAMN12869470, study PRJNA574797) | sludge metagenome | isolation source: wastewater treatment of pH10 | place: China:Beijing | collected 2019-05-20 | reverse complement strand
CCTGCTGCAAGGGGAGCTTCAGGCCCCACAAAAGCCATTTCTATCTTCCTGGCTTTTGCATATTCGACAACTTTTTCAACCTCTGTTTCTTTTTCGAGCAGGAAGTCCTCACAGAGGGCGGCAATTCCCGGGTTTTTCTTTGCCATTAACGCATAAAGGATTGGGTTATGCTTGCTTTTCTTAATTCCTTCGGCAATAGCGTGCTCCCTTCCGCCGCCGCCGATAAGCAAAATTTTCATTTTCATTCTCCTTGTTCAAAAAAATTTATTTTTCAATTGAAATTTGTTCTTAATGCCTTTGAGGAAATATCGTGAAAAAAAAGGTAATGGATTATGGAACTCACAAGACCTTTCTTTCAATTTAAAAATATTTTCATTTTTATAAATGATATTTTTAGCCAGCAACACAATAAAGGATTTCCTAATTCTCTATTTCTTTTGATAAATATCTTCTCATTGTTAAGCTTCTTATTTATATAAAAATCCTGCAAGTTTTAATTTCTCTTTAGAGTCCTGTTTTTTATCTTCTTTAATATCTTTCTCTTAATACTTTTTATCAGTTTAGGATTGGAATAATCACACTTTAAGCCTATCAACTGAATGCAAAAGTAGAAACATTCCAAGTATCTATAAAAACATAAAATCTAATTTACCTGAGATCTGCTAAATATAAAAAATGAACCAGATTCTTCAAAAGGTGACATCTATGAATCAAAATCCGTATGAGATCTTCCAGAACGAATGCCCGGAAGTTGCAGCACGTTTTAACGACCTCATTGAAGCGCAAAAGGCTTTAAAAGGTCTCGATGCTAAATCAAAGCAGCTAATCAACATCGCTATCCAGACAGCTAACCGAAACCCAAGAGGTGTGCAGATGCATGCCATGATGGCAAAGAACGAAGGCGCAACTCGCGATGAAATTGTCGGCGCTGTGGTATTAAACCTTCATCATTCCGGTTTTGCATCAGTTCTTGACTGCCTGCCTGCTGCAATAAAAGGTTTTGAAGGTAAATTTTAAATGTTATTATTATTATTATTATTATTATTACTATTACTATTACTATTATTACAATATTACAATATTACAATATTATTACTGTCATTATTATTCCAATTTATAAGGATCCTAATTTTATTAAATAGAGATTCAGGAAAGTGCTACTGCACTTTCTTTATTTCAACAGGTCGCTTGCACTTACAAGAGGCACAAGTTCGACATCTGCTTCTTTCAGTTTTTCCCCTGCCCCTTCTTCTCTGTCCACTACTGTGATAACGTATTTTAAACTGGCTCCTGCTTCTCTGACAACCTCGATCGCATCTCTCACCGAGCCCCCGCTGGTTGTTACGTCTTCAAGCATTACAAGCCTGTCCTCGGGTTTCAGGTCTCCAACAAACCTGCTTTTTGTGCCGTAGTCCTTGACGGATTTTCTCACAATCAGAAGTGGGAGTTCAGTCTCCAGGGAAACAGCGGTTGCCAGAGGGACTCCTCCGAGTTCCACACCTGCAACTGTATCCACATCCATTTCTTTTATCCTGAGGGCTGCCTGCCTGGCAATTATTTTCAGGGTTTTCGGGTCCGTGCTGGCTTTCTTGATGTCTATATAATACTTGCTTTTCTTTCCCGAAGCAAGTGTGAAGTCCCCGTAACGGACAGCTCCGCAGGCTTTCAGGGCTGCGATAAGTTCCTGTTTCTGTTGTTCAAAATTATTTCCTGTTTCTGAATTTGTTTTGCTCATTTTCTCACCGGTATTTGCAGCCTTATTAATGCTATATGTGTTTTCTTAGATTTTTCCTGTAAGGATATTATTAAATTCCCCGGAAATTTTCACCACGGTTCTTTCTTTACACCTATAAAATATCCGATTATGTTTGTCGTAAGATGTAGTAGAGGCGTTATTATAATAACTGTAAGCATGATTCCCGGAGTAAAATTACTCACGAACCACTCCGGGGCAGCAAGGTATGTAAATACCCAGGCTCCGACCACAAAGTCAAGCTGGTCCACGAGAGGCAGTGACGCTCCCCTTTTCAGTCCCATCCTGCGTTTGAAAAAGCTCTTGAACATGTCCCCGAAAAGCGCACCTGAAGCAAGGGCAAGCACAACTATCAACGAACTTGTATAATCCGGGCCGAATCCGGGCATTTCGATTCCCAGTATCTCAAACCCTCTGAAACTCAGCCATACCTCAACACAGCCTGCAAGAAACCCGCAAAATATGCCTGAAAAGAGCCCTCTATATGTCTTTCCGTCTCCGAGGATCCTTCTCCCGTCTTTATATGTCCTGCCTCCATCAATCGGTTTTCCGCCCCCGAAAACAGCTGCGAAGGGATTGGAAAGGTAAGCAGGGATCATCAGCCAGAACGCTTTGATTATCAGCTCTATCGTGGTATCATCTCTTTAATTCCTTGTTACTTTTTTCCGGGGCAGAAGTTAATCCTTCCCACACCCTTATCCATCTTATTTTTTTCTTCATAGCCAGCAAAAGATGGAGTAATTAAACTCTCGCTGTTTTCTTCAGAAATCCTTTATTTTCATGTATGTTTAAATAATGGGCTTAAGTAAATATTATCCCTATTTAATTGTATTTATTTTATTAAGTTGTATATTTTATTCACACTCTCAAGGTTTTTTATGAAAAGACTGAATGATATTCTTACACTGCGAAACACTCTATTTGCTACAGTCTCGGTGCTGACCCTGCTTGCCGCCCTGATCACGATGGGGCTTTTAACCCCTTTTATCGTCAGGCTCGGTACAGGAGAAGAAATTCTTCTTGATGCCGCTTATTTTAATTTGCGGGCAGCTCTGCCCACTCTTGCCCTTGTAATGCTGCTCACCCTCTGCCTCCTCATAAAGAGTGCAGGGAAAAAGGCAGGCCTCCTGGTATTTGGGCTGGGAATTGCAGGGTCCGCATTTTCGGCTGCATTTTCCCTGTTTTCCAGTCTGCCTGTTAATATTTCTTTTCCGGTCCTTATAGCGGCATTTTTTGCAGTTGTATACAGACTTCTTTCTTTAAAGGAAAAAAGCCTGAAAGGAATTCTCCGGAAAGCAGGGCCTCATATTATCCACCTGGGGGCAGTCCTGCTCCTTGTCGGGATCATATTCAGCACAAATATGAACCTTGAGGATTCTGCAGTGGTACCTGTCGGAGAAATGGCTACTTTTAAGCCTATGGGTTACAGCGTCCTTATCACTGATATAATATCCGGGGTCGAAGGGGAACCCTATGGCGGTCATTCTGGTTCTTCTTACGTAAGCACGATTTATTTTGATGTGTACAGATGGGGGCAGCCTTTTGACAGCGGGCAGGTAAGGTATATAAGCGACTTTAAATGGCAGCAGTCCTACACCGAGACCTATATCCGCAGGGGGCTTCTGGAAGAACTTTTTATCGCCCCTAAATCCATAGACACGGAAGCACGGGCCGTGGAACTTTACATTCGAAAGGTGCCTTTTATGAGCTCTCTCTGGGGAGGGTTTTATCTGATGGTGCTGGGAGTTCTGATCCTTTTCATTTCGGGTTCTCTGGAAGGGGAAAAAGCACTCCAGAAAATGAGCTTTGCGGAAACTGTCCTTTCGAAAGAGCTTCCTGAGGAAATAAAAACGAGAACTGAAAAATGAAATTAAATAGAACCGGGCTGGTAAAACAATGCATGACACGGGTGTGCAGATGGTGATTGTATGAATACTGGAATGGGGCTCATCTGGATAGCCGGAGCTTCAGGGCTGCTTGCTTTTTTTACTTCCCTGCTTTACTTCTTGAAGCAGGATAAAAAATTTATGATCCTCTCACAAAAACTGGAATTTGCAGCAGGAGCAGGAATAATCATTGCGATATCCCTGCTTGTTTATCACTTAGTTGGGGTTGATACCGAATACGGTTATGTTTTTCAACACTCCAGCGCTGACCTCGCCTTGAAGTACAGGTTCTCAGCACTCTGGGCAGGTCAGGAAGGGTCTTTTCTGGTCTGGACAGGCTTTATCTTCATAATGATTGCAGCCACGCGTTTCACACGAGCAGGAAAAGTACTCGGAGAGACGGAGCTTTTTGCACTTATGAAGTCAGTTTCCCTATTTGTAGCTTCTGCATTTTTGCTTCTTCTGGTATTGAAAAATCCTTTCTCAATGTATTATCTAACATGGGCAGGAGTGCCTGAAGTTACAAACTGGAATCTGTTTGCAGAGCCTTTTGTTGCTTCTTACGGACAGGGCATGAACCCTTTGCTCAGGAACTTCTGGATGGCCATACACCCCCCTCTTCTGTTCCTTGGCTATGCAGCTTTTACCCTTCCTTTTGCTGCTGCAATTTCAGGTCTTATCCTCAGGGACAGCAGGTGGCAGGAATTTGCAACCGGATGGATGCGTGTTTCCTGGTTCTTCCTTACAATGGGGATAGGTTCTGGAGCCTTCTGGGCGTATGAGGTACTTGGCTGGGGTGCCTGGTACTGGACCTGGGATCCGGTCGAGACTTCCTCGCTTATCCCCTGGCTTACAGCAACGGCTTATCTGCATGCAAAATTACGGTTCCGCAATGATGAGTACGGCTTCATGCTCCCTATGCTTGCCCTTGTTTCTTTTATTCTGGTAATTTTCTCGACTTTTGTCACAAGAAGCGGGCTGTGGGTATCTGTCCATTCATGGCAGGACTTCACAGCAGAAGGGATGGTTATTGCTCTATTCCTGATTATTATAGCGGGTTCAAGCACAATTCTTCTGGTCAGAAAGTATTTCAGTGAGGATTAAATAAGCAGCCCAGGTAATGTATTGTGAGGAAATTCTCTGGGAAGCAAGTTCACTTGAAAATAAAGGAGATTAATTGAGAAGTGAAGCATATTAATCGAAATCAAAAAAATTAATTGAAAAGTAACTGGAATTGATTGAACATTAAAGCAAATTGATTGAGAATCAAAGCAATAATTGAAAACCAAAGCAGTTAATTGAAAATCAAAGCAATAATTGAAAATTAACTGAAATTAACCCTGGAAAAGATTCCTTAAATTTTGGCTTCATGAAGCTCTTTATTGAGTTTTCTCCCTTTTACAGATCTTTAATTTTTTAACTCTTTTAAGTTTTTTAACTTTATCCCAATTGGGCGCTTTCAGGATAAGACCTCTTAAAGATCGAGAAGAATGTTTCAGATTCACCCGTTTTTCTGGCTAATTGTCTGGTCTGTCTGAAACCGGGATATAAACATTTCTAAATTATCTTTGACGTTTTATTGTCAGGATTTTTGCCTGCAATTTCTTTTATCAGTGCAATTATAATATTTTTGTTGTGATGCCTTCAGGTTTTTATCCGGGTCATGGGATTATTATGTTTCATATAATTAATTATTTTTTCATAAGTTCTAATGTCAGGTGTAGTTGAAAGTTTTTCAATTCCTTTTTAATATATACAACTTTAAATAGTATGAGTACATTATTAAATGTTGGAAATGAATAACCTTCTAATTATATACGTATACAGGTTTAATTACTGAACCGGTACGTATTTTCCCATCAATTTCACAAAACGGTTCTCTGGTGGTCGGTTATGAAAATGTACTGTATTTGTTTTTAATAACCGGTTGTTGGACTTAAAACGTAAACAATCCGCTCGATTGTGAAAAAACGCTTTTTATTTCATTCAAAGTTTTAAAACGGGATAGACTACCATATAAATATTTATATGGAGTAAAACTTTTGAAGTCGGAATTAGCTTTAACAGGTGATTATGAAAGCTACCTTTTAAGGTCTGAATTATAATTGCCTCCAAATTCTTTAACTGACAAAATAAATTATAAAATAGACTATGAAGGGGTTATCATGAAAGACTATGAAGTAAAAGTGCTGGACGAAAACGACCACATTTTTATTGAAACGTTACGAAATCTCGGGATGTCGAGAAACGTTGCCACAACTATGGCATATCTTATGAATGTTGACGAAGCTTCATCCCGTGAAATTGAAATCAGTACCGGACTGAGACAGCCTGAAGTCAGTCTCGCTATGAGGCTCATGCGCAATCAGTCCTGGGTCAACGTACGCTCGGAAAAGAAACCCGGTAAAGGGCGCCCAATAAAGATATATTCCCTTGCAGCCCCTGTTGATGAGATCATAAGCTATTATGAAGATAAAATCTACAAGGAATCTCAGGCAACGATCTCAGCAATTAAAAAACTGAAGGTTATGAGCAAAAAGGTGCCTCTTACTCCCAAGTAAGTAACTCAAAAGGGTTAGTCCATAATGGCTGACAGCCCTTTCGGGAATTCACCATTATGGAAATCAAATCCTTCCATAATATATTTATTTAATTTTTCTTCTTTCTGTTTTCCCATGATATTCAGTTTTTTCGTATCTTTCAAGTTCTTTTCTTTAATTTCTTAGATTTCTTCTCTTTGCTTTCTTAAATCATTCTTTATTTTCTTATACCCTTCTCTCTACTTTCTTAGATCCTTTCCTTTGTTTTTTAAACTCTCTTCTTTAATTTATCATGTCCTATTTATTATGTTCTTTCCTTCACTTTCCAGGGTTTTCTTACAGATGTTCTCGATATGGTTCTCATCGGTATTTTTCCTGGTTACCGAGATTATTGATTCCACTAATAAAGTCGATAACGCGTGGTTGGATCTAATGTTAAATCTAAAACCTGAAGCTGAAAGGCCCACATTGTTAATGACTGCTATAAAAGGAAGACCTCGCAGAAAATTGATCTCACAGAAAACTGATATTGCGAAAGTAAACTTAGAAAAGTAACTTTGTAGAAAATTGATCTTGCAGAAATAATCTTGCAGAAATAATCTTACAGAAAATAATCTTACAGAAATAACCTCAAAGAAATACTCTTACAGAAATAACCTCAAAGAAATAACCTCAAAAAAATAACCTTGCAGAAAAATAACCTTTAAAATCTCTCTAAAAAGGGGGAAAAATAAGTCTCAATAAAGAAGGGGCACTGCCCTTAAGGGCAGATCATCCACCTGTTACAACTTTTAATATCGTTAGTTTATCAGAACCTATAGCCCCATCAAGGGGAACAGCATTCCCTCCATTTAATACAAGTACTGTTTCCTGATTTATGTTCAGCTCATCAAGCAGGTCTTCGTAGGTGGCTGTTTCAGCCACTTCTACGGTCTGCTCGACAATCTCTCCAGCTTGAATAGTTATGTGTACTTTTTTACTCACTCTAGTGTTCCACCGCCGCTTACCTGAATTTCGTCTACGATTTCCTTTATTAACTTCTGCTCCAGTTCATATTCTTTTCTAACGCCTTTCCTTTCTGCATTTCTTTTCTGGAACTTTCCTGTCATGGTTAAATCTCCTTACGATTTTTCAGGTTGCAACTTAGTGGGTATAATCTCTTCCAACAAACTCTCTTGTCTTTTCGAGATGTATATCCAATAATTATAATGATCTTTTGTTTTAATTAAGCTTTTGGTTAACGAACTTTTAGGTTAACATTGTCTTGTTTTCATATCACATTGGCGTATTTCTTCCTTACTTCTTAATATTTTTATCTGTTAACAATGCAACTGATTACGTTTGAATGATTAACCTTCTATGCACAAAACTTTCTATTCTCTCTAATAACTAATAATATTTGATCCGGAACAGGTTATCTTATTAAAAGCTGACATTTATTGTGATATCTTTAATTGTTTATGACCTGAATATCCCTGCTTATTAATCTTAGTGGATAAATCCGGACAAAAAGCACACAAATCAAAGAAAAAAGTTAAATGATAATTGGAAAACTAAGGAAAAAAGATTTGATCATAAACATGGTCAATAAAATTATACACCAGCCGGGATTCGAACCCGGGTTCGAGCGTTGGCAACGCCCGGTGATGACCGCTACACTACTGATGTTCCCTGTTTTTTGGTGCCCAGACCCGGATTCGAACCGGGGACAACTGCCTCTTCAGGGCAGCGCTCTCCCACTGAGCTACCTGGGCAGGCAGATCTAATACTGCAGGTTCCTTTTTAAGAACATATCTTAAAAGAACTGGCAGTATTTTCGTTTTTCGCTTTCCAGAAAAAACTCTGGAAAGGTCCTGACTGTTTTTTCTAAATTCTTAAGTGGGCCCGCTGAGATTCGAACTCAGGACCTCCGCCATGTCAAGGCGACGTCATAACCGTCTAGACCACGAGCCCTCTACAATGTGTATTGCTTCCGTTTCTCGCACGGAAGTGCAACACCATAGTACGCATCATCATTTATATAAGTTTTGGGTGGTTCTGGCTTTTTTTGCTGGATAGAGTCCTGATAAAGCAAAATATCTTGCACTGTTTTGTAACCGATTTATCCATCGATGTGAAGAATGCTAAAAATTAATGCAAGAAAGCGTTGAAAATACAACTGTTTAATAAAGGTAAATGGAGAGCCGGGCAGAGAGCTATTTTATGAAAAACTCAATAATAGGGACGGCTAATTATCTGTTTCTCCATATTCACCGGGGGAATTTCCAATATCTTTAAACGGAACAACCAGGCTAAAATGTGGCAGCATGAATGATAATAGGCCAGAAAGTGACAGGCCAAATATTGAAAGATTAAACATTGAAAGATCGGATACTTATAGATCAGACAGTGATAAATCATACACTAAAAGACTGGATACTGATAAGCCTTACAGTATTATTACTGTCCCAATGGGTCATTCAAACTCTTACCTTATAGTTACAGGAGGTTAGGGAATTCTTGTGGATGCGGGACACCCTGGCAAAATCAAGAACCTCCAAATTGCTCTTGAAAGAAACCACATTAATTTTACCGATATAGTTCTGGTAGTCCTCACCCACACTCATTATGATCATGTGAGTTGCCTTGCCGAAATAAAAGAAAAGAGCGGGGCAAAAATTCTTGTTCATGCAGAGGAAAAAGAATGCCTGGAAAAGGGTACAACTCCCTTTCCTGAGGGCACTTTATGGTTCTCAAGAATCATTTCCCGGATAGGAAACACCTTCATGTTATCAAAGTCAAGATACAAGCCTGTGAGTTCTGATATTGTTGTAAGTGATGAATATGATCTGGACAGGTATATCCCTCACGCAAAAATCATCTCAACTCCAGGCCATACTGCAGGCTCTATCAGTCTTGTTATTAAAAATGAGGTTGCATTCGTTGGTGATACTCTTTTTAATGTCATCCCAGGGACAATTTTCCCTCCTTTTGCAGATGATGTACCTAAACTTTTAAAGAGCTGGGAGGTATTGATTGATTCGGGGTGCAGGACATTTTATCCAGGTCATGGCAGACCCTTAACTTTCAAGAAATTAAAAGATTCCTATGGGAAAATGATTAAAAAATGATAACTGGCACCCTTATTTATATTTGCATTTATGGCTTAATTAACCGGGCAGTGTATTAGAAATTAAAAAAACGAAGCCTTTTCTTCTTACCCTTTAGATTCTTCTTATTCTGATTTTGTTCACCTTTTAATTCTGCTCATTCTTCTAATATAGTGCTTCGATTTCCTGAGTATCATCAGTTTTCCGAATAAACACCAATTTTCCCATCTGGCTGAATACACTCCCATGTACCCTGCATCCAGTTAACCTGTCTCTAAATGAATGGTAAATAGATGGCATCATTCCATCTAAAATATGATGAATACGTTATCTGCGCTGAGGGTAACATGAACGGAGCATCTGCTAATATAGAAGAACACAGGACTATCCTGGAAATTCAGGCAAAAATTGATGCCGGAGAAGCCGTAGTCTTTACAGCTGAAGAAATCAGCTCCAGGATCAGGGCAGGAGAAGAAATAGGGCTCGAAGATGTCGATGTTGTAACCACCGCCACCCGCGGAATCATGAGCGGAACTTATGCAGTTTTCTCATTCAAAGTCTCAGAACCTGACTCTTTTATAAAAGCTTCTGAAGTTTTTCTGAACGGTGTGCCGGCAGTTGTTGGGCCGTGCCCCAACGAAAGGCTCGGGGTTCTTGACATTATAGTACTCGGGACAGCTCACAGTGTATCAGATCCCCGTTATGGAGGTGGGCATCTTTTCCGGGACATGGTGGAAGGAAAAATCATTCGCGTTGACGTAACCACAAATGAAGGCAAGTGTTTCTCCGTAGAGACCTGCCTTTCTGAAATCCCATTTGCACGTCTTTATGCAACCAGACATGCATTTAAAAATTACAGAGCGTTTGTAAATCCCGGTAAGGACCCTATCAACACTATTTTCCATGCCCTGCCTTTTGAAGGGGAGTTCAGGGAGATGACTTTCTGCGGTTGCGGAGAGTTGAACCCCATTGAAAACGACCCCGGACTCGAGACAATAGGGATCGGGACAAGAGTTCTGATCAACGGGGCTGAAGGTTTTGTCACAGGCCAGGGCACTCGCAGCGTTCCTGATAACCCCAACCTTACCGGTTTTGCGGATCTTCATGATATGGTCCCTGAGTACATGGGCGGCTTTGTAACTTCTGGAGGCCCTGAAATTATCAATACGTGGGCTGTCCCCATCCCTGTACTTTCCAGGAGTATGCTGGAAAATATCCTTAAACTGGACAGCCAGATCCCGCTCAAACTGGTGGACCTGGCGGGCAGGATTCCCCTTTGCGATATAACATACGGGGACGTCTGGGATAACGCAGACCTGAGAGTAAAGTACGATCCAGGAAAATGTATTAACTGCAAGGTTTGCCCTGTGGCTGAGGCGTGTCCAATGGGCGCAGTAAGCAAAGAAGAAAACGGAGCTGAACATAACCCTGAACTCTGCTTTAACTGCGGGCTCTGTATTTCAAGGTGCAGAGGGGAAGCCTTCAGGGCAAACCTGGGTACTGTCAGATGTGAAGCCGGAGGTTGTCTCAGAGATATCAAGGTAACTCTGCGCCAGTCTGACCGTGCAAGGGCAGTAAAAGCCGCACAGGAACTTAAAGAACAGCTTCTTACGGGAAGGTTCAGGCTCACAGAACCGGTTGAGAAAATAAGCTGGAGAGAATAAAGGGTTAAAGAATAAAGCTTGAGAGATTAACCCCTGATCAAATCTCAATAAGCCTGAATCAAACCCTTTTAATTCTTTTTTGCTTCAAGGGCTTCTTTGAATCGCTTTGCGGCACCTTCGGGGCTCAGTGGAATGTTTGGAGCGTTTGTATTTCCCGGCTTCAGGATTACGTGGATCAAAGCCAGCTCTTTCATGTCTCTAAACTTTTTGAATATTTTTATCAGTTCTTCTCTGGCATTTACTTTGGCTGTGTTTGTGATCCCGCAGGCGTTTGCAAATATTTCGAGGTCAATGTACCTGAGAGCGCAGGTTTCCTGGGAACCTGTAGACCCGTAGGCGCCGTTATCAAGGGCAATAATAATGAGGTTTTTCGGGGATTCTTTTGCAATCTCAAGAAGGGCATTTGGGTTCATAAGCAGGCTTCCGTCTCCGTCAAAAGCGACAACTGTTTTTTCGGAACGGAGGGCAATTCCCATACCTATGGAAGAGACAAGCCCCATTGAGCCAAACATATAGAAATTAAGGTCCCTGTCTTTACAGGCATAAAGTTCCTTGCAGGGGACTCCCAGGTTTGTTACAGTAACTTCGTCATCAAGCTCTGAAGCTATTGCGCAGATGGCATCGTTTCTCAGCATTACCGGCTTGAGGACCTCTTTTTTGAGGAAAATACTGCATGTCCTTTCCATAACCTCCGGCTTTTCTGGCATTCCTGCACCCTGCCAGGCGCAGCACTCTGAAGCTTCCCAGACTTTTGGGGAGATCAGGGCTATATGGGGCCTGGAATTTTCAAAGGCGTCACTGATTACATTTTCAATCTGGTGGAGTTTTTCAACCTCATCGATTATTGTGTATGCAAGCCCTGCCCCTTCAAGAATCGCAGGCAGGTGGACTCCGAGAGGAACCTGGGCTTCAATTGCTTCTTTGTAAACACCACGCCAGCTCGTCAGGACAGGCAGGGGTATTTTACAGGTCACGTTCAGGGATTCAAGGGCATTGATCATATTCCCCAGCCCTGTGCTTTGAATCAGCATTAAGGGCTTTCCGCCTGCAAGATAGAACCCGGCGCAAATTCCCACCCCGTTTTCTTCCCTTGTCATCTTGATTTCTGGAAAATTTTTTGAGACCAGGGGAAGCAGATTTTTAATCCTGTCACAGGGCAGGGTTGCCACGAGGTCAATCCCTGCTTTTTTCATGAGTGTTATTACTTCTTCTTCCGGGTTTAACATGCCTATACCTTCTGACGTGCTTATGCTTATGAGTATTCTGAGCCTGTTTTTCTTACAGGTTTCTATTAACAGATTTACACAGATTTTTGTTATGTTTTTTGAAATTTGATTCCGGATGTAATGGAAGTTCAAATCTTCAGTTCATCAAGTGAGACTTCAGAACTGCTGACCGTAACCTCAGGTTCAACCTGGAATAGCGTAAAGTCTTCTTTCAGCCGCTTAAAACCTCCGCCTGCAATATTAAGGAGAATGACATCGTCTTTTTCCACGTTTCCGGCTTCTACGGCTTTTAACAGGGAAGCAGCCGCAACTGCGGAAGGTTCCAGGATGTCTATCCCTTCGAGGGACTCAAAAAGGGCTTTTGCTTCAAGGGCCTCTTCTCTTGTGATGGCATACATTATCCCGTCCGTGTCGACAAGTGCATCATATAGCCCTCCAGTTATGGAATAGGGAGGAGCCCTGTTGGTGAGAACTGTAGCATATGTCTCTTCTATCTGCTTTTTTGCATCCTTCATGTCAATGTCAGGGATGATTTCCCTTCTTCCTGCCTTCCAAGCATTGTACATGGGAACAAATGGGAGGTTCTGGGCAAGCTGGAGTTTTGGAAGCTTTGAGCCGAAACGCCCGTCGTCCCTGAGCCGCAGTGAAGCTTCCCATGCTGACATTCCTCCCGTACCGCTCCCTACAGCCTGGAAATAGTGGTCAGGCATTTTTCCTATGGTCACGGCTGCATCAAGCATTACAGTTCCCATCCCTTCCCTTCTGGCAACGTTTCTTGCCCCTCCTTCAGGAACCATTCCCGGGAGTTTTGCAAGCCTGCCTGCAAGGTTGATAGCATCTGTGTAATCATTACCCGGAGTCATGCTGATAAGATGAATGGAATTAGCAGGTTCTTCAGGAAGCCAGATGCTCGAAACGCCTGAATCCGGGACCACTATATAAGCGTCCGTGCCTGTAAGGGACGAAGAATATGCAAAAGCTCTTCCAGTGTTGCCTGCAGAGGCAAGAACTATGGCTTTTCCGCCTGACTCTTTCAGAAGCTGCATTGTAGGGTGGGCTTCCAGTTCTTTGAAACTGCAGGTTTTAATTAATGCTTCTCTTTCGGGCCAGTACCCGCTGAACCCTATATACAGGTTGGAAAGCCCGAGTTCCTTTGCGAGAGCTTCGCTTTTGTAAGTGATTGGCCCCGCTTCTGTGGTAAGCTCTTCCTGTACAGGGAGCCAGGAATGGAATCTCCCTATTCCGGGCTGGTCTCTAAGTTCCAGCTTTTTTTCAAAGTAATCCGCCCTCAAAAGGGAGTCGTCATTATCACAGGTTAGCCTGTATTCCTGTCCGTATTCCCTTCCGCATTTCAGACATTTTAATGTGAATCTTCCCATTGCTATCAAAGAAAATTGGGTTTCTTTTACTAAATATATGTTCCTGAAACATCCGCTTTATATCCTTTATGTGATATTTTTTATTATTAGTTTCCTATTTGAGCTATTTGATTTCGGAGAATGGAAGAAATAAACGCAAATAAATGTAAGAAAAATAAGAAGCTTGAATTAAATAAATCATATAAAGAAATTGTATAAAGAAACTATCTAAAGAAACCAAATAAAGGAATCATACAAATAAATCATAAAAATCATATAAACGAATCATAAATGAAATTGAATTAGTGGACGGCAGGACCGCCACTGAAAATCCAGACTATAATTTCAAACATAGAATATGTCTGGAGTAGCCCTGGCATATTCTATATTTTGCCTTGTCCTGTCGGGATAGACAAGGGTGAGTATATCCGGCTGTATTCCCAGTTCTCTTGAGTCGTGAAGGTAGTATTCATCGTCATGTCTGGAAATGTCGTTTACGTGGATTAATGCACTGGATCTGCCTATCCTGCGGACCTCTATATTTTCAAAATCAAAAAATATATCCTTTATTTTTGGCTCCAGATGCTTGCTCCCGAACATGAACATATAAACCTGGGCAAAAGGGCTCAGATGGTATTTTATCTGGACATTCGCATCCGTCCTGTTAAATTCAATCACCATAGTGTCAATATGGATGTAATTCCCTTCCCCGAACTGCTCCGAGTCTTCTCCCGGTGAGATTTTTGCAGCCATTAAAGCAGCCGAGATTATCAGGGCGATTGTAATTATAGCTTTTACTTTCATGTGTGTAACGCTGTATTGGTTTTCTTTTCTAATATATTTATTTCTTAAAAATTGTAAGCCTATTAAGGAATCTCTCCTGCACCTGCAGTTCTGCAATAACATTAAATAGCGTAAAAATAAAGCTATTCCATACTTCAAACTATCTAAAAATAAATGTGAGAATAAAAGTGAGAATAAAAATGAGGCTGAAAAATGAGCAAAAACATTAACTTCGTCTGCCCGAAATGCGGAAACAGCTCCTACGACATCGGTGAGATCCGCACAACAGGTGGCTTGATCAGCAAGCTTCTCGATATTCAGAATAAAAAATTTACCCATATCACCTGCAAGCGCTGCAAATACACAGAATTCTACCAGGCTGACAGCAGCATGCTCGGAAACATTTTTGATCTTTTCACGTAAAATTTGCAAGTTATGGAGTTTTCAGCGCCCGAGTCCCGTCTCGCCCGAATTGCGCCTCGGGAGTCCGCTGTCCTTTTCACTCGCTTCGCTCGTTCAAGAGGACTAATTAAAATATTATAACAGTAAGTTTTAGTAAGAAAGCAAAATAATCAAAAAAAGCTCTGACCCTTGCAACAATATTCGCTATTTCGTGTCTTTTTTGTTACGCTCGATGGAGACAATGTTTGTTTTATAAATTCTGATAAATAAAAAATTCATGTATGTAAAAAGAGAAACGTTTCTTTGAAGATTATTCAATTTGCTTCAGAAATCATGTTTCAAACCTTTTCAAGCTTTTTCCGCCTGAGGGCAATTTCTTCCTTGAGCTTCTGATCTCTGGGGTCTTTTTTGCTCAGGATTTCCAGGATTTCAAGAGATTCTTTGAAGTTCTTTTTTGCCGCTTCTTTTTGCTCTTTTTGAGAAAAGAGAATTCCAAGGTTGTTAAGGGTCATTTCTTTATCTGAGAGGTATTCCGTATCTTCAGGGTAGTTTTGAAGGAGCTTTTCATATATTTCCAGGGCTTTTTCGTATTTTTCTTTTGCTTCTTCTATCTGTCCCACGCTAAAAAGCAGTTCCCCGAGATTGTTGAGGGTATTTCCTGCATACATTTGATAAAAGGTGTTTTCCGGGTGGGAATCAAGAAGCTTCTGGCAGATCTCAAGTCCGGTCTCATAGCATTGTTTCGATAGGATAAAGTTGCCAGCTCTCTGAAAAATATTGCCGAGGTTTCCGATATTGTTGAGGTTAAGACGGATGGTGTCTTTATAGAGTTCGTTTCCCGGGTCTTCTGAGAGCAGTTTATAGCTGATTTTTAAGGAAAAAACGTAAGTATCCAGAGCTTCTTCAAGCCTGCCAAGGGACTGAAGGATCTGACCCCTCGCTTTTAAGGTGTGGAACAAAATAGCGTCACTTTTTGCTTCCTGTGCGGCATTTTCAGCTTTCTGGAGCGCTTCAAGGGATTCTTCGGGCTTTCCTTCCTGCATCAGGTCAATTGTTCTGTTAAAATGTTTTACTGCTTCTTCTCTCAGTCTATCGGGCTTCTCAGGCATATTAAAAAAAGGACTTTTATTGCCTTATAGATTATGTTATCGAATTCGTTTTTTCTTCCTGTTCCTTTCTTTTCCCAACTTTTTATATATTATTAAAAACTATATAATAAATATAACAGGTATTAAAGTTTTAATAGATATTGGAGTTTTATACCTTTCTTAAACGCGAGTTTTCTGGATATTTTACTGTTCATCTACATTGAAGGGGTACTCACAGGCAGGGCAGTATGGATCGGGAGACAGAGAAAGAGAAAATGGACAGAAGTTCATACAGGACTGGCAGTAAGGCTGATGGAAAAGGCAGGTATGAAAAATTCTTAATTATATTAATCGGAATCCTGCTCGCGGCTATCTTTTTCTATACCCTTTACATAGGTCAGCTTCTCTGGGGTATAATCATTGATATCCTTATCCTGAGGATTTACTTCCTTGTGCAGCAGGAAAGGCGTTATTTCACCGAATGCGACCTGAACGAGGATGAAGCCGGAACTCCTCACGACCCCGGAACAAAGAGAAAGGTCAGGCTTGCAAATATCCTGATCACTTTATTTGTTCTCGGGCTTGTAGTTTACTCTTATTTTACTCTCCAGTTTATATATGGGGTGGTCGTCGGGCTGATGGTTCTCCTTTATGTTCACATGCTGCTGTTTTCCGGAAAAAACCTTTGAAGGACTTTCAAAGCCCTTTCAGTCTTTCCTCTGTCAGGGCGATGGCTTCTTTAACCTTCTCATTTTCAGGCTGCTGGTCCAGCAGACTTTCCTGCAATTCCAGAGCTTTTTCAAGTTTCTCTTTTGCCGCTCCAGATTCTTCAGGCACCTGATGTTTGAGGCAACCTCCTAACTGGCTGAGCGCGACTGAAAGTTCTGCCTGATAACCGAGGTTGTCAGGCTTCTCTTTATAAAGTTTTTCGTAAATTTCAATAGCTTCTCTCAGGATTTCACAGGCTTTTTCGAGGGAGCCGGATTCCATAAGAAGTTCACCGTAATTGTTCAGGTTTTCTCCGGCATAAGATTGGTATACAGCATTCTGAGGGTCCTTTTTGATCAGATCAAAATAAATTTTTCGGGCTTGAGAATAATATTCGTCAGCTTTATCAATTTCGCTTTTCTTTTTCAGGAGATTTCCAGTATTGCTCAGGGTTGTACCCATGTAATGCTGGTAATCAGCATTTTCCGGGTCAGTTTTCAGGAGATCTGAACCCGCTTCAAGGGCTTTTTCATAAGCTTCAAGAGCCTGGTCGTATTCTTTTGCCGAATAGAGAATGCCCCCGCGGGTAAAAAGGATATAATAGAGAGCATCTGTTGATTTCGACTGCCTTGCAGATGTTTCGGCTTTATCCAGAGTCTCTAGAGCTTTATCCAGTTTTCCTTTCTTGATCTGGCTTACAGCACTGTGAATCTGCTTTAGAAGGAGAAGATTTTTTACCTTGCTTCTGGCCATGAAAGAGAATTCCTTCCTGTTTTTTAAATAACTGTCGATATCGATTGTGAGGCACTGGATAAACTCCTCAATACAGAGTTTCAGGTCAGGTGATGTTTATATAGGGGATATCGCATATTCATGTAAAAAATATCCTGCAAATTCTCCTGTGCATTAATTTGATATTTAATTTTTCCGTCCAGAACTTCGGATCTAATATTAACCAGCAAATAGTATATAATGAAAGGCTTCTATATACTGTATGTACAGTGGTAGGTTAATTTTATATACAGTAAGTTTATATAATTAGCCGAAGTATGGATGGGGTTACAGTAACTTCAGGAATCTGTTATTGTAACAGCCGCTTTTCCCGTTATTCTACTCAGATTTATTGTTTTTTCAAAAGCGTCAAGTATATAATCTCGATCAGATAACGTCTATCAAATAACGTTCGAATATGTGAGCTAACCATGGTGTATAATAATAATCAGAACATAGACGGATCTTCGGAGAATATGGACAGGCAGGCCCATAAAATGGAAGAGCCTGTTCCGAAAGTTGATCCGTCTGCGGCCGACCAGACAAAGGATGAGCCTAACAAGGTCATGGCCGAGTCTGAGTTACATGAAGATATAGATGAAGATGTTGACATCGGCTTCCAGTTTGAAGACACTTCAAATATAGAGGTCCCCAAGCTCCTTATTGACCAGGTGCTGGGTCAGGAACACGCAGTGGAGGTCGTGAGGAAGGCCGCCAGCCAGAGGCGTCACATCATGATGATAGGGACTCCAGGTACAGGAAAGTCCCTGCTTGCAAAAGCAATGGCAGAACTTCTTCCTAAAGAGGAGCTCAAGGATATCCTTGTATATCCCAATCTTGAGGATCTCAATAACCCCAAGATAAGAGAGGTTCCGGCCGGAAAAGGTAGAGAAATTGTCATGGCTCACAAGATGGAAGCAAGAAAGAAAGCCCAGGCACGGAACATGCTTATGATGCTCTTTGTTGTGGGTATTATTATCTATTCTTATTTCGTCTCTCAGCTTCTCTGGGGTATTATTGCAGGCATAATGATTCTCATGTTAACCCGCCAGTTCCTTCCCAAAGAGGAAATGATGATTCCGAAAATGGCGGTTTCAAATTATGATAAGGAGCACGCACCTTACATCGATGCAACCGGAGCCCACGCCGGAGCTCTGCTTGGTGATGTCAGGCACGACCCGTTCCAGTCCGGAGGGCTTGAGACCCCTGCACACGACAGGGTAGAAGCCGGAGACATTCACAAAGCCCACAAAGGTGTGCTTTTCATTGACGAAATCAACACTCTCAGGCTTGAGTCACAGCAGAGCCTCCTGACCGCGCTTCAGGAAAAGGAATACCCGATTACCGGGCAGTCCGAAAGAAGCTCCGGAGCTCTTGTTAAGACCGAGCCTGTACCCTGTGACTTTATTATGGTCTCTGCAGGGAACCTGGACGCTGTTCAGAAAATGCACCCCGCACTCAGGTCAAGGATAAAAGGTTACGGGTATGAAGTCTACATGCGGGACTCCATGGAAGACACACATGAAAACCGGAAGAAACTTGTCCGCTTCGTTGCCCAGGAAGTCATGAGAGACGGTCACATCCCTCACTTTGACGAGGGAGCTGTAGAAGAAGTGATACGGGAAGCTAGAAGGCGTGCAGGCAGGAAAGGCCACCTTACCCTCAAACTCCGTGACCTCGGAGGGCTTGTGCGTGTTGCAGGCGATATTGCCCACTCCGAAGGCGCTCCGCTTACAACTTCCGAGCATGTTCTTGCGGCAAAGAGGATTGCAAGGTCCATAGAACAGCAGCTTGCAGACAGCTACCTCGAACAGCGCAAGGAATATGAGTCTTTCCTCAGGAAAGGTTCCGCTGTCGGAAGAGTCAACGGGCTTGCAGTTATGGGCGGAGATTCGGGAATCGTACTTCCGATTGTATCCGAAGTCACCCCTGCCCTTTCCGGAGCAGAGGGGCGAATTATTGCCACAGGTAAACTCAAGACTATTGCAAAAGAAGCTGTGCAGAACGTATCCGCAGTTATCAAGAATATGACAGGCACGGATGTCTCGCGCCATGATGTCCACATTCAGTTTGTTGGGACATATGAAGGTGTGGAAGGAGACAGTGCATCGGTTTCCATAGCAACTGCAGTAATTTCTGCAATTGAAAAGATTCCTGTGGATCAGACTGTCGCAATGACCGGTTCTCTTTCTGTAAGGGGGGATGTCCTGCCTGTTGGCGGTGTCACCTACAAGATCGAGGCAGCAGCCCAGGCCGGCATGAAGAAAGTCATCATACCCAAAGCCAACGAGGCAGATGTTCTTGTTGAAAAGGCATACAGGGAAAAGATCCAGATCATTCCTGTTTCCTCAATAGCCGAAGTAATGGAACACAGCCTTGTGGGTCCGAGAAAGAATACAATTATTGAAAAACTCAAAAATATTACAAAACTAAGTTTCGACATCCCGGAAGTATCACCCGCTTCCGTACAGGCTATTAATCTCTTCGGGTGCAGGAACTGATCATGAATAGTATTATGCAGGACATTAAATTTTATGACTGCAGGGTAATAGAAGGCAGTTCCACTTCTATCGTCCTGGATAACGGAAAGATAGAAGAAATATCCCGAAACTTCACAAAGGGGGCCGGAATAAGGGCCCTCTGCGGAGGTTCGTGGGGCTATACGGCTGTTGAAGGGGATATTAACCTTAAACGTGGGGTCGAAGCGGCCTCAAAACTTGCTTTTTCTATGAATGCGAGCACCCCCAAAGAAGATGTAGAACTTGCAGCCGTGGATTCTCCTGAAGTAAGGGATCTTCCTGAGGTAAGGACTAACCCTAGAGATATTGCAATTGAAGAAAAAGTAAGCCTTTTGAAGAGTATTGAAGAACACGCAAAGCTTGAAGGTGTTCACAGTACAAAGGTAATGTATCTCGAGTCTGAGTTTAAAGTTGATTACCGGAACTCCGAAGGTCTGGAATGTGAATATGAGCTTTTAAATGTCGGTTTTGCAGTCTCTGCCGTTGCTTCGGAAAACGGCGTTTATCAGGCAGGCAGGGAAAGCCGTTTCGGGTACGGTTATGAGCTTTTTGAGAACGAAAATGTTCTCGAACTTGCCGGAAAAGCAGGAAAGACCGCGCTTGAACTCTTAAAAGCTAAAACACCTAAAGGCGGGGAAATGCCTGTGGTGCTTGACCAGGAGCTGGCAGGCGTATTTGCCCATGAAGCCGTGGGACATGCTTCAGAAGCCGACCTTGTGCTTGAAGGTGATTCCATCCTTGAAAATAGGATAGGAGAACAGATCGCATCTCCGCTTATTACCATTATTGACGACCCGACTCTGCATGAGTTTGGATATTATCCTTTTGATGCAGAAGGTTCGGAGTCAAAAAGGACCGAGATAATAAAGGACGGAATTTTTAACTCTTATCTCCACTCCCGGGAAACAGCAGCCAAACTTGGAGGAACTCCGGGAAACTGCAGGGCTCAGGGTTATTCCATGCCTGTTGTCAGGATGAGCAACACATTCATTGACAACGGAGATTCCAGGTTTGAAGAGATGCTCGAGGAAGTAAAGGACGGCATGTACCTTATAGGGTCAAGAGGCGGACAGGTAAACACCGGAGAAGGTATATTCCAGTTCAATGCCGAAAAAGGGTACCTTATAAAAAACGGAGAGCTTACCGGGCTCTTAAGGGACGTCTCTCTTTCAGGAAAGACGCTTGAAATCCTTAACCATGTGACCCT
>WPCJ01187246.1_pt1 | contig 21009 bp, 16 predicted proteins | sample 5399831 | NCBI WGS metagenome assembly WPCJ01 (sample SAMN12869470, study PRJNA574797) | sludge metagenome | isolation source: wastewater treatment of pH10 | place: China:Beijing | collected 2019-05-20 | reverse complement strand
GGACACGTCGTTGACGGCGAGCTGGTAGGCGGCGCGGGCGTACTGCGTCGCCTGCTGCGCGGCCTGGTAGGACTTCATTGGGTCCTGCTGCGCGTACTGTTCTGCGAGCTGCAGCTGGCGCTTCGCCTCCGCGAGCCGCGTTCGCGCCTGCGAGCCGATCGCGCCGCGGCGCGTCTCGATGAACTGCTCAGCGGCGAGCACCTCGGAGCGTGCGGGGACCAGGGCCTCGTCGCGCGCGGCCTCGGCACGGCGAAGCCGCTCGGTGTTTTCCCTGGCGGTGCCGATCGCCGCGTCGATCTGCACGTTTGCGGCTGCGGCAGCGGCCAGCGCCGCGACAGGGTCGCCCTGTGTTCCCTGTGCGAGGAGCTGGCTGACACGCTCGGCGGCCTGTTGCAGGGCCTGCCGATCCGCATCGCCGGCGGAACCGATGAGCTGCGAGACCACCTGAAGATCCCCCTGCAGGTCAGCGGCCGCTTCCTCGAACTGCCGCGTGCTCTCCGCGAGCTCGCCAGCGAGCACGTCGGGCGATTGGGCGAGCGTCCGCGCCTGATCAAGCGCCGCCTCGCCAGCGCGGAGCGACACGGCGGCGGCGGAGCGCTCGCCGGTCGCGAGCTCCGCCGTTGCCGACGTGATGCACTCGCCAACGAACTGCAGCCTGGCGCCAGCCTCGGTGAGGTTTGCCTCGAGCTGACCGGCGATGGCCGGTGCGTAGCTCGCCGCGAGCGCGCTCGCACGCTCGCGCCCCGCGCTCAGCGCCTGCTGGACGCCGGGAAGCTGCGCCTGAAGCTGTTCGAGCACCTCGGGTGCCCGCGCTTCGACCTCGCGCAGCCGGGAGAACGAGTCGGTGTGTGCGTCGAGCGACTCCTTCGCGCCCGTGCACCGCTCGATGATCTCGGTGAGCCACGCGCGACGATCCTCATCGGAGTCCGGCTCGTTGTCGTCGAGCAGCTGCCGCCGCACGAACGCGGCCTGGAGCTGCTCCTTCGCGTCGGCGATAGCCGCAGCGAATGGCTGCGCCGCCTCCGCGCCGAACTGCGCCTCCGCGAAGCCGAGCTCCTGCTCGCTGCTGCGGACGTCATCGTCGACGCGCACCAGCAGCGCGCTCGCCTGCGATTCGAGCTCCTCGAGTGTCAGCGGAACGTCGCCCTCGGCGACCTGCCGCTCCCGCTTGCGCTTGCGGGAGATCGCGACTCCGGCCGCGACGCCACCAGCGACGACAACGCCGCCGATCACCGCGACGGCGACGCCGGTGCCGTTCGACCCGGGGTTGAGCACTGCTTTGTCGATACCGGTGAGTGTTGCGCCGACGACGCCCTTCCAATCACTGCTTTTCAGCGCGGGGCGGACGTAGTCGTTGGACAGCGTGTCGTACTGGGCGTCGGTCATGAGCGCCTGCGGTGCGTTCAGGTCGTACAGCCGATCCTCAACCGCGACGCTGAGCAGCACGCCGTCGTCGCCAAGGAAGTTCTTCTGGGCCGTCGCGGCACCCCACTGCTCCGGGTCCGTCGGCGAGTCGAACGTGTCGACGTAGACGACGAAGAGCTGGACGCCGTGTTCGGTCGCGAACTCGCGAACCTCGTCCTCGAGCTTCGACACGCTCGACCCCAGCACGCCGTCGCTCGTGCCGTCGATGACGTACTTGCCGCCGAACGACGGCGGAGGTGTCGCCGACGCGGCCGCCGGGGCGAAGAGCGCCAGCCCGGCCAGTGCCGCAAGGCCAAGCATCGTTGCGATTCGCTTCATTCACGATCCCCCGTCTGCAACGGCCGCGCGGCTACTCCAACGCGTGTCCGATACGCACAGTTTAGGAGTGCGGGGCACCCGGCGCTAGTGCCTTCTATGTGATTCGTATGAGTGCCGGATTTCGCTCCAGCGTTTAGCGAGACTCAACGCTGGTTTGCGCTATCGCGCTTGTTCGGCGTTTCCGACACAGCTGGAATAGTGAACATGAACTCGAGCACCCTCCCCGCCCGCGTGTCCGCCGGCCACCACATGGTCTCCGTCGGCGCGATCACGCTCTCAACGTTCCTCGTCGTCACCTCGGAAATGATGCCCGTCGGGGTGCTGACGCCGATGGCGGAATCGCTCGGCGTGACTGCCGGCGGGGCAGGCGCAACGCTCACAGTCACGGGAGCGATCGCGGCAGTCGTGAGCACGTTCGCGTCTGCACTCGCTGGCCGCGTTGACCGGCGCACGATCCTCATCGCGTTCATGATCGTTCTTGCGGTCGCCAATGCCCTCACGGCGGTCGCGCCGACCTACGCCGTGGTGATGCTCGGACGCGTGCTGCTCGGCGTCGCGATGGGGAAGGTGTGGGGGCTCGCCGCCGGACTCGGTGGCCGCATCGCCCCACCGAGCCGCGCGGCGCTCGCGACAACGCTCATCTTCTCGGGCGTGTCCATTGCCTCCGTGCTCGGAGTACCGCTCGGTACCTACGTGGGCGGTGTCCTCGGCTGGCGGTCGGCATTCTGGCTGCTCGCCGCGCTGGGCGTGGTTGCTGCGATCGGCCTGCGACTCGCGGTTCCCGCGCTGCCTGCCGATTCGGCCGCCGGCTTCCGCGGCATCTTCAGGGTGCTCCGCGTGCCGCAGGTGGTCGCCGGGCTCGTGATCACCGCGCTGCTCGTCGTCGGACACTTCACCGGCTACACCTTCATCCGACCGATCCTCGAATTTGGGGTCGGCGCTGCGGAGGGCGGGATCGCCGCTGCACTGCTCGTGTTCGGAGTTGCCGGCGTCGTGGGGAACTTTGCGGTCGGTGGAGTCGCTGCGTTGAGGCCGAAGCGCGCCGTCGTCGGCACCGCGACGGCGCTTGCTCTGGGCGTTGCCGGGGTCAGCGCGCTCAGTGTTCTGGGCGCGGGCGGCCTCGGACACGGTACCGGCCAGGCCCCGGCCTCGATCACGTTCGTGGCGATCGCGATCTGGGGCCTCGGCTACGGTGGCGTCTCGGTCGCGACCCAACGCTGGATTGCGACGGCCGAACCGGGCCGAGTCGAGGCCTCGGCGGCGCTGTGGGCTGGTATTTTCAACGCGAGCATCGCCGTAGGTGCTGTGTTGGGAGGCGCCGCGTTCGACGGATTCGGCGCGGTCGGAACGCTCGCAGTCGCGCTCGGCATCGCGGCAACCGGGGCGCTCGTTGCGGCGCTCACCAGCCCCCGCGCGTTCACCAGCCCCCGCGCGCTGAGGTGATCTCCGCTTAACCGGACGTTGCGGCGTGGAGGCGGCGCAAGAACTCACCCAGCAGCGGGTGCGGCGCCGCCGCAACGTTCGTCACCGCGGACAGGCTTGACTGCGGCACCCCTTCGACGAGCAGATAACGCAGGTCCGGCCTCGGGAGGTACGCGGCACTCGCCTCGCAGAGCAGCACGCCACCGGCCCCCGTTGCCGCGAGCGACAGCGCCTCGGGCAGCGTTCTGACTCTCGGCCCGTAGCTGAGGGCGGTGCCGTCTGGCGTCGACACCGGTGCGTTCGCGGCGAGCCACGCCGCGGGGGCCTCCTCGGCTGGCCCGATCAGCGTCACTGTAGCGAGTTCCGCCGCGGTAACGCCCGTGCGCCCCGCGCGCTCAGCCCGCCGGGCGAGGGGGCTCGTTCGGGCGATGCCGACAACCTGATCCTGCGGTGAAAACTCGAACCACGTCCGCAGGCCTTCGGCCTCCGCCGGCGACAGGACGAGCGCGAGGTCGACCGCTCCCGCGGTCACCCCCGTCAACGGGTCAGACCAGGGCAGCTCGACGAGCTGCACCATCCCCTGGGGCATCGCGGCAACCACCCGCGCGACGGCCTCGTACACCGAGCATTGGAACCCGACGCGCAGCGGCCGCGCCGGCGAGAGTGCGGCGGCCTGGGCCGCGTCAAACGCTGCCCGCAACGAGAGCAAGCTGGGAACAACACGCGCGGCGAGGCCCGCGCCAAGATCGCTGAGCTCGACCCTGCGACTCGTTCGAAGGAAGAGCTGACCGCCAACGCGCTGCTCAAGCCGGCCAATCATCTGGGAGACCCGCCCTGGCGTGACACCGAGCTTCTCAGCCGCCTGGCCGAAATGCAGGGTCACGCTCACCACAGCGAAATACTCGAGCTCTCTGAGCGGGAGTTCGGGGTGAGGCGAGTATCGCGCGGGCTCAGGAGTCGTCATGACCCACTCGCACCAACACGCTGCTAGTCGGCAATGGTCTGCACGTGCAGCATGGTCCAGCCGTCCGGGACGAGCGCTGCCAGCTCGTGCATCGACGGCGCGGTGATCTCCTGCGAGGTGTCCCTCCGGTGGTACGTCCCGAGGGCGGAGATCTCTCCGCCGGTCTTGCCCATCCGTACTGGCGCCTTCACCAGATCGAAGCCAGGCGGGCACTGGGACGATAGGAGCTCGTGCACCTCTTCAAGCGATGTCCCCACCACGTCAATCTCGATGGTTTCAGTCAGTCTGATCGTGGCGCGAAGCATGAGATCAGGATACCGAGATTGGGGCGGCGAGCGTGCATCCGCGGGCGCGCCCGGCGCCGACCTCTCAACTCGGGCAGCTAGGTTGGGGCTGGGAGACATTGAGGGGGATGCTGTGAAACGGTGGCTACTGCTTGGATCCGCAATTGCGGCCGAGGTCGCGGGAACGCTCATGCTGCGGGCGGCAGTCGACGCCCCGGCTTGGATCGTCGGCGTCGTCGCCTGCTACGTCGCCGCGTTCACGCTTATCGGGCTCACGCTGCGCACGGGTATGCCCGTTGGCGCCGTTTATGGAGTCTGGGGTGCGACCGGCGTGGTGCTCGTGGCCGCGCTCAGCGTGCTGATCTTCGGGGAGCATCTCAGCCCGGTGAGCGTCGCGGGCATCGCCGTCATCATCGTCGGGGTCGTGCTGGTTGAGACCGGCACGCACGACCAGTCGGCGCCGGCGGCAGAGCGGGCCGCGTGAGCTGGCTCTGGCTTCTACTCTCCATCGCGTGTGAGGTTGCGGCGACGCTGAGCATGCGCGCGAGTGATGGGCTGAAGCGCAAGCGGTGGATTCCGGCGATCGTCGTCGGCTATGCGGCCGCATTCACCGCGCTCGCCTTCGCCCTCGACGCGGGGATGCCACTCGGGATCGCGTACGGGATCTGGACCGCGGTGGGGATCGTCGTCGTCGCGGTCTGCGCCCGGATGCTGTGGAAGGATCCGCTCACACGCCGGATGCTGGTTGGCATCGCGCTCGTTGCGATCGGGGTGCTGCTTGTCGAGCTCGGCACGCTGATGTGAGGCCCGGGACTCGGCCAGTGCCCGCGAGCCGGACCCGGCGCCTGGGCGCACCGGTCGCCAACCCAACCGAGAAACGAAAAACCCCCGGCGTGAACCGGGGGTTTCTCTCCTGTGCGCGATACTGGGATCGAACCAGTGACCTCTTCCGTGTCAGGGAAGCGCGCTACCGCTGCGCCAATCGCGCCTAAGATAAGGCTATTCAATTGTGGTGGAGGTGGCGACGGGATTCGAACCCGTGTATACGGCTTTGCAGGCCGCTGCCTCGCCTCTCGGCCACGCCACCGTAAGTGTTTGCCACCAAAAGCGGCCGAGATTACTCTCGGCCACCAGAGCGGATGACGAGATTCGAACTCGCGACCCCAACCTTGGCAAGGTTGTGCGCTACCAGCTGCGCCACATCCGCATTTTCGCCGCCGTGCTTGGCGACGTGTATAACTTTATACAGCTCGGGGGCCTCACGCAAATTCGGCCCTGCTCGCCGGGCGCGTCGCGCTTTCGTTACCCGTTGGAAACGTTGCTATCAGGCGGTTTTCCGGCTTCTCTAGCTACGATTGCCCGTATGGCAGGAACTGTTGGAAAGCGCGTCGCGCAGGGGGTTGCGGTCGCACTTGTTGTCGCTGTTGCTGCTGGCGGACTCATCGCTTACACGTATCGCGGGGAGATCCGCGACCATTTCCTCGCGTCGTCGTTTGAGCCCACGCAACGCGTGAATCAGATCCGGGACGAGATCGAACTCAGTGCAACGGGCGACCGAGTGTTCCTCGCGTCGCAGCCGACGATCGGCGGTCGTGACGAGTTCAACAGGTGGTGCGCCGGTGTGGATCACACCGAGGAGGGGCACGTGCTCGGCTGCTTCGCCGAGCGCCGCATCCGTCTCTTCGAGGTCACCGATCAGCGCCTCACCGGTGTCGTCGAGACGACTGCCGCCCACGAGCTGCTCCACGCCGCGTGGTCGCGCATGAGCCAGGAGGAGCGCGCGGAGCTCGCCGACACGCTCGTCGCGGAGTACGACGCCCGCGCGGCAACGGACGCGGAGTTCAGCCAGCGCATGAGCGTGTACGAGAGCCTGTCACGATCCGCCTTTGCGAACGAACTTCACTCGGTGTTCGGCACGGAGGTGCGAGACCTCTCCCCCGAGCTTGAACAGCACTACGCGAAGTGGTTCGAGGATCGGTCGGTGATTGTCGACTGGTACGACGGCTACCACGGCGTCTTCGTCGAGCTCAAGGCCGAAGCTGAGCGCCTCAGCGCCGAGCTCGAGGAGCTGCGCTCGGACATCGAGGACCGCAGCGCCACCTACGACGTGGCGGTGCAGCAGTTCAATGCCGACGCGGCGGAGTTCCGCGAGCGGAACGAGCGCTATGAGTTCTCGGGCAACAAGCAGCTCTTTGACACGCTCAGGGGCGAGCTGCTCGCGCGCCAGGAGGGGCTCGACGCTGTTCGGCAGGAGATTCAGGCCGACACGGATCGCTTCAACGCGCTTCGTGAGGAGCTCGTGAAGCTCAACGACGTGAGCGTCGAACTCAACGACGTGCTCGACAGCACGTTCACTCCCCCGTCGAGCCCCGTCGAACAGGCCTAACGCCAGCCCCGCAGTGCCACCGGTGCGCGCGGCTCGCCCCGCGCGCACCGCAATGTGCATCGAGCGCACCGAGTGTGTATGCTTATCGAGTTGCCGCAGATGATGCGGCGAGGGCGTTTGGCGCAGTTGGTAGCGCGCTTCCTTCACACGGAAGAGGTCGTCAGTTCGAGTCTGGCATCGCCCACCAAAGTGTCGATGTTCAAACATGCGACGTCCGCAGGTTTGACATCCTCACCCGCGCGCACGCTGGCCTCATAGGCCAGTGCTGCCGCGTGGACTGCCGGGTCGAGCAGCGTGTCGAATGGCTCGCCAGGCTCTGCCTCTACCCGGTCTGCGTTCTCGACCTCGTAGACGTGGATGCGCTCGAAGAACGCCTGGTTGCAGATGCGCCGGAGTGAGTCGTCGATGCTCATGTAGATCGCGTGCATGTCACCAGCCAGAGCGAGGCAGTCTTCGAGATGCGCTTTGGCCTGGTCGTACTCGATCTGACCCGCGTCGATTTGCGCGTCGAGAAACGCGAGCCGGCGTGCGATGCGGTCTTGTTCCTCTTTGAGGAGGTCCAGCGGGACGGCTCCGGCGTGGTGAGCATGGAGCAGGCTACGGCGTTCGTCGCGCAGTTGATCGCGCTCTGTGACGTGGGTGTGCCGTTCTGCTTTGTTCGCGGCATGGAGGTCATCGAACTGGCGCACGAGCATGTGCCGCAGCGCGGTGACGATGTGCTCGGGTATCTGCACGCGCCGGTAGTAGTCCTCGACTTGTCGTTCGATGTGCTCGATCGGCATGGCCTGGCGGACACAGTTCGTGCGCTTGGAGTGCCGGCCTGCGCAGATGAAGTACGGGTAGACGATGCCCTTGCCGTTCTTCGCGTGGGTGACCATCAGCCGGGAGCCGCAGTCGCCGCAGTACACGGAGCCTTTCAGGTAGTGCTCGTGCGTTTGGGTCTTCTCCCCGGACACCTGGTGCGCGGTGAGGACGTTCTGCACTCGATACCAGAGTTCCGCGCTCACCAGCGGTTCGTGGAGTCCGTCGTACCGGGCGCCGCGGAAGATCACGTCGCCTTTGTAGTACGGGTTGGAGAGCATCTGCTGGATCGTGGACAGCCCCGGAGCCTTCGCAGGTCGTTTCGGGGTCGGCACGGTCGTGAGGCCGCGGTCGACAAGTTCGCTGTGCAGCATCGAGGTCGAGTAGTTCCCTGTCGCGTACGCCTCGAACGCCCACCGCACCAGCGCTGCACGCTCCGGGTCAGGGATGACGGTGGGAACGTCTCTTCCGAGTTCGTCACGCTTGTGGACGTTGAGGTACCCGATGGGTGCGCGGCCGACGGTGCCGCCGGTGGCGGCTTTCTGGGTCATGCCCTTGGCCACCTCGTTGGCGAGGTTACGGGAGTAGAACTCCGCGATTGTGGACATGATGCCGTGCAGCAGCATCCCTGACGGGGTCTCGTCAATGTTCTCTGTCGCGGACACGAGGATCACGCCGGCGTCTTTGAGTGCGAGGTGGATTGCTACGTCGTCGGCGCGGTTGCGGGCGAGCCGGTCGACCTTGTGGACGATGCAGTACGCGACCTGGTGCGTCTTGACGTACTCGATCATCCGCATCAGCTCGGGCCGGTCGGCCTTGCGTGCGGACTCTCCCGCGTCGATGAACTCCTCCACGACGATCGCGTTCAGATCGCGAGCCTTGCGCAGGTTCGCATCGCGTTGCGCGGGGATGGAGAATCCCTCGTCACGTCCGCCGCGCTCTGCCTGCTCCTTGGTGGAGACGCGCAGGTAGGAGACGGCGAGGGTGGTGGTCTCGCCGAGCCGGTCGATGCTGGTGGGTGGCGCTGAGGGTGCCAGAGTCATGAGTCGTGTTTCCTCTCACCGGAAGGGTGGGAGCCAACGCGACGGCGAAGCGTCACGCGGTGCGACTCGTAAATGGGAAACACGTCCGCCGGAAAGAAACCGGGGTAAGCCACAAGGGCAAAGAGACTGCGCACCCGGCCCGGTGAGGCCGTGGCGTCGGGTTCTATTCTACGTTGTCGGGCTCAGAACGCCCAGGATCATCAGCATCCGGCGCGGCATCGTCGTCAGCCTGTGCTCTGCTGACCGCCATGCCGAGGAACACCTGCGCGAGCCTGTGCAAGTCAGGCTGGCTACGCGGCACCGCCTGCACGGTGAAGCGCCGATCCTCGCCGCGCCGCCTCTCACTCCTGCTCACGGCATTTCTCCCGTGCTCAGGACGAGACCTGCGATGAACTGATCCTCGGCACGCCGTCGCGCTTCGACATCGGCGTGCATGTATTCCACGAAGTCTTCCTCGCGGTTGGGGATGACGATGTCTTCGATGGGGTCGGTGTCGGGTTCGCCGGGCCAGGCGATGCGGCGGGTGGGGCGGTCGGTGGTCAGGCGGGTGCCGCAGGCTGCGGTCCAGTGCCGGAGGCGTTCTTGGGCTTCGGTGAAGTCGCGGTGCCAGACGAGCATGGCGGAGCCTTTGGCTTCGGGGTGGATCGCGCATAGCCAGTGGATGTGCAGCGCGGACAGTTCCCACACCAGTGCCGGGTGGCGGTGCCAGAACGGCGGGACGACCGCGACGGGGAGGCCGTAGGTGTGGCGCAGCCAGTGCACCCATTCGTTCAGTGCGAGCCATTCTTCTTCTGCGGCGTCGGCGGTGAGGAGGTTCCAGTTGACCGGCCCCGGCGGGCCCGCCGACTCCTCGTCGTCAGTTGCGGAGGTATCGCTGTCGGAGTCGTAGCTCTCATCGAACTCGTCCTCCGCTACCTCACCCGCATCAGCCTCGCCGGTGTCTGGCAGTTCATCGACCATGTTCCGCTCACCTCCCGACCGCGGCGGCGCCCGTGGACGCGCGACGCGGGGTATCCGTGGACAGTGCAGCGTCCTCGAGCGCGGCATCCAGTGAGTCGGTGGCCGGTGTGCGTCGGGGTCGGTCGACGGTGTAGCGGGTGCGGGCGAGGTCGTGGCCGAGTTTCTTCGCGACGAACTCTTCGACTTTGACGGTCTGCCCGGTGTCGTCGGTGCGGTCGTAGTGGTGGGTGTAGCCCTCGGCGATGAACTTGTCGCCTTTCGCGAAGCGCTGGTGTGCGCGTTCGGCGGTCTTCCGGAACGCGACGAGGTCGTGGAAGGTGGTCTCGGTCTGGGTGAACGATCCGTCGTCTTCGCGACGGTAGTGTTCCTGCCCGATCTTCACGAACAGTCGCGCGTCGCCTTTCTCGGTGAACGACAGGTGGGGTTCGGAGGCGATGAACCCGGACAGGGACTCTTGCGTGTGGATGGCCATTGGACACTCCTCGTGACGTTCGGCACCCCACGGTTCGGGGTGCTCTGTCACTCAGGTGCGCCCGCCGCCCCCTCATGGCCCGCGGGTGCTGGGGCGCCGCCTTGCAGCAGCTCCTCCACCACGCGCCGCTGATCCTGCAGCTCGCTCGCGTCCTTGCGGCGAGTCCAGGCGCGCAGTTTCGCGACGATCGGTGGTGCGGCGCGGAGGAGGATGAGGCCGGTGCCGAAGGGGAGGGTGCGGATCACGTCGGGCGGCATGATCGACACCCTGCGGATGGAGCGTTGCGCGGAGCGGGAGCCGTGGTCGCCGACGGTGGTGGAGTCAGTGATCTCGTCTCGTTCCCCGATCAACGTGGTGAGGTCTTGAAGGTCGCGACTGTTGGATGCGCCGCCGAGGATGATCTTCACAATGCTGGCGTCCCAGATCGCGCCGGCCGCGTTCTCCGACCACTTCTCCCGCGCTTGGGCGAGCGACTGCAACACCGGCATCGTTGTGATCCCCGTACCCCCGCCTTCCGCCATCAGCGTCGGAAGCGACGGCAGCGGAGCAAGGTTCCCGATCTCATCCAGCGCGAGCAGTAAGGGCGGGTCGAGGCGGGCTGAGGGGGATCTTGCGGCGAGGCGGCGTGCGGCTTCGACGAGGTCTTCCACGAACGCCGACACCAGCGCGGCGCTGTTGTTGGCCCCCGCGCCCGTTGCGAGCAGATACACGGTGCCGCGTTTACGCAGGAACTCTTCCGGGTCGAACTTCTCATCTGGGCCGGGGCTCACAGCGTCGAGAACGCGGGGGTCTGCGAGGGCGGCGAGTGAGAGGGAGACGCCTTGCCAGATGGAGTCGCGGGTGCGGGGGTCGGAGTCGATCATTGCCTGCAACGAGTCCGCCCACCCGGTCGCAGCGTTCGGGTTCGCGGTGAGGATTGCGACCGCATCGGATGCCGCGGCAGGATCGAGCGTCCACCGGAACAACTCCGCCGGGGTTCGGTGGTCGAGGGCTGCGGCGTGAAGGAGGGCTTGGAGTGCGGTGCGGGTTTTCCCTTCCCAGAAATCACCTCCCTCGACACCGCCAGCGGACAGGCCGGTGCCGGCGGCAAGTCCGGTGGCACGGATCATCGCCGTCAACGGGTCCTCACATCCCCGGATCGGTGACCAGCGGAGCCCTGCTGGGATGCCTTCCGCGAGGTGTTGCGGATCAAACACCGCCACCGGGCGCCCCTTGGCGCTCCGCGCCCGGATCGTGGCGGTGAGGTTATCGGGGCGCGTGGAGGTGGTGACGACGGCGCCGGGAGCATCCAAGATCGCGTTGATCACGACGTGGACGCCTTTGCCGGAGCGGGGTGGCCCGATCAGCAGGATCGAGTCTTCGACGCTTGCCCACACGTTCACGCCCCGCGATGCACCGAGCAGATAGCCCACGTCGTGTGCGTCGGGTTTCGGCAGTGAGGGGCGGAGCTGCCTGCCGCGGCGCAGCAGTGCCTTCTCCGATGCCGCGGTGGCAACATCGGTGCCGGTCGCGATCCCGACAATCCGGTACGGGTCGATCTTTGTGCGCCGATGGTGTTCCCGGAACGCGCGCCACACCCACCAACTCGCCACACCGACACCGAGGATCAGGAGCCCCGCGACGATCCAGTAGACGGCGGCGTTGAGTCCGTCGGCGCCGAGTGCAGTACCGGGGTCGGCGGGGTGCAGGAGTACTCCGAGCCCTGCTTCGATGCCACCGGTCGGCTGTCCGATCCCTGTCAGCCACGTTGCGATCGTGCCGGCTACACGGAGGATGACGGCGAGAACGGCGGCGGCGATGAGGGCGATGATGCCGAGGTTCGCGAGTTCATCCCCGAGCGCCCCGCCCTGCCTAGGGGTGCTCATGGGAGTCTGCTGACAACGAGGGTGCCGGAGATGCGTCCGAGGAGGATCACGTCACCCGTCACCGCGGCGTCGGCTTGTTCCGCGGTCAGGAGGGCTCGGGCTGTGCCGTCGGGGCTGGCGTCGGTGTGTGCGTGGATGATCGCGACCGCGACATCCTCACCCGGCACAAACCCCGCGCCTGCGACCGGGTGCAGCACCGGCTGAGCAGCAGACCTCGGCGGTGACACCACCTCCGGTGCCGATGCTTCCCATGGCCTCACGGCGGGACGTTCACGGGGCGGAGTGATTATGTCGGTGAAGGTCGATCCGTCCGCTTCCCGAACCTGCACCCGCAGCGGGGTGCGGTAGCGGGCAGCGAGGGTGTCGAGAATCGTGGGGAATGATTCGCGTCGCCAGCCCGGCGCGAACGCTTCCGGCAGGTACGGTGCTCCATCGACGGTGACCGTCATCGCACCATCAGCGGTGATGGTGAACTCCACCACCGGCACCACCACCGGCCCAGTACTCGGAGGCAGAGATGCTGCCGGCGGCTGAGCATCGGGGTGGGTGCGGCGGTAGCGGGGTTTCGGCGTCACAGGGCGGTCCTCTCCGAGAGTGCAGGGGTGTCGCCATGCAGGTGCGCCCGCGCCGCCCGTGGACGCAGAACGGTGGGAGGGCACGAACCTGGGGGTGGTTCGTGCCCTCCCGTGCTGACCCGCCATAGTGGGGGCGCCGGCAGGTCAGCGGTCTGTGGTTAGTCCTCCTTTGCTCCCTCGAACTGGGCCTTGAACTCCTCGAACGCCTCGTCCTCTTCACGGACGTACCCGTTGCGTTCGCGGGCGATCGCGAGGCGACGACCGAACAGCAACACCCCACCGGTCGCGGCGGCAATCAGGCCACCGGCGAGCCCGAGCGGCCACCAGTTACCGCCGCCGGTCTGCGCCAACTCACCCGGCTTGCCGGGCTCTTCCGGTGCCTCCGGTACAGGGGTGACGGTGGTGGTCTCATCAGGGGCACCGCACAGGCCGCGGTGCAGGATCAGGCCGTCCTTGTCGATCACGGTCTCCACCCAGTAATAGGTGCCGACTTCATCGAAGACCACCTCATGCGAGGTGTACTCGCCGGGACCGTCAAGGTTGATCACGGCGGAGGTGAACACGAGCTCTTCCGCCGTACACAGCGCCTCACCGGAGTGCTGCCGGTATGCCTCGAACACCAGCCGTGCACCCTCCGGGACTGTGCCGGTGACGGTTGCGACATCACGCGCCGACTCACCCAACACGACAGTCGCCACCGCGTTCGTGCTCACCCGCAACTCTTCCGGCTGCTCGATGACGACCGTAGTCTCACCAGGCGCCCCACACGTGCCTTCGGCGATCACGTCGTCATCGGCGTTGTAGAGGGTTTCGACCCAGTAGACGTTCCCGGGGTCGGTGACGGTGGTGGTGCCGGAGTGGTAGATGCCGGCCCCGTTGACGGGGATCTCGTCGCTGACGTAGAACGGCGACTCACACACCGCCCCTACCTCTGCCGGGTGCGGCCCGTACGCGCGGAACACCAGGTACGCGCCCTCGGGGATTGTCGTGCCCTGCACCAGCGCCGTGTCCGAGAACGGTTCCCCAACGAGCGCTTCCGGCGTCGCCTGCGTGATCACAGTCACCGGGACCTCGGTGCCGCTGGGTGGGACGTAGAAGCGCTCCAGCACATCCGCCGGCGACGACTGATAGGGCTGCACCCGGTCGTCACCCTCGAACGTCGTCACCAGCACATAGAACCCCGGCTCGGTCGGAACGATCTTGTCGTCATCCGTGTACCCGAGCTTGTACACCCCGTTCCGTGCCGGCGTCGTCAGCTCCGCGAGCGCCGGCGCATCGGTGAGGTCGAGATCATCCGTGAGCTCGCTATCGGTGGCGAAGGGGCCGTAGACAGTGTGACGGAGCACGTCGAGGTCGGCGTTCCAGTAGCCGTCGCCGGTGAAGTCACCGTGGTTCGCCGGGAACCCCGTGACGGTAATCACATCGAAGGCGCGACCGCCGGGGTGCACGTTGTACTCCCGCATCAGCGAGGTCACCGTGATCGGCCACCGCACCGACGTCGTCTCGACAGTGATGCCGTACTCGTCGGCCCAGTCGGCGGCGAGGTAGTCGCGCACCCACTCCGGCTGCGATCCCTTCTTTACCTCCCACACCCAGGTCACGAACCCACCCGACGGTGCCACGACCGACGGGGAGGTGTAGACGCCAGGGCCGTCAGCGGTGACGGTCACGGTGCCAAGCGGCACCGCCGCCGGATCGACTGCGGCGTTCTCGGCCGGGGGTAGCGTGCCGGGCACCTGGTAGGCGGTACCCTCGAACACCACCGGAATGTGCGCGCCGTCCTTTTTCAACCACACACCATTGCTGCTCGACACCGTGATCGTGTCCGTCAGCGCATCACCATGAACTGCGAGACGCTGATCGGCTTCGGAGACCGCGACGGGCTGGAACGGCACCACCGCGGTCTCTGCCACCTGACCGAACCGGTCGGTGAACGAGTCGGTGAGGTACTTCGCGTTCTCACCGTGCGCGTCCTTGTCGATGGCCCACACCCACGTGTAGAACCCCGACTCCGGAGCGATGATCGTGCCCGGCGACGTATACGACGCCGCACCCGTGAGCGTCACCGTATCGACGCCTGCGACGGGGGCTCCGGCGGGTGGGGTGTCAGCTTCGGTGGGCTGCTCATCGAACGGCCCATACAGAGTGCCGGTCGCAGTCACCTCGATCGGGTTGCCGCCCCGGTGAATCCAGGTGCCCTTTGATACCGACACGGTGAGCCCATCCAGGAACGCGTCACCCTCAGCGACGTAGCGGGAGGCGACCTGGGTGGTGATCTCCGGCTGGAAGTCCAACTCGATCACAGGCGACTCCACCGAAGCGGACAGCCCCGTGGAGGAGCCAGCGACGGCGGCGATCAGGCGCTGCGCGCCGGGGGTCGTGTAGAGGTCGAGCGCGGCCCCGTATCCGGCGGCGGCGATGTTCATCGACGCGCCGACCCGGTACGACGGCACCCCGTCAGCAGGGGTGCCGGTGATCGGGTGCGCTCCGGCGCCGAGCGTGCGCGACGACGAACCGTCAGCGAACACCGCATCCGACAGGGTCGCCGTGCCGGTGAGCCCTGCGGGGTGGGTTGCGACGGTGAGGGTGCCGGCGTACTGATCCGCCATGTCCAGTGACAGGGACAGTGAGGGGTCGGTGACGGCGTAGACGGCGGCGTTCTGGCGCATCATGTCCAGGTTCGCGAGGATCGTGCCCCGCTCGGACGCGGGCGCCCGACCGACGTAGTAGATGTCCCCGGACATGCCGTGCGAGTTGTAGGTGCCGGCGCTGGTGATCGACCACACGAACAGAGCGACCGCCGCAGTCGTATTCGGGTCTCCGGACTGCCCCCACCGGTCCAGCACGTAGTTCAGTTCCGCGAGCTGCTGCCGGGACAGCGAGTCCAGTGACGTGATCGTTTCAGGCCCGGAGGTCTGCGCGAACGGCGAATCGGCATCGAGGTCCGCGCAGTACGCCTGCCGGCCATCAACGTCGGTGTTGTAGGCACCGAGGAACCCGTTCCCGATGTCATACCCGACACCGAGACTGCCCGCATGAGCCGCCGGCGCATTCAGCGCGAGCGACCCTGCCAGCAGGAACAGAGCCAGCAGCACCGACAACCAGCGCCGCACCCCCGACCTGGGTGGCGCAGCCACCGGCTGCGAGATGCGGGCGAGTGATCCTGACACGAGATACCTCCTGGTGTTGTCCATCAGCGACACCAACCGGTCGCCTTCACACCAGGTGCACCACCCGCCTCACAACACCGGACCCCGACGATCCCGCCCTTGCGTTGGCGGCTCAGCATCGAGCGGGTCGGACTCGAGCCCCGCCCGCTCCCGGACGGCACGGTGCGCACGGTCACGCACCCCGTGCAGCAGCTCACGCACATCGTCGTACCCGGTGACCACCGAGGCGAGGCCGTCGCGCAGCAGCCGGTGACAGCCAGTGGAGGTGGCGCTCGTGATCGGACCGGGGACCGCACCGACAGGCCGGCCCAGCTCGGATGCGCGGGCGGCGGTGTGAAGGGTCCCGGAACGGTATCCGGCCTCAGCAATGAGGACGGTGCCGGAGAGCGCGGCGAGGAGCCGGCCGCGTTGCAGGAACCGCCACTTCGTCGGCGCGGCACCCGGAGGCAACTCCGACAGCAACAGACCGTCTTTGCCGACCCTGCCAAGGAGTTCGGTGTGCCCGGCGGGGTATGGCCGGTCCAGGCCGCCTGCGAGCACGGCGACCGTTGAACCATCGGAGGCGAGCGCGGCACGGTGCGCGGCACCATCGATCCCATACGCCCCGCCGGAGAACACCACCCGCAAGTCTGTGACTGCCGACTGCACCAGCTCGGTCGTGACGTGCTCCCCGTACCCGGTCGACGCCCTGGCGCCGGTCACGGTGAGGCGATCCCACACCGGACGAGCCAGCAACCCGGTGTCGCCTTTCGCCCACAGCGCCACCGGCACACGATCACCGAGCGCGTCGATCCCGGACGGCCATTCCGCATCGCCGGGGATCAGCACCCGCATCCCGTACCGCTCCGTGTCGGCAAGCACCCGCTGGACTTGTGCAGGGTCGAGGCGGGGCGCGAGGTGCCGCTGCCAACTGTCACCATCCGGCCCGGGCGGGAGTTCATCGGCGACGACGCGGGCAACGGTCTCGGATGCGCCGACGGTGCGGATCATCCGCCCCGTCACCGCATCACCGGGTTCAGAGACGGTCGCGAGGATGATCCTCGCGGTGCGCTCATCTGATGCCAGCTCGTTGATCGTGTCCATCGGTTCTGCTCCTTCGGTCGTGGCGAATCAATCGAGGGATAGGTACGAACCTGCGCGCCGAACGGGTCACCGATACTGAGCTGGCCGCAGCGGGAACCTGCAGCCTCACAGCACCTCACGGATGGGCGAAAACTCTTGGAATCACGAGGAATCAGGTTTCAGAAATCCTGAACCTAAGCGTTTGTCTCTAGACCCGCATCTTCTTGACTGAGTTTCATGCCCGCCAGGTGCGTCTTCCCAGCCCCCAGGCTGGACTCCACAGCCGTCACGATTCTCGACAATCCATCACAAAATCCTGACGAATTCGCTGTATTCTTGATGCATGGTCACGATTCGTGAAGCTGCGGGGCGATGAAGCTCGCCGCGGTGCGGAGCATCGGAACTGCCAGGGGTTGGCGGTCCGAGGAAGATGCTGCGGACTTCGAGCAGGAGATCATCGATCAGCACGCTCTCGCGATGGCTGCCGCTGGACTCAGTGACGGGTACATCGCGCAGTCCAGGGCGGTCGTCTTTGAGTTCCGTCACCATCTCGACGCCCCGGTCTGGCAGGCCAAGCCTTCTGACGCGGACGCTTTCCTGGCCGGGCTACGTCGAGCAGGGCTGGCCGTCACGACCAGAGCCGGCAAGGCGGGCGCGATCGCGCAGTTCTACGACTTCGCTATCGCCCGCTATCAAGGCGACATCCATGCGCTCACCGAGTGGGTGATCGAGCAGCCCGTCGACGAGTACAACCGGCAGTCCGGGTCGTCGCTCGGCAAGGTCAGGGTGCCGCCCTCGGACGCGGAGATTGAGCGGCTGTTCGGCGGCTGGGCGGCCTCACTTCAAGACGAGCGACGCTACCTGCCCGCTGCCCGGAACTACTTCGCTGCGTCGCTCTGGCGCAGGGTCGGGGTGCGCATCACCGAGGGCACGAAGCTCGACCTCCGTGATTGGCGGCCCGATCTCGGGGCGCTGGGCAAGCTGCATGTCCGGTTCGGCAAAGGCTCGCGCGGACGCGGGTCGAAGCAGCGCCTGGTGCCCGCGATCAACGGGGCGGACAAGCTCATCGACTGGTGGCTCGGCGATGTGCGACACCGGTTCGGACCCGATTGGGACAACCCGGATGCCCCGATGATCCCGTCGGAACGGTTCGATCACGAACTCGGCCGTTCCTGGCGGGCCAGCGATGACGTGCTCCGACGAGGCCTGGCCCGAGCCACTGAGCGGTTCCTGCCTGCCTGGGCCGACGGGCGAATGACGCCGCATGTGCTCCGGCACTACTGCGCGTCTTCTCTGTATCTGGCGGGTATGGATCTGAAGGCGCTGCAAGAGCTGCTGGGCCATCAGTGGCTCTCGACCACGACGCAGTACATCCACGTCCCGGGCGAGCACGTAGAGAACTCGTGGATGCAAGCGAACCAACGGCTGGAAGACCGATTCGAAGGGATGACCGCGCGATGAAATGGAACTTGCGAGTCCAGGCCGCCGAGCGCGGCATCTGGAAGTCGACGGAGCTACGGCGGATGCTCGCCGACGCCGGGCTAGAGATCAGCCAGGGCAAGATGTCGGGGCTGTGGACGGGCACCCCAACCACGATCCGGCTGGACGACCTCGACGTCATCTGCCATGTCCTCGGCTGCGAGCCGACCGATCTCCTCGTACCCGAACCCGAGAAGGTCCGCGCCCGCAAGCCCGGCGCCCGCGAACGGGAAGAAGCTAACGGGAACACGAGCATCGTCACGCCCCGGTTCGGCCCGAAGAACGATCGGCCCGCCCCGCCGCTATGAGCCCGGCACGCGGCCCGAACGGACCCCTGAGTCCGCCGCTGCCCTGCACCGCGTGCGGGGTCAAGCCGGCCGCGTGGCTCACACCCCGAATCGACTTCTGCTACGACTGCATCCCCGGCGGCCCGTTCACACCGCCGGCCTGTAGCAAGTGCGGATCGGCCGAGTATTACAGCCAAGGCCTCTGCGCTCACTGCCACCCCGGCAGCCCCGGCTTCATCGGCTCCTGCCGCGACTGCCTCGCCTGGGGCGTCTACCGCAGGCACAACTGGCGGTGCTGGAAGTGCCGCTGGTGGTTCACCCACTACCCGCAAGGTGAGTGCATCTCCTGCCACCGCGAGGTCACTATCGGTGAACAGGGCTACTGCCGGCTCTGCCTGGAAACCGCCCGCTACCACCAGAGACTCGGCGAACCGCTCGACCTCGACACGGCACGCAAGTATGGCCAGCAGCTCTTCCTCGCCTCGGTGAACGACTCCCGTCAGCCCGCGGAACTCCACCTGCCGATGGCGATGAGCATCCGCGAAGCGCTCAAGGTCATCAGCACCCCGCCGCCGGAACCGGCCAGCCACCAACCGGTGCTGTTCCATATCGACCCCGACCCCGAACGTCTCCGGCAGCGCTCCAACGAGATCAGGCTGCGCGACATCACCAGCCGCACCGACCACTTCCTCTACGCCCGAGCCCGAGAGTACGCATGGAGCAAGCGCCAGACCAACCAGGTCAGGCGCACCCTGAAAGTCCTGCAACTCGTGTTCCCCGGCGCGAATCTGCGCTTCCGCGCCTCCGACATCCTCTCGATGCGCCGCTACGACGACGGCAGCAACATCCGCTCCACCATCGAAGTCCTCGAAGACGCCGGGCTCCTCACTGACGACCGGGTGCCCTCGTTCACCAAGCTCTTCGAACGCAAGACCCACGCACTGCCCGAGCCGATGCGATCCCAGCTCGAGCTCTGGCGAGACATCATGGTCGACGGTTCCAAGACTCCGCCGCGCCGTCAGCCCCGCGACACGATGACCGTCAAGGGCCAGATGTACGGCATCCTCCCCGCGATCACTCGCTGGGTCGAAGAAGGCCGCACCAGCCTCGCCGGGATCAGCACCGAAGACATCCTCGCCGCCCTTCCTGACGACCCCTCGCGCCGTCACGCCATGATGCTCGGCTTCCGCAGCCTGTTCACGATCCTGCACGGTCGCAAGCTGGTCTTCACCGTCCCGACGAAAGCGATTCCGCTGCGCGGCCGCAGACGCAACCTCCCGCTGCCGATGGAACCCACCGCGATCCGCGACGCGCTCACCAATCCCGACCCCGCGATCGCGCTGGCCGTCTCCCTCGTCGCCTTCCACGCTCTGATGACTTCGCAAGTGCAGCACATCAAGCTCACCGACATCATCGACGGACGTCTGCGGATGCCCGATGGCCGCTTCATCCCGCTCGCCAAGCCCGTTCTTGTCCGCCTGGCCGCCTGGCTCGATCACCGAGCCAAACGCTGGCCCGAGACGAAGAACCCCTACATGCTCGTCACCACCCAGACCGCACCCCGTCTCTCACCGCCCAGCCGGAACTTCCCCTGGAAGAAAGCCGGCGTGACCGCGCAAGCACTCCGCACCGACCGGATTCTCTACGAAGTCGAGCAGACCGGCGGCGACGTCAGGCGCATCTGTGACCTCTTCGGCATCAGCGTCGAGACCGCACTTCGCTACTCCCACACCAGCACGGGACCACAGAACATCATGGCCGACAGTGCGTAGGCGCCGCGGGAGATGAATCTTCGGCAAACACCCGCCCAGATGCGCTGCGCAGACTTGCCGCTTGCTTCGACATGCGTCAATATAGATGCATGTCTATTCAAGAGGTCGAACTACTCATCGTCGGGTCCGGTCCTGCGGGGTACACCGCGGCGGTCTACGCCGCCCGTGCGGGCCTCGCGCCGGTCGTGATCGCGGGCTCGGTGACCGCGGGCGGTGCGCTGATGACGACGACCGAGGTGGAGAACTTCCCGGGCTTCGTCGACGGCGTGCAGGGCCCGGAGCTGATGGAGTCGATGCGGGCACAGGCCGAGCGGTTCGGCGCCGAGATCGTCTACGACGACGCGGTCCGCCTCGAACTCGACGGCGACGTGAAGACCATCGAGACCGGTGCCGGGGCGACGTATCGGGCGCGGGCGGTGATCCTGACGATGGGTTCCGCGTACCGCAAGCTCGGCCTTCCCGAGGAGGAGCGCCTGTCCGGGCACGGTGTGTCGTGGTGCGCGACCTGCGACGGGTTCTTCTTCCGGGAGCAGGAGATCGTCGTGGTCGGCGGCGGGGACTCCGCGATGGAGGAGGCCCTGTTCCTCACCCGGTTCGCATCGAAGGTGACCGTGGTGCACCGCCGGGACGAGTTCCGCGCGTCGAGGATCATGGCGCAGCGCGTGCTCGACGACCCGAAGATCGAGGTCGCCTGGAACAGCGAGGTCGCCGCGATCCTCGGCGA
>WPCJ01026884.1_pt1 | contig 21027 bp, 19 predicted proteins | sample 5399831 | NCBI WGS metagenome assembly WPCJ01 (sample SAMN12869470, study PRJNA574797) | sludge metagenome | isolation source: wastewater treatment of pH10 | place: China:Beijing | collected 2019-05-20 | reverse complement strand
AGGCTGTAAAGAAAAAACATATTTTTATAATAGCAGACAGGAAAAGGGAAAGATATTTTATACAAAAAGATAATTTGATCTACTCAAATTAAAATCATAATTGAAATAATATAGCTTATTCGGAAACATAATTTAATACATCAAAAAAATCGCTACTGGATTGAAACATCTGGGTAAATTATATCATTCTGGACCTCAATTCTTCATAATAGAAGAGAAGGGCAGACGAGCTGAGAAAGCATCAAATAAGTTCGTCTAAAAAACATGAAGATTGACAATCAGATCAGTAGAGTTAGCCTGAATACACGAAAAAATAACTGGGAACCCAGAAAAACATTAAAACCGTTTTATGAGGAGTCATATGGCCGGAAACCAGAAGTTTCCATCTGATCTGCTGCTCGTGGCAGGTCTTGTAATTCTTACAGATATTATCGTACTCATTCCTGTACTTAACGAGAGTTTTATTCGCATCGTCCTTGGACTGCTACTGGTGTTATTTCTGCCGGGGTATGCCCTTGTAGCCTTACTATTTCCGGCAAAAAACGGACTTGAAGGAGTTGAAAGGGCAGCACTTTCCATAGGGATGAGTGTTGCAATAGTACCTCTTACAGGACTTGCACTTGATAATACATCATTCGGGATAAGAGAGATGCCTCTTCTCGCAAGCCTTTCTGTATTTATTATCCTGGCATGTGCAGGAGCGTATATTCGCAGGAAGCAGCTTCCAGAAGACAAAGCCTTTGAAGTTTCTTTCAAAAAATCTGCCAGTTCCATAGTTGAAGTCCTGGGAAAACCGGAATCTTCAACGGAAAAGACCCTGAGGGCTTTTCTGGCAATTTCCCTCCTGACACTTGCAGGGGCTACGGCATATATAAGCATATTTCCCCACCAGCATGACCCATTCACAGAATTTTATATTCTTGGGCCTGAGGGAAAAGCCGATAATTATACTATGGAATATGTGCAGGGAAAAAGCGAAACTGTCATTATAGGGATTGCAAACCACGAACACAGGACAGTAAATTATACACTGGATGTCAGGCTTGAAAATAAATCACTGGCTCTGCCTGAAAACCTGAAACACATACAGCTTGAAGACAATAAGACCCTGGAAGAACCTCTTGAGATAACCCCCTCTATAAGAGGAAAAGATCTGGAGCTCCAGTTTCTGCTTTTCAATGAAACCGAAAAAGAGATACCTTATGAGGACCTGCGCCTCTGGATAGATGTTATCGGGGAGGCATAAAAATGGAAACTTATGAGAATCTGGAGTTAAAAACACCTGATAGAGAGGCACAAAGGCCTGAATACCGGGGGACTTACGCGCACATGTCAGCATCCGAGCCCGAAATAAAAAACAAAGGGCTCTACATTATTATTCCGGCATTATTAGTCGCAATTGCAGAGTTTCTGATATATTCCGGAAAAATCATACCTGCGATGGAAGTCCATGCAGTCCTTCTTATTGGGCTTTGTTTTTCCATGCTATATATAAAAAATGTAGAGATCCAGAAGACTTATCAGGCTTTTATCCTGCTGCCAATCCTGCGGCTGGTAAATCTCTCAATGCCAGCTTTTTATGAGATAACCCTTTACTCATTTGTTTTTATCTATGGGCTCCTCACAATTCCAGTTACTGTTGCGCTCACCAATCAGGGATTTAACCAGGAACAACTTGGGGTAACCTTCAAAAAAATAGGCACCTATATTCCACTTTCAATAATTATCGGTCTCCTTCTCGGAATAGGAGAATATTTTATAATAGGGACAAATTACCTGGTTCCTGATCTCTCAATAATCAGCCTGTTGATACTCACCCTTGTTATGGTCTTTTTAGTAGGTCTTGTTGAAGAGATCATTTTCAGATCCATCTTGCAAAATAGGCTTGAAATGTTCCTTGGAAGCAGGAGTGGCTTGCTTGTGACAAGCGTCCTCTTCGGGCTGATGCATTCGGGATATGGAAGCATGGTTGAAATTTTCTACGCTTTCCTGGTAGGTTTTATTATAGGATACATGTTCTACAAAACCCGAAGCCTCCCCCTTGTCACAATGGTACACGGCTTCATAAATGTCTTCCTCTTTGGGGTTATTCCCCATCTATTTTAAATTTATTTTTTAAAATGCACACTCCGATCTGTAATTTCAACCATGCCACGCATTCTGCCATAAAATTTTGCCGACAGAAAGAAAAATCAGATGCTTGAAGCAGGTAAGAGAATGTAAATAAAAAGCAAAAAAGAGCAGGACATAAAGAATGAACAGGCAGAAAACAAGGAGCAGAAAAAAAGGCAGGAAAACTTATTTTTGACAGCCTGGAAAAACTAATTTTCCTCAGAACTTTTAAAATAAAAAATGGTTTATCTCTACAGTGTTTTGTCTCTAGCTTACAGGCTTAAAATATTAAGCTCTCTCCATAAATTAGAAGAGAGCTACGAGTTTATAAAGGACTACTGCACCGAAAGAAAACAGAAGTGGAAGAATTCCCATATTCAAAGAAGTTTGTACAGATTCATCCCAGTTTTTTAGCAAAGGAAGGATGTCTCTGAGAAGTAACATTACAAGCAAAACCGCTACGGCGACTGATGCGCCATCAGGGACTCCCGGTGGAGTCATCATTGTTAGCTCGCCCGAAAAAGCAGAAGTTGATGAAATTAAACTGAGCGTAGTTAAAACTCCTCTAGTTGATTGAAGTATAAAAGAATCAAATGTGCGATCTGATATAAAAACTCTCCTTCATTTAATCTCCTGAACTCAAAGAATAGAACGTAAAAAGAGAATGAAAAAAAGAAAGCAATAGATGTTAATTTCAAAAAATCCTGCTCCATTTTGCAGGATAAAAAAGTAGATATATAAATTTTAAATCAAGGGCAATCCAGCTTTATAGTTATTAGTTTTTTCCTTGAAAATGAAATATACATACCTTTTTTATGTAAGGCAGAAGATGAGTGGAATATATTGCTCTTACAAAAAGCTACTGGCATAAGTCCCCATCCATATAAATCTTCTAACAGAGAAATGGTAAGATCTTATCAGGAAGGGCTTAAAAATATTTTTGATAGATTAATAGATAATTTTTAAATCGGATTACTACCATATAAAATTATAACTGTGTATAGTCAGTATTATACATATTGTTCTAAAAGAATCAAGACAGCCATGTAAAAGTAAGACAGCAATTATAGAAATAAAACCACAATTATTATAGAAGTAAAAAGTCAATAAGGAATAAGACAGTGATTAAAGATATACATACACTATAAAAAATTAGATATGAATTTAAAAGAGCTTCAAGGTTAATTTGTACCAAATAATTTCGACAAATTAAATATCATTACCAAAAAAGATCGAAAAAGCTGTGGATTGACAGATAAACCAAATCAGTTAAATAATTATAAAGTGTATTCAAACTAAAAAATTCACATAGTTAGTAAATTGAAGGGAGTGGGTACAGGGAATAAGGAAATAACAAATGTCCCGGGCAGGCTGTAACATCAGATAACCAGAAAGTTCGGAACATGAAAATAAAATATATACTTTCTAATTCATTAAAAATTTTAAGTATGTCTTTGTTCAATTTGGAATTTATCGAACGGATATAAAGTATACGAAGGGGAAAGATATGAATTCAAAAAAATTCAAAATCCATGATTCTTCCAAGATTTACGGAAATTCTGTAATCGGAAAAGATACTGTGGTTCTGGAAAATGTAATACTGGGGTATCCGGAACACAAAATCCTCATGGAAATCCTCAAACAAAATATAAAGATTGAGGACTTTGATTTTCCGGGCTGCACTATAGGCGCAAACTCGATAATTAGAGCAGGTTCGACAATATTCTCCAGTGTAAAGACCGGGAATAACTTCAAGACCGGACATAATGTAATGATCAGGGAAAATACACAAATAGGAGACAACGTACTTATCGGAACGAACGTTATCATAGACGGAAACGTAAAGATAGGTAATAACGTCAGCATTCAGGGGAATGTGTATATTCCAACGAATGTGCTTATCGAAGACAATGTATTTATTGGACCTTGTGCTGTTCTTGCCAACGACAAATATCCTATCCGCAAAAAGTACGAGCTTAAAGGCCCTGTTTTGAGAAGAGGAGCATCAATAGGCGCGAACGCGACTTTACTTCCGGGAGTAGAGATTGGAGAAGGAGCAATGGTTGCCGGAGGAGCCCTTGTAACAAAAGACGTGCCCCCATGGAAACTGGCTCTGGGTGTGCCTGCTAAAATACAGGAACTCCCGGAAGATCTCAAAGAATTAAACAGGATATAAGCCTACTGAAAAAGCTAATCGAAATAAAAGGAACATAATTAAGATTATAAGAGGTCTAAAAATGATCCCAATCGCCAGGCCCCTGCTGGGCAAGGAAGAGATTGATGCAGTAACAGAGGTCCTGAGTTCAGGAATGATCGCACAGGGACCAAAAGTAGAAGAATTTGAGCTTGCTTTTTCCGAGTACACAGGCTGCGAATATGCAGCGGCCGTAAATTCCGGCACTGCAGCTCTTCATATTGCACTTCTTGCCCACGATATCGGAAAAGAAGATGAAGTAATCACAAGTCCCTTCACATTTATTGCCACTGCAAACAGCATCCTTTATACCGGAGCAAAACCTGTTTTTGCAGACATTGAGCCTGATACATACAATATAGACCCGGAAAAAATAAAGGAAAAGATCAATCCAAAAACGAAAGCCATTATGCCTGTCCACCTTTACGGGCAGTCTGCTGACATGAAAGCCATAATGGAAATCGCTGAAGACCACAAACTTGTTGTGATAGAAGATGCCTGCCAGGCACATGGCGCAGAGTGCCTGGGGAAGAAAGCAGGCAGTTTCGGGACAGGAGCATTCAGCTTTTACCCGACCAAAAACATGACAACAAGCGAAGGCGGCATAATTACAACCAGCGACCGGGAAATTGCAGAAAAATCAAAAATGATCAGGGCTCACGGCTCCAGAGTCCGCTACCTGCACGAAATGCTGGGCTTTAACCTGCGCATGACTGACATTGCAGCCGCAATAGGGCTTGCTCAGCTTGAAAAACTGGACGGGTTTAATGCCTCCCGGCAGAAAAATGCAGCCATGCTCTCAGAAGGGCTTAAAAGCATTTCAGGAATTGTACCCGCAACTACAAGGGAAGGTTATACCCACGTTTTTCACCAGTACACAATAAGGGCACAAAACAGAGATAAACTGGCAGATTTTCTGAAGGAAAAAGGCATAGGCACAGGAGTTCACTACCCGATACCTATCCATAAACAGCCTTATTATATGGAGCTTGGATACAAAGACTCCCTGCCTGTCTCGGAGAAAGCAGCAGAAGAGGTTCTTTCCCTTCCTGTACATCCTGCCCTGTCCAGAGACGATGTTCTGAAAGTAATAAAGGAAGTCAAAGAATTTTATGCAAGTGCCTGATCAGTTTTCAGGTTGCAATCACATTCTTAAAAAGGAAGTGAAATTTTGATAAGAGTAGGAGTAATAGGCACGGGTGCCATGGGCCAGAATCACGTCCGGATCTATAGTGAGATGGAAGGCGTGAAGCTTGCAGGGATATCCGATGTGGACCAGAGTAGAGTCGAAGCCATGGCTGCCCAGTTTAAAACAAAAGCCTTTACAGATTACAAAAAAATGTTTGCCGAAGGCCTTGATGCAGTGAGCGTTGTTGTGCCTACAAAACTGCATAAACAGGTAGTCCTTGATGCCCTGGAAGCAGGCCTTCATGTCCTTGTTGAAAAACCCATAGCAGATACGGTTGAAAACGCAGACGTTATGATAGAAGCTGCAAAAAAGGCAGGTAAAGTGCTCATGGTAGGTCATATCGAACGCTTTAACCCTGCAGTCATAAGGCTTAAGGAGATCATAAATTCAGGCACTCTGGGTAAAATAGTATCTATCTCTACAAGAAGAGTAGGCCCGTATAACCCGAGGATAAGAGACGTCGGCGTAATTCTGGATATCGGTGTCCATGATATAGATATCATTTCATATCTCTACGGCAAGAAAATAAAAGGCGTTTACGCCATTGCAGGTGCAGACATACACTCTTTTGAAGACCATGCCTCAATTATCCTGCGTATGGACCATAACTTTGCAGGAGTTGTAGAAACAAACTGGCTGACTCCTCATAAGGTCAGGCACCTGACAGCAATAGGGGTCAAGGGTGTGGCGTATCTGGACTATATTGACCAGACAGTAGAACTGCACGACAACGGCTGGATAAGAAAAGCCAAAGTCGAGCCAAGTGAACCCCTGAAAAATGAACTCGCCTATTTCATAGACTGTGTTCAGACAGGTAGAGAACCAAACCCCTGCGGTGAAGATGGGAAACATGCCCTTGAAGTGGCGATGGCAGCAATCAGGTCTTACGAAGAAGAAAGACTGATTGAAGTGGGGAAGTAAACCGCATAAAAGATAAAGGGTGAAGGGAAAAAGAAACCGAAAGCCTCGGGAAAATTCAAAAAAATTTTAAAAAACAATACCGGAAAGTGATAAGTATGAGCAAATTAGAAAAACTTTTGAAGGAACGCGGCCCTATAAAAAAGATAGGCGTTCTTGGCATGGGATATGTAGGAATCCCTGCTGCTGTCCTTTTTGCAGATGCTCCCTGTTTTGAGAAAGTCCTCGGCTTCCAGCGCAACTCAAAAAGCTCGGGTTATAAAATTGAAATGCTTAACAGAGGGGAGAGCCCGCTCAAAGGGGAAGAGCCCGGCCTTGAAGAGCTTATTGGAAAGGTTGTAAAAGCCGGAAAGTTCGAATGCACACCTGATTTTTCAAGGATTTCCGAGCTTGATGCAGTTACACTTGCAATTCAGACTCCTTTTGCAAATCCCAAAGACCTGGAACCTGATTTCAGCGCGCTTATAGATGGTATCAGAAATGTGGGCAAATACCTTAAACCGGGGATGCTTGTGGTCCTGGAATCCACAATTACTCCCGGGACAACTGAAGGCATGGCAAAACAGATCCTTGAAGAAGAGTCAGGGCTGAAAGCAGGTGAAGATTTTGCCCTTGCACACGCCCCTGAAAGAGTGATGGTAGGCAGGCTTTTAAAGAACATCAGAGAACACGACAGGATTGTGGGCGGAATAGATAAAGCAAGCACAAAAAGGGCTGTTGAACTGTACTCCCCTGTGCTTACAGTCGGACAGGTTATCCCTATGAGTGCAACAGCGGCTGAGGTCACAAAAACCGCAGAAAACACTTTTCGCGACCTTCAGATTGCAGCAATCAACCAGCTCGCCCTTTACTGTGAAGCTATGGGCATAAATGTCTATGATGTCAGGACAGGAGTTGACAGCTTAAAAGGCGAGGGAATTACAAGGGCTGTCCTCTGGCCCGGAGCAGGAGTTGGAGGCCACTGCCTGACCAAAGACACTTACCACCTTGAAAGAGGGGTTAAAATCGGGAGGGGAGAACTTGACTATCCGGAAGGTGCAGATTCTATTTACGTGCTTGCAAGGAAAGTCAATGATTTCATGCCCGCACACATGTATAACCTGACCGTTGCAGCCCTTGAAAGGCTCGGGAAGAAGATGGATGGCTCAAAAGTCGCAATGCTCGGCTGGGCATTTATCAAAGATTCGGACGATGCCAGAAACACACCTTCGGAACCATACAGGGACCTCTGCCTGAAAGCCGGGGCCAGCGTAATGGTACACGACCCTTACGTTGTCAATTATCCGGGCGTTGAAATTTCAGATAATCTGGAAGAGGTTGTCAGAAACGCAGACGCTATAGTTGTACTTGCAGGGCACAGTGCATACTCCAGCCTTAAAGCTGATTGGGCAAAGAAAGTAAGCGCAAAAGCAAATCCGGTTATTATTGATGGGAGAAATGTCATCGAGCCGGACGAATTTATCGGGAAAGGGTTCGTTTACAAGGGAATTGGGAGGGGAGACAAAAACTCACATAAAATAAAATGAAGGGGAAAATTCCCCTTTGATATATTTTATATTCTGGGAAACAGGGCGAAAATTATGTTTGATAAACTGAAAGAAAACGAAGAACTCTGGGACCTCTTTACCAGGAAAGAAGAGTACAGTGTAACTTTTCGCGACGCGTATGAGAGGTTCCCTTATTATCTGAGCAGTCACAGGAATATCTTTGAGCCGAGGGTTTCCAAATTCCTGGTAGAAAACGGGTTAAAACCTCAGTATCCGGACGGGAAAAAGTTCGCTGTCTGCCTCACACATGATATCGATGCGATTTATCCGGACAAATTGTATCCGATTGTCGGGCCAGTAAAAGCCCTTTCCAGGGGGAAACTGGCTGAAGCGGTAAAAGCTCCTTTTTCAAGAGTTAACAGGAAATGGAACCCTTGCTGGAACTTCAGGGAAATACTGGCTCTTGAAGCAAAGTACAATGCAAAATCCAGTTTCTATTTTCTTGCCCTGACATCTGAAGAAACCGACTTCAATTATAATATTAAAGATCTTGAAACCGAGCTTGGCTTCATATCAGATAGCGGATGGGAAGTCGGACTTCACGGAGGGCACGAGTCTTACAACAGCCTTGAAGATATTAAAGAAAAAAAGAGGCGACTTGAGGAAGTCCTGGGCAAAAAGGTTGTCGGGTACAGAAACCACTATCTAAGGTTCAGAGTACCGGATACCTGGGAATTATTAAGCAAAGCAGGGTTCAAATACGATACCACATTCGGATATTCGGACTGTGCCGGTTTTAGAAACGGGATGTGCCATCCTTACAGGCCTTTTAATTTAAACGAGGGGCGCCAGATCGATATCCTGGAGATCCCGCTGGTGATAATGGACCGTTCTCTTTTGAAGGATTACATGCGCCTGAACGTTAAGAAAGCCTGGGAATGTACAAAGCATCTGATCAATACAGTTGAGAAATATAACGGTGTGATCACTATCCTCTGGCACAATAATATGTGCATCGATGGAGAGAACCTCAGGTATTATGAAAAAGTCCTTGAATACTGCGCCGAGAAAAATGCCTGGATTACCAGTGGAGAGGAAATCTACAACTGGTGGACCAGTAAGATTGAGCCTGGAAACTAAAGTAGACGTATATTGAATTTAGAGAACGATATACCACTACAGAAGGAACATTATACATTACTATTGAGAAATCACAGTTATTGAACAAAAAACAGCATCAATAAAAGACAGTTCAAAGAGAACTCTTTTTTGCTAAAATACGGCTGCCTCAGGTGAATTGCCTGGTTGATGTTGACAGACAGTTTTGTTATCTTAAAGAGTTAACAGTGACTTTCTTTTGAAATATCGATAATTATTTTATCCGTTGAGATGTAATTATATCTTTCTGATAAGCGAGGATAATAAATAAGTGTCCGGTACTGCAGGGTAAAATATATCTGTAAAAATTCTTATTTTGCGGATTTTCCAGATAAAGGCTGTCACTAATGGGAAAAGGGCGCTTTAGAATCGGATGAGTATATAAAGGAGAATTTGTGTATAGGAGTTTGGAAGGGAGATAAAAAAACACAGAGAAAAAAAGAGAAGTCAGGGTACTGAAATTTTAAGAATTAAGATTCTTCAGGGAAATATGCTTCAGGGGCATTAAATAACCCCACACAGGAATTAAAAGTTTTAGATATCTGGCTGAAAAACAACTTCCTTCACAGGGTACTGCTATGGATAAAAAGACAGAAAAATCAGCAGAAAAGCCATCTAATAACGAGAAAAAGTCAAGTTTTGCGTCGGATGTACTGACACTTGCAGGCGGAACAACTTTTGCCCAGATCCTTACGATTCTGGCAGCCCCTGTCCTTACCCGGCTTTACGGACCTGAAGACTTTGGAGTCTGGGCTCTTTACGTCTCCATCACCAGCATTATAAGTGTTATTTCATGCCTCAGGTATGACTATTCTATAATGCTGCCAGAATCAGACAGGGAGGCGGTAAACCTTTTAGGTCTTAGCGTCCTTGCAGTCCTGACCGTAACCGGATTAACCGTGCCAGCGGTATGGTATTTTAAAGCCCAGCTGGTTGATCTCTTAAATGCCCCGCAGATAGAGGGTTATTTATGGCTTATCCCTCCGTTCGTGTTTGTAAACGGGATTTTTCTTGCACTCACCCACTGGAACTCAAGAACAAAGCTCTTCAAGAGGCTCTCTTTCTCAAAGATTTCCAGTTCGGTTTCAACCACTGCAACCCAGATAGTCCTGGGACTTATGCAGCACCCTCCGACCTCAGCCGGTTTAATAGGGGGCAGTCTTGCAGGTCAGTCTATAGCGACATTTGTGCTTGGGGGCCAGATCTGGAGAGATGATAAAAACCTGATAAAAAAGAGCCTGAGCTGGAAGGAAATATATGAAGGCGCTCTAAGGCACCGCAACCTTCCCCTTATAGACAGCTGGTCTGCCCTTATGAACTCGGTTTCCTGGCAGCTCCCGGCTTTTCTACTCTCAGCGTTTTTTACTCCCGCAATAGTCGGCTTCTATTCCCTTGGGTTCCGCCTGCTTCAGTTGCCTATGAGTTTTATCGGCGGCTCAATCTCACAGGTATTTTATCAGAGGGCATCCAGAGCAGTATCCGACGGCACCCTCAGCATTCTTGTAGAAAGTGTTTTCAGAATACTTGTGATTATAGGCATGTTTCCTATACTGATTCTCACAATTGTAGGCGGAGACGTCTTTACAGTAGTTTTCGGGAGAGCCTGGACGGAAGCAGGAGTATATGCCCAGATCCTGAGCCTCTGGGCTTTTATATGGTTTATCTCATCCCCCTTGACCACAATATACCTGGTTGTGGAAGAGCACCATTTCGGCTTCAGCTATAACTTTTTCAACCTTACAACCCGCTTCCTTTCTCTTACAATCGGAGGCATTCTCGGAAACGCTCGTATAGCCCTTATCCTTTTTTCAATATCAGGTATTGTGGTATATGGGTATCTGTGCCTGAAAATGATGTATTACTCAGGAGTAAAGACTTCGAAAGCCCTTAAAATAGTATTCTCAAACTTTGTCCTTTTTATCCCTGCGGGAGTGGTTCTTACTGCGCTCAAGACCGCGGGAATAAACCAGATCCTTCTTGTTGTAATATCCGGTTTGATAATCTGCATTTACTATCTGTATATATTGAAGATGGATAAGCAGATGAAAGAGATTATTGCCGAGTTCAAACTTCCGGGAAAAGCGTAAGAGACGGAAATTTACACGTCTACACCTCAGGATGATCAGGACAAACGAAAATAATGCTGAAAAATGTTATTAACTCAATTGGTCTCCATAGCCCCGGACTTAAAAGTAAAGGGAAGTAAAGAGAAAAATACACTGAATAGAAGCTGGAAAATTAATTACATATTCAATTCCTTTTGGGTTACAGCCGATTTTATTGCCAGAAATCCCCATTTAATTTCCATATTCAGAATTTTTAGGTCGGAATTTAAGTAAAGATTAATATTTAGATTTATATAAGAATTTAAAACTATAAAAATCCGTAGTAAAATATAAATAGACTTTTCTGAAACATGTTAGTATCAAACTGCCCGATGGCTTGACAATTCACGTCGAAAAATCTGGAAATAAAAAGCAAAATCACATATGTATGCTGATTTATGTGCACACATGAACTGATCAGGCCAGAAACTGCAGCCGGAAAAAGTGGAGAAAGGAGATTCAAAATCTTGCTTTTTAAAGGAACCACGTTCACAAAATTGGTTTTTACTGGTCTTACGGCCCGGAAAAGTGGAAAAAAGCTAAAGTTTCTGCTTTAGCTTTCTTTATTCATATCTTTGGTCACCCTCCCCGGAGCTGCCTCAGCTGCAGCTAACAGCTGGGAACTGGTCCCTGAAAGCCCGGTGGCCGGGGATATAATAGAGATAAAAGGGTCCAATTTCACTGGAGATACGGCTGAGATACTTGTATCCTTTGAAAAAGATGTTCCGGTCTCAGAAGGCAGATATGAGTATTTGCTTGAAAATGTGGAAATCTCACCCGGATTCAAGAACCGTTTCAATGTACAGGCTAAAGGAGCCGAAGACCTGAACGTGAGGGTAAAAATGATACTGTGGATAAGCAGAACTGCAAAGGCGAAAGGAGGAGTTGCAGAGATATCGCAGTCCGCTGTACCTCCAGGGACTTATCAGATCAGGATAGATGGAAAGTCAAATGCCTCCGAGGTCAAACTCAGGATTACAGGTCGCCAGCAGATGGAAGTCAATTCGGGCAATTTCAGTTATAGATATAATACAGAATCCATACCAGCAGGCAATTTTGAGATAAAAGCCGGGAACACCACAAAGCAGGTTACCCTGAAGCCGGCAGAAAAACCGCCTTCAGACGTAAATACTTCACCAGGAAAGAAAGAAAGCTCAAAAAAGGATTTTTCCGGGGAATGGAAAAACTGGAATATACTGGCAGCAGGAACCTTAACCGGAGTGATACTGCTCCTGTTTTATTCGAGGAGAAAAAAGCGTTAAAATTATTGAAATTTTAAAGAGTAAATTCGTGCAGAAGTGATTTTCAAACCTGTAAAAGTTTGTAAAGGCATTTTCAATGAATTTAATAGCAAAATAATGCTCTAAATGAATCAAATAGATATTCCAAATAAAGTAAATGTATATTTAAATAAATCAAGTATTTATTCCAAATAAATCAAGTATGTATTCTAAATAAATCAAACAAGTATTTAAATAAATCAAGTATGTATTCTGAATAAATCAAACAAGTATTTAAACAAATATATGAATGTTGAATTATACTAACTAAGAAAATTAACACATGAAGCCCTGAAAAAGACAAAAGCCGGAACCAGAAAGGAAAAAGGTAACTGAGGGGTGCTATAATTGAAGAAGAGAACAGGAATGTATAGAGTTCATGGTGGAATATTCAGGTTAACCCTGACAGTTTTGATTCTTATTTTTTTATTGAGTCCGGTGTCAGCGGCATTCTCTGAAGATGGACCCTGGATTGCAGTTATTGAAAAAAACGGGAACAGCGTGTATTTTGCAGACCACAATGAAAACCTGACTGAAGGAGGCTGGATCCTCCTGAGCGGAGGAAATGAAATTCAGCTCCCCCAACCTCTTAATTTTACATATAACGGGACAGACCACCTTAAGAGTGCAGGAGCTGCTCTTGAACTGAAATCAGAGGCATCAGAGGAAGAAACTGAAATAACTGTTTCGTACCCGTACACTGCTCATCCTTTTTACACTGAAAAAGACAAAGTGACTCTGGATTATAAAGGTCCTGAAGCCTTCGGGCAGAAGGAGGCTAATATTTACCTGGTTGAAGGGCTTGACCTTAACTCCCTTGATGAGGCTTTCACGGATGCTAGGGACGGAAACTCCGTGAGCCTGAAAGAAGTCTTTGATGACACCACTAATTCTACAACCCTGATAAACACTGTTACCCTGGATGAAAACGGAGACCTCCCCTCTTCCCTGACCCTTGACCCCCTTTATGCTGGCAGCTACGGAGCAGTCGTAATGCTTGCAGGTGATGAAAATGTGGACCCTGAGTCAGAGAGAAAAGTCCTTTCCGCAACATGCTTTGAGGTTCTGGAATATGAACTGAAAATAAAGTCCCCAAATAAGCTCAAAGATGGCGATAACCTTGAGGTCAGCCTGGACCTGAAAAAAGCTCCTTCTGAGGGGAATTACACATATGGCGCCCTGCTGATAAGGGAAGATGCCTACCGCGCAGAAATATATGCCAGCTCAAATGGGACAGCAGCAGAAACCAGTGTATTTGTTAATGGAATAGATGTCATTGATGAGTTTGACATCAACTCAACTAACTATAAAACAAAACTCAACAGAGACGAACTCACGACTGAAATTCAGACCCTCATAGGGGAAGGAAACGGTACCATCAGCATAGGAGAACAGAATCAGAACACACTCTCACTTACTGCTTTTGACCTCCCTCCGGGTGATTACCTTCTCTTTGCAGGCGCCTACGAAAAAGGCAAAGGCATTGTCGGCGTAGCCCAGACCGAGGTATCCATCCGCGAAGCCAAAAAATCTGACGGATCAAATAAAAAACAGGAAACAAACAATAACCCTGTAACAGAGAGCCAGGAGCCCCTCTCCCAGGAAACCGAGGATTCCATTCCTGACACCGCAAGCTCACTAGGACTGGAAAGCCTCGGGCCTCAGATCAGAGGAGAAGCACTTCAGGCAGCAGAAGTAATAAAGAACCCCCCAAAACTTGCTTCTTTCCTCATAGGGTTTATAGGAACTCTTCTTATCGGGATTGTAATAATAAAGAAACTGCGCTAATTGAAGAGGAACAGAAAAATGTGTCAGAGTTTTAAAGCAGGCTTAAATGGAAATTTAACTGAAACCCTGCCTGCTTTAAATTTTAATTTTTTCAACTAGTCTTAAGCGCCCCCCAGATTATCAGAAAAAAGCATGTTCAGGGTTTATCAGGCATTAAAAGCTTGAAAAGCAATATAGCCAAGAAAAATAAGAGAAGTTTAAAGAAAGTAAAGAAAGTTTAAAGGAATTATAGAGAAGGGAAAAAAAGTAAAGAAAATTGTTTCAGGTCACAACTTTTGCTCTAATGAGGGCTAATTCTCGTTCTATGACCGAAATCCTTTCATCGAGATGAGACCTGAGACTCTCCCGGCTTATGCGTATTTCAGATGTAATTTCCACCCTGGCAAGGTCGATCTTATTGCCCAGGACATCAATTTTTCCACCGAAAGAATCCACTTTTCCGCCAAAGACATCAATTTTCCCACCAAGGGAATCAATTTTGCCTCCCAGAACGTCGATCTTCCCGCCGAGAAAATCAATTTTGCCTCCAAGAGAATCCATTTTGCCCCCGAGAGAGTCCATTTTTCCTCCGAGGCCATCAATTTTCCCGCCAATAGAATCCATCTTCTGGCACAGGTTTGAATTCATTTCACGAATATACCGCGCAGCTACATCCATTCTCTCATAAGTTGCTGTTGTCAGGTCTTCGTCTCTAATAAGCTCAAATGTCCCGTATTCACCTGTCGGTTCTTTGCAAGTCACCTCAATGTTTTCTACCCTGATAGGGTACTGAGTGACGTTAATTTTTTGGAGCAATTCGCTAATTGCGGCTTCTTCTCCTTCGCAAACAACCTGCACTGTCCCGTCGTCGAGATTCTTAACGTATCCATTGAGATTCAGATTAAAGGCAATCTCATCAATGAAGTCTCTGAAACCTGCTTTTTGGACTCGGCCATATACTTTGATCTCGGCACGTTTCTGCATACCAACCTATTTTCCTTAAGAGATGATAAAGTTTATTCTCCCGAGTCCCGTCTCGGGAGGACGGTGTCCTTCCCGAGTTTCGTTTCGGGAGCACGAGGTCCTTTTCGCTCGCTTTGCTCGCTCAAGAGGACTAATTTTAGCTGGAGATGGAGCTGAAATTAAGAATACTGCTTTATAGTTGAGAGTAGCTGAACTTAATAGGAGTGAGAAAGAAAAAGAACAGGTCATCCTGAGGGCAACTTATTTTCAAATTTCAATTTTCATTAAATATCGGTACTGGAAATATCTGCGTATTTACTCGAAGTAGTTTTGGATTGGGTTTTAGAAGCTTGAGGAAACGGGTCTGGAAATTATGAAGCCTGCATAAATTATAAACAGAAATAAACATAAAGTCACGGGTGATCTTCGATATGCAACCTGTTGTGCCACAATTAAACCTCCAACAGCTTGAACAGAAGCTAAGGGACTTTTTATCAGGAGTGGGGAGCGTTAAATTAGCCTATCTTTTCGGCTCGACTGCCAGGGGAGAATCTAATTGCCTTAGCGATATAGATATTGCTGTACTTTTTGATGATGCTCTTTTACGAAAGGAATCTTTTGACCCCCAGGTGGAGTTGATAAGCGAACTTACATGCATTCTTAAAACGGATAATGTGGACCTTGTGGTACTCAATGATTCTCCTCTCCTTTTGACATATAATATTATACGTGAGGGAATAATATTGAAGTCCGACGAACCTTTAAGGGTAAAGTTTGAGACTAAAGTGATGTCAAGGTACCTGGACGAACGGTATCATATTGAAAGGCATGCAAAAGAAAGCCTGAAAAGGACATCAGAGAGCGGATTCCGATGATAAAAGAGATAAACTTCAAGCTGGAACAGCTTGGGGAGTATGTCAGTATCCTCAGAGAGTATCAACAGTATGATATTGAAGAGATAATGAACAACCATACTCTGAGAGGGGCGATTGAAAGGTACATGGAGGTCTCACTCGCCTGCATGATTGATATCTGCGAGATGGTCATTTCCATTGAAAAACTGAGGCGCCCGGATACTTATAGAGAAGTTATCCTCGTACTTGGCCAGCGCGGTATCCTCCCGGAGGATTTTTCCAGAAAACTGGCACCTGCCGCAGGATTTCGGAACGTGCTTGTCCATATGTATGCAGATATCGACATTGGAAAACTTTACTCCCATCTTCAGAACGACATTGTCGACCTGGAACTTTTTGCCGGCTATATTGCAAAGTACCTGATTTCCAGATACAGGTAATTCCCGAATTGCGCCTCGCCCGATTCTCGTCTCGCCCGAATTGCGCATCGGGAGCACGCGGTCCTTTTCGCTCGCTTTGCTCGCTCAAGAGGACTAATAGAGGACTAATTTTAGCTGGAGATGGAGATGAAATTAAGAATATTACTTTAGAAGTTGCGGAGCGGACTGACTTAAAAGGGATTGTTCCGGATCACGGCATTGATTTTCGGTTTTAAACCAGTCTACGAATTTGTTCAGGCCTTTATTGATGTTGAATAATGGTGTGTATCCTATCATATTATTTCCAAGGTCAACATTTGCAAGTGTGTCTTCTGTGTCTCCTTTTTGTTTGTCGGCGTTTATGATTTCAGAGGTTGAGCCGGTGATAAACCTTAAGTTTTCTATCAGGTTGTTTACACTGATCCGGTTTCCGCCTCCGATGTTCAGGACTTTACCGTCGGTTGCCCTGTTGTAAAGGAGTCTTTTGTTAGCTTCCACGACGTCTTCGATGTATGTGAAGTCCCGTGTCTGTTCCCCGTCACCAAAGACGGTGATGGGTTCGTTTGCAAGCATTTTCCGGGTGAAGATTGAGATTGCAAGGTCGGGCCTCATTCTTGGACCGTATACTGTGAAGTAGCGCAGGGAAGTGGTCGGGAGGCCGTATACTTCGTAAAATACCCTGCAGTAGTGCTCTGCAGCCAATTTACTGACGCCGTATGGGGATACTGGCTCTGTTGGGTGCTGTTCGTCGAAGGGCAGGTATTTTACTTTGCCGTAGACGGAAGATGAGGAAGCATTGATGACCTTTTTTACGCCCGCGTCAAGAGAGGCTTTGAGCACGTTCAGAGTGCCATGCACGTTTACATCGTTTGGCTTAAAAGGGTCCTCTACCGAAATCCTGACGCCTGCCTGGGCAGCTTCGTGGTAAACGTAATCTACTGTGCTGTCAATGACATCTTTTATTCCTGAAAGGTCGGTGACATCAGCATTAATAAAAGTGGCATCCCCGCTGTTAAGGGCAATATTCAGATTTTTCTTTTTCAGGTCAACAGAATAGTAAGGATCAAGATTATCGACAATAACAATCTCATGACCATCTTTTGCGAGGTTTTCTGCAATATGGGAGCCTATAAAACCCGCACCGCCTGTGATCACTATTTTAGACATTTAAATCAACTCGTTATGAAGCTGGACCGTTTTTTTACGGCAACTTTTCAGAAGGATCATCAATTGTTGATTCTCAGTTACGTTTTTCTTCCGTTTTTCCCATTTTTCTGCAAGAGTTGTCTGAATATAATTTCAGTACCATCTTTTAAACTGTTTATATACTGATCAGCAAGCCTGAAACCCCTTTATTCTCGATCCGGAGAACTTGAAAGCAGGATTTACTGTAGCTGGTGTTTCTCGGCACAGCCAGGAAGGAACATTCATTTTCCAATGGAATATCCCTCTTACAGCTGAACTTTCCTGTTTTTCGTTGTCGTGCGAGCACCTTTCGAACAGAGGCACTCAATAATTCAAACAACCCCAACTAATACACTGAGTATTAAATAAAATTAAAGGTAGTTGACGATATATAAAGGAAGTGGTGACGGTAGAGATTAAAATTCAATATTATTGAAAAAATTAAATAATAAAGTTAGAATTAATTTGTTTGGATACTTATTTTGAATTAGTCCGTTTTCACACCCTATTTATTTTGAACCCTGCTTAAGTCATATTATTAAGTCATTTTAGATGCATGAGCAGACCGGCTATCGAATGCAGGAGAACTCCGGTAAAAGACATGAATACACCGACGATAGTCAGAAGGACCATCAGCACGGCAGCCCCGAAGTCCAGGCAGGTGCGTGATAAAATGATCAAAATGCTCTCAGACGGTCCTGAAAAAATGACAACTTAATTAAGAGAATCTATTCAAAGTCATAGTCTTACATAAACAAACTGAGCATCAAATAAAAACTCCTTAAAGGAAAAACTATTAATTTATATGTGAACGCCCATAAATTCAAAACACTATGAAACTGCAGAGCCAACGTGGAGTTGACATATACATCAAAAAACTGCAGGAAATGCTTCCGGAACTGAAGAAGAAGTACCCTATCAAATATATGGGTATTTTTGGTTCATACATCCGGGGAGAGCAGAGCCCATCAAGCGATCTGGATATACTGGTAGAGTTTAACGGGTCTATCACACTTTTAGGGTATGCCAGGCTTGAGAATGAATTATCGGATAAACTTGGGATCAAGGTTGATCTGGTATCAAAAACTGCCCTGAAGCCGAGGATAGGAAAACACATCCTTTTAGAAGTGGTTGAAATATGACCACAGGAGTTGCGGGGGATTACATAGAAGATATACTTAATGCCCTACTCGATATTCAGGACTTTATAGCCGAATACTCCTATGAACAGTTTGTCAACGATAGGAAAACACAATATGCAGTGATCCGAGCCATCGAAATCATAGGAGAGGCATCTAAAAACTTACCACTGGAGATAAGGGAAAAATATCGGGCTGTACCATGGAGAGATATGGCTACCATGCGAGACAGGCTAATTCATGGATATTTTGGCGTGGATCTGATAATTTTGTGGGACACCGCACAACAGGATATCCCCCTCTTGTCCCGATTTTCAAATCTATCCTTAGTGAGATTGAGTAACCTGCCATTCAAGTAATTTAGATACATGCCATGAATGTTATGGAATGTATGTTATGTTAGATATTTTTCAGATACCATTACAGCATAATTCATCCCGCCAGAACCTACTTATTTTAGATGCATGAGCAACCCGGCTATCGAATGCAGGAGAACTCCGGTAAAAGACATGAATACACCGACGATAGTCAGAAGGATCATGAGCATGGTAGGCCCGAATTCCAGACTCCCACCCAGGTAGAAATTCCTTAAGAAAGTGAGTCCCATGTAAAACCCGCCCGCCCCGAGAAGGAAACCGGGAAGCGTAAAGTAGTACAGAGGTTTGCTGTACTCCATGTCCTTAAAAATCATTAAGAGAACGGTGACCCTATGCCTTACCGGATTTTCGGTCGAGCCGTCAACGTCATACCTGACGCCTATGGGCACCTCTTTTACCCTTAACCCTGCCCTGCCTGCGTCGGCAAGCATTTCACTTTCTATTGCCATTCCATGCGCATTGAAGCGGAAGATATCTTTTGTGGAGGCTGAAAATGCGCGGAAACCGCTCTGCGAGTCGGTGATTTTGACGCCTGAGTTCATTACCGTGGCCCTGTCAAGGATAGCCTGACCTATGCGCCTGTAAGCGGGCGTGTCCGTCTCCCTGCCGTTCAGGTAACGGCTCTCATTTACCATGTCAGCTTCACCGTTGAGGACCGGAGCAACGAGCTTCGGGATATCCGCAGGGTTGTGCTGCCCGTCAGAGTCCATGGTGACTATAAATATCTGCGCCCTCAGCTGCTGCAAACCCGGTCCTGAAAGCCATGCCCTTGCCCAGATTCGGGGAATGCACAATTACCTCAGCACCTGCGATTGCAGCAAGCTCGGCTGTCCTGTCCGTGCTCCCGTCATCTACAACTATCACCCTGTCAGCGTACTTCCTGGCAAGCAGGACAATGCTGCCTATGGACACCTCCTCATTATAAGCCGGAAGAATAACGGCTATCTTCCGGTAATCTATCTGCTCCTTTTCAGAGGTTTCCTGCGGAATAAAAGAGAAAAAACTACCCTCAGCCACCTGTTCTACACCCTTTTTAATCTGCCCTTACTGATAAATGTGAATTGACCTTATATTTCAGATTCCATGAGAAAATGCGGCACTTCTGAGAGCATTACTAAAGTTCTGAGAGCATTGCTAAAATATCCTCATAAAAGTTAACCGCTGGACTAATCACCTGAAACCAAGCAATATAAAAGTATAAATATTCATCTAAAATAGAAAACAAAGATAAAAATATATATGATTGTTGAGAAAGAGGCGCGTTATAATAATTAATAGTGCCGCAAGTGAAAATCAAGAGATGGACGATTTCTTAAAAACGACTGGCTCTATATTTTCTTCTTAAATAATATCAATTATCTGTACAATTCCATGAAACTTTTCAGGTTCAGGTTTTATTTTAGAAAATCTATTTCAGAAGCTCTTATAAAATATTTCTATTAGAACAAATTTGGGGCCAGGGATGAGAAGAAGCTAATAAATAAAATTAAGCTGGTTAAATGATAAACTTAAATCAAATGTATTAAATAACTGTAAAGTGTAATTCAATAAAAGTTAACAAAGTTGAAGGATCCCTGAAGCGGCTTAAACGTGTCAAATGAGGCAAAACAAATGAACCTGATAAAAACAACAATAAAAGACCTCTTAATCCTTGAAGCAAAAGTTTACGCAGATGGGAGGGGCTATTTTTTTGAAAGTTATAATAAAAAAACACTGGAATCACTGACCGGGAAGGAATATAACTTCATACAGGACAATGAATCCAGATCATCATACGGCGTGATCCGAGGCCTTCACTACCAGTTAGCCCCTTACAGCCAGGCAAAACTTGTAAGGGTTCTGGAGGGCAGAGTATACGATGTTGCCGTAGACCTGAGAAA
>WPCJ01026233.1_pt1 | contig 21056 bp, 19 predicted proteins | sample 5399831 | NCBI WGS metagenome assembly WPCJ01 (sample SAMN12869470, study PRJNA574797) | sludge metagenome | isolation source: wastewater treatment of pH10 | place: China:Beijing | collected 2019-05-20 | reverse complement strand
GCCGGCGCGGTGCGCGCGCAGGAAGGCGGGATTTCCGAAATCGACCACGACACGGTGGCCTACCACTTCCATGAACCGCTCGGCGTGGTCGGGCAGATCATTCCGTGGAACTTCCCCATCCTGATGGCGGTGTGGAAGCTTGCTCCGGCGCTCGCCGCCGGTAACTGCGTGGTGCTGAAGCCGGCAGAACAGACCCCGGCCTCGATCCACATCCTGCTCGGGCTGATCGCGGATATCCTTCCGCCCGGCGTGCTCAACGTGGTCAACGGCTTCGGCCTGGAAGCCGGCAAGCCGCTCGCCTCCAACCCGCGCATCGCCAAGATCGCCTTCACCGGCGAAACGACGACGGGCCGGCTGATCATGCAATATGCCAGCCAGAACCTCATTCCGGTGACGCTGGAACTCGGCGGCAAGTCGCCCAACATCTTCTTCTCCGACGTGGCGGCCGAGGATGACGACTTCCTCGACAAGGCGATCGAGGGCTTCGTCATGTTCGCGCTCAATCAGGGCGAGGTCTGCACCTGCCCGAGCCGGGCGCTGATCCATGAGAAGATCTACGACCGCTTCATGGAAAAGGCGATCAAACGCGTCGAGGCCATCGTGCAGGGCGACCCGCTCGATCCCGCCACCATGATCGGCGCGCAGGCATCTTCCGAGCAGCTTGAAAAAATCCTGTCCTATCTGGATATCGGCAAGCAGGAAGGGGCGCAGGTGCTGACCGGCGGCGAGCGCAACGAACTGCCGGGCGATCTCGCCGGCGGCTACTACGTGAAGCCGACCGTCTTCAAGGGCACCAACAAGATGCGCGTCTTCCAGGAGGAGATCTTCGGGCCGGTCGTGTCCGTAACCACCTTCAAGGATGATGAGGAAGCGCTGTCGATCGCCAATGACACGCTCTACGGTCTGGGTGCGGGCGTGTGGACCCGCGACGGAAACCGCGCCTACCGCTTCGGCCGCGCCATTCAGGCCGGACGCGTGTGGACCAACTGCTACCACGCCTATCCGGCCCATGCGGCCTTCGGCGGCTACAAGCAGTCGGGCATCGGCCGCGAGAACCACAAGATGATGCTCGATCACTATCAGCAGACCAAGAACATGCTGGTCAGCTACAGCCCGAAGAAGCTCGGCTTCTTCTGATAAGCACTGCGAAATGGCGGTGCGGCCCATGTGGCCGCGCCGCCGCTCACATGACGGCAGGAGGTTCTGATGTCCGACACGGCTTCTCTGGGAAAAGTCTCGGCCACGCCGGAAGCGATCAGGCTGCTGGACGAGATCATCGCCGATCACGGCCCGGTTCTGTTCCACCAGTCCGGCGGCTGCTGCGACGGCTCCTCGCCCATGTGCTATCCGCGCGGCGACTTCATCGTCGGCGACCGCGACGTGCTTCTGGGCACGATCGGCGACACGCCCGTCTATATCAGCGAATCCCAGTATGAGGCGTGGAAGCACACCGACCTCACCATCGATGTGGTGGCGGGGCGCGGCGGCATGTTCTCGCTCGACAATGGCCGCGAAAAGCGCTTCCTCACCCGCTCCAATGTCTGTGCCGTCGCTTCCGATCCCTGAGCCGGCGATCTGACCGGCGCGTGATCCCTGCCGCGGCTTCTTTCCGGCCCCGGCGATCCACGTCATCGCCCGCATGAGGCCGATGCCCGCCCGCGCGTGAAGCCCCGCCGGCACCGGGGGAAGGGGTGGTGCGGGCGATGGACTTCGCAACGGCATCGCTTCATACTCGCTCCATTCATCAAGCGCCCGGACTCAGGACACGGGGGTCAGATTTCGGCCACCCACCGTCCCCCGGCCTGCGGATTTTTTGGAGCGTTGCGCGCGTGTGGACTGTGTTGCAGGAATACTGGCCGCATATACTGGCGGTCATTTCCTTCGTGATTGCCGCCATCGCCGGCATTCATGCCGCCATGACCAAGGAGGAAGTGCGCTCGGCCATAGGCTGGGTGGGCGTGATCATGCTGTCGCCCATCGTCGGCGCGCTGATCTATGCCGTGGCTGGCGTCAACCGCATGCGCCGCGACAACATCGCCGCCGAGCGCTCAGCCGCCGGCCACGGAAAATCCTCGCATCCGGGCGCTGACGTTACCGACCAGCTGGTGGCGCAGCGCTTCGGGGGGCGGTTCGCGGCCCTCAAGCGGGTCGGCGACAGACTCACCCATCATCACATGGTCTGCGGCAATTCCATCGGGATGCTGAAGAGCGGCGATCAGGCCTATGGGGCGATGATCGAAGCGATAGCGGGCGCGCAACGCAGCATTCTTCTGGAAACCTATATTTTCGACCGCGATGCGATCGGCCTGCGCTTTGCCGATGCGCTGATTGCGGCGGTAAAGCGCGGCGTCACCGTGCGGGTGCTGATCGACGCGGTCGGCGCGCGCTATTCGGTGCCCAGCATCGTCGGCTATCTGCGCGAAGGCGGGGTGCAGGCGCGCGTCTTCAACGGGCGCATCATCGTCGGCCTGCGGCTGCCCTATGCCAATCTGCGCACCCACCGCAAGATCCTCGTGGTCGACGGGGCCGTCGCCTTCGCCGGCGGCATGAACATCCGGCAGGGGTTCACCAGCGAATTCGCCGGCGACGCCAGCGCCCGCGACACCCATTTCCGCATCCGGGGCGCCGTCGTGGCCGACATATTCGCGATTGCCGCCGAGGACTGGCTGTTTGCCACCGACGAAAGGCTGGAGGGCGAGGAATGGGAAATCCAGCCCGCCGAGGTGGAGCCCGGTGCGCCGCTTCTGATGCGGGCGCTTCCCTCCGGCCCCGACGCCAGCCTCGAAAGCAACCACAAGATGCTGATGGGCGCGTTTTCGGTGGCCAACAGCACCATCCGCATCATGTCGCCCTATTTCCTGCCGGACCGGGAACTGATCAGCGCGCTGAACACGGCTGCCCGCCGGGGCGTGACCATCGACATCGTGGTGCCGGCCGCCAACAATCTGCTGCTCGTCGACCGGGCGATGACGGCCCAGTTCGATCAGGTCCTGAAAGGCCATTGCCGGGTGTGGCGCGACGAAGGCCCGTTCGATCATTCCAAGCTGCTGGTGATCGACGGCACCTGGGCTTTCGTCGGCTCCTCCAACATCGATCCGCGTTCGCTGAGGCTGAATTTCGAGATCGATCTGGAAGTCCTCGACCGGGATTTCGCCGGCGAGATCGACGCCCGCATTGCGGCCATCGTGGCCCATGCCCGCCCGGTGAAACTTGCCGAACTGCGCGCCCGCCCGTTCGCCCGCCGGCTGGTGGACCGCATTCTGTGGCTGGGTTCGCCTTATCTTTGACAGGAAGGTGCTTAGCCTTACGCAGGCATTGCATGGGCTTGTGCGCTTGCCTACCTTAAGGAACCGAATCCCGATTCATGCGCAGTCAGGGGAGACGACGACATCATGCAGAAGCTTGGGGCTGGCCTTCCCGCCAGCATACTGGAGCGGCTTCGCGTGCGGCGCGACCATGCGGGCGAAGTCCCCGCAGTCGAACATGGCGGCCGGCACGGCATGGTGGTGGCGTCCTACAACGTTCACAAATGCGTGGGCACGGACGGCAGGTTCGACCCCGAGCGCATCGGCCGGGTGATCCATGAGATCGGCGCCGATGTCATCGCCCTTCAGGAAGTGGACAAGCGCTTCGGCGACCGGCAGGGTCTTCTCGACCTTGCGAGACTGGAACGCGAGGCCGGGCTGACGCCGGTGCCCGTCTTCGGACGGGCGAAGTCGCATGGCTGGCACGGCAATGTGGTGCTGTTCCGGCGCGGCGCGGTGCGCGACGTGCACCAGTTCACGCTGCCCGGACTGGAGCCGCGCGGCGCCATCATGACCGAGATCGATCTGGAAGCCGGCGGCAGTCTGCGCGTGGTTGCCGCCCATTTCGGCCTGCTGCGCCATTCGCGCACGCTTCAGGCCCGCATGATCCTCGACATCATGAACGCCCGCGATTCCACGCCGACCGTGCTCATGGGCGATCTTAACGAATGGCGTCTCAATGACCGATCGGCGCTGTCGATGTTCGAGGCGGCCTTCGGACCCATGCCGCGCGCGGTGCCGAGCTTTCCCTCGCGCCTGCCGCTGCTGGCGCTCGACCGCATCATCGCCAACCGCACCGACATCGTCTCGCCGGTGATCGTGCACGACACGCCGCTGGCGCGGATCGCTTCCGACCACCTGCCGATCAAGGCGTTTGTCAGGCTGGACGGTGAGAATACCGGCGATGGCGCACAGGAGGGCCGCGCCGCCGCATAAACGGCAACGAAAGTTGCCGGCTTGGGTGCATGCACTTTTACGCAAGCACCAAAATAATCGCGCTTACATCGCGAAGCATGCTGCACTATGATCCGTCTTCGCCATTTGCTCGGGAGGAACAGATGGTCACCAGCATTACCAAAAGTGACTGGGAAGCGTTCATGGCCGTTGGGCGTGTACCTCTCAGTGTCAGAGAGCTTGTGCTGCAAAGCTGGCAGCGCAGCGCCCGCAGTGGCGTCACCAGTCTCAAGAGCGCGCCCAAGGTGGGCGAAAGCGAGCTGCTCGCAGGAAGGCGCGATGCCCGCAGGCTGCGGCTCGGCGCCCGCGCAGCCCTTCAGAAAGCAGGCTATCTCCTGAACCACAGCGGCAACATGCTGCTTTTGTGCAACGACAAGGGCGTGGTGCTCGACGTGGCCGGCGACGAGGCCACGCAGGCGCGGGGCCGCGAAAACCACCTGCATGTCGGCGGGCGCTGGTGCGAATCCGCCATCGGCACCAATGCCATCGGCACCGCGATTCACCTGCGGCGGCCCACGCAGATCAGCAGCGTCGAGCATTATTGCGAGGAAATCCACCGCTGGAACTGCGCCGCCACGCCGATCACCGATCCGGCCGATGGCAGGCTGCTCGGCGTCGTCGACATTTCCTGGCCGAACGATGTGGAGCAGATGAACGCGGCAGCGCTTTCGGCGACGCTGGCTTTGCAGATCGAGTCCGATCTCGGCCGCCATTACGCCATGGAGCGGGCAAGGCTGGTGGAGCGCCTGCACATGCAGCGCCCAAGGCTGGGTTCCGATCCCGTTCTGGTTCTCGACCGGGCCGGCCGCGACCTCTTCGCCACCGAGGATTTCCGGCGCCTGTGCGCCGATCCCGAGGCTCTCAATTCGCTGCGCGCCCGCATTCCCGACCTTATGGAGCAGGTGCCGGAAGCGATTGCCGAGGAATTGTCCGGCGCGCTGCCGGGCGCCGATCTGGAGGTGATCGCCGAGGGCGAGGATGCGGTTGGCGTCATGCTTTCCCTGCGCCGTACGCGGCCGGTGCCGATCAGCCCGGGCGCCGAGCTCGACAAGATCGCCCGCATCGGCCCGGTGACGTTCGAGCTGTGCAGCCAGGCCCAGCGCCTTGCCGGTGCGCATATCCCGATCCTCATCGAGGGAGAGACCGGCACCGGCAAGACCTTTCTCGCGCAGGCGATCCACCGCGCCAGTCCGCAGGCATCCGGCCGCTTCGAGATGCTGAACTGCTCCACCCTGACCCATGAGGGGCTGCGCGAGGACCTTGCCCGCGAAACGCGCCGCTCGGCCATGCTGGAGCAGCTGGCCGAAAGCGGGGGCGCGCTGTGCCTCGACCGGCCCGGCGCCACGCCGCCGGATGCGCAGAAACTGCTTCTCAGCCTGCTGGAGCAGGTCAGCGCCCGCGCGCGCACCGGCATCAAGCTCCTGTCACTGTCGTCGACGCCGCTTTACGAGGCCATGGAGAACGGCAGGTTCCGCGGCGACCTCTATTACCGGCTGGCCGGCGCGCGACTGGTCATTCCGCCCCTGCGCACGCGCCGGCAGGAGATCATCCCCTCGCTGACCATGGTGGCCGAGCGCCACGCGCGCACCGGCGGCAACCGCAGCCTGCGCTTCACCGCAGCCGCCCTCGCCACGCTGGAGGCCTATCACTGGCCGGGCAATCTGCTGGAGATGTCCAACCTCGTCGCGACGCTGGATGCTCTGTCGCACAGCGGCCTGATCGACGACAAGGACCTGCCGTCCGAGATCCGCCGCCAGTCTGCGGAGCGGGAGGATTTCACCCTGCGCGGCTCGGAAAAGGCCGACATTCTGGAAGCCATCGATCGTTCCGGCGGCAACCTCACGGAAGCGGCACGCCGGCTCGGCATCGCCCGTTCCACCCTCTATCTGAAGCTCGATTCCTACGGCATCGAGCGCCGGCGCAAAGACTGAAGGAACTGCGCCGGCTTGCGGATGGCGTCGCCTTTTCGCCAGATGCTGAAACAGCCCGGCCTCTTGTGCTGACGCACGACCGCCGCGCACATCTTCCGCAATGCTCCCGGAAGCGCTGCCATTGCGAAGAATGTCAGCTTCCCGCGCCTTGTGCCTGTTTTCACTGCATTTTCGGTTCGCATAAAAGCATCCGGCGGCGATGAAAAACGCCGTGGCGGGTTCGGCTCCGCCCTTTTTCTTCGCGTCCGCAACATGTCCGTCAGGGTGTCCGAAAATCGGACACCCGGCCTGTCTGTTCTGCCTTCACAGTCCCCCCTGCGACCTGTCCCGACATTGCGGACGTGGTCCTGAAGGGAGGATATTCAATGCAATTGGACAAACAGAACAGTCGCACGGTCCAGGTGCTCGGCATCGATGCCGGCGGCACCATGACCGACACGTTCTTCGTCGATTCCGACGGAGAGTTCGTTGTCGGCAAGGCGCAATCGACGCCTGAAAACGAAGCGCTCGGGCTGATCGAAAGCTCGCGCGAAGGACTTGGACAATGGGGAATGACCCTCGACGAGGCGGTTTCCACCATTCAGACCGGCGTTTATTCCGGCACGGCGATGCTCAACCGCGTCGTGCAGCGCAAGGGCCTGCGCACGGGCCTCATCGTCAATGCCGGCATGGAAGACTTCCACCGCATGGGCAGGGCCATCCAGGCCTATCTCGGCTTCGCCTATGAAGACCGCATCCACCTCAACACCCACTATTTCGACGATCCGCTGGTGCCGCGTCACCTCACGCGCGGCGTGATGGAACGCGTCGACATGTTCGGCAAGGTCGTGATCCCGCTGCGCGAGGAAATGGCGCGCACGGCCGCCCGCGAACTGATCGAGCAGGATGTCGAAGGCATCGTCATCTCACTCCTGCACAGCTACAAGAACCCCGCCCATGAGCGCCGCGTGCGCGACATCGTGCAGGAGGAAGTCGACAGGTCCGGCAAGTCGATCCCGGTGTTTGCCTCGACCGACTACTATCCGGTGCGCAAGGAAACCCACCGCACCAACACCACCATCCTCGAAGCCTTCGCGGCCGAGCCTTCCAGAAAGACGCTCCAGAAGATCTCGGGGTCGTTCAAGGAACATGGCTCGAAATTCGACATGCGGGTGATGGCCACCCATGGCGGCACCATTTCCTGGAAGGCCAAGGAACTGGCCCGCACCATCGTTTCCGGGCCGATCGGCGGCGTCATCGGCGCCAAATATCTGGGCGAGGTTCTGGGCTACAAGAACATCGCCTGCTCCGATATCGGCGGCACCTCGTTCGACGTAGCGCTGATCACGCAGGGCGAACTGTCGATCCGCAACGACCCCGACATGGCCCGCCTCGTGCTGTCGCTGCCGCTGGTGGCGATGGACTCGGTCGGCTCCGGCGCGGGCAGCTACATCCGCCTCGACCCCTACACCAAGGCAATCAAGCTCGGACCGGACAGCGCCGGTTATCGCGTCGGCGTGTGCTGGGCGGAATCCGGTGTCGAGACCGTCACCATCTCCGACTGCCACGTCATCCTCGGCTATCTCAACCCGGACAACTTCCTGGGCGGGCAGGTGAAGCTCGACCGCGAACGCGCCTGGAACGCGATGAAGGAGCAGGTGGCAGATCCGCTCGGCCTCACCGTGGAGGAAGCAGCGGCCGGCGTCATCGAGCTTCTGGACAGCGAGTTGCGCGATTATGTGCGCTCGATGATTTCCTCCAAGGGCTACAGCCCGAGCTCCTTCACCTGCTTCTCCTATGGCGGGGCGGGGCCGGTCCACACCTATGGCTATACCGAGGGTCTGGGCTTCGAGGACGTCATCGTTCCGGCATGGGCGGCGGGCTTCTCGGCCTTCGGCTGCGCGGCTGCCGATTTCGAGTATCGCTACGACAAGTCGCTCGACATCAACCTTCCGCAGGAAGCAGCCGACACGCACAAGCAGGAGCAGGTCGCCCAGCTCAACGATGCATGGCAGGAACTCGCCCACCGCGTTCTGGAAGAGTTCGCGCTCAACGGCTACAGCGCCGACCAGGTCACGCTCCAGCCGGGCTTCCGCATGCAGTATCGCGGCCAGCTCAACGATCTGGAAATCGAGAGCCCGATCGACACTGCCGTGACCGCCGGCGACTGGGACAGCCTCGTCGAAGCCTTCAACGACACCTATGGCCGCGTCTATGCCGCGTCCGCCCGCTCGCCTGAGCTTGGCTATTCCGTCACCGGCGCCATCATGCGCGGCACGGTTCCGATCCCGAAGCCGAAGATCCCCTTCGAGGAAGAGGGCGGCGAAATACCGCCGGAGGAAGCAAAGCTCGGCACCCGCAAGTTCTACCGGCACGGGAAGTGGGTGGATGCCCAGCTCTACCAGATGGAGACGCTGCGTCCCGGCAACCGCATCAAGGGGCCTGCGATCATCGAATCCGACGCCACCACCTTCGTCGTGCCGGGCGGCTTTGAAACCTATCTGGACGGCCACCGCCTGTTCCACCTGAAGGAAATCTAGGGAGGAAGACCAAGATGAACATGCACACGAAACTGGACGGCATCGTGCGGGGCGGCGAGACTCTGAAAGAGCACCGCGACCGCCTGATGGATGCCACGAAGAAGACCGGCCACTATGGCGGCATCAGCAAGATGGAGCTGCGCGACAGCCAGCCCATTCTCTACAACAAGCTGTTTTCGCGGCTGCGCGCCGGCGTCGTCGACGCCCGCGAAACGGCCAAGAAAATCGCGGCTTCGCCGATCGTCGAGCAGGAAGGCGAACTTTGCTTCACCCTCTACAACGCCGCCGGCGACGCCATCCTCACCTCGACCGGCATCATCATCCATGTCGGCACCATGGGTGCGGCGATCAAATACATGATCGAGAACGGCTGGGAGCATAACCCCGGCATCAACGACAAGGACATCTTCTGCAACAACGACTCCCTGATCGGGAACGTGCACCCCTGCGACATCCACACCATCGTGCCAATCTTCCACGAAGAGAAGCTGATCGGCTGGGTGGGCGGCGTCACCCACGTCATCGATACGGGTTCGGTGGGTCCGGGCTCGATGTCCACCGGACAGGTGCAGCGCTTCGGCGACGGCTATTCCATCACCTGCCGCAAGATCGGCGCCGACGACACGCTGTTCCGCGACTGGCTGCATGAATCGCAGCGCATGGTGCGCACCACACGCTACTGGATGCTGGACGAACGCACCCGCGTCGCCGGTTGCCACATGATCCGCGATCTGGTCGAGCAGGTGATCGCCGACGAAGGCATCGAAGCCTACTGGAAGTTTGCCTATGAGGCGGTCGAGCATGGCCGTGTCGGCCTTCAGGCCCGCATCAAGGCGATGACCATCCCCGGCAAGTATCGCCAGGTCGGTTTCGTCGACGTGCCTTACGAGCATGAGGACGTGCGGGTGCCCTCCGACTTCGCCAAGGTCGACACCATCATGCACACGCCTTCGGAGATGACGATCCGCAAGGACGGCACATGGCGGCTGGACTTCGAGGGCTCGTCGCGCTGGGGCTGGCACACCTACAACGCCCACGCCGTCTCCTTCACCTCGGGCATCTGGGTGATGATGACGCAGACGCTGATCCCCACCGAGATGATCAACGACGGGGCGGCCTACGGCACGGAATTCCGCCTGCCGAAGGGCACGTGGATGAACCCGGACGACCGGCGCGTGGCCTTCAGCTACTCGTGGCACTTCCTGGTTTCGTCGTGGACCTCGCTGTGGCGCGGCCTCAGCCGGGCCTATTTCGGGCGCGGCTATCTGGAAGAGGTCAATTCCGGCAACGCCAACACCTCCAACTGGCTGCAGGGCGGCGGGTTCAACCAGTATGACGAGATCCACGCCGTCAACTCGTTCGAATGCGCGGCCAACGGCGTCGGCGCTTCCGCCATCGCCGACGGTATCAGCCATGCCGCCGCCATCTGGAACCCGGAAGGTGACATGGGCGACATGGAGATCTGGGAGCTGGCCGAGCCGCTCGTCTATCTCGGCCGCCAGATCAAGGCTTCCTCGGGCGGCGCCGGCAAGTATCGCGGCGGTTGCGGCTTCGAGAGCCTGCGCATGGTCTGGAACGCCAAGGACTGGACGATGTTCTTCATGGGCAACGGCCATATCAGCTCGGATTGGGGCCTGATGGGCGGCTATCCCGCGGCGTCCGGCTATCGCTTCGAGGCCCACGACACCCGCCTGAAGGAGATCATCGCCAATGGCGGGGCCATTCCCCATGGCGGCGATACCGACCCGCAGAACCCGGTCTATGACGGTCTCCTGCCGGATGCGCGCATCAAGCGCGACAAGCAGGCCATCACGACCGAGGCGATGTTCAAGGACTATGATCTGTACCTGAACTATATGCGGGGAGGGCCGGGCTTCGGCGATCCGCTCGACCGCGAGCCGCAGAAGGTGGCCGACGACGTGAACGGCGGCTATCTCCTGCCCCGCTTCGCCGAGAGCGTCTACGGGGTCATCCTGTCCGATGCGAGGGACGGTCTGCGCGGCGTGGACGTCGCTGCGACCGAGAAGAAGCGCAAGGAGGTCCGTCAGGCCCGCCTCGCCGAATCCGTCCCCACATCCGAGTGGATGGCCGAGGAGCGCGAGCGCATCCTGGCCAAGGATGCCGGCCTGCAGGTGCAGCAGATGTTCGCCGCCTCCTTCAAGCTCGGGCCGCGTTTCGAGCAGCAGTTCCGCAGCTTCTGGACGCTTCCCGAGGACTGGAAGCTGATGGAGGCCGACCTGCCGATCCCGTCCTACGGCCGCGAATACTCGATGGACATCTCGGAGCTGCCGGACGTCCGGACGGTCCAGTTCGTCGAAGAGTGAGATACGCCTCGCCCGCGCCCGATCCGGCGCGGGCCCATTCAGGCCAATCCAAGGGAGGACCTCATGGCCTATACGAAAGCCAAGATCAAAGACCTGGTGGACGGCAAGATCGACCGCGACACCCTGCACACGATGCTGTCGACGCCGAAGGACAAGGAACGGTTTCAGATCTATCTGGAGATCCTGCAGGAGCAGGTGAGCTGGACAGACCCGATCATCCTGCCGCTCGGCCCGAAGCTCTTCATCGTGCAGCGGCTGAGCGACAAGAAGTGGATGATCCGGTCGCAGGCCGGCTACGATTTCTGCGAATGGGATCAGAACTGGAAGCTGCATGCCCGCATCCGGATCCGCAATACCGCCGCGCAGATGGAGGAGCTCTATCCGCGCCTGATGGCGCCTTCGCCGGACTGGCAGGTGATCCGCGAGTATTTCTGCCCGCTCTCCGGCGATCTTCTGGACGTCGAGGCCCCGACGCCCTGGTACCCGGTCATTCACGACTTCGAGCCGGATATCGACACCTTCTACAAGGACTGGCTCGGGCTGAAGGTGCCGGAGCGCGCCTGATCGCGACGGCGGCACGGTGATTTAGGCGATAGGGCGTGTGTCCGAAAATCGGACACACGCCGCTTTCCTGCCGACGTAAACAGGGCCACCGCAATCGAGATGGAGGAAACCACGATGAAGGCGCTGGTTTACAACGGTCCGGGCAAGAAGGACTGGACCGAAAAGACGAAGCCCACCATCCAGAAGCCCACCGATGTGATCGTGCGCGTCACCAAGACCACGATCTGTGGCACCGACCTGCACATCCTGAAGGGAGACGTGCCCGCCGTCGTCCCCGGCACCACGCTGGGCCATGAGGGCGTCGGCATCGTCGAGGAGGTCGGCGCAGCCGTCCGCAACTTCAAGAAGGGCGATCCCGTCCTGATTTCCTGCGTCACCTCCTGCGGTGCCTGCCCGAACTGCAAGCGTCAGCTCTACGCTCATTGCTCGGATGGTGGCTGGATTCTGGGCCACAAGATCGATGGCACGCAGGCCGAGTATGTCCGCATTCCGCATGGTGACAATTCGCTCTATCCGATCCCGGCCGGGGCGGATGAGGAAGCCTTGGTCATGTTGTCCGACATCATGCCGACCGGGCTCGAGATCGGCGTGCAGTCGGGCCGCGTCAAGCCGGGCGACACGATCGCGATCGTCGGTGCCGGGCCCGTGGGCATGTCGGTGCTGCTGACCGCGCAGTTTTATTCTCCGGGACGGATCGTCATGATCGACATGGATCCGGCCCGGCTGGCGCTCGCCCGGCAGTTCGGCGCGACCGATACGATTCAGGTCGGCGCCGAGGATGCCGTCGCGAAGATTCTCGAACTGACCGGAGGCGAGGGCGTCGACGTCGCGATCGAGGCTGTCGGCGTGCCGGCCACCTTCGACATCTGCCAGAAGATCGTCTCGGCCGGCGGCAATATCGCCAATGTCGGCGTGCACGGAAAGCCGGTCCAGCTCCATATCGAGGAGCTCTGGATCAAGAACATCAACATCGCGATGGGTCTGGTCTGCACCAACACCACGCCGATGCTGCTGAAGACCCTGGCGGCCGGAAAGGTCGATCCCTCGAAGCTGATCACCCACCGCTTCAAGCTCGACGAGATCCTCGATGCTTACGAGGTCTTCGGGAATGCTGCCCGTGAGAAAGCGATGAAGGTCATCCTCGCGGCCTGATGGCTTTTCTCACCAGCCGCACATGAAAAGGCCCGACCCTTGCTATCGAGGGCCGAGCTTTTTCGTCAGAGGGGCCGTCGATCCTTTCGCGAGAAACACAGGTGAGAAGCTCCTCCAGAGCGAGCCCAGCCCTGCTGGATGGCCCGCACGCTATTCTCGACGCCGCCGAGTCTCGACGCATGCCGAGGCCGCTGCGCCATCAGCCCATGAAAGCACGCCGCACCGCGCGCTCACCGGCAGATCAGGCCGAATTCGCGCAGAAACCGTCAAATTTGGAGCAGGAAGCGAAATTAAAGCAATCGCCTCAAGGACGAGTGGCGGAGACGGAGGGAGTCTTTCAGGCCCATTTGGGGAACAGATTGATACGAAAGCCCGATTCCGAAACTTGCTGATTTCGCTGGCTTTATTTGAAGGAATCTCCCCAAAGTGTTCCCCAAATTAGGGCTCTGGAATGGCCTATATACAGCAGAAAAATGGGCGCTGGTATTTCCGGCTCGTGCTGCCAGAGGATGTCAGGCCGCACTTCAAGAATCTGAAGGAAATCACGAAGACGCTCGGCGCTTTATCCAAGCGGGAAGCCGAAAAGCTGGCCTCGCCGCTCATCGCCGAATGGGACACCAAGATAAAGGGCGCGCGAGCCGCGAACGCTCGCGAAACAGTTTTCGCCATAGGGCCTCTTCGTGTTCGGAGGTCGGCAAACTCGTTTGACCTTGAAACCGAGGATGGAACGCCGATCAGCAAGCATTCGCTGCGCGCAGGGTTGTTTCGCGAGGTAGCCAAGGACTGGTTCGACCAGCACTGGCGCGCACACTTCGACGCCGCCGCGAAGAGCTACTACACCGAGCACCAAGCGAAAGAGCGTGCCGATCCGTCGATCGTTCGAGACGGCATCATCGCGCACTACGACAATTTTCGCGCGATACTGCCGTCACATCCTCGCTTCACGGAAGAGTGTATTTGGTTATTCAATCGAAATATTAAGTATCAATCAAACAAATTGGATTGGAAGGTTATATTCCCCGAAAGCCAAAACTTGCCCGAAGTGGGTAATTTTGACGAGTATCAGGAGGAGACGCTTTTAACAGGAACGACAATCTCTGATGCGGTGAAGGAATATTTTGGCCGCGCTCACAAGGTAAGGCCAAAGACAGAGCAGCTTTGGCGTGCTCGAATAGGCATTCTACAAGAATGGCTGGGAGATGATGTTCGCCTTGCGCACCTGACTTCTACAAAGGCTGATGAATTCAGGAAAGCACTTCTGGAGTTCCCGAGGCGACGACCAGCTTCCGTGAAGGGTTACGATGCGAGCGTCACTTGGGCCATCGACAAGAAGGCAAAGCGCCTAACAGAGCAGACAGTAAACGCTTACACTAACGGAATTCGAGCGATTTTGTATCCAGCCTGTAAGCGAATGAATATCAAAAATCCATTCTCTGGATTGACCGAATTAAAGGGAAGGCCTCGGGCGGAAACAAAATATCTTGATTTTTCGAATGAATAAATCAAAGCTATTTTTGGGAAGACATTCTGTGTCGATGGGCGTGGAAAATATGCATCTCCCGCCGACTACTGGATTATGCTGGGGCTTCTACTGCACGGCGGGCGGATCAATGAGTGGGCGCAGGCACAGAAAGACCAGTTTCTGGTCGAGAATGGTGTCTTCATTTTCAAGGTGAGTGGGACGCTCAAGACCGAGGCATCTTCACGCGATGTGCCGGTGCATTCAGCAATGCTGAAGCTCGGGTTTCGCGAATTTTGTGAAAAGGCGCGCCCCGGAAGGCTCTTTGCCGACCTTACCGAGACCGAGGAAGGTCAGTTTTCAGCGGCATTGTCGAAACGCTGCAACCGAGCCATCGACCGAGCCGGGGTCGATGCAAAACGCAAGGTAGTTCACTCGTTTAGGCATACTTGGATCACAAAAGCTCGCGCCGTCGATATAGAGAAACAGTGGACCGACATCATTGCTGGTCACGAAACGGAAGGGCAGGGACCGAAATACGGCAGCTATTCGACACAGGTGGCGAAGGAGTTGCTCGAACGCGTTCAATTTGATCTTGACCTGACGCATCTCGCAGAGGTTTGGCAGAATATCCAATTGGCACAAAAGAGAGAGGCGCGCCGACAGAGGGTCACAATAAGGACTGTGGCAGGCGTGCCGGGCGAACGGGCAGGTAGTAATGGGCGGCCCCGCCAAGGCCGCTCACGGCCCTCCTAACGGCCGAGGCGGGGCTTTCCGATCTCGGCGAGTATGGACTCCTCCAGTCGGGCAGTCCGGGCTTCCGCCCCCGTCAACCGGGCCACTACATCCCTATGGTGCGCGCGGGCGTCGCACTCGTCCAGTCGGCCGCCCCGGATGTCGGAAATCAGCTTCTTCGTGATCGAAATCTCTCGGCGCAGAGCCTCTAACTCCTCGCGGTGGCGAATTAGGAATCGACGCTCTTCATCTTGTTTGAGCCGCAGGCGATATACGAGGTCGGTATAGATCGCGCTCGTCACGACATCACCCGCCGATCAGCCCCGGTCCCGAGATCGCGCATCAGCCGGTTCAACTCGACGATCTGCGCGGCCAACATCGAGCGCCGATCGGCCTCTTTCGTTAGGTCGATCGCATAGCGAATAGGATCGCTGCGACGATTGGACCGCCCGTCATAGATGTCGCGGACGATCATTGCAGCAGTGTCAAACCCGCGTCGGAGGTCCGCAATGATCTCTTCGCGCGTCGCTGGGCGGGTGTCATGGATGTGCTCTTGATGATCGTCAGCAGCCATCCGCCATGTCGTGATGGCCAACTTCACATCGTCATTAGCGCGGGACCAGATGCTCATCGGCCAAGCCTCATCTCGGAGGCGACACGCTCTTCGGCGTCGAGACGATTGATAAGGTCGGCAATCATAGCCTTCACCGGACGAGGCGCGGCCTGCTCGAACTCGTTGAGCCTCTGCCGCAGGCGATGGACTGTTTTCTCGCGGATGCGCGGTTCCGGATTAGTGAACGCTACAAACTGTTTCAAAGGTGGAGAGATCGAGCGAGGAGCGACTGAGCACAATTTCGATCTCGTTGGGGCCGCAGCCTCCCGCTCCCCAGCGCCCAACCCAAGGGTCCGATTGTGCCACGGCTTCAATCGGCACAAGCAGCGCCAGCGAGGCGAGGACGCGCAACCATTGCTTTAGGGGCAACGCAGAACGCATGACCGTCCCCATCTCGAATGCATGCCGCAAGGAATATAGGTGAAGTCTGGGGCGATGACGAATCCGGCGCGGCCCATTCAGAGCCGTGAGAAATGTTCGGGCTTTTGGGGACTACAACAGTTCAGGGCGGCGGTACTCCACTCCACCATCTTGACCCGATAGAATATCTATCTCAGCCTTCGCCGGTTCGAGACCGCATGATGAATCCTCCCCCACCTTACCCCGCCGGGAGCAGGCGGGGTTCTTGTTGATCGGAAACCTGCGGACATCCCGGCTCAATGCCGCGCTTCCTTCTCGCCGATCATCTCCACCCTGAATTTCAGCAACTGGTCGAACAGCGCCGTCTTTCGGAAATCCTCCTCGTGCCCCCAGCCGGAAACACGTTTCTGCCTGCGGCTCTCCATGAGGCCCAGCCATGCCAGAGGCCGAAGTGCGCGGGTCACCATGGCGAAGCCTGGGAGATCGTGAGCCACGGGCTCGTGAATGGTCGCCATGATCGTGCAGGCGGGCGTGAGACGGTCGGCGCTCGACCATTTGTGGGCGGCGACCGACAGGCACCAGAGGACCAGCCCGGCATGATGTTGCGGCCAGAACTGCAACGGGTTCCGGTCGAAATCCTGAAGGTTCATCTTCCAGAACACGGACTGGAACAGTTCGCCGAGCAACGCGGGTGCAGCTTCGTTCGCGAGCAACGATTTCGCCACCTTGGTCGCCTTCAAGACCCCGGCGCGTTTCCGCAGCAGCCCTGCCGCCTGCAACGCAATCCGGGTGAAGAAGACCCCGTAGGCGTCCTGCTCGTTGATGACCTTGTTCATCGAGAGCGTGAGCGCCTTGTCGGACCCCGGCCATTCCGTCCGATCGAAGATGTGCCAGACATCGGCACGCTTCAGGAAACCGGCGGGCGTCAGGACCAGCCCACCCTGCTTCACGGCGAGTTCCAGCATCAGCCGTGCGGCGACCACCAGGGGCACCGCGAGCGCGGTCTCCACCGGCACGTCGTCGGGCGTGATCCGCAAAGCCTTCGGCAGCCTGCCTGGGGGCTCCAGCAGGGCCTTGACCGATGCGGGCTCAAGGTGCGCCCAGGTGGGAGGGATCGAGGTCACGTCCGGGAGGATAGGCGAAGCTCGCAATCGGCCTCAATGGCCATGTCGCGGTGAACGGGTTCTGGCGTCACTCCGCTGTCATCTGCCCGAAATAGACGCTCCCTCAACATGTACCACTTACCTCACGATTGCAGACTCGCGCTTTTCGCTTTCGCCGCAGCGACGACCCTGATTCTCGCTTGGCTCGCATCGGTGCACTAGGCCCCGCCAATAGCAAAAGCGACCCACGCGCAAAAGCGCCGAGTGTTCCTCGGTCGATGACAGTGTCCTCAAACGAGCACTGGTAGGGGCTCGTCCATCATATCGTCGATGATCGGTTCAAGGTGCCGCTTCCTGCTCGTCACCGGCTCGATCGCGATCTTCAGAGGCTGATATCGGCCTGTGCCACCGGCAGTCGATGCCTTCTCGACCGAGCAGGCAGCCGCATAGACCTCGGTGCGGAGGTTCTCGATCTCGATTGGCCTTAGCCGCAGTTCTCCGCGCCGCCGGAACGTGTGCAGAAACTCGGTGGTCGAGATCGAACCGAGTTCAACGATGCCGTGGAAATCGGCGTCACCGTACCAACCCCACACCCCGAAGTGTTGCCAGCCTCGGTATCGACCCCGCTGGTAGGCCACGGCGTTGTGGGCGGACTTTCGCAATCGGTCGATGTCGTGCGAGCCAGCAAGTGCGCGCTCGACCGTCAGCGCGTGGAGCCGCTGCGGTTCAAAGGCGAGGATGCGGCGAGAGACATGAAGCGCGTAACGCCAAGTGCAACCGGGGCACGAGACCTTTTCGCACCGATGGGCCGAGCAGCATGAATTGGGCATGATCTATTTAGCGGTGGTGAGCCCCCTCGACTAAATATGTGATGACAAACGCATTCAGACAATCGTTGCGCCAGCTTGCCGCAGACCTCAACACCGAGAGAGACCTTCGCCATCCCCACGTCGTGAAGCAGACAGGCATGACTCGCCTAAATCTCGGCGAGGATCAGTTCCACGCGATGAATGCCGAACGCCGTCTCTGGATCATGGAGCACTGCTCGGCCTCGGTCGCGTACGATCAACTCCCGCACGGAGGCGGACAGAGGTATCTGTTCGAGAGCTACTACGACGCCTTCCAATTCAAGATGCGTTTCGGATCGCGGGTTCTTCCTCAGGCTCGCTGAGCAACACCTCGCTATGCGGCATGATCTTCGCGATCCGGCGTCGCGCGATCTTGATATACTCGGCCTGCTGCTCGCAGCCGACAAAGCTGAAGCCCTCCTGGAACGCCGCGATGCCGGTCGAGCCAGAACCCATGAATGGGTCGAAGACCGTACCGTTCGGCGGGGTTACCAGCCGGACGAGGTATCGCATCAAATCGTTGGGCTTGACGGTCGGATGGCTGTTTCCGGCACCTCTGTCTGATTTCGACGCCTTGGCACAGTAGAAGTACCGGCCCCAATTCTCATCAATGCCATCATGAATCACGTTCGCAGGCCAGCGTCCTACTTCCTCGCCACTTCTCGCCGTGTGCACGGCGGTGAGAAAACCATCCAGTGGAGCGCCTGCGTTTGTGCCGGCGCGGGCGGCGTAAAAGTCGGCCATTGGATAGGCTGACCCCTTTCGGGGTTGGCGGGGATGTTCGCTGTGGAGATTTACGCGGCGGTTCGCGATTTCGTTTTCAACCAGGAGAAGAGCCGGCGGGAAGCGGCTCGCGTGTTCGGGCTGAGCCGCGAGACGGTTGCGAAGATGTGCCGGTTCTCGCTGCCGCCGGGCTACACGCGCACGAAGCCGGTCGAGAAGCCGAAGCTGGGTCCGCTTCTGCCGGTGATCGATGCGATCCTGGAGGCGGATCGGACGTCACCGGTGAAGCAGCGTCATACGGCGAAGCGGATCTTCGAGCGCCTTCGTGACGAGCACGGCTTTGCCGGCGGCTACACGGTGGTGAAGGACCATGTGCGGCTCTGCCGGGCGCGGGGCCGGGAGACCTTCGTGCCGCTGGCGCATCCGCCTGGTCACGCTCAGGTGGACTTCGGCGAGGCGATCGCGGTGATCGGCGGGGTGCGGCAGAAGATTCACTTCTTCTGCCTGGACCTGCCGCAGTCGGACGCCTGCTTCGTGAAGGCCTATCCGCGCGAGACAACGGAGGCGTTCCTGGACGGGCACGTCTCGGCCTTCGGCTTCTTTGGCGGCGTCCCGCTGTCGGTGCTCTATGACAACACGCGCATCGCGGTGGCGAAGATCTGCGGCGATGGCCGGCGCGAGCGGACACGGGCGTTCACCGAGCTGGTGAGCCACGATCTGTTCCGGGATCGGTTCGGCCGCCCGGGCAAGGGCAACGACAAGGGCAAGGTCGAGGGGCTGGTGAAGTATGCCCGCTCGAACTTCATGACGCCGATCCCGGTGGCGGCGAGCTTGGCCGAGCTGAACGCGATGTTGGCCGAGCGTTGCCGCCGGCGGCAGGACGAGCGCGCCGGTCGTCACGCGCAGATGATCGGCGACCGTCTCGCTGCCGATTGTGAGGCCCTGCGCCCCTTGCCGGCGGTGCCGCTGGAGCCGTGCGAGAAGCGTGGCGGGCGGGTCTCATCGACGGCGCTGGTCCGTTATCGCTCCAACGACTACTCGGTGCCGACGTCCTATGGCTTCCAGGACGTGGTGGTGAAGGGCTTCGTCGAGGAGGTCGTGGTCCTGTGCAGGGGCGAGGAGATCGCCCGGCATCCGCGCAGCTACGGGACCGGCGTGTTCGTCGCCGATCCGCTGCACTATCTGGCGCTGATCGAGGTCAAGCCGAACGCGCTCGACCAGGCGGCGGCGTTGCAGGGCTGGGACCTGCCCGAGACCTTCCAGCACCTTCGCCATCTGCTGGAGGCGCGAATGGGCAATCGCGGCAAGCGCGAGTTCATCCAGGTGCTGCGGCTGATGGAGGCCCTTCCGCGCGAGGTCGTGAGCTTTGCCGTCGGCGAGGCGATCCGGCTTGGTGCAATCGGCTTCGATGCGGTGAAGCTGATCGCGCTGGCGCGCCTGGAACGGCGTCCCGCCCGTCTCGACCTGGCGGCCTATCCGCACCTGCCGAAGACGGCGGTGAAGACGACCTCGGCGTCCGACTACGCGGTGCTCCTGCCGGGAGCCGCGGCATGACCGGCGCGGCGAAGGAGACGATGCCGGCGGGCACCACCGCGGGAACGCCGCAGGTGCTGCTGGCGCATCACCTCAAGCAGTTGAAGCTGCCGACGGTCCTGCGCGAATACGACAAGGTCGCGCGGGAATGCGCCCGGGACGGCGTCGATCATCCCCGCTATCTGCTGCGGCTGGTCGAGCTCGAACTGATCGACCGCGAGCGGCGCATGGTCGAGCGGCGGATCCGGGCGGCGCGGTTCCCGGCGGTGAAGAGCTTCGATACCTTCGACTTCACGGCGATCCCCAGCCTCAACAAGATGCTCGTGCTGGAACTGGCACGATGCGGCTACATCCTGCGCCGGGAGAACATCATTGCGCTTGGCAACAGTGGCACGGGCAAGACCCATGTCGCGCTGGCGCTCGGGCTAGCCGCCTGCCAGAAGGGCTTCTCCGTCGCCTTCACGACGGCGGCTTCGCTGGTCAGCCAGCTCCTCGAGGCCCGTGACGAGAAGCGCCTGCTCAAGCTCCAGCGCGAGTTGCAGGCGGTCAAGCTCTTGATCGTCGACGAGCTCGGCTATGTGCCGCTATCGCCGAGCGGCGCCGAGCTCCTGTTCGAGGTCTTCTCGCAGCGCTACGAGCGCGGTTCGACCATCGTCACCTCGAACCTGCCCTTCGAGGACTGGACGTCCGTCCTGGGATCGGAGCGGCTGACTGGCGCGCTGCTTGACCGGCTCACCCACCACGTCAGCATCCTGGCCATGAACGGCGACAGCTACCGCCTCAGGCAATCCGCTGGCCGCCGGCGCGCCACCGCCGCGGCGGAGGAAACCCAGGCCGCCGTCGAAAACGCCGATCCTGAAACCGGCGAGATCATCGCCTGATCAATCCCGGCAGCGGATATGGCAAGGGCCCCGATCGGGGCCCTTGCCATAT
>WPCJ01067059.1_pt1 | contig 21108 bp, 19 predicted proteins | sample 5399831 | NCBI WGS metagenome assembly WPCJ01 (sample SAMN12869470, study PRJNA574797) | sludge metagenome | isolation source: wastewater treatment of pH10 | place: China:Beijing | collected 2019-05-20 | reverse complement strand
CCCGCGGGTCTGCCTGCGCCGCGACCGCGAGCGCGCCGAGTGTCGACACATCCGAGGCGCCGGCGATCATGCATGCGAGCGTGTCGGCGAAGGCGTCAGCCGCCGCCGCGCGACGCGGCGCGCTGACTGGCGCACCAGACGTGATCCAGTCGGCGATGCGTTCCAGCGCTGTCACGCGTCTACCTCCGCCCGATCACCGAGCGCGCGCCATCCCCTGGCAAGCCAGCCCTCCGCGAGCGCCGCGAGCGCGGCAGCCTGATCGTCGAGGACCGCGTCGTCGAACACGACCCGAGGCGAGTGGTTCGGCGCCGCTGTGCTCGGCTCGACCCCGTCGGGAGACGCGCCAAGCATGAAGATCGTGCTGGGTACGCGCTCCGCCACGTACGCGAAGTCTTCCGACCCCATAATCGGCTGCGGGAGCTCGGCGACCCGCTCGGCGCCAAGGAGCTCTGCGAGTTCGGCGACGGCCCACTCGGTCGCGGCCCCGTCGTTAACGGTGACCGGATAGTCGATATTCAGGGACACCTCGGCGGTCATCCCATGTGCGCGAGCCAGTCCCTCAAGTTCTTCGACGAGATCGGATCCTACCCGCGCAAGCGTCGCCGCCGAGAAGTTACGGACCGTCGCCGCCAGCTCGACGCTCTCCGGAATCACATTGATCGCGTCGCCCGCCCGGATCACTGTTGGCGTGATGATCGCGGGGTCGAAGGGGTCAAGCCGTCGCGCCGTGAATGACTGCATCACGCCGACGGCCTCTGCGGCAACCGGAATCGGGTTTCGGGCGGTGTGCGGCTGGGAGCCGTGTCCGCCCTGGCCGACGATCCTCACCCGGAGTTCGTTGCTTCCCGCGAGCGTGGGGCCAGAGCGCGTGAGGAACGTTCCACGCACCCCCGGGCTCACGTGCACAGCGAACGCCGCCCCTACCCTGGGGCCGGCCGCGTCGAGGACACCCTCGGCGAGCATGATCCGCGCGCCGCCAAGCCGTTCCTCGCCAGGCTGAAACATGAACACGACATCGCCCTCGAGGTCGCCACGGCGCGCGGCGAGCATTCGTGCGGCCCCGACGAGGCCCGCCATGTGCAGGTCGTGGCCACACGCGTGCATCGCGCCAGGGCGTTCTGAAGCGTACTCAAGCCCGGCTGGTTCGGCGACGGGCAGCGCGTCCATGTCGGCCCGAAGCAGGACGGCGCGCCCCGTCGGGTTGCCGCGAAGCACTCCGACGATGGAGCTGAGCTGCTCAGAAAAGCTGAGCTCGATGTCGAGCGGTGCGAGTTCGCGCTCGATGCGCTCCCGGGTGTCGGGCAGATGCAGCCCGACTTCCGGGTGCCTGTGCAGCTCTCTTCTGAGCTGCTGCAGGGGTGTGGGGAGTGTCACTGCTGCGCCTCCTGGGCCACGAGCTTCGTACGCTGGGCAAATGCGTCGACGGACTGGGGCGCGATGATCGCCATCACGATGGCGAGCACGGCTCCGACACCCAGGAAGAGGAAGGCCGAGGTGTAGCCGTAGCTGTCGAGCAGGATCCCCATGGCGAGCGGCGCGACGATGCCCGCGAGCTGGCCGCCGAAGTTCACGATGGAGAACGCGCTTCCCGAGAGCTGCGTCGACAGTGCCTTCAGCGGCACGGACACGACCGGGACGTTGCAGAGCCCGCAGCCGAAGATCGCGATGCACTCGAAGATGATGAACATCGTCAGCGACTCCGAGGTGGCCATGAGGATGATCGCGACGAGGCTCACGGCCATTGCCGGGGCGACGATCTTCGCGCTCGCGCCGCCGAGCTTGTCGGTGAGGCGTCCGCCAACGTAGATGCCGACCGCGATGCAGAGCGCGGGCAGCGCGAGGAGCAGGCTTGAGCTGCCCACGTCAATGCCACGGACCTGCTGCAGGTACGACGGCATCCAGGTCACGACGCCCCAGGTGATGAGGTTGCTGCCGAAGAACATCGCGGCGAAGATCATCATGGTCGGGTTGCGAACGAGGGCACGGACCTGGCGCCACTGCTCTGCGCGGGCCGCCGCGCTCTCCGCGGACGGCTTGGGCGCCTCCACCCTCAGTTTGGGGAGCAGGAAGAGCAGGAAGAAGCTGAGCACCCCGAGTCCCGCCATTGCGATGAACGTGCCCCGCCACCCGAGCAGCACAACGACGGGCGGAATCACGAGGTAGCCGACGAGCGACCCGATGCCGTTCGACGCCGAGACGATGCCCTGCGCCGTCATGCGCTGATTCGGGGTCGTACGCTCGGCGAGGATCTTCGCCGCCGCGCTCGGGAACGGGGCCTGCGCGGCGCCAAACAGCACGCGAATGGTGAACAGCACGCCGAAGCTGCTGACGAGGCCCGACAGCGCGGTGAACGCCGACCAAGTGAGCATTGCGACGCCCGCGATCGGGCGGCCGCCGAACCGATCCGTGAGCATCCCTCCCGGGACCTGTGCGAAGGCATAGGCGAAAAAGAACCCGGAGGCAAGCAGGCCGAGCTGGGTGTTATTGAGTTCGAGGTCTGCGCCGATGAGAGGCAGCACGATCGTGATCACGAGACGGTCGATGTAGTCCACGATCCACGCGGCGAACAGGATCGCGACGGTGAACTTCACGGAACGCGGCAGCGGCGCACGCTTCTCCTTGACCACCACGTCGGTGCGTTGGGCTGTGTCCTCTGACATGTTTTCTCCTTCGAAAATGTTGCGTTGCCGCACGAGGGTGTTGAGCAGAACACAGCATAGAAACCGTCCGAGAGCATGGAGCACTTCGCAAGATTTATGCATATTATGGTGCAATGTCGCCAGAAAACCCCCTAGACAACCTGGATCTGCGACTTATCCACGCCGTCAAGCTTGCGCCGCGCGCCGCATGGAGCGCACTCGCCCCAGTCATCGGCGTCGACGCCGCAACGCTCGCGAGGCGCTGGGCGAAGCTCACCGAGCGCGGGCAGGTCTACGTGACCGGCTACGGCACTCTCGGAACGCCCTTCACCGTCGCCGTCGCCGAGGTGCAGTGCAAACCGGGGCGCGCGCACGAGGTCGCACGACAGCTCGCACAGGATAGCGAGGCCCTGACGATCAACCTCACGGCCGGCGCCCGCGACATCCTCGTCACCGTAGCGGTCCCCGATCTGGAAGCGCTCTCGACCTATGTATTGCGCGACATGGGTGGACTCGGAGACGCGACATCGGTTCGCACTACCGTCGTGACGTCAATGATGACCGACGCACGACCCTGGACCCCACGGGCCCTCTCCCCCGGCGAGCAGGCCAAAGTTGCTGCGCTCCAGCCGGCCGTGCCTGCAAACGCGCGGCGCCAACCGATCGACGTCGAACGTGCCGTCATCGCGGAGCTCAACCACGACGGCCGGGCCGCAGTCGCCTCGATCGCGCGGCGCACCGGGCTCAGCCAGAAGCGCGTGCACGACGCGATCGCAGGGCTGCAGAGCGCCGGCCTGCTGTCCGTGAGGGTCGACGTCGCACGCACCCTGACGGCGTGGCCGCACTACGTCTGGTACTCGTTCCGTGTCCCGGCAGAGCGGGCGACCGCGATTGCAGAAGCGCTCACGAAGGTCGAGGAGGTGCGTTCGGTGTTGCTCACGCTCGGCGAGAGCAACATCATGATCTCAGCATGGCTACGCACCCTCGCAGACTCCCAGCGCTTCGAGGTGATGGTGTCGACCCGCATCCCGGATCTCGTGGTGCTCGACCGCTCACTCGTCATCGGGTCCGTGAAGCACTACGGGCACATCCTGACGGGCGCGGGCTTCGCGACGGGACAGACGATCCCCCACCGCCTCCCGGAGCCGCTGGCAGGCTGAGGCCGACCGTCGGGAACGGGGCGGGGTTGAGCGGGGCCCGGGCGCCGGGCCCCGCGTGCGGCTACTGCCCCATGTAGAGACGCTGGTTCGCTCGATCAGCCAGCCAGCTCCAGCGTCGGATCGCCTCACCGGTAACACCTCGCGCCGCGTCGAGGGCATCATCGCGAATTGCCCGCAAACGTTCGACGGGAAGTACTTGGTTGGCGTCGAGTTCAGTCATCCTCGCGACAAACACCTCGGCCTCGGCCTCGCCTCCCAAACGTGGAGCTACGTCTCCGCGCATAAACTCTGCCCACGACAGTGTCGGGTCGAAGCCAAATCGACCGAATGCCAGGTAGCTCAGTTCCGCGGAGACATGGTAGGGCGACGGCTCACCCCAGACGGTGAGGCCCTGCATCCCAACGTCGGCCGACGTCTTAGCAAGGTCTGCAAACACCGGGGCGTTGAAGGCGTAGCGCTCAGTACGCTCATCGCCATTCCACTGGCAAGCAAACTGGCTACGGATAACGTTTGCCTGCGTCGGGAGGTCATGCACATGCTGTGCAGTCAGTTCGTCCTTCGCACGCTCCCAATACGCACGATTGAAAGTGTGCTGATAGATCCCGCCCTTAGGCAGCGCCTCCAACGGGGCGTGCGCGGCAGGGTCGAGCAAATTGTCCCACTGCAACTCGCAGTACACCCAAAGATCGTCTCCGCCCGACCGTGCCGCATCGAATAGCTTGGGGAAGTTGTCTGCCATGTCTGCGTGCGACCAAAACTCTGCGTCGTTATCCCGCCGGCTCGCCGCTTCGCGTTCGCCCCGCCGAGTGACACATCGGGGGCAACCGCAGACGCCATAGTCTCCACCCTCAATATTGACGCCTCCCGGCTCGACAGTCTCAACAAGCCACTCGAGAGCGTCGGCCATCCACTGAATGTTCGCCGGCTCGGACGGGCACGCTGTTCGCGTGTAGTCGCTCTGCGGAAAGTTCAGCGGAAAACTCAGATCTGCGAGTTGGAAACCTACCCCGCGCTCCATGTCGGCTGCCATCTCAGGGTTGTCCCGAAGATAGGTCGCGAGGTTGTAGCGGTGGTCACCCTCCCAATACACGCCGCCGTAGGCCCCTATCGCGACTCCAGGCAAGATCCGCACGCCACGCTCGCGGGCATAGCGAGTGAGTTCCTTCGCCGCCTCGACACCGCCGTGGGAGTCCCGGAAGAAGCCGTAAATCACAATCGCTGCGATCTGGTGGCGACTGCAAAAGTCAACCATTCGCTTGTAGTCCTTGAGAAAACCTCCCGGCGGCTTCCCGTACGGGTTGAAGACTCCAATCTCCTGATGCCCAACCTGGCTGAGCTCCCAGTTCGTGGAATGATCCCAGGTCCAGAACGTGCGGTAGGCAAGCTTCGGAGTGCGCTCGACCGCGACCACTGGAACGGAGACACCCGCTGGGCCAACGCTGGCGACGCGCTGCACGAGTTCCTCGACGCCGTAGATCACGCCAGAGTACGGACCTCCGGCCACCCGAATGATGGGGGCGCCTCCCGCAAGCTGCACATCGATGCGCAGTGCCCCTTCGGGCATGTCCGCCCGCTCTAGTAGTTCCACGAGGGGCATCGTTTCTGGAACGAGTGCGGGGTCTGGCGCGGACTGCCACTCCAAGTCCGGCCATTCCTCGGCGAGGCGCCGCGCTGCGTGGGGGTGTGCATCACCTCCGTATATCGCGATTCTTCCGCTAAGCGTGGCATGACCGTGCTGTGACATCGTTCAATTTCTCCTCGTGCTATGTGTGAGTCATTGCATCGATCGGTAGAGCGAACGATTGATGGTTATGTACCATAATGCACATTATGAAAGAAAGCCAGCAATCCTCCCCCCTCGCCGCAAACCTTCGGAAATGGCGGGAGCGCCGCGGAATGAGCGCGTCCGCGCTTGCGCGCGAGGCGGGGATCTCGAAGTCGACCGTCTCAGAGCTTGAACGGGGAAACGGGAACCCGTCGCTCGACACGCTTTGGTCGATCGCAAAAACCCTCAATGTATCGCTCGGGAGCTTGCTCGCCGACCCTGGGTCGATCGGGGACTCAGAAATACGCCGACTGACAGACGCGCCGGTTATCGCCCGCGATGGCGACGATTTCGTGGCCCAGCTCATGGCGGGTTGGCACGGAGATGGCGAGGTTGAACTCTCTGTCGTCTCGCTCGCCCCAAACGCCTTGCGCAGTTCACGCGGCAACGCCGCCGGAGTGATTGAGCGGGTACTCTGCGCCAGCGGGCTCGTGGAGGTTGGGCCCGACGGGGCAGGTCACCTCCTCGAACCAGGGGACATGCTCACTTTCAGGGCGGACCAACCACACTTCTACCGCGCCAGGGAGGGCGGAGGGCAGCTGTTTGTTGTCCAGCAGTACCCCTCCGGAAACTAGCCAAGCTCGGCTCGGAGAAATTCTTTGTGAGGGCTTGCGCGCCAAAACTGTGTCCAATATAGTGATAAACGTTCGGTAGAGCGAACGATTGAACTCTCACTAAACTTCCTGCTGTCATTGGAGACACAAATGGATGCGGAACCCACCCCAACGACGAGGCAGCCGCAGGCGCCGGTCATCGAAACCCGCGGGATCACGAAAAGCTTCGGCCACGTCCGAGCGCTTCAAGGTGCCTCGCTCCAGGCCTATGCGGGAGAAGTTCTCGCACTGATTGGCGATAACGGAGCGGGCAAGTCAACGTTATCGAACGTCATCGCGGGCGTACACGCGCCCGACGAAGGCGAGATTATCCTCAACGGCAAGGAGATCTCTGTCGCCTCAGTTCGCGCCGCCCGCGAAGTCGGGATCGAGATCGTCTACCAGGATCTCGCACAGGCACCCGACCTCACCGTGGTGCAGAACTTCTTCTTCGGCCGCGAACTCCTCAAGCCTGGCCTTGGCCGGCTGATCGGACATGTCGACGAATCAGCAATGCGCGACCGCACCAAGGAGGCCATGAGCCTTCTCGGGGCCAGGGTCCCCTCTCTGACTGCTCCGGTGAGCGCCCTGTCCGGAGGACAGCGGCAGGCCATCGCCGTCGCACGCGCGGTCATGTGGGCGAAGGCAGCGATTCTGATGGACGAGCCCACAGCAGCGCTCGGGCCCAAGCAAACAGCCATGGTGTACGACGCAGTTCGTGCAGCGGCCGACCGCGACCTCGCAGTCATTCTTGTCTCGCACGACATTCCAAAGATGCTTGAGTTCGCAGACAGAATCGCGATCATGCGGCATGGCCGTGTGGTCGCGCAAATGCCGACTGCCGGCCTCGAACTCGTCGACGTTCTCACGACCATGCTGTCTGCCAAGGAGGAAGCCGCGTGAACCAGTCAACTGCCGCACGTACCCCGAGCACCGAATCGGTCACGACACCGCCATCGTTTGACAGCAGCGAACCCAGCGCCGCGCGGCGACTGCTGACCTCGACAGCCTTCCTCATCGCGGTCGTCGTCGTCGCACTGATCCTGCTGTTCGGCCTACTCTCACCGAATGGTGTCTTTCTCGGGCCCGCAAACTTCCGCAACCTCGCCCTCGACTCTGCCCAGTTGATCCTGCTGGCCGTAGGAATGACGTTCCTCGTGGGCGCTGGCGAACTCGATCTCTCAATCGGCGCGAACGTTATCCTCTCCTCAGTGGTCGCGGCGAAGGTGATCACCTGGCTTGGTGGCTCACCCGAGGCGGTGCTCGCGGGCGAGTACACAAACGTGATCCTGGCGGTCCTTGCGGGTGTTGCCGCGGCGATTGGCACCGGGTTGCTCTTCGGGTTCATCAATGCCCTGCTCGTGAACACCCTTCGCGTGAACTCATTTATCGTCACGCTCGCCATGATGAGCGTCGGCAGCGGACTTGCGTACATCGTTACGAACGGCGTTAACGTAAGCTCGCTGCCGCGCGAGATGCAGAAGGGCTTCGGCTCCGCCGACTTCTTCGGCATTATCCCTATCCCCGCGCTCCTCGCGCTCATCGTTGGCGCGATCGCGTGGTACACAATGACGAAGCTGCGATTCGGCGCCCACACGCTCGGAATGGGTTCGTCGCTGCGCGCCGCGGAACGCGCGGGCGTGAACGTGCGCCGGCAGCGGATCAAGCTGTTTCTCATCATGGGCGGGATCTGTGGCCTCGTCGGTTTTATCGACATCGCGAGGTTCCTCACCACCAACATTCAAGGCCATCAGGGCGACGCTCTCGCCGCTATCGCTGCGGTCGTCATCGGCGGCACAAGCCTCTTCGGTGGTCGCGCGTCAGTCCCCGGCTCGATGATCGCCGCGATCATCCCCGCCGTGCTCATTAACGGCCTCGTGATCCTGCGGGTCGGTTCGTTCTACCAGCTCGTCGTCACTGGCGCGATCCTCCTCATCGCCGTTGGAATCGACCAGCGCCGTCGCGCCCAACAGAAGTAGAAATGTCCCGAGGTACCGGGTCGGCGCACTGCCGTCCGGCCACATCGGCGCACCCAAACGCAGTACCCGCAGGAACCCTGCACCCCACACATCACACACATCCAATGGAGGAACCGTGTCTAGATTCATCAGCCGCCTTGGCAAGAGCGGGGCCGTCGCCGGCGCCGCAACACTCGCTCTCATCCTGAGTTCCTGCGCGACGACGCCCTCGGAGGGCGGCGCTGACTCTCCCAGTGAAGAACCCACGATCGCCTTCGTCGCCGCCCAAATGACAGCGACCTACTTCCAGGTGATGCAGTGCGGCGCAAAAGCCGCAGCCGAAGAGAACGGCGTTCGCCTCGACTGGCAAGGCGACCCGAACTGGGACTTGAAGACCCAAACCCCGCTAATCAATGCCGCAGTTCAGACCAAGCCCGCCGGCCTCGTACTCGTGCCGACAGATCCCGTGGGCCTCATCGAAACAGTGGAGAACATCTCGGCCGACGGGGTGCCCGTACTGACCGTCGACGGAAGTCTCGACGAACCAGCGGAGTTGCAGAATATCCGCACCGACAATCTGAGCGCCGGCGCACTCGCAGCAGACGCGCTCGCCAAGGCAGTTGGAGAGCAGGGAACGGTGCTCGTCATCGCTTCCTTCCCGGGAGTGGCTGCGAATGCCGAACGGGTCGACGGCTTCACCGAACGGATGGCAGAGGCCTACCCCGACATCACGGTGCTTCCCACAGAGTACTCAGACGCAGACCAGAGCAAGGCTGCACAGAAAGCAGCCGCGGCAATCGCCAACCCGGATTTGAAGGGTATCTACACAACGCTGGCACCCGCATCAGCCGGCGCTTCAGCCGCGATCCAGGCCGCAAACAAGACAGGAGAAGTCAAGCTTGTGGCGTATGACGCTGATCCCGCACAGGTCGCAGACCTCAAGGCAGGCGTCTACGACGCCCTGGTCGCGCAAGACCCATATGGGCTCGGATACGACTCGGTTGACCGACTCGCGAAGATCGCTCAGGGCGAGCTTGATCCGGAATCACTTGAGTATCAAGAGTATGTCAGCGCGTTCATTATCGACCGCGACAATGCCGACAACGAAGAGGCACAGCGCTTCATCTATAAGCCGAGCTGCTAACTGAGCCGTCCGGCGCCGCGCGTCGGCGCCGGACAGTGCCTCGTCACACCTCACGAACGGATATCTCTCTATGACGCCCAGCCTACGATCGCAGAAGGATGACTCAGTCGTCAGTGGGGCGCGGAAAGATCGCGTGCGCATTGCCGTCGTAGGGTCCGGCCCGTTTGGGGCGCTTCACGCGGAGACGCTCATGCGCAACTCCGACGTCGAACTCGCCGCAATCGTCAATCACGACGTGCTTCGAGCTCGGACTCTCGCCGACAAGCTCGGTGTCAAAGCCGCGTACGAGTCGGTTGAGAAACTTCTTGACGCCACGAACGTCGACGGGATCACGGTCGCCACCGCGAATGCCCACCACGTCGCGCCAAGCATCGCTGCCCTCCAGGCAGGCGTAAGTGTGCTGCTCGAGAAACCAGTTGCCCCGACAACAGCAGCAGCGGAGCAGTTACTCGCGGCTGAGCGGGCGAGCACCGGCTTTGTGTTCCCAGCACATCTTCTTCGCTTCGCCGCCCCCTATCAAGAGCTCAAGCACCGCATCGAGCTCGGCGACGTTGGTACTCCACGAGCGTTCTCGTTTCGGCGGCATCGCAACGTTGACCACGACACGAGATTCTCTGATACGCACCCGGTCCTCATGACGATGATCCACGACATCGACCTCGCACTCTGGTGCGATGGAGCGCAGCCTGTCAACGTGACCGCGCGCGAAGTACATGTGGCCGGCCGCTCGCAGCCGACCGTGGTGTGGGCGGAAGTGGAGACCAGTTCCGGATCGCTCTGGTCGTTCCAGGTCTCGTGGTCTTTGGGAGGTGCACAAGACACAACCTCGCTTCCGGATGCGCTCGAGATTGTTGGGGAAGATGGCACGCTGTCACTCAGGCTGGATCCCCGCGTCTACGCGCACTCCGCGACCAGCACCACCGTCGACGACGTACTCACCCCCTCCGCCGCCCATGGAGCAATGGAACAAGAACTGCGCGACTTTGCCGACGCTGTTCGCCACGGACGGCCGCCAACTGCGGTGACTCTCGAGGAGGCTGTGGCAGGGCTCCATCTCGCGGACCGAATCATCATGGCCGCAGCTACTGGCGAAGCGACCGAGGCCCGATAGTGTCCGAGACGCGTGCCACCCGGGCGGACAGTCACATCCACCTATTTCAACACGGGTTCTCCACCGCCGAGGATCCGGGCGCTGAGCTCGCAACGTACCTCTCGCTTCGCGCGCGCTACGGGATCGACGAGGCGCTCGTCGTCGGGTACGAGGGGCACCCACAGTTCGCAGGGAACAACGAGTACATACTCGCTCTTGCTATGACGCACTCGTGGATACACCCAACGCTCTTCCTCGACCCGCAGCGTCCCCCCACGCCGAGCGAGATTGAATCCGACCGCGCCAGAGGCGCTGTCGGATACTCGCTCTACCTCGGCGCGGATCCGGAACTCACTGCAGCAATTCCGCGGGAGACTTGGGACGCTCTCTCCCACACCCGCTCCATCCTGAGCGTGAACGCTTCGCCCGAAGCGGTTTCCGGCGCCGAGCCACGATTCCGCGATGCAGACGGAGCGTGTGTACTACTGAGTCACCTCGGGCTTCCCGGTGACCTCGCCCAAGCGTCCGCCGCCGAAGTCCAGCAGCGGGTCGCCCCGATCTCGCGGCTCGCTGATGCCCCAAACGTCTCGGTCAAGCTGTCCGGCCTGTATGCCACCGATCCGGACTTCCCGCACGCCGCTGGGACTCACTTCGCGCGCGAGCTCATAGCGGCCTTTGGTCCGCGGCGAACACTCTGGGGGTCCGACTATGCCCCGGGTCTCAACGCAGTCTCCGAGCCAGAGCTATTCGCTCTGCCCGGCCCAATTCGTGAGGACCTCACCGAAGACGAACTTGAATCTGTTCTCGGCGGCGCACTCAGGGCAGTCCTCGCGGGGGCACGCACATGAACCGTTTCTGCTATCTCTTCGACTTAATCCCAGGCAGCGAGCAGCGCTACGCAGACGAGCACGCGACGCTCTGGGACGGGGTCGCAGCAGCCATGCGCGATGCCGGAGTCACCGAATACACGCTGTTCCGTCGCGGCACACTCGTCATCGCGACCGGCAGCTGCAACGGCCCTGTCTCAGAGACGTTCGCACGGCTGGAGCGCGACCCGGTGAACGCGGCCTGGAGCGCTCACATCCGCAGCCTCATGATCGATCCGACCGACGATGATGGGCGCCTCCTCTTCGCCGCCGAAGTCTGGCAGCTGCCAGGCACCGCGCAAGCCTCAACTAGCTCATAAACCTCCCGACCGAAAGCAGGACTCCTATGCATGTTCCTGGAGAACAGCCACTCCTTGAGAAAGAGGCCTTTGTTAATCTAACGGCAGATTCCTACCTCTACACGGGTGCGCACTCCCCCGCGCTACGACGTGTCGAAGAGGCAATTGTCAGTTCGTACAGGGCCAAGAGCCTCGGTGAGGACGGAAGAAGGGTCCTCTACGAGGCGGAGGCGGCTACCCGTGCAAGTATTGCACGCCTCACAGATCGACCGGTCGAAGAGATCGGTCTGCTGGGTGATGCTTCGAGCGCGTGGAGTGCCATCGCAAACGGATGGAAGTGGTCTCCGGGCGACAACGTCGTTGTGAACGAGTACGAGCATCCGGCGGTGTTCGCACCCTGGCTCCGGTTGCGCGAGGCGGGCTTGGAGGTACGGGTTGTGCCCCGGCGAGCCGACTGGTCACTCCCCATCGAAGACTTGATGGATGCGTGCGATGAACGCACCGTGGCCCTGTGTGTGAGCCACGTCGGGTACATCACCGGGCTGCGGTACGATCTGGACGCACTCGGCCGCGCGGCGGAGATCGCCGACGTGCCCTTGCTACTTGATATCTCGCATTCCCTCGGCGTCGTGCGCACTGATCTCAGACGGGCCGCCCTCACCGTTAGCGCCTCGTACAAGTGGACGCTCGGCCCCTACGGCGTCGGCATCGTATGCTGGAACCGCGACACCCTTCCAGACTTCAAACCCGGCGCGGTGGGCTGGCGTTCCCTCACCAATATCTTCACGGACGACCGGTTCGAGAACCTCAACTGGAACGCGGGCGCGTCGCGGTTCCAAGTCGGCGCCCCTGCACTCGCCGAGATTGCAGGTCTCGGCGCAGCGGTCGACGAGATCCTCGAACTCGGGATCGAACGCGTTGAAGCGCACGCCGTCAGCCTCGCTGCTGCGGCGGCCGCTGGCCTGCGGGAGCAGGGTTTCACAGTCATCACCCCCCAAGACCCATCGGCGCACGCCGGCAACGTCTCCTTTTTGTGGCCCGACGGGGAACGACTGGCAGCCACTCTCGCCGAACATGGCGTCTACGTCTGGGGTGGTGACGGGCGAGTTCGCGCCTCGTTCCATGTGATGAACGATGCGCGAGACGTCACGCGCCTCCTCGATGCTGTCCGATCGGCGACGGCGACGGCAGCGGGCGCGCACCGCGAAACCACACCTGGGAAAGGATAACTCCAATGGCACCATCTCACCCGGACCACGGGTCTCACCCGCTCACAAACGATCAATCGGCCGCCATAGACGCATTTCTTGCCGAGCGCGAAGATGAACTTCTTGCGCTCGTCTCCGACCTTATCGCCATCGACTCGCAGATCCCCCCGCACGCCGACGAGCGGCAGATCGTGAGCTTCCTTGTGTCTGTACTGGAGGAAGCAAACCTCGCGGAGGACGTCTCGGTGGTCGGCCAGACACCCGAGCGGCCAAGTTTGATCGCCCGAGTGAAGGGGACCGGTGGCGGACAGTCGCTGATGCTCAACGGTCATACCGACACCAAACCTGTCGGTGAGGCTGCACACCTCTGGCGCACTGACCCTCACACCGCCACAGTCGTCGACGGAAACCTCTTCGGGCTCGGCGCGACCGATATGAAGGCTGCCGTCGCCTGCATGATCCTCGCGGCGCGCGCAGTGCGGGAAACCGGCGTCCAGCTCCGAGGAGATATCGTGTTTGGCTTTGTCGCAGACGAAGAAGCCGGCGCTCAGCTCGGTTCCAAGTTCGTGGCTCCGCTGATCGACAACGTCGACGCGGTGCTCATCGGCGAGCCCAGCGGCTGGGAGCACGATTGGCAGGGTATCCACCTAGTGTCCCGAGGAGTGTGCGGTTTCCGGATCAAGGTGACTGGCACCCAGATGCACTCGAGCCTCTCCGACCGCATGCCGTCAGTCAACGCCTCGCTAAAGCTCGCAGACCTCATGGTGCGCATCGGGTCGGAACTCGATCTCCCGTTTACACCGCATCCACTTGGAGGGGTCGGTCCGACGCTCAACACCGGCGTGATGATCGCCGGGGGCACATTCTTCGGCGTCGTGCCTGGCCAGGCCGAGTTCGCCTGCGACCTCCGCACAGTCCCGGGACAGACTCGCGAACAGGTGGCACAAGGCATCGAAACCTGGCTTGACGCATGTCGCGTCGCGGACCCAGATTTGCAGGTTGATTACGCATTTGAGCCTGGCCTTGATTGGATCCCATGGAGCGAGCTCGAAGCGGGTCACCCGCTCGTGGCTGTAGTGACCGATGCTGCCAGTGACGTCTTGGGCGAGGCACCCCCACTCGGTGTGTTCCCAGGCGGCACCGACGCGCCATGGTTCTCGCAACAGGGGATCCCAACACTGCCCTCCTTCGGCCCGGGAACTCTCACGTGTGCCCATGGCCCCAATGAGTTTGTGAGTGTACGGAGCATCCATGAAGCCGCGCGCATCTACGCAAGAATCATTGCGAACTTCTGCTCGTAGGACGGCTTTTGGGGCCCCATCCTCGATCCACCGGAACCGATTACTCAGCACAATGCGGGACCCCGCAGAAACGGAGACATCATGTCGCTTTCATTCATCAGCACCCCACATGCACCGGCGCCAGGCGGTCACTATTCCCAGGCCGCTGTCACCGACGGACTCGTGTTCACCGCGGGCCAGGTTGGCCTCGATCCGGTGACGGGAGTGACGCCCACGGACTTCAGGGCCGAAACTCGCCAGGCGCTGACAAACCTGCAATCGGTACTGGAGGCCGACGGGCTTGGCCTTGATGATGTCGTTCGAACGATGTGTTTGCTCACGAATATCAGCGACTTTGCAGCGTTCAACGAGGAGTACGCAGCGGCTTTCGGGGACCACCGGCCAGCGCGCAGCACGTTTGGAATCGCGCTCGCAGGTGGCTTCCGAGTCGAGGTCGAGGCAATTGCGGTGAGGCGCGACGGATAGTCACCACGGCTCCCTAGTGCAGGACGGTCAGCCCACGGCGTTTGTCGTGTGCTAACCGTCCTGCAGTAGGTGGCGGATCTCAGTGACCGGCCACCGTGACTGGCGCGCGAGGAAGTCGGGTATCCTGTAGACCCAGTGGGGGAACCGGAGGCGGCGCACATGCCAGAGGGAAACTTCCTATTCGAATTGGCTCTCGCAGAATCGGCAGTCAGGGCAGAGGCAGTCGTTGTTTCGCGAATCGAGTTCGGCAGCGACGACGTTCAACTGTATAGCGTCGACCCCTCGGCAGAGCCGATCGTCTGCCCCTTGGATGCGGCCGCGCCCATAATTGCGCAACAGTTCAGTGAACTCTGGAACGTGGCCATAGACGTAAACGTCTTCGCCGAAGACGAAATTGCCCCCAGTGACGTGAATCTGCCAATCCGGTGGCGAGAGATTCACCGAGACCTGAGCCTGACCGGACTCCTGAGAAACACAGACCCGGACGCGCGGCTTGTCTCTGTCCAGCTCGACGCCGAGGCTTCGCAGGCAATCGTCGTCGGTGCTTTCCGTGGACAAGAAGTCACCGTGCGGCTCCCCCTCCTCGACGACAGTTATTCCATGTGGGAAGCGATGTACACCTTCATCGAGCGCGCCGAAGCGGCTATCCGAGACAGATAGTGCGTGCTGCCCTTGCGGGTCCGCCCAAGCTACGGGTCATGCGGCAGGCCCCCGCAACGAGGACCGTGGCGCGGGGGCCTTCGTAGGCAGCGTGATCGTGCAGTGGCCTCCAGCGGTTCCGTTTGGTCACCAGCTATGCGCAGAACCGGCGCTAATGTGTCGAGAGCCGGGTTGCGTCACCTGGCTGCGCTCAGGCGCAGTAAGCGCCAGCCAGGGGCGAAGCCGGAGTTCTCCTGCCGGCACGGGGCTGGCGACGCGCGCACGGGCCGCCTGCCGGGCCCCGCGCGCGGCTACTGCCAGTCCCGGCAGCGCTGGCATCTCGGCCGGCAGCGCTGGCACCTCGGCGACTGTACACGCTCTCTGCAAAAGCACACGATATTCCGCTGCCTAATTCGTGTGCGCTTGCGGGAATCGTGTACACCGGGCAACTGTGGCTGGCCAAGGGCTGGTGTGGCTGACGGCACAGAGGCCAAGGGAGTGCCCTGGAGAGGAATCGAACCTCCGACACCTTCTTTAGGAGAGAAGTGCTCTATCCACTGAGCTACCAAGGCGGGCGGTGCGCTGCGGCACCAAGTATCGATTCTAGCGCACGGAGCGCGCCAGCCGGAAAACAGAAACGGGGCGCAGCCCGAAAGCTACGCCCCGTTTGAGTGATGAGCAATTAGCTCATGCGAACAACCTGGGTCGGCAGACCTGCGTAGGTGCTGAGGCCAGCGACGACGGTCGTGCCGCCGGTCCAGCCGCCGTGCACTGCCTGGCCGCCACCGATGTAGACGGCGACGTGCGGAGCGCCCGGCCACATGAGGAGGTCGCCCGGAGCGAGTGCGGTCGAACCGTGAACGTAGTCGACCGACGCGCCGTAGCGGAAGAAGTCGTTGACGCCGTGGTCGTAGCCACCCTGGTCGCGGCGCTCGGTCAGACCGATTGCAGCGAGTGCGTTCTGCACGAGATCGGTGCAGTCCTGCGAGACGCCGACCTGAGCGAGTGCGGCGGCAACGAGGCCACTCGCGCCCGAACCGGCGGGAATCTCTGCGGCCTTCGGAGCCTCGGCTGCGGTCGCAGCGGCGCCCGGCTTCGTCTCCTTCGCGGCCTCAAGCTCGGCGGCGCGCTTCTCGGCCTCAGCGACGAGCTTCTCGCGCTGCTCCTGCTCGGCAACGGTCGTGTCGACCTCGAGCGGGATATCGTCGATCTTGGTGAGCGCGGGGCCTGCAGTGACCTTAATCGTCTGCGATTCGGCGACAGCTGCCACCGGCTCTTCCTTGTCGTTGAACGCGTATGCGGGCAGCGCAAGCGTGCCAAACATAGCGAAAGTGAAAACGGCGGCGCCGCCCACTCGTGCGATCTTCTTGACCTTCGCCTTGGACGAAGCTGCGGGTTCGGTCGCAGCTACGACCTCAGTGCTGGGCTGTGAATTCACGAAATATCTACCTTACGTTGGTGCTTTATGGCGGTCAGCATGTGACCGTTGAAGCCAAGACTTGACCAAGCCTAACCGAACATCACGAAATTGTCACGCTTAGATTACGGCTCGAAATCAGGGTCTAAATGACACCCTGTTCGAGCATTGCCTGGGCCACCGTCACGAAGCCAGCCGAGTTGGCTCCGAGGACGTAATCGCCGGGCTTGCCGTAGCGCTCCGAGGCCGAGTAGCAGAGCTCGTGGACGTCGCGCATGATCTCGTGCAGGCGGTTCTCGCTCTTGTCGAAGTCCCAGCGCGAACGCGCAGCATTCTGGCTCATCTCGAGCGCAGACGTGGCAACGCCACCAGCGTTGGCGGCCTTGCCTGGGGCGAAGAGCACGCCCGCGCCTTGGAGGAGCTCGATCGCTTCGGGAGTGGTCGGCATGTTCGCGCCCTCCGCGACGGCGCGAACGCCGTTCTTCAGAAGGGCGCGCGCAGCGCTCTCGCCGAGTTCGTTCTGAGTGGCGCAGGGGAAGGCGAGCTCACCGCGCACATCCCAGACGCTGCCACCCTCGACGTAGTGCGAGCCGGGGCGACGTTCAGCGTATTCGGAGATTCGGGCGCGCTCGGTTTCCTTGATCTGCTTGAGTAACTCCACGTCGATTCCGGCCTCGTCGACGATGTAGCCGCTCGAGTCCGATGCGGTCACGGCGCGACCGCCAAGCTGCTGGACTTTTTCGATGACGTAGATCGCGACGTTGCCCGATCCTGACACGATGGCGCGGCGGCCGGCCACGCCGTCGCCTGAGCGCGCGAGCATCTCTTCTGCAAAGAACACCGCGCCGTAGCCCGTGGCTTCGGTGCGCACCTCAGCGCCGCCCCAGCCCTTGCCCTTGCCGGTGAGCACCCCCGACTCGTAGCGGTGCGTCAGGCGGCGGTACTGGCCAAAGAGGTAGCCGATCTCGCGGGCGCCAACACCGATGTCGCCGGCGGGGACGTCGGTGTGCTCGCCGATGTAGTGCACGAGCTCAGTCATGTACGCCTGGCAAAACCGCATGACCTCAGCGTCGCTCTTGCCGGCTGGGTCGAAGTCCGACCCGCCTTTGCCGCCGCCGATGCGCTGCGATGTCAGCGCGTTCTTGAAGACCTGCTCGAAGCCGAGGAATTTCACGACTGAGAGGTTCACGCTGGGGTGAAAGCGCAGGCCTCCCTTATAGGGGCCGAGTGCGGCGTTGAACTGGACACGGTATCCGCGGTTGACCTGCACCTTGCCTGCGTCGTCGACCCACGGCACCCGGAAGGCGAGTTGCCGCTCGGGTTCGACCAGGCGCTCAAGGATGCCTGTCTCAATGTATTCAGGATGCTCGTTGAGCACCGGAGCCAGTGTTTCGAGCACTTCGCGAACGGCCTGGAGAAACTCTGGCTCTCCGTGGTTCCGACCTTCAACAGCTTCTAGAACAGCGCTAAGGTGCGCCTCCGACGTTGGAAGTGACAATGCTGTCTCCTCGGGGTATCAGCTCCATTGTTCATGGGCTCGCCAAAGAAGGCGATATCGAACGTCTACGAAACTCCATGTAGGTAGACGCCGCCTCATCTATGAGACGAAAATGTGTGCCGCCACCTCCACAGGAATGTCGATGGCATCACTGTTTCCTTCCACCTGAACGCGCACGAGATCGCCGGTGCGGGTGAAAGAAGCTTTGCTTCCGGGAAGCACGCCAGCGGCGGCGAGCTGGGACAGCAGCTCGGGCTCATACTGTGCGGGCTCAGCGAGGCGGCGGATCGTCGCCTCTGCCGGATTATGGGGCTCGGCGAGCCAATCAAGCATGCCGAGCTCACTCGGGCTCGCGGCCGGCGCGGGGCGCGCGCCAAGCTCTTCGAGGCCAGGGATGCGGTTGCCGTACGGCGAGACCGTCGGGCGGTCGAGGATGCTCAGCAGCTTCCGTTCGACCTGCTCGCTCATCACGTGCTCCCACCGGCAGGCCTCTTCGTGCACGAACTCCCATTCGAGCCCGATCACGTCGGCGAGCAGTCGCTCGGCGAGGCGATGCTTCCGCATGACGCGGATCGCGCGGGCGTGCCCCTCCTCGGTGAACGCGAGCTGTCGATCGTCCGTGACGACGACGAGTCCGAGGCGTTCCATACGTGCAACGGTCTGCGAAACGGTCGGGCCGGAGTGGCCGAGTCGCTCGGAAATCCGCGCGCGCAGCGGGACGATACCTTCTTCTTCGAGTTCGAGAATCGTTCGAAGGTACATCTCGGTAGTGTCAATCAGATCCGTCAATGTATATACCCCACCAGCCGTCTGCGTAGCCCCAGCTTACGACATGTTCGGGGCGGGCTCACGCAAGAGTTCAGCCACAGGGCCGCAGGATTCGGCCAGCGGAACCGAATCGCGAGCCCGTAGATGCCGAGCAAACGCGCATTAGTCCATACAATTAGGGCATGCCCGCGATTGAACTCCCATCCTCACTCATTCCCGCAGACGGACGTTTCGGTTGCGGCCCGTCGAAGATTCGGGACGAACAGCTGTCGTTCCTCGCAAGCCTGCAGCCAACGGTGCTCGGCACCTCGCATCGCCAGGCTCCCGTGAAGAACCTCGTCGGCTCGGTCCGTGAGGGGCTGTCGTCGCTCTTCCGTGCGCCCGAGGGCTACGAGATCCTTCTCGCCAACGGTGGCGCGACGACGTTCTGGGACTCCGCGGTGCACTCGCTCATCTCCCGCCGAAGCCAGCACCTCACCTTCGGCGAGTTCGGCGCGAAGTTCGGCGCGGCCGCTGCAGCCGCGCCGTTCCTCGAGGAGCCGGTGATTCGCACGGCTGACGCAGGCTCGCGCTCCGAGCTCGCGCCACAGGCTGGCGTCGATGTCTACGCGTACCCGCACAACGAAACCTCGACGGGCGTCATGGCAGAGGTTCGCCGCGCTGCGGGCCCCGACGTGGATCCCGGCGCGCTCACCGTGGTTGACGCGACGAGCGCGGCGGGCGGCATCGATTTTGACGCCGCCGAGACCGACGTCTATTACTTCTCGCCCCAGAAGAACTTCGCCTCGGACGGCGGCCTGTGGTTTGCGCTCGTCTCCCCCGCAGCGATCGCGCGGATCGAGCAGCAGACGAACGGCGACCGCTACATCCCTGAGTCGCTCAACCTTGCGGGCGCCCTGTCGAACTCTCGCTTGAACCAGACGCTCAACACCCCGGCGCTGGCGACGCTCGCGCTCATGGACGAGCAGGTCAGGTGGATCAACGAGAACGGCGGCCTGACCTGGGCGTCGGCGCGGACCGCGGAATCCTCGGGTGTGCTCTACGAGTGGGCCGAGCAGTCCGAGGTTGCGACGCCGTTCGTCACCGATCCCGCGCACCGCTCGCAGGTCGTCGCGACAATCGACTTCGACGACTCGATCGACGCCTCGGCAATCTCGAAGGCGCTCCGCGAGAACGGGATCGTTGACACCGAGCCGTACCGCAAGCTCGGCCGCAACCAGCTGCGCATTGCGACGTTCACGGCGATCGAGCCCAACGACGTGCGCACCCTCACCGGCGCCATCGACTACATCCTCGAGCGCCTCTAGCCGGCGCCGCGGCGCCGGAGCGCAGAACACGCTCCAGCACTACGAGAAAGCCCCCGCCTCTTCGGCGGGGGCTTTCTCGTTCTGCCCGGGGCTCCCGGGCGCGAAACCGACTTACTCGGCGGCAGCCTCGGCCGCGCGCAGCTTCGAAACCTCGTAGAGCGCCACAGACGCGGCGATGCCCGCGTTGAGCGACTCCGTGACCGCGGAGATCGGGATCGACACGATCGCATCGCACGTCTCAGTGACGAGGCGGGACAGGCCCTTGCCCTCGCTGCCGACAACGATCACGAGCGGGCGTCCCGCGAGGTCGAGATTAGGGAGGCTCACGTCGCCGTCGCCGTCGAGTCCGACGACGAAGAGCCCCTGCTTCTTCAGCTCTTTCAGCGTCTGCGTGAGGTTCGATGCCCGCGCGACAGGGATGCGCGCTGCGGCGCCTGCCGAGGTCTTCCAGGATGCCGAGTTCAGGCTCGCCGTGCGGCGCTGCGGCACGATGACGCCCTGCCCGCCGAACGCGCCGACGGAGCGGATGATCGCGCCGAGGTTGCGGGGGTCGGTCACGCCGTCGAGCGCGACGAAGAGCGGGGTCTCGTCGCGATCGAGCACCTCCTCGAGGAGGTCCATCGGGTGCGCGTACTCCATCGGCGGGACCTTGAGCACGACGCCCTGGTGGACGGTGTCGCGGTCGGTCATCCGGTCGAGCTCTTGGCGCATCACTTCGAGCACGGCCACGCCACGGTTGGTCGCGATGCGCATGATCTCGCGCATGCGGTCGTCCATCTCGACGCGGGCGGCGATGTAAAGCGTGGTCGCCGGGATCTTTGTGCGCAGCGCTTCGAGCACCGCGTTGCGGCCGGTGACGAGCTCGGACTCGTCGGTCTTACGCTTGCTCTGCCCCTGGCCGCCGCCTGCTCCGGCTCCGCCGCGCTGGTGG
>WPCJ01074015.1_pt1 | contig 21128 bp, 18 predicted proteins | sample 5399831 | NCBI WGS metagenome assembly WPCJ01 (sample SAMN12869470, study PRJNA574797) | sludge metagenome | isolation source: wastewater treatment of pH10 | place: China:Beijing | collected 2019-05-20 | reverse complement strand
CGACCGTGATCGTCGCCCTCCTCGCCCTCAACGTCACCGGCGTCCCCTTCCTCGGCCTCATGGGAACGGTCGGCGCGGTGTGCGTCGCGGTGGCCGTGCTCGTCGCGATCACCCTCGCCCCCGCCATCCTCGGCCTCGTCGGTCCGCGCCTGCTCAGCCGCCGCGCGCGCGGCACGATCGGCGAGGAGCACGCCGCGGGCAAGCCGGTGAAGCGCATGTCGACGCTCCGCGCCGTGGTCACGGCCGTGGTGAGTGTCGTCGCCCTGCTGATCATCGCGATCCCCGCGATGTCGATGCGACTCGGACTGCCGGACGGTTCGAGCGAGCCGAGCGACTCCACCAGCTACCGCGCCTTCCAGACCGTCGACGAACAGTTCGGCGCGGGCGCGAACGGCCCTCTGCTCGTCACCGCGACCCTGGACGATGCGGTCAGCGACGACGACCTGCTCGCCACGCAGGTCACGATCGCGCAGGCCATCGCCGACCAGGATGACGTGGTCGCCGTCGCACCGATCGCGACCTCCGACGACAACACCCTGCTCGCGTTCCAGGTCGTGCCGGAGGAGGGACCGAACAGCGCGTCGACCGAGACACTCGTGCAGGACCTGCGCTCGATGCCGGCGATCGACGACGGGATCACCCTCGGTGTGGCAGGTCAGGCCGCGATCAACATCGACATCTCGGAAGCCCTGGCGGGAGTCCTGCCTCTGTACCTCGTGGTCGTGGTCGGGCTCTCCCTGCTCATCATGATCGTGGTGTTCCGGTCGCTGCTCGTGCCGATCATCGCCACGGGCGGGTTCGTCCTCTCCCTGTTCGCGACCTACGGGCTGATCGTGGCCGTGTTCCAGTTCGGCTGGGGCGCCGAGATCATCGGGCTGCACAGCACCGGACCGATCCTGAGCTTCCTGCCCGTGATCCTCGTCGGCATCCTGTTCGGGCTCGCCATGGACTATCAGCTGTTCCTCGCTTCCGGCATGCGCGAGGCATATGTGCACGGGGCCTCGGCGCGGGATGCCGTCGCCCAGGGCTTCCGCGCCGGCCGCTCGGTCGTGATCGCCGCCGCGCTCATCATGGTGTCGGTGTTCGGCGGGTTCATCTTCTCGGAGTCGACGATCATCCGCTCGATCGGATTCGGGTTGGCGTTCGGGGTGCTGCTCGACGCCTTCGTGGTGCGGATGCTGCTCATGCCCGCCCTCATGCACCTGCTCGGACGCTCGGCGTGGTGGCTGCCGCGCTGGCTCGACCGCCTGCTGCCGAACGTCGACATGGAAGGTGCCGCGCTCGAACGCGACCACCCCGGCATGAAGGCGGTGGCCGTGCCGACCACGACCGACTCGGTACCGACGCGAACCCCGACGGTGTAGCTTCTCCCGCCGTTCGAATCGCGTGAATGGTTCGATCCCGGGGCCGTATCGAGCCCGTTGCGCGATTCGAGCCGAGGGCAGTCCCCGGTGCCTAGAGTGGTCGAATGACCGCCGACGCCCGTGATCGCCTGCTCGCACTGCGCGCTCGGGCCGAGGCGCGCGTGCAGGCCACCGCTGCGACGCTCGACGAGCTCACGCACGACCGTGAGGGCTCCAACGACGACGACGAGCACGACCCCGAGGGCGTCACCCTGTCGTCGGAGTGGTCGCGCCTGACCGGACTCGCCGAGGCCGCGGCATCCGAACTCCGGCAGGTCGACGACGCGCTGGCCCGGGTGGATGCCGGAACCTACGGCCTCTGCGCGAACTGCGGACGCCCCATCCCCGCGGGCCGCCTCGAGGCACGGCCCTTCGCCGAGTACTGCGTCGCCTGCGCCGAGAAACTCGGAGGCTAGCCCTGACGTGCGCGGCGATCCCGAGTAGCATCCCGTCATGCCCATCACCCTCGAGAACGTCGGCATCGCGGTCCGCGACCTGGAAGCCACCATCTCCTTCTTCACCGACCTCGGTCTCACCGTGCTCGGCCGCGACGAAGTCAGCGGAGAGTGGGCGGCGACCGCCGTCGGGCTCGACGGCAACCACGCCAAGATCGCGGTACTGCAGACACCGGACGGACGCGGCCAGATCGAGCTGTTCGAGTACATCCACCCCGATGCGATCGACACGAACCCGACGCTTCCGAACGAGATCGGGATGCACCGTATCGCGTTCTCCGTCGACGACATCGACGAGTCCCTCGCCATCGCCGCCCGCCACGGATTCCACCCGCTCCGCGGCGTCGCGACATATCAGGACCTCTACAAGCTCACGTACCTGCGCGGCCCGAGCGGCATCCTCGTGATGTTCGCGCAAGACCTTACGAAGAGCTGAGCGCGGCCGTTGCGGGATCAAAACCGCACCGGAAACCCCCGGCGGAGGCGCGTTTTCGATCCCGCAACGAGGCGCTCACGTCAGGCAGCGACCATCCCGCGCCAGATCACCTCGATCGCGGCGCGCATCCGCTCGACCACCGCAGGATCGCTGACCCGGTCGCCGCGCACGACGAGCTGGTAGTACGCGACACCGGCGATGGCGTCGAAGCAGGCCTCCACATCGAGGTCGGCCCGCAGCTCGCCGCGCGCGATGCCCGTCCGTAGCGCGTTCTGCAGCGGTACCCGGCGCCGCGAGACATGCGACTGCCAGTACGTCTTCTGCAGCGCACGATCGGCCATCACCAGACGGATGCGCTGCCGGAATCGCGCCTCGGAGTAGCCGGGGGCCGAGGGCGCCACACCGTCGGCCCCGAGCCCGAGCCCCGCGAGCAGGATCTCGTGCAGATCGGCATCGACCGGGTACTCCGGCGGCACCTCGCGCCCGACGTCGAGCGCGGCGGCGATCAGCAGCGTCAGAGAGGGCCAGCGTCGGTACAGCGCCGCCCGACTCACTCCGCTGCGGGCGACCACACGCGACACCGTGACCTCCTCGCCCGCATCGATGATCTCGAGCGTCGCCGTGACGATCTGCCCATCGATCTCCTCGTCACGCGGTCGACCGGGGCGGCGGCGGACCGCAGCCCCGGCTTCCCTCTCCAAGACGGTCACGTGGCCAGGGCCTTGGCACGGAGTCGGGCGATCGTGGCATCCGAGAGTCCCGCGGCGCGCAGCGGCGTCAGCGGGTCACCGTGCTGCGCGCGGAGGGTGTCCAGCAGACTGCGCATCGACACGTCCATCGAGCCCTCCAACAACGACGACGTCTTCTCGAGGGCATCGGCGTCGAAGCCGAGTGCCTTCCACATCGCCCCCATCACCGGGGCCGTGCGCGCCATGATCGCGACCATGTTGTCGCCGGTGCGCGCGTAGTCCGCGACGATGTCGTCGTCGGCCGCGCCGAGCACGAGCAGCAGCATGGCCGCGAGCACACCGGTGCGGTCTCGGCCGGCGGCGCAGTGGAAGGCGACCGCACCGGGCGTGTGCGCGATCACGTTGAGCGCGATCACCAGCTGGGGCGCCGCGCTCTCGGCCATGCGCTGATACATGAGTCCCATCGCCTCGTGCGTGAGCGCCGGCTGCTCGCGATCCATCGTCTCCCCCACGTCCGCGATGAGCGGCAGGTGGTGGTACGCGACCGGATGCGCGCCGAGCGGGCCACGGCCGGTGAGGGAAGCCTCCCGCGGCGAGCGCAGATCGATGATCGCGGTGAGCCCACGATCGATGAGCTGGTCCGCGGCCTGCGGGGTCACGTAGGCGAGGTCGTCGGCGCGGATGGCGACCCCCTCACGGAGCACACCGCCGTCGATCGCGATGCCTCCGAGATCGCGCAGGTTGACCGGGGCGCTGAGGACGAGGTCGGTGTCGATGAGGGTCATGTGATTCTCCTTCGGATGAGGGCGCTGCCCTGGTCGATCACCGTGACGAGCACGATGATGCAGATGATGATGGCGCTGAGGTGGCCGTAGTCGTACATGCGCATGGCCGTGGTCAGTTCGAGCCCGATGCCTCCGGCGCCGACGAGTCCGAGGATGGTCGCGCCGCGCACGTTGCCCTCGAACAGCAGCAGCGTGTAGGAGGTGAGCAGGGGCGCGGCCTGCGGCAGGACGCCGTACTGGATGACCTGCCGCTTCGAGGCGCCGACCGCTTGCATGGCGACCACCGGTCCGCGGTCGACCTGCTCCATCGCCTCGGCGAAGATCTTGCCGATCGACCCGATGGAACCGAGCGTCATGGCCAGGATGCCCGCGAACGGACCCAGCCCGACAGCCGAGACGAACATGAGCGCGAACACCAGGTCGGGGACCGAGCGGATGATGTTCATCACCCAGCGTGTGGGGTAGTACAGCCACCTGGGCGCGAGGGTCGACGTGGCTCCGAACGCGACGATCAGCGAGAGGACCGCACCGAGGACCGTGCCAACCACAGCCATCTGGAACGTCTCCAGCAGGAGGGCGAGGATGGTGCCGATCTTCGAGAAGTCGGGCGGGAACAGGCGCGACAGGAACTCGCCCATGTTGACCGCGCCCTCACCGAGTTTCACGAAGTTGAACTGGGCACCGTTGAACGACCAGATCAGCAGCAGGACGGCGACCGGCAGCCCGATCAGGAAGCGGGCGCGCGGCACCCGGAACGCCGCTTCGAGGCGGGCGCGCTCCGCCGGGTCGAGGTGCGGACGGTCGGTGCGGTCGGTCCGGGGTGTACCGGGTGTGCGGGGCTCAGTGGTCGTCGTCATCGCCGTGCTCCTCGTCGTCGTACAGGGCTTCCAACGCCGTGGCATCCAGCCCCGAGGTTGCCCCGGATACGAGCATCTCGCCGTGGCGCAGTCCCACGATCCGGTCGCTGTGCGCGAGGGCGAGGGGCAGCACGTGCAGGCTCACCAGCACCGGGATGCCGTCCTGCGTCGCGATCTCCCGCAGCAGGTCGAGCACCGAGCCGGCGAGCCGGGGGTCGAGCGAGGCGACCGGTTCATCGGCCAGGATCACCGTGGGCTGCTGCATGAGCGCTCGGGCGATCGCGACGCGCTGCTGTTGCCCGCCTGAGAGCGAGCGCGCGGGAGCGGACGCCTTGTGGGCGATGCCGACCCGATCGAGGAGTTCGAGCGCCCGTCGGCGATGGGCCCCGGTGAAACCGCCGGCGAGGTTGATCGGTCCCGCGCCGTGCAGTGCCCCCGTGAGCACGTTCGTCATCACGCTGAGCCGCGGGATCAGGTTGAACTGCTGGAACACCTGGCCGACCCCCGAGCGGAGGGTGCGCAGTTCGCCGCGACCGAGGTTCGTGACGTCATAGCCCGCGACCCGCACTGTGCCGGCCGAGATCGGGGCGAACCCGGTGAGGCTGCGCATGAGTGTCGACTTGCCCGAACCCGACGCACCGAGCAGGGCGACCATCTCGCCGGGGAACAGGTCGAGGTCGACTCCGCGGAGCACCGTCGTCGTGTCATACGCGACTCGCAGGCCGCGCACCGCGACCACGGGCCCTTCGGCGCGGACGTCGGTGCCGAAACGCAGATCAGTTGCGCGCGCCTGGGCGTGTCGATCCGCAACACGCCCGTCGGCGGCGGAACCCTCTCCGTTTGCGCAGCGCAGCCGCGCGGCCGGGGCGGCCACCGTCACTTCAGGTCCTCGAGCTCGACACCCGCAACCGCGGCGATCTCGGCGAACGAGGTGAAGGCGGATGCCTTCGGGTCGACGGTCTGCGGGGCGGCGGCGAAAGCCCCGTACGCGCCCAGACGCTCGGCGTTGGCGGGCGAGAACACCTCGGCGATGCCGTCCTGGATGACCTTGCGTGTCTCGGCGTCCAGGGACGGACGACCCAGCACGGCTCCCTGGATGTCCATCGCAGGGCTCTCGCCGACCGCGCGCCACTCGCCATCCGCGAAGGGGAACATCGGCGCACCGAGTTCGGTGAGCATGATGGCGGTGCACGCGGCGTCCACCTGCCCCTGCTCGAGCGCGGCGAAGCTGCCCTCATGTCCGCCCGCGAAGATCGCCTCGTAGTCGGTGCCCTGCTCGAGTCCCGCTTCGTGCAGCATGTACACGGGCATGAAGTAGCCGGAGCTGGAGGCCTGGTCGGCGAAGGCGACGGTCGCACCCTCGAGATCCTCGACGGTCTGGATGGGCGAGTCCTCCCGCACCACGCAGGTCGAGACCGGCTTGCCGTCGCCCTCGAACGCGACCAGCGCATCCACCTCGCCCGTGTTCACTGCGAGTGCGGACGGGAAACCGCTCATGATGCCGATGTCGACGTGATCGGCGCGGATGGCCTCGACGACGCTGAGGTAGTCGGGCACGTCGGTGATCTCGACCGTGCGACCGGTGGCCTCTTCCAGCAGCTCGGCGAACACCTCGATCGGGTTCTCGGCGGTGGGGTCGTCTCCGACCGGGATCGTGGCGATCGTGAGAGGGGCGTCGGGATCGGCGGGTGCAGCCTCGGCGGTCGAGCCCTGGCAGGCGGTGAGGGTGAGGGCGGCCACGCCCAGGAGGCCGACGACGGGCAGGGTGAAGCGGCGCATGATGACCTTTCGGGAGGGAGATGCCTCGGAATTCCGAGAACATCGGTATTCCAACTCCCGAAGGTGACGGGCAATTACGAGACCGCCGTACTCCGAAAGGAACGATTCGTGAACGGCTGGTGTCGGCCGGTCGGCGTGCAGCGATCCGCTCAGACGGTGGCGACGGCCTCCGCGATCGCCGCGCCCAGCTCCGTCGTCGTGGCCGTGCCGCCGAGGTCCGGCGTGAACGGTGCCGCATCCGCGCCACGAGCCAGCACGTCTTCGATCCCGGCGAGCACGGCGGCCCCGGCCTCCGGATATCCGAGGTGGTCGAGCATCATCGCGCCGCACCAGATCTGGCCGATCGGGTTGGCGATGCCCTGGCCCGCGATGTCGGGCGCGGAGCCGTGCACCGGTTCGAAGAGGCTGGGGAAGACCCCTTCGGGGTTGATGTTGGCGCTCGGGGCGATGCCGATCGTGCCGGTGCAGGCGGGTCCGAGGTCGGACAGGATGTCGCCGAACAGGTTGCTGGCCACGACCACGTCGAACCAGTCGGGGTGCAGCACGAAGTTCGCGGTGAGGATGTCGATGTGGAACTGGTCGCGGCGCACGTCGGGGTAGTCGGCACCCACCGCGGCCACCCGCTCGTCCCAGTACGGCATCGAGATGGAGATGCCGTTGCTCTTGGTCGCCGAGGTCAGGTGCTTCGCCCCACGGCGCTGCGCCAGGTCGTACGCGTAGCGCAGCACCCGGTCGACGCCGGTGCGGGTCATCACGGTCTCCTGCAGCACGAACTCACGGTCGGTGCCCTCGAACATGCGCCCGCCGATCGAGGAGTACTCCCCCTCGGTGTTCTCGCGCACGACGTAGAAGTCGATGTCCCCGGGGGCGCGTCCGGCGAGCGGGGAGACCACCCCGGGCATGAGCCGGACCGGGCGCAGGTTCACGTACTGGTCGAACGCCCGGCGGAACTGGATCAGGCTCCCCCACAGGGACACATGGTCGGGCACCACATCGGGCCAGCCGACCGCGCCGAAGAAGATCGCGTCGAATCCGCGGAGGGTCTCGAACCAGTCGTCCGGCAGCATCTGTCCGTGACTTTGCCAGTACGCGGCACTCGCGAAGTCGAACTCCTCGAACTCGAGAGCGATGTCGAAGCGGGCGGCCGCGGTTCGCAGCACCCTCAGCCCCTCGGGCATGACCTCGGGGCCGATGCCGTCTCCGGCGATCACGGCGATGCGGTGTGTGGTCGTCATGGGTGGTTCCTTCCGGGACATCCCCTCTGCTCCGGGCGCGATATGTCACCTGATTCGGGCTTTTTGGGTGACATATCGCGACCGGAACACACGGGGCGGGGTCAGAGGACGTCGCGCTCGGCAGGGTGGTGGCAGGCGACGCGATGGGTGGGGGCGGAGGTCAGAACCGTCGGCGCTTCGAGAACGGGCACGACCTCGGCGCAGATCTCGGTGGCCTTCCAACAGCGGGTGCGGAAGCGGCATCCGCTCGGGGGCGACACCGGGCTCGGCACGTCACCGGTGAGCACGATGCGCTCTCGCCCCCGCTCGGCTCGGGGATCGGGCACCGGGATGGCCGAAAGCAGTGCCTGGGTGTAGGGATGCAGCGGCCGCTCGTACAGCTCGTCGACGGGTCCTTCCTCGACGAGTCGGCCGAGGTACATGACCCCGACCCGGTCGCTGAGGTGCCGCACCACGGAGAGGTCGTGCGCGATGAAGAGGTACGTGAGCCCGAGGTCGCGCTGCAGATCGTCGAGCAGGTTGAGCACGCCCGCCTGCACGCTGACGTCGAGCGCACTGACCGGCTCGTCGAGCACGATCACCTCGGGTTCCACGGCGAGCGCCCTGGCGATGCCGATCCGCTGCCGCTGTCCGCCCGAGAACTCATGCGGGAACCGGTCGGCGTGCGCGGGGTCCAGCCCGACCTGCGCGAGGAGTTCTTCGACGCGGCGGTCGTGGTCCCCACGGTGCAGCCCGTGGATCACGAGCGGTTCGGTGAGGGTCGCCCGCACCGACTTGCGCGGATTCAGCGAGGCGTACGGGTCTTGGAACACGAACTGCACGCGGCGACGCAGAGCCCGCAGGCGCGTCCCCTCGACCCGGGTGATGTCGTCCTCGCCGAGACGGATCGACCCGCCGTCGCTGGACTGCAGACGGGCGACGCTGCGTCCGAGGGACGACTTGCCGCATCCGGACTCGCCCACGAGCCCGAAGGTCTGCCCGCCCTCGATCGACAGACTCACCTCCGACACGGCCTGCACCACGTCACGGGTCCGACCGAACAGACCACCGCCAACGCGGTACTCCTTGACGAGGTCCTGCACGGTGAGGCCCGCGCTGCGGACCGGGACGCTGAGGGGCGCGCTCATGAGACGATCTCCTTCTGCCACTCGCCGACCCGAACGCAGGCGGCCGTGTGCTCTTCACCGACCGCGACCGGTTCGGGCACGGCCACGTCGCAGAGGCCGACCACGGCGTGAGCGCAGCGCGGTGCGAAGCGGCATCCGACCGGCCAGGCCGTCGCCACAGGGGGCTGCCCGGCGATCTGATACAGCCGTTCGTCCCGCGACGCCCGCCGGTCGATGCGCGGCAGCGAGGCGAGCAGTCCCGCGGTGTACGGGTGCGCGGTCTCGTAGAACAGCGGGTCGACGTCGGCCGTCTCGACCAGCCCGCCCGCGTACATCACGAGCACGCGGTCGGCGGTGCCGGCGACGACCCCGAGGTCGTGCGTGATGAGCAGCACCGTGGTGCCGGTCCGGCGCTGGACCTCGCGCAGCACCTCGAGCACCTGCGCCTGCACCGTCACATCGAGCGCGGTCGTGGGCTCGTCCGCGATCAGCAGGTCGGGTTCGTTCGCGATGCTCATCGCGATCATGACGCGCTGCCGCATGCCGCCGGAGAACTCGTGCGGATAGCGGTCGACGCGCAGATCGGGCGAGGGGATGCCGACCAGGTCGAGCAGCTCGACCGCCCTGGTCCTGCGCTCGGCCGCCGTCGACTCCGGCCGGTGCACGCGCACGGCCTCGATCAGCTGGTCCCCGACGCGCATGACGGGGTTGAGCGCGGTCAGGGCGTCCTGGAACACGATCGCGATGTCATTGCCGCGGATCTCCCTGAGCTCCTCATCCGAGAGCCCGACGAGCTCCTGTCCGCGGAAACGGATCGACCCGGTGACGACGGCCTTCTTCGGCAGCAGGCCCATGATCGCCATCGCGGTCATCGACTTGCCTGAGCCCGACTCCCCCACGATGCCGACCGTTTCGCCCTCGTGCAGCACGAAGGAGACTCCTTCGACCGCTTTGGCGAGCCCCGCATCGGTCGGGAAGCTGATCGACACGTCCTCGACCGCGAGGAGCACGTCCCGCCCGCTCACAGGTTCTTCCCCTGCGGGTCGAGCGCATCGCGCAGTCCGTCGCCGATGAAATTCACGCACAGCACCGTCACGAGGATGAACAGTCCGGGGAAGTACAGCAGGTACACCTGGGGGGTTCCGACGTAGCCGGCGGCCTGGCTCAGCATCGAACCCCAGCTGGTCTGCGGCGGCTGCACCCCGAAGCCGAGGAAGCTGAGTGTCGACTCGGCGATGATCGAGGAGGCCACGGCCAGACTCATCGCGACGGCGATCACGCCCGCGAGGTTCGGAAGCAGGTGCGAGATGACGATGCGCGGGCCCGACGCGCCGATGCCCCTGGCCGCGTCGATGAAGTCCTTCTCCCGCAGCGAGAGCACCTGCGCGCGGACGACGCGGGCGATGTACGTCCACCCCAGCGCCGTGAGCGCGAACACGATGGTCGTGGGCGACGGCCCGAGTCCCTGCAGGATCACGGCGAGCAGCGCGATCGCCGGGACGATCAGGAACAGGTCGGTGATGCGCATGAGCAGTTCGCCGATCCAGCCGCCGACGTAGCCGGCGATCGCGCCGACCGCCGTGCCGACGAGCGTGGCGAGCAACGCCACCGCAAGCCCGATCGCGAGGGACACCTGACCGGCGAAGAGGATCTCGCTGAAGTAGTCGCGCCCGAGCTCGTCGGTTCCGAGCCAGTGCTCCGCCGAGGGCGGCGTGGGTCCGAGGAGCAGGTCCTGCTGTCCCTGCGCATACGGCGCGATCAGACCGGCGCCGAAGCACGCGATCACCAGGACCACGAGGACCACCAGGCTCACGACGCCGAGCCGGTGCCGCAGGAAGCCCTTCAGCAGCTGGCGGGTGGGAGCCTTCTGCGGGTCCTGCTCGGTGAGCAGCTCCTCGCTCCCGGCGATGCCTGCACCACTCATGACAGCCTCACTCTCGGGTCGAGCACCGCGTAGGCGATGTCGGCGATCAGGTTGCTGAGGACCACCGCGACCGCGACCACGAGCATCCACGGCAGCAGCACGAACACGTCACCGGCGACCAGGGACTGCAGGAACAGCCGCCCCATGCCGGGGATCGCGAAGATCTGCTCGGTCACGACGAGTCCGCCGATCAGGATCGCGGCATCCAGCGCCACGACCGTCACGAACGGCGCGAGGGAGTTGCGCACCGCATGCCGCCAGATGACCTGTCGTCGCGGGACGCCCTTGGCTCGTGCGGTGCGCACGTAGTCGCTCGACAGCGCATCGAGCATGGCCGCGCGCCCGAACCGGCTCCACGACGCGACGAGCGCGATCATCAGCGCGGCGACCGGCAGCACCAGATGGCGGATGTAGTCGAGCGCTCCGGTCTGCCCCGGGGAGTGCAACCCGATGAAGAACAGGGGCGGCTCGCTGAGCCCGAACTGCTCCTTCGGCCACACCGCGAAGGTCTGGATGAGGATCAGCCCGAACCAGAACGCCGGCATCGCGATACCGATATACGAGGCTCCGGTGAGCAGGTTGTCGCCGAGCGAGTACTGCCGCACGGCCGAATAGACGCTCACGCCTCCGGCGATCAGCACGGCCACGACGAGCCCCCAGAACGCGAGCTGGAGCGTCGGCCACAACGCTTCGCCGATCAAGGGCAGCACGGGAGTGCCGGTGCGGGTGCTCACCCCCCAGTCGCCCGTCACCATCGCACGCAGCCAGAGGAAGTACTGCTCGGGGATGGAACGGTCGAGCCCCAACCGCTCGATCTCCCGGGCGATCGCTGTCGGATCCTGCGCCTGCCGGAGCTTCGCGAGCGGATCGAACGTCGAGCGCACGGCCCAGAACAGGATGAATGAGGCGACGAGGATCACCGGCACCGAGTACAGCACTCGCCGTGTGATGAAGGTGATCACGTCGTCGCTCCGTCCCTGTCCTGGCTCTCGAACCCGGTCGGCGTCAGCCGGCCAGACCCCATTCGGCGAGGTTCCAGAACGGACCCTCGACCGGGTTGATCTGCAGGGGGCCGCCGACCGTCTCGCTCCACAGCAGCACGTTCGGCACCGTGTCCAGCGGCAGCGACGGCACGTTCTCCGCGATCAACGCGTCCCCCTCGTGCGACGCCGCGATGCGGGCATCCGTGTCGATCTCGCTGTCGACCTGGCCGAGCAGGTCATCGAGGCCCGGGATGTCGACGCGGTAGAAGTTGATGCCGGAGTAGCCGTTCGCCTCGCTCGGGATGTTGACCGAGGAGAACGTCGAGCTGAGCGTGGGGTCCGGGAACGTGTCCACGAGAGCCCACAGGCCGGCCTGGAAGTCACCCTGCGGCGCGGTCGTGCCGAACAGGTCGGCGGGCGTCACCTGGTCGATCGTCATCTCGAAGCCGGCGTCGGCGAGCTGCGACTGCAGCACCTGCACGGTGAGGTCGCGGCGCTTGTTGCCGGCGAGGGTCTTGACCGCGAAGGTGGCCGTCTCGCCGTCCTTCGCCCACACGTCGTCGGAGTTCTTCGACCACCCGTCGCCTTCCATCAGCTCGTCGACCTTGTCGAGGTCGAGCGTGTACCGCGAGAAGTCGTCGGCGGCGAACGGCGCGACCATCGGGGAGTTGAAGCTCTGCTGGGCTTCCTCGATGCCGAGGCTTCCGAACAGGCGCTTCACGATCGCGTCGCGGTCGATCGAGTACGCGAGCGCCTGACGCACCGCGACCGAGTCGAAGGGGGCGGCGGCGTTGTTCAGCCAGATCGCCTCGAGGTTGCCGCTGCGCGCATCGACCTGGGACCGGATGCCGGGCAGACCCGCCTCGATCTGGGTGAGCGCGTCGAGCTGCGGCGAGGGGTAGAGCGCGCTGACCTGACCGCTCTTGAGTGCCTGGAACGCCGCGGTGGTGTCGGGCAGGAACAGGAAGGTCACCCTGTCGAGGTGCGGCTTCTCACCCCAGTAGTTCTCGTTCGGCACGAGGGTGACCGAGGTGCCTCGGGTCCACTTCTCGATCTTCCAGGGGCCGCCGCTGAAGTCGTAGCCGTCGGTCATGAGTGCGGCGCGGTCCTGCCCTTCGAGCAGGTGCGACGGCATGATGCCGTAGACGCTGAACAGTGTGCGCCATCCGGCATACGCGGAGTCGAGCGTGACGACCGCGGTCTGCGGATCGCTCGTGTCGACGGCGGTGATGCGGTCGTAGCCGGTCTTGTCGAAGATGTCGTCGCCGTCACGGATCTGCAGCGCGGTGTAGGCGAAGTCTGCCGAGGTGATGGGCTCGCCGTCCGACCACACCGCTTCGGGGTTGATCGAGTAGGTGATGGTCTGCGTGCCGTCGGCAGCGACCTCGGCCACCGGCTCCTCGGTGACGAGGTCGGAGGGGACGGGCACCCATTCCTCATCGACCTGGCGGGTCTGGAAGACGGCGGGCATGGTCGGCACCTGCATGACGTAGGTGCCCCAGATCGACCCGGCGCACGTGGCGATCCAGTCGGTGCAGTCGGGCTCCTGCTCGGCGCCGATCACGAGCTCGCCACCGTCGACGACGGCGACCTCGCTGGGTTCGGGCGTCGCGGACGACGGTGCGCAGGCGGCGAGGGAACCGACCAGCGCGGTGACGGTCAGCGCGGCGATGAGCACGCGGCGGGATGCGGGTACAGCGGTGCGAAGCAGTGATTTCGACATGGACGGATCTCCAGTGATCGTGCGACTGAGGGACAGTGCGAACGTGCTGTCGTGCGGGTATTGGTCCGACTCTAGGACTGACCGGAAAAGATAGCAAGCCTTTTAGTCAATGTTCGTGACTAGCGGCGAGATTCGTTATCCCAACGCTCGCCGGCGAGGGTCCGCAGGGCGAGTTCGTGCATGCGACGCTGGTCGTGCGCGGCACCCTTCAGACCCGTGGGCTCATGCCCGCCCTCGAAGATCTCGAGCACGGCGTCACCGCCGCGGGCGCGCAGGCGATCGACGTAGCCCTGCACTCCGATGACCGGGGTGCGGGTGTCGACGGAGCCCTGATTGACCCAGACGGAGGCCGTGACGTCGTCGAGGTAGGTGATGGCCGAGAAGCGTTCGACGAGCTCGGGCGGGACCCATGAACTCCACACCGTGCGCACCGCGGGGTTCATGGCCTCGATCGTCACCGACCAGTCGGCGACCGCCACGTGGGCGAAGCCACCGGCGAACAGCTCGGGGAGACGGCCGACACTGAGCAGCGTCATGTGCCCGCCGTAGGACGCCCCGGTGATGAACGTGGAAGCCGGATCCGCGAGGCCCTGCGCGCGCAGCCAGGCGATCGCCGCAGCGACATCCTCGATCTCCCGGTCGCCCCCGGCGTTCCAGAAACCTTCGCGGAACGCACGCCCGAAGGTCACAGAGCCGCGGTAGTTGAGCGACGCGTAGGCGAAGCCGGCATCCATCCAGGCTTGCGCGGACGGGTTGTAGTGATCGACGGCGACCAGGTTGGGGCCGCCGTGGATCTCGAGCACGGTGCCGATCGGTGCGCGCCCCGCGGGACGCCCCGACCACAGCTGCACCGCGGTGCCGTCGGCGCTCGTGACGAGGGTCGAGGTCAACGGTTGCCCGGGGGGAACCTCCGCGGGTGCGATGAGCGTCACCTCGCGCCCGTCCGCGGTGACCTCGGTCACCCGCAGCGGCACGTCCCAGCTCGAGCGCAGCGCGCGGACGGCACCTGACGGCGCATAGTACGAGGTCCAGTAGTACGGATGCAGGCTCGCGACGTCCGGCTCCGCGAAACTCCCTCCTTCGAGCACGGTCCGTGCCGTGCCGTCGGCTTCGTCGAGCTCCAGCAGCCGATGGATGCCGCCGTCGACGTGCAGCGCGAGCACCCGCCCGGCAGCGGCGTTCCAGTCGAGGGCGATCACCTCTCCGGCGAGGTGGGGCAGGTCGAAGTCGTGCCGCTCGCCCGTGCGGACATGCCAGATGGCCGGACGCGAGAAACCGCTGCGCTCGGTGTTGAGGAGCAGGCGTTCATCCCCCGGCTCCGAGGAGAAGCCGACGGCGCGGACCGGCCCGGCCGGCAGGTCGTCGAGCGTGGCGACGGGCGTGCCGCTCACGGCGTCGACCACCGTGATCAGCGGACGACGGATACCGGGGTTGTGGGCGGTCGTGTCGATCGAGACCAGCGAGGCGTCGGCCGACGGCCGACCGAACCAGGCCTCGACGGGGTGGGAGTAGACGACCTTCGGCTCACCCCACGGAGCCGCCGGGATCACCAGCACGTGGAAGCCGTCTTCATCGACGACGGTGGCCACCAGGGCGGAGCCGTCGTGCGACATCGCGAGGCCGCGCAGGACGTAGGGCTCGCGGCCGGGGGTCAGTGCGACGCGCTCACGACCGTCGAGCGAGGTGGCGACGAGGGTCCCGACCTCGGAGCCGCCGCCGTCGTCGAGGTCGACGATCCACCGTCCGTCGTTCGTGACGATCGCGCCCGTGCTGACTTCGAAGGGCAACGGCTCCCCCGGGGCGTCGGGTGCATGCCAGAGGCGTCCGCGAGCACCGTCCGGATGATTCTCGATGACCAGGGCAAGGTCTTCCGCGCCCGAGGCGGGGCGCACGGTCATGAGGTACGGCACGGCGAAGCGCTCCTCGACCGCATCCGTCGTCGGCTCTTCCGGGCTCTGCAGCATCCTTGCTCCTTCTCACCTGGTCAATGACGTTGACTATAACACTGGCTAGTCGATACGGATAGTGTCCCGCCACCTTGTCGATGCCACTGACAGACACCGTGACGACGGTGGGGTACCGTGATCTCTGCGTGACCGATACGCGACGACGAACGGAGTGCCCCGATGGCGACACGGAAGGCCGCGGAACCGGCGAAGACGCCGACACGCGCCACGAGCTCGACCACCCGCCCACGCCGCGCCCGCGATTCCCTGAGCCGCGACATCATCGTCGCGGCCGCCGACCGGGTGGTCGAACGGGAGGGGCTCGACCGGCTCACCTTCCAGGCGATCGGCGAGGAGCTCGGCGCCCACCCGACCTCGATCTACCGGCACTTCCGCGATAAGGACGAGCTGCTCCTCGCCCTGATCGACACCCTCCGCGCCCGCTCCTACAGCGGCGGCCTGGTGGCGACCGACGACTGGCTCGACGACCTGCGACGGCAGGCGCACCTGATCCACGACCACTACATGCGCTACCCGGAGTTCGCGTTGCAGATGGCGCTGCGCCGCCCGACCGACTTCTCGTCGATGGAGTTCTCGATCGGGGCTCTCCGCCGCGGCGGGTACGACCGTGAGCAGGCTGCGCTGTACGCCCGCGCGCTCGGGCAGCTGATCCGCTCGGCGTCCAGCATCCAGGCCGCCCTGACCGCTCTTCCCGCCGATGTCCAGGACTCCGACGAGCTCACCTGGCAGATGGACTTCCGCCGGCTCGACCCGGAAGAGTTCCCCGCGATCACCTGGGCCGGAGACACCCTTCCCGCCGTGCGCGATCCGCGTGCCTGGGAGACCGCCCTCGACCTGCTGCTGGAGAGCATCGAACGGCACGCTCCCGGGACCTGACACCCGCGCCTGTGTGCGCGCCTGGAGGGACACACGCCCTGAAGGGACACGCGCCCTGAAGGAGAACACACATCCCGAAGGAGCGTTCTGGGCTAGGAATCCTTCATAGCGAGAGATCTCCTTCAGGATGAGAGAGCCCTTCGGCGCGAGCAGTCTCTTTCAGAGTGAGAGATCTCCTTCAGGATGCGGGGGTGCGAGCGGATGACAGCTCGTCGAGCATGCCGGCGAGCAGGTCGATCCGCTCGATCATGGAGTCGATCGAGACCCACTCGTGGTCGGCATGCGCCCCGGCACCGCGGGGTCCGAGACCATCGAGGGTGCGAGCACCGACGGCTGCCGTGAAGTTGCCGTCGGAAGCACCGCCGGCCGACACCGCCTCGACCTCCGGATGACCGAGCCGTTCGGCGACGAGCCGCGCGCAGGCCAGCAGGTCGACCGATGAACGCTCCTCCATCGGCGGACGGTTGATCCCGCCGATGACCTCGACCCCCACTCCCTCGGTATGCGGGTCGAGGCCCTGCATCGCGGCATCCACCCGCTCCAGCTCGTCGAGCGTCCAGGCCCGGACGTCGACGCGGACCTCCGCATGCTCGGGGATGACGTTCGTCGCGGTTCCCGCGTGGGCGACCGTGGGGCTGACCGTGGTGCCGCGCTCCTCATCGGCGAGCTCGGGCAGCGCGAGCACGTGGTGCGCCAGCTCGATGAGGGCACTGCGCCCCTTCCACGGCTCGAGTCCGGCATGTGCCGCGCGCCCGGTGAGCGCGACGCGGTAGATGCTTCCGCCGCGGCGGGCGATCTTCAGCGCCCCGTCGAGGCTCGGCTCCAGCACCAGCACGGTGCCTGCGCGAGCGGCTTCGCGTTCGATGAGGGCGCGCGAGGTGAGCGAGCCGACCTCCTCGTCACTGGTGAGCAGCACCGCGACCTCACTGGGATGAGCGACGCGTTCGAGCGCCGCGGCCATGATCACGATGCCGGCCTTCATGTCGAAGACCCCCGGGCCGGTCGCGCGGTCGCCCTCGAGCCGGAACGGCCGGTGCCGGATGGTGCCCCGGGGGAACACGGTGTCGAGGTGCCCGAGCAACAGCACCGACGGCGCGGACCCCCCTCGCCACAGCAGATGCTCGACCCCGTCGACGCTCTCGATCTCGCCGCGCACCCCGAGCACGGGGTCGATCCAGGAGCGCACCAGAGCCTGCGCCTCGGCGAGCGCAGCGACATCCCCGGTCGGCGTCTCGATGGACACGAGTGCGTCGAGGCGTTCGATCGCCTGGGTGCGGACGTTCATGCCGCGACCGCCTCGGCGAGGAAGACCCGGAGCGCGGCCGCCGTGGCCCGCGGCGCCTCTTCGGCGAGGTAGTGATCCGCGTCGACCGGTGCGCCGGTGACCGCAGGCGCGTAGGGAGTCCACGCCGCGCGCACATCGAAGTTGCGCCCCACGTAGCTGTGCTCTCCCCACAGCGCGAGCACGGGCACATCCACTCTGCGCCCTGCGGCGCGGTCTGCGCGGTCGTGGTCGAGGTCGATGCCCGCGGCCGCGCGGTAGTCGGCGCCGGATGCGTGGACGGTGTCGACGTCGAAACAGCGGAGGTACTCCGCGTAAGCATCGGGCAGCCGATCACCGTCATGTCGGCGTCCGGTGAAGCGGCTGCGCAGCCAGGTCTCGCGGTCGGCGGAGATGAGCGCTTCGGGCAGCCCGTCAGCGCGCGCGAGAAAGAACCAGTGGAAGTAGGCGGTCGCCATCTCGCGGTCGACGTTCTCGAACATGTGCAGCGTCGGCACGATGTCGAGCACGGCCAGCGCCGTCACGGCCTCCGGATGGTCGAGCGCCATCCGATGCCCGACCCGCCCGCCCCGGTCGTGGCCCACCACGGCGAAGCGTTCGAAGCCGAGCGTCCGCATCGCGAGGACCTGATCCGCCGCCATCTCACGCTTGGAGTAGCGCTCGCCGCGCGGCTTCGCCGAGTCGCCGTAGCCGCGCAGATCCGTCGCGACGACCGTATGTGTGGTGGAGAGCTCCGCCGCGACCTCCTCCCACATGGCCTTGGTCTCCGGATACCCATGCAGCAGCAGCACGGCGGGGCCCGATCCACGGACTTCTGCGGCGATGCCGATGCCGTCGCAGTCCAGCGTCATCGTCGTGCGGGAAGGGGTCATCATCGTCCACTCGTTCCGGTCTCGCTCGCGGTCCATGCGCGGTCCAGTCATCAAGTCATTCTCGTTGACTATACCGCTGACCAGAAGAAGCGCCAGCTCCCGTCGCACTTTCGCACGCAATCGGACCGAGAGACGCGCGAAAGTGCAACGGGAGCTGAGGGTCGATCAGTCAGGGAAGCGCAGGACCGCCCGGACCCGCACCGGGCACGGGATAGTAGACCGGCGGGGCGTCGTCCCATGCCGACGGCAGCATCAGCAGGTCGTCGTAGTGGTGCATCGCGATGCCGCCGAACGACGCGTCTCCCTCGAACGCCGCGTACGTCTTGTCGAGCTCACCCTCGAGGTAGGTGCGCCCCTCCTCCCAGAACGTCACCGTCTCAGGGTCGCCCGTACCGGAGAGGTCCTTCGTCTCGATGCCGACCACGACCGAGTTCGGTTTGCCGATCTGATTCGCGTAGTCGATCTCGTGCTGCGCCTGGGCGATGATCCCCGCGCCGCCCTCAGCCGTGTCGCGGTAGTCCATGATCGCGATGTAGTCGGTCATGTCCTGGATGTGATCACTGAGCGCCTTGGTCTGCCCGTTCCAGGTGATCGTCGTGCAACAGGCCGACGAGTCCAGCCAACGCGGGATGGCAGGACCGACGAGCACGGGGAGCCCCGAGGCGTCACGGCGCTCGATCAGCGTGTCGAGGATCTCGAGCCACCGATTCGGAAGGCCGCCGTTGCCCGCTTCCTTCCAGGCACTGAGGATGTACGGCTCGATGTCGACGTTGATGCCGTCGAAGCGCGCCGCCGCAGGAACGGCCAGGTTGTAGTCGAGCACCTTCTCGAACTCGTCGACCGCGAAGTGCTCGAACTGCTCCAGCGCACCGAGATACGGCGGGCGGGTGCCTCCCGCGACCGTGGCCTGCACGTGGTATCCGCGCCCCCGCGCCCACTCGACGAATGCTGCGACCTCGGCCCGCGAATCGCGCAGCATGTCGGTGGAGCCGTACTTGTCGACGCCGAGGTAGATGGTGCGGATGGGGTCGGATCCGAAGGTCACGGTGTCATCCATCACGGCGCCGAGCCGATCGCGGGCGTCCTGGTCGAAGACGGCCTCGTAGGAGGCGCGCTCCCAGATCCACAGAGCCCGGTCCTGGTCGTAGACCGCCGGAGCGACGGGGGTCGCGCCGCCGAGCGCGACGTAGGTCGTCGAGGAATCCGCGCTGTGCCCCGAGGAGTCCGTCGCCCGTGCCTCGATGCTCGCGAACCCGGACCCGCTCACCGGGAAGGACGCCGCATAGGCGCATCCGCCCTGAGCCGTCGCGCTCTGCCACGCACCGCCGTTCACGCGCACCTCGACGACATCGAGCGGACGGTCCGAGTCGACATCGACCTCGACGTCCAGAGTCGCCCCCGCGTACGCGCCCTCATCCGGCGAGGTGATGGTGACGACCGGCCGGGAGGCTGCGGGGTTGTCCACCTCGACGGCGAGGAACTCCGACCAGGTCGTGTAGAGCGTGGTGAGATCGCGCGCGCGGACGGCGAGGTCAAGTCGCCCGTCGACGTCGGCGATGTCGAGGTCGACGGTCCACGTGCCCTGCGTGCCGGTGACGGGGATCGGAATGAGCTCCTGCGCCCCCACCACCAGCACCAGCTCGGATGTGTTCGCGAATGTGCCCTCGACCGTGAGGGTGGACCCGCTCACGGCGTCGCCGTCGACGGGCGAGGTGATGGTGAGCTCGGTCGCGACGGCCTGTGCGGGGGCGGGTGCGCCCGCGGTGACCGCGCCTGCGGCGAGAAGGCTCGCGGCGACAAGCACCGAAAACCAGCGTGTGCGTCTCATCAGTGTCTCCTTCCGCTCCGCTGATTGCGGAGGCGTCGTGACTGCCACCGTGACCCGGCACCCGGTGAGGGTCAACGATCCGCCGCGCAGGAGGAAGGAATCGAGGAAGGACTCGGGCGTTGCGCGTCGTCCTCGTGTGGTGCGGAGAGCGTCAGATCCTTGCCAGAAGGCCCCCGAATGAATACGGTTGCATTGGAGGATGTGCGGTAGTCGGTCCCAGGGAGGGCGACATGGGAGCTTTTCCGAAGACGCAGCCGCTGTTCGTGAGCCTGGCGCAACAGCTCCGCACTCGCATCACGACCGGCGAGTGGTCGACCGGTGAGCGCCTGCCGACGGAGGCGGCGCTGGCGGCGTCCCATGCCGTCGGGGTGAACACGGTCCGCCGTGCGGTCGGGATGCTGGTCGAGGAGGGCATCGTGGTGCGCCGACAGGGCTCGGGCACGTATGTATCCACTCATGACGGACGCCCGCCCGCGGTCATCGGGGTGATCGTGCCGTCGCACGGGTACTACTTCCCCACCGTCATCGGCGGGATCACCGAGGTCACCGCGGCTGCCGGAGCGACGGTACGGGTCGAGTCCAGTGAGTACGACGACGCCCTCGAGGTCCGCCACATCGGCGCGCTGCTGACCGCGGGCTGCACGGGACTGCTCATCACGCCCACCCTGCACCTGACCGACCCCTCCGCCCGGCTCGACCTGCTGCGTGCGCTTCCGATTCCCGTCGTGCTGATGGAGCGTGTGCCCCGAGATTCCCCGCCCGACGACACCCTCTCCGCCGTGTGCACCGACGTCGTGGCGGGCGGGTATGCGGCCGTGCGCCACCTCGTCGGACAGGGGCGACGGCGCATCGGCTTCCTCGGACGCCGCGACACCGCGACAGCCGACGCGGCGTGGCTCGGGTTCTGCCGCGCCGTCGCCGACCTCGC